>Ga0210060_1000144_pt1 | contig 40548 bp, 39 predicted proteins | sample Joice_CattailNLB_FD_184871 | JGI IMG/M metagenome (GOLD analysis project Ga0210060, IMG submission 184871) | Wetland microbial communities from San Francisco Bay, California, USA, that impact long-term carbon sequestration - Joice_CattailNLB_D2... | ecosystem: Environmental > Aquatic > Marine >...
GCGCCGTGCTGGAAGTCTTCGTCCGGCTGCACGAGCGCGGCCTCATCTACCGCGGCAAGTACATCGTCAACTGGTGCCCCCGCTGCCGCACCGCCCTCTCGGACATCGAGGTCGAACACGAGGAACGGTTCGTCGAGCTGGACCCATGCGACGTTCCGATCCGCGAGCACGCTGAGCAGCCTCTCGTAAACCGTAATCAGTCTTTCCCACAGATCGAGAGTTTTTGCCCCTCTGGGTGCCCCCGGCGCGAGCTTTGAGAGGAGCAGGAACGTGACCGGCCCCACGAGTACAGGGCGAGTATCGACACCGAGTGCTCGCGCTTCCTCGATTTCGCTTACTATCTTGGACTCGTCAAGCTCCAGAGTCTGGTCAATCCCGAGTTCCGGCACGATGTAGTGGTAGTTCGTGTCGAACCACTTGGTCATTTCGAGCGCCACCAAGTCGACCCCGTCATCAAGGTTTTGAAGCCCTCGGGCCATAGCGAAATAACGGACGAGGGGATCGGATAAATCGTTGTATCGCTCAGGAACGGCGCCAACCGCGACGGCCATGTCAAGGACATGGTCATAGAGCGAGAAATCGTTACTCGGGATGTGGTCGATCCCCCCCGCTTTCATCGTGAGCCAGTGCCGCCTCCGAAGTTCGAGAGCGGCCTCCAGGAGCTCTCCCCCCGATTTCTTCCTCGCCCAATAGGACTCGAGCGCCCTCTTCAGCTCTCGAGCGACACCGATGCGTGGATAACCAAGACATGTTGCGAACACAGCCACGTTTCATTTCTCCTTTATTCAGGGCAGCAACGATGCGGTCGAGGGTTACCTCACAGGTTGTGTTCAGCCGCGCTAGCGAGTGACCTGCCCCACCCGAATGGTGCACCCGTATCTTAGAGGAAAAGCCCTCCCGGAGTCTCTATCGGAATTACTCGTTTCTCCGAACATGCAACGGTATGATTACCATCCAACGGGAGAGTTTCGTATCCGGATTACGGCCCGGTCTTACGGAAGACGTGGTCAGACTCGCAGCGTTTTCGGCTTGAGGACAAACTTGGGGGGAGATTTATCAATCCTGTTCTTCCCATGCCGGGAATGATGCTGGGAATTGAACGGATGAAAAACAAGGAAGTCGTGGAACTCGCCACAACTCCTTGTTATTAACACTATATTATGGCGCCCCCGGGGTGACTCGAACACCCGGCAAACGGTTTAGGAAACCGCTGCTCTATCCGCCTGAGCTACGGGGGCTTTTCCCTGATTTCCGCACTCTCTCCCCTACTCGGTGAACTTGAGCAGGGAAAAGACTTTCTGCCCCTTCAGTTTCTCTCGCCCTCGAAGATCGGTCAACTCGGCCAGGAAGCAACATTCTAGTATATCGGCACCGAGCCGTTTCAATAAATTCGTCACGGCCCCGACTGTTCCTCCCGTGGCAAGAACGTCATCGGCGACAATCACCTTCATTCCGGGCCATATCGCATCTTCGTGGATCTCGAGCCGGTCTTTCCCGTACTCGAGCGCGTACTCCGCGGCGACCGTCCTGTACGGAAGCTTTCCCGCCTTTCGCACGAGGATGACGCCCACTCCCAGCTTGTAGGCCATCGCCGCGCCCATCACGAACCCGCGGGCCTCGATCCCGATTACGGCTTCCACGCCCTTGTTGAAGTGACGGTGCGCCATGAGGTCGATCGCCCGCTGGTAGGACTCCGGATCGGAGAGAAGTGTCGTGATGTCCTTGAACTGGATCCCCTTTATCGGGAAGTCCGGTATGTTTCGTATCCGTTTTTTCAGGGCCTTCATCGTCTGCTGTCCGCCCTTTCCAGGTATTTTTCCGGGTCCACCCCGGTTCCTCCCAGCCGAAGCTCGAAGTGAAGGTGGGTCGTCGTGGCGTTTCCGGTCTCCCCTACCGTCCCGATCACGCTTCCGGATGCGACGATATCCCCCGTTTTCACGCGGATGCGGCGCAGATGCCCGTACAGCGTCGTGACCTCGTCCCCGTGGTCCAGGACGATCGCGTTTCCGTATCCGCGCATCCGGTTCCCGGCGTACAGGACCACTCCGTAGCCCGCCGCCCGGACCGGGGTGCCACCCGGCGCCAGGATGTCGATCCCCCGGTGCATGCGCCCGTTTCTCTTTCCGAAACCCGAGGAGATCGTTCCGCGAAGCGGCATGACGAGCCTCTTCCCCGTCAGTCGGGAACTCGACTCCGGGAACTCCATAGAGGGGACGTTCTTCGGTCCTGTCGCGCCGGGGATCCACAGCATCTGTCCGGGCTGCAACGTCCGTGGGTCGTCGATGTCATTTTCCTCGAGAAGCGAGTGCGTATCGATTCCGTACGTTTTGGCGATGCGGTACGCCGTCTGTCCCTTTTCCACCCGGTGGTAGAATCCATTTCCCCCCGAACAGGCGGCGACAAGAACGGCCAGAAGAAGGGTGAAAATCCGGACCTTCGGGCGCCAGGAAGTCCTCCGGAAGCCCCTTTGTCGCGTTATCCGGAAAATCCGCGCTCCCCCAGAAGCGGGACGAACCGGCAACCGCCGAGGTATTCCTTTCTTGCCTCCCCCTTATCCTTGCGGACGCTCACCAGCTCCTGCTCCCAGCGTCCCCCGATCGGGATCACCATGATGCCGTCCTCACGCAACTGCGCAAAGAGAGGCTCGGGCACCTCGGGTGCCGCGGCCGTTACGATCACCCGGTCGAAAGGGGCATCATCCGGCGCCCCCAGGGTGCCGTCCCCGACGCGGAACCGGATGTTATCCATCCCGAGGGCCGCAAGCGTCGCCTGGGCCGCCCGGGAAAGGGATTCCAGGCGCTCCACGGTGACCACTTCTCGGGACAGGCAGGAGAGAATCGCCGTCTGGTAGCCCGACCCGGTGCCGATCTCGAGAACATTCTCGGTTCCTCGCAACCAGAGTGCCTGGGTCATCTCGGCCACGATGTACGGTTGCGATATGGTCTGCTCCTCCCCGATGGGGAGCGGTCCGTCTTCGTAGGCGCGGGAAGCAAGCGTGGGAGGGAGGAACCGGTGCCGGGGAATCTCTCTCATCACCGAGAGGACTCTCTCGTCCCGGATGTGCCTGCCTTTGAGCTGCTCCTCCACCATGGCATTCCGTTTCCGGGAGAACGATTCCTCGGTCAGATCCCCTTTCGGCTTCCGCCACGTCAACGCACCGCACCCTTTACCACTTCCATCGTCGGAGGCTTCGCAACGAGCTGTAATTCGTCATGTCGAGATGGATCGGCGTGATCGAAATGTAGTTCTGCTCGACGGCCTCCAGGTCCGACCCCGGGATCTCCTGCCTCCGGAGGGTATCGCCGCCGATCCAGTAATACTTTCTTCCGCGGGGATCCCGCTTCTCCACGACGGCCTCGCCGTAGATGCGCTTTCCCTGGCGCGTGACTCTGACCCCGCGAAGCTCCTCCATCGGAAGGTTGGGAATGTTCACGTTCAGGAGCGTGTCTTCGGGGATCCGCTGACGGAGCACCTTGCGCGCGAGCTTTGATGTGAAGGCCGCCGACGCCTCGAACCGGAAATGGTTGCGTGACACAAGCGAGACCGCGATCGACGGGATCCCCAGGAGAGTCCCTTCCATCGCCGCCGAGACGGTGCCCGAATAGGTGATGTCGTCTCCCAGGTTCGCGCCCTTGTTGATTCCGGACACGAGGAGGTCGATCTTCTTCTTCCGGAGGATGCCGTTCGCGGCGAGGTTCACGCAATCGGTCGGCGTTCCGTCGACGGCGTATACCCGGTAGCCTACCTTTTCGACCCGGAGCGGTTGCGTCAGCGTGAGAGAATGTCCCGCCGCACTCCGTTCGCGGTCCGGCGCGACCACGTAAACCGTCCCCAGGGGACGGAGCGCTTCCGCGAGCGCGATGATCCCCTCGGACCGGAAGCCGTCGTCATTGGAAACAAGGAGGATGGGAGAAGGATTCTGCACGTTTTGCCGACGGTTTCAGGAGAGAGAATGATCGGGGCGATCGGACTTGAGCCAGCGCCCCCTTGCACCCCGTTCGATAATCGTAATTCTTCCCAGCATCCTGGTTTTCCGAATCTAATTGTATTTAAACATCTTTCTACGCATATTGATTTTACTCATTTTAAAGAAAATGACAAGTGTTGCGAGAGGAATGACACAATAGGGGCAATAAAAATGAATGGAAATTCATGAGGAGGAACCATGAAGAAATCAACCGTTCATCCTTCCAATCGCAAGGCTTCGTCCCCGAGAGATCCCCTCTTCACACAGCGGCTTACGAACCCCTACGGCGTTCCCGTTTCCCTCGAGACAGCGCGCAAAACGACCGTTGCGGCAATCGCCGAAGGGAAGAAGAACGGCTGGACCGTGGCCGTTGGGGTCGTCGATCCGGGCGGGGTGCTGGTGTACTTCGAGCGAATGGACGGCACCCAGACCGGCAGCTCCGACGTCGCGATCGAGAAAGCGCGCGCAGCCGTGGCCTTCAAGCGTTCGACCAAGCTGTTCGAGGAAGGGATCGCGGAAGGCCGACTGCAAAACCTCGGGCTGCCCGGCGCCCTGCCAATCGAAGGTGGGGTACCGCTGATCGTGGACGGCCGGATCGTCGGCGCGATAGGCGTGAGCGGCGCACGACCCGACCAGGACGGAGTCTGCGTCAAGGCTGCAATAGATGCCCTGGCCTGACCGGGAATCGGCAGGAACAGGTGGCACAAAAAGGGGAAGGGGCCACGGTATGAGTACCGCGACCCCTTCCGTAAAACCACCTTATGCTATCGTGCTAAATGGCCCGAAAACCTGTTCAGACGGATCCTCCCCTGGAAGACCATCATTCATGGACCCACTATGGGAACAATGCTGGATTCGGGAACGTCTTTCTCATCGCCCCACATGTACCCTTTTGCCTTCATGCAATCATAATAATTTTGATCCAATTCACTTCTTCTCCTCCCAATCATGGGCCCGCCACCTGTGTAAAATGACGCTTTATCCTCGCACTCTTCTCGGTCTGCCTGGATCTGCGCCTGATCCACGTCGGGTTTATATAGTACCCGTGTCGGTCCACATCCCTGCGTTGCAACCAGAAAAACGACGGACAGGCCAATGGCGACTTTCATCTCACACCTCCTGCGTACTAAATAAAATGTTTGACCCGCCCCTACGATCGATCCCAACCGTTCCTTAGTGTATGTGCTCTCCTCGATGTATTCATTTTCCCACGGACTGCCGGCTCGATGAACCGCGTTCTCACGCCCAGCCTCGTTAACCACTCGCGAACCGCGTTTACGAAGTACTCGGGACTGTTATCCGTTAAAAAGACGGAGCCGATGGCCCCATCCCATGAAATGTTTTGGCAGCTTTTGTTAAGGAAGATGTTCAAAGGTCTTGTTACATTTGGCACCGACCGTATGATCACGGCTGCGATCGATTGCGGAAGGGGCGGGGTCACGAAAATTCCTTATTGAAGCACGCCCCCTGTCTTTTCCTCGAACTGCCGACCCATCGCCCCCCTGCCTTTACTTGAAATTCCGTTTCGCATATAACGCCACCTGCCACGCGCACTCCCTGACCGCCCTATCGATGCGGCCCGAATCTCCTGTATCCGCGTCCGCCTGGATCCATGCGATCTCCTTCTCTACGAAATTGTAGAACGTGACTTCCACCGTCACCGTTCCCGATACGGGAGCATTTTCCCAATCGGCAGAGCCCCCTTTATTTTCAGAAGGATACTCAGTGATCCGGTATACGATTCGCAGTTCCGGCCCGTGAACGAACGGCCCCCGATCGATCAGGTACGTGGATAGGGCATTTCGAAAATCCCGGCTGACCTCGTGCGGCACGAGCGGGTCCGAACCATCTTCTATCACCAAGACAGACGAATAGCTGGCGTTTGTTTCGGACGGCCGCAAAATCACGGTTCTTCCGTTTTCGGAACAACCGTACAACAAGAGGAAGTAACAGACCATCAATCCGATCAGTCCAAGATAAAATGCAGGATCACCGGACAACCCCAAAGTGATCGTCCGCTCAGAACCTGTTACCCACCTTTCCCTTCTTACGTCATGCTGCATTCGTATCTCCTGCGATGCGAATCTCCCTCTACCATTGCTATCGGCACAGCGGGGAAAAAACTTGCGGGAAAAGGAGAAGGGGAAGAGCCCGCACAGAAAATTTCCTGGGCAAGTTTTTCGGTGGAACGCTGCGGTCGATCATTACCCGCTGTCCGAGGGTGTGGAATAACCACCGGCTTTTGCCCTGAAGGAATCGTGAATCTTTGCCGGAAAGATCTTCGCCATCCACGTCGCAGCTACGATCGCCCGGGGAGCCAGTGTCGATTCCCGGATACGGCTGGATTGTGCGGGCAGCAGGATGACGAGCACGAACACAAGGAGGATCGAGAAAAGAACCCCCTTCACGAACCCTGCCAGCATCCCGACGGCACGATCTCCTCCCGAAAGTCTCGAACCGCGCCCCCCCTGTTCGATGAGGAGACCCACGAGGTGAATGGCGAGGTAGACGACAATAAAGATCAACAGATAGGACACGATTTCGCTGTGGGGAAAATCGAGAAGAAACTTTTCCTGTACGGTTTCGCAATATTTCACCCCGATGATGTGGCCCAGAAGGATCCCTGTCCAGGAAAACAGCTGGCGCACCACTCCATGAATGATTCCAGCCACGGCGAATCCGAGGCACAGGACTACGATTGCGATATCGAGGAAATTCACGCCAATACTTTACCTTAAAATGATCCGGGACGAAAACGTGCGGGTTGGCGACCGGCGAAGGGGAAGCGCAATCGTCCCTTGAATCAACCAATCATAAAAATCGGGGAACCTTTCAACGAAATGCGGACCTCGTTCAAGAACGCTTGCGCGAAGGCGGGGAGATATTCTCTCCTGACCTAGGAGCACAAGCAAATGGCCGTGGAGAGATTGCCGTATTGGGAAGCGTCAAAAAAAAGTAGTGACAAAACGGTGACAAATGAGTGATGAACAAGAAAAAGGGGCTACGGAATTCCCGCAACCCCTTGAATATGCTGGTCGGGGCGACTGGACTTGAACCAGCGACCCCTTGCACCCCATGCAAGTGCGCTACCAGGCTGCGCTACGCCCCGACCCGAATATATTATGCTACCCGCTCCCGTTTTCATTGTCACGACAAATTCAAAAAAACGGACCCGTCATGCACGACCGAAATCGTCCTCGAGGCGCTCGATGTCGTCTTCCCCCAGGTACGTCCCCGTCTGAACCTCGATGACGATCACGTCCTCCCGCCCTACGTTTTCGATGCGGTGGACGGCTCCCTGCGGTATGTCGAGGGATTGTCCCGCCCGCAATCGAATTTCCTCCCCGTCGAGCGTAACGAGAGCCTCGCCCCGGACGACATGCCAGTGCTCGGCGCGGTGCCTGTGCCTCTGCAGACTCAATCGCTTCCCCGGATGGACGAGGAACTTCTTGACCTTGCACCCCTCCTCCTCGTAAAGGACGAGGTAATGGCCCCAGGGACGCTCTCCCCGTTCCCCGAACCATGCATGATTTTGATCGGTGGGATTCAATCGCGTACGGATGCGCGGGTCACTTCCCCAGCATCTCCCGGAGCTTCTCCAGATCTTTCTTTACTTTAAGAAGAGTGGATCGGTGCTTCTTTTCTTCCAAACTCAAACCGAGCTGTTTACTCTTTTCCTTCATCCGTTCCTTTAACTTTCTCTGCGCTCCCTCGATCGTGAATCGTTCGTCGTAAAGGAGGTTGCGGATCTCGAGAAGCGTCTCGACCTCGTGCCGTTTGTAGACGCGGTGCCGGGAGCGGTTCTTTGCGGGCGTCAGGTCGAATTCCGTCTCCCAGAACCTGACCACGTAAGGCTTTACTCCCAGAAGAGAGCTTACCTCTCCAATTTTAAAGTAGAACTTGTCCGGGATTGTGGGAACTGCCACTCCTGCCCCCGGAGACGGTCTACGAATTTTCTTCGTTGATGTGCGCCTTCAGTATCTGGCTGGGCCGGAAGGTGAGCACTCGGCGCGCCGTGATCTGGATGTCGTCGCCTGTCTGGGGATTTCTTCCCTTGCGAGGGCGCTTGTCGCGCAGGATAAAGTTTCCGAACCCGGAAATCTTTATTTTATCCCCGCTTTTCAGGATATCCTTCATCGTATCGAAGATCGTCTCGACGATATCCTGTGATTCTTTCTTCGAGAGGCCGCCTACTTTCTCGTAAACTATCTCCACCAGGTCAGCCTTCGTCATCGCCAGCCCCCTTTTGGTTGTAATTACGACGTGCGAATCGTACCGCCGAACCGATTCTCCAATAGATTTACTACTTTGGTATGTATACTATGGACATCGGCGTCCGTCAAGGTTCTCTGTTCCGCCTGAATTCGCACGCGGAATGCGACGCTCTTTCTCCCGCCACCGATCTTCTCCCCCGTATATACATCGAAAACCTCCGCTTCGCGTATCTCGGGCGAAATTTCCCGGACCATGGCCATCACATCCCCCACCGGTATACTCATGGGGAAGATGCAGGCGATGTCCCGGAATACTGGAGGAAACCGGGGTATCGCCCGGTACTGTACCGCAACGGGCGCCGTAAGCGCCTTGTGGACCCGGATCTCCCCGTAGTAGGCAGAATCCGGGATTTCCAGGGCGGACAGCAGTTCCCGCCGGACGGCGCCTGCCCAGCCGACCGCTTCTCCATCTTTCCATATTTCCGTGGACTTCCCGGGCTCGAGAAAGGGACGCGAGACCGCCGGCACGAAGTGAACCGGTTTGCTTCCCAGCAAGGCAAGCATCCCTTCGGCTATTCCCTTGGCATCGTAGAAGTCGACCGTTTCCCCTGCCCCGCTCCAGGTGCCGGGCATCCTTCGCCCATACATGACGAACGCGATACGGAGCTCCTCGAAATGACCATCGGCAAACGATTTTCCGAACGCCTTCCCCACCTCGAACATCCGGATATCGTCGACGAAACGGCGAATGCTTCCTTCCACGTTGTGAAGCAGCCCCATGAGCAGATGGGGTCGCATCACAGTAGTGTCCTCGGATATCGGGTTGGCCACCCTCATCGCGTCGGATGGATCGAAACCCAACAGGGAAGCATGCTTTTCCCATTCCTTCCCGGAAACGAAGGAGAAGTTGATCGCCTGCGAAAATCCCTCCGTGCACAGGAACTCCGAGATCCTCTCCACTTCCGCGGCAATCCGGTCGTCCAGGGAGAAGTCGGGGGCTCCCGATTCCGGGTATGTGGTCGGAATCGTGCCGTACCCGGAAATCCGTGCGATCTCCTCGATAAGATCGATCTCCCTTTCGATGTCGAACCGGCGAGCGGGGACAGTAACCTCCCACGTTCCCTTTCCCCGGTCGTTCACGGAGAACCCGAGGCGCGTCAGCACACCTGCGCATTCCCCCTCGGGATAGTTGCGTCCGATGACCCGTTCCACGCGCGCAGGACGAAACGGCACCGTTCTCCGGTACACCCGGTGCCCCCCTATGTCGACTGATCCCGTCGACACACGGAAATCGGCGACCCCTGTCAGGAGCGAAATGGCCCGGTCGGCGGCGTACATCGTGCCGGACGGATCCACACCCCGCTCGAAGCGGTACGAGGACTCGGTGGACAACCCGAGGCGTCTTCCCGTCGCACGTATGGAAGCGGGCGCGAAATGCGCGCTCTCGAACAGGATCCTTCTTGTTTCCGGGAGCACTTCGGTGTTCTGTCCTCCCATCACACCGGCCACTGCCACCGGCCCCTCCGCGTCCCATATGAGCAGCATCGGGGGAAGGATCTCCCGTGCTGCCCCGTCCAGTGTCGTGAACGTGCGCGTGATCCCGGACTTGCGAACGTCGATGCGGTTCCCGGCGAGGCGGTCGAGGTCGAACGCGTGCATCGGCTGGCCGAGTTCGAGAAGCATGTAGTTGGTTATGTCCACGATGTTGTTTATCGGGCGGATGCCGCACAGCGCAAGCCGTCGCTGGATTCCGGGAGGCGAGGGGGCGATGGTCACGTCCGTGATGACGCGGGCGGAGTAGCGGGGGCACAGGTCCGTGTCCGTTACCGCAATGGAGGCGATCTCCCCGACAGGTGGTCCATCCTCCACAAGGGAGATCTCCGGGAGTACGACTTTTTCCCCTGTGATCGCGGCGATCTCCCGGGCCACGCCGAGCACGCTGAGGCAGTCCCCGCGGTTGGGGGTGATCTCGACTGTGAGGAGCCAATCGGCCATCCCGATCGCAGGCGCAAGCGGGATCCCCTCCTGCGAATCGGCTGGGAGAATCATGATCCCCGGGGATTCCTCCGCCAGTCCGAGTTCCTGTTCCGAGCAGAGCATGCCTTCCGAGACCTGGCCGCGAATCTTCGCTTTTCCGATCTGCATGCCGGCGGGCAGCGTTGCGCCTACCCGCGCGAGAGCTACCGCGTCACCAGCCTTCATGTTCCTTGCGCCGCAGACGATCCGATACTCCGCCTTGCCGTCCGTCACGCGGCAAAGGGAAAGTTTGTCCGCGTTCGGATGGGGGGTCATCTCGAGGATCCTGGCGACCACCACGCCTTCCATCCCCTCCCCGAGGTCCCGGCAGGAAGATACCTCCACGCCCGCCATCGTGAGGGCGTCCTGGACCTCCCGTGGGGAGAGGCGCGTATCCACGAACTCCTTGAGCCAGGAATAGAGTACTTTCAATGTCGTCCGCTCACCGATCCTCGGTCGTTTTCAGAACTGCGACAGGAAACGGGGGTCGTTTTCGAAAAAGAGGCGGATGTCGCTGATCCCGTGCCGCAGCATCGCGATTCGCTCCACGCCCAAGCCGAAGGCAAAGCCCGTGTACTCCTCCGGGTCGTATCCCACGAACCCGTAGACGGCAGGATCGATCATCCCGCATCCGAGAATCTCGATCCATCCGGAGTCTTTGCATACGCGGCATCCGGAGCCGCCGCAAATGACGCAGCGGATATCAACTTCCGCCGACGGCTCGGTAAACGGGAAAAAGCTCGGGCGGAAGCGGAGCGGCTTCCCCTCCCCGAACATCATCCGGCAGAATTCCGTGAGCAGCCCTTTGAGGTCCGCCATCGTGGTGCTCCTGTCTACGGCGAACCCTTCGACCTGGTGGAACATCGGGCTGTGGGTGACATCGGAATCACAGCGGTACACGGCGCCCGGGGCGATCACGCGCACAGGCGGCCGCATATCCTCCATCGCCCGGATCTGGATAGGCGACGTGTGGGTCCGAAGGACGAGATCACCGCCCGGCCAGTCCATGTAGAACGTGTCCTGCATGTCCCGCGCCGGGTGGTCTTTCGGGATGTTGAGCGCCTCGAAGTTGTAATAGTCCTTCTCGATCTCCGGCCCGCCGCGGATCGAGAACCCCAGCCGCTGGAATATGGCGATGATTTCCGTCATGGTCCGGGAAATCGGGTGTCGGTGACCGAAGGCGGGGACCCGGCCGGGCAGGGTCACATCGATACGTTCGATTCCTTCGCGCGCGACTCTCTCTTTTTCCCGGATCTCTTCGAGCCTTCGGCTGAAGGAGGATTCCAGGTTCGCCCTCGCCTCGTTTGCCGCTGCGCCGACCCTCTTTCGCTCCTCCATGGGAAGGGCGGACACTCCCCTGAGGAAATCGGAAATGGCCCCCTTCTTGCCGAAATACCGCCCCTTGGCGTCGAGAAGATCACTCTCCGTCCTGGCGGACGAGATCGCCCGCTGCCCTTCCTCGGCGAGGAGTGTGATCTGTTCGGTCGTGTTGGGCAAGTAGAAAGCGCCTTTCCTATCCGAGCGCGGTCCGGGCGGATTCGGCAAGGGAACGAAACCCGTTCGCATCGGCGACGGCAATGTCCGCGAGGACCTTCCGGTCGATCTCGATCCCCGCTTTCTTCAACCCGTAGATGAACTGGCTGTATGAGAGGCCGTTCTCCCGGGCAGCGGCGTTCACCCGGGTGATCCAGAGCGCCCGAAACTCCCGTTTCTTCACCCGTCGGTCCCGGTACGCATATTGATGGGCGCGCGCAACGGCTTCCTTGGCGGAACGAAGCAACCGCCCGTGCCCTCCCCGGAACCCCTTTGCCGCTTTCAGCACTTTCCGGCGTTTCTTGTGCGAATGAACCGCTCGTTTCACGCGTGGCATGGCTCTCTACCTCTTCTTCCCGCGGCCTACAGGTACGGCAATAGGCGCCGGATCGATTTTTCGTTGGTGTGGTGCACCAGTACGGATTTCTTCAGAGACCGTTTCCGCTTTCTCGATTTCCCGGTGAGGATATGGCTCTTTCCCGCCTTGGCCCGGCGGATCCCGCCTCCTCCCGTGGCGGAAAATCGCTTCTTCGCACCACGGTTGCTCTTCATTTTCGGCATTACCCTTCCTCCTGTTTTTCCGTCGACGCTTCCGTTTTCGTCTCTTTCCGTTTGAGGGCTTTCCCCACGGATTTTTCCGGTTTCCCCTGTTTTTCGGGTTTTCGCTTCGGCGCGATCGGGGCGACGATCGTCATCATCGTCCTCCCCTCCATCTTCGGGGGGCTCTCGACCTTGGAGAGTTCGGCGACCTCCGCAACGATCTGCTTCAGCTTCTCGAACCCGCTCTGCGAAGCGTAGGACATTTCCCTCCCCCGGAAGCGCACCGTCACCTTCACCTTGTCCCCTTCCTCGAGGAACCTCCGGATGTTCCGGATCTTCACGTTCATGTCGTGCTCGTCGGTCTTGGGCCTGACCTTGATCTCCTTGACCTGGATGACGGTCTGTTTCTTGCGCGCCTCCTGCTCCCTCTTGCTCTGCATGTACTTGAACTTGCCGTAATCCATGACCCGGCACACGGGCGGATCCGCGTTCGGCGCCACCTCCACGAGATCAAGATCGAGGTTTTTCGCCTTCTGCAACGCATCCTCGGTGGAGACGATTCCCAGTTGTTCTCCTTCGGCTCCAACGAGACGAACCTTGGGAACGCGGATCTGATCGTTGATTCTCGATTCCTTTGCTATGGCTCCCTCCTTTTTGTTTCCGAATCTTCTGTTTCCCCCCGCAACATCCCGAGGAACTCCTCGATGGACACCGGCGGGAGCTGTTCCCCCCCCCGCCTGCGCGGGGAGACCTGGCGGCTCGTAACTTCCCGGTCGCCGATCACGAGAGCGAACGGCACCTTCTTCAATTGGGATTCGCGGATCTTGTATCCGAGTTTCTCGTTTCGGAAATCCCCCTCCGCCCGGTACCCGGCGGTGTGGAGCGCGGAAACCATCTCCCGCGCATAATCGACATGCCGGTCCGTGACGGGGAGAATGTCGACCTGGACGGGTGCCAGCCAGAGGGGGAACGCACCGGCGTAATGCTCGACAAGGACGCCGAAGAACCTCTCGAGGGAACCCATGAGCGCCCGGTGGATCATGATGGCGGGGTGCTCCGTCCCGTCCTCCCCGATATACGTCACCTCGAACCGGTCCGGGTTGTTGAAATCGACCTGGATCGTCGAGCACTGCCAGGACCGACCGAGCACATCCTTGATCTTGATGTCGATTTTCGGGCCGTAGAACACACCTTCCCCGGGGTCCACCTCGTATGAGAGCCCTTTGCGGTCAAGGGCCCGCTTGAGTGCCTCCTCCGCCTTCGCCCAGTTCTCCGGGGTGCCGGCGTACTTTCCCGGTCGGGTGGAGAGATAGATCTCGTACTGGTCGAACCCGAACCTGCGCAGCACGAAAAGAGTGAAATCGAGAAGGGAGAAGATCTCCTCGTCCAGCTGGTCGGGGCGCAGGAACAGGTGGGCATCGTCCTGGGTGAACCCACGCACCCGCATAAGACCGTGCAGCGTTCCGGACGGTTCGTATCGGTACACGGTTCCCAGCTCGGCATAGCGCACGGGCAGGTCGCGGTAGGATCGCATCCGGGACTTGTAGATGTGGATGTGGAACGGGCAGTTCATCGGCTTGAGCTGGTAATCCTGGCCTTCTACCCCGATGGGCGAGAACATGCTCTGCCGGTAGTAGTCGAGATGCCCGCTCACTCTCCACAGGTCGATTCTCGCGATGTGAGGCGAGAATACGAGATCATACCCCGCCCGGGCGTGCTCTTCCCTCCAGAAATCCTCCATGATCCTGCGGATGATCGCGCCCTTGGGGTGCCAGAGGATCAACCCCGGACCGATCTCCTCGTTCACGCTGAACAGGTCGAGCTCCTTCCCGAGCCTTCGGTGATCGCGCTTCTTGACTTCCTCCAGGAGGAGCAGGTATTCGTCGAGCTCCTTTTTCTTCGCAAAAGCGCAGCCATAGATGCGTGTGAGCATACGGTTCCGGGAATCGCCCCGCCAGTAGGCTCCCGCCGTCTTCATGAGCTTGTACGCGCCCACCCTGCCGCTGCTCGGAAGGTGCGGCCCCCGGCACAGGTCGAGGAAGTTCCCCATGCGGTAGAGAGAGACGGTGGTCTCCGGGATATCGGCCAGCAGTTCCTCCTTGTACGGCTCACCGGGAAATCTCGCCAGCGCTTCCTTCTTGGACATCTCCTCTCGAATAAAAGGCTGATCGCTCCGCACGATCTCCTTCATCTTCTCCTCGATCCGCTCGAGGTCCTCCGGGGTAAACGGCTTCTCCACGTCGAAATCGTAGTAGAACCCGTTTTCGATCGCGGGCCCGATGGTGATCTTCGCCTCCGGGAAGAGTTCCTTTACCGCCGCAGCCATCACGTGGGCGGTGCTGTGCCTCATGATTTCGAGGCCGTCAGGGTCCTGGGTCATCACCCACTCGATCGTTCCCTCCGCGGGAGCCTGCGCGGCAAGATCCCGGATGGTTCCGTCGACGCGGGCGGCGACCGCCACCTTTGCCTTCCCCTGTTGTCTGGCAAGTTCGATAAGCGTCATTGCTCCTGTTCCCAAAAAGCAAACATTCCCGTCACACCGGTACCCAGGCGCGATGGCAAGACAATCAAGATCCACCGGGCAGGGAGAAAAAATGGTGGGCGATACTGGACTTGAACCAGTGACCCCCTGCATGTCAAGCAGGTACTCTAACCATCTGAGCTAATCGCCCTTTACCACCATGGAGCCTATTATTGTCGGCGAACATCCCCCAAAATGTCAATTAAAATATAGATATAGTAACGTTGCAGACCGTTTCGTAGAACCCGGCGGGCGTGGGTTCGAAGAGGTGCACCTCCGCTCCCGTCTCCCGGGCGATGTCCGCCGGGGACAGGTTGTCCAGAAAGAGATCTCCCGCGTCCCGCAGGCACACGGAGGGGAGGTAAATCCGTGAAACCTTTTTCCTATTCAATGCTTGCAGGATGTCGCTCCCCCCGATAAGCCCGGTGACCGTAACGCTTTCCCCCATGAGACGGTTCGGCACCGCCAGGGGGACGAAGGGAGCCCCGGCCCTGCGGGAGAATTCCGTGAGAAATCCGGAAATATAACGGCGCGGCGAGACCCCGCTGATCACGATGCCCCCCGCGTCCGACCTCTTCCATCTTTTCCTACGGAGGAGCGACCGCGATTCGTCCAGGAATTTCCGCAGCAGGCCGACACCATTGCCGATCTGCGAGAACGATCCGTACGCGTGGCGTCCGGGGATCGCTTTTCCCGCCAACAGGTAATATTCGTCGGCAGCAACGGCGAAGGGCTCTCCCTCCCGGTCGCCAAAGGAGCGATGCATCCGTGCAAGCAGGGAAAGTGTCGCCCTTGCTTCCTCCCGGGAGACCGCCCGAAGGGGAGGAAGTCCGTTCCGGTGTGCCGTAAGTCCCACCGGCACCACCGCGACGGAGAGCAGGCCGGGCCGGAGTCCGGCGAGGGCCGCGAGCGAACGCGCAAGCTCTGCCCCGTCGTTTATCCCCGGGCACACGACGATCTGGCCGTGGAGTTCGATGCCGGACGAGGTGAGCCTGCGCATGACCTCCATCACGTCCGCCGCGCGGGGATTTCCGAGCATCCGCCTCCGAAGCGGTGCGTCGGTCGAATGGATGGAGACATAAAGGGGGGAGAGCCCGTAGCGAATGATCTTCCGGATTTCTTCCTCGGATATATCCGAGAACGTTACATATTGCCCATGCAGGAAGGAGAGTCGCACGTCCTCGTCCTTGATGTAAAGACTTCTGCGCATTCCCTTCGGAAGCTGATGTACAAAGCAGAAGATGCACCGATTCCGGCAGCGACGGACCCGGACCGGTTCCGGGAAGACCCCCAAAGGCCTTCCCGCCGTGCGGACCATTCTCTCCCTCTCCTCCCCCCCCGGCGTCGCCCACCGGAGGAGAAAACGGCTCCGGCTGGTCAGAAAATGCAGGTCGAGGAGATCGGAGACGGTCTTCCCCGACACGGAGAGGATCCTGTCTCCCGCCGCGATACCGGCTTCTTCCGCAACGGAGGCACGTGACACCGATTCCACACGTACCCCGGCAACGCGTGAGGGGGGGACACTCTTGTCTTTCCCATACCTGTCCCTCAAGAGGTTCCCCCCTGTTGCAGATAGTACTCAGGCACGGGATAGTTTACGGATCCCGATCACCAGATAATGGAGCCCGGAAACGGCGGTCGACAGGGCGCACACGACGACGACGATTCCTGTCGTCCAAGTCTCGGCTCCCGCGAGGATGAGATCCCATATTCCGGGGAACGCCCGGATGGCCAGAAAATAGATCACGGTCATGATCTGCGTGGCGGTGTTCCATTTGCTTATTTTCGTGGCCGCAATATCTTCCGACTTGAGCAGAATCAGGAATAGCAGGCTTCCCACGAGGATGAAGATGTCCCGGCTGATCACCATGATGGACAGCCAGACGGGAACGACTTCCACGATGGCGAGCACAACGAAGGAAGTCGCCATGAGCAGCTTGTCGGCGATGGGGTCGAGGTAGAAGCCGACGACCGTCCTCTGGTGGAGTAATCTCGCCAGCAGTCCGTCCAGCAAATCGCTTATTCCGCAGACGGCGAAGACGAGTAGCGCGGGGAGGAACTTTTCAGAGATCAGCAGGTAGACGAAAAGCGGCACAAGAAGGACGCGAGTGGCGGTAAGCCCGTTGGCGATGTTGATCAGACGCGCCTGGTCGAACCGCTCCCTGCCGAACGGTGCAGGCATAACTCTCCTTCCATACCCTTTAGCAACGCCGGGATCCCGGATCCCGTCGCCGCGGAAATACGGATCGCCTCCGGGGGGCAGTACCCGTCTTCCCCCGCCAGGTCCACCTTGTTGACGACCAGCAGAGAAGGCTTTCCAAAATATCCGAGCTTGGTGAGGATCCCCTCGACGGAGGAAATGTTCTCCTCCATGTTCTCCGCACTCCCGTCGGCGACGTGGACGAGAAGATCGGCCTCCCCGATCCCCTCGAGCGTGGCGAGGAAGGCCTCGCGGAGCTCCGCCGGAAGATCGTGGATGAACCCGACGGTGTCCACCAGGATCGCCGTGCCGTATCCGGGCAGCGAAAACCGGCGCGCCGTGGGGTCGAGCGTGGCGAACAGCTGGTCTGCCACGAAGACGTCGGCGCCGGTGAGCAGATTGAACAGGGTAGATTTCCCGGCGTTTGTATATCCCACCAGCGCTACCACGGGAAACCCCACCTCCCTGCGCCTGCGGTAATGCAGCGCTCTTGTTCGCCGAACCGTCTGAAGGGCACGTTCGATCTGCCGAATGTTGGTTCGGATCCGGCGACGGTCCTCCTCGAGCTTCTTTTCCCCCGGCCCCCTCGTTCCGATACCGCCGCCGAGACGGGACAGGTCCCTCCTACCCCCGATCAGCCGCCCCATCCGGAAAGAGAGCTGGGCGAGCTCGACCTGGAGCTTTCCTTCCCGGCTGTGCGCCCTCCGGGCGAAAATATCGAGAATGATCTCCCGGCGATCGAGAACCTTTACGTTCAGTTCCCTTTCGAGGTTGGCCTGCTGGTTCGGCCGGAGGAGATTCTGGAAGACGACGAGATCCACCTCGTTTTCCCGGACGGTCTCCCGAAGGTCCGCAAGCGCCCCCGCCCCGATCATGGTAGCGGGATGCACCGAGGAAAGGGCCTGGGTCCGTCTCCCCGCCACGATCGCACCGGCGGCCGACACGAGGCTTGCCAGTTCTTCGAGAAGATCGGGCTGGGAAGAGGTTCCCGGGATGGGTCGTCGTTTTCGCTGGGCCCATACGAGCCAGGCCCTTTCGGGAGATTTTCTTCCGTCCATAATCAATGGAGGCGCAACACGTCGTACCCGAACCGGACCCGCAACTCCCTGGCCAGCGAGAGCGACGGGGCGACGCCGAATGCGTCAGGGAGTGCGAGAACAGCCTCGTACTCCCCTTCGCGTACGAGGTGCAGAAAGGCCTTTTTCTCCCCGGTGTTCCGGCCGAGCAGCTTTCGCAGATCAAGGATGTCGGCTGCGGTCATCCTGTCTGTGCGAATCTGTAAATGGACGGACCGGGCAAGTTTCTCCCGGACATTTTCCATCCGGATGATATCCATCGCGATGACCTTGGCGGATTTGTCCTCCGCCTCCACCCGCCCGACGAGAAAAACCGGCCCCTCGCAGGACAGGGCGTCCTGGCTCTGCTGGAAGGTCTCCGGGAAGACGATCACCTCGATGACGCCTTCCAGGTCCTCGAACTGGAGATACGCCATCTTCTTGCCCTGTTTCGTCGTCTTCTGGCGGACGGAACTGATGATCCCTCCGATTTTCACCTCCGCGCCCGTCACCATCACAGGTACGCGCGACGTGGTCGTATTCGCGAACAGCTCTATCTCCCCGGCGTACTCGTCCAGTGGATGGCCGGTAATGTAGAATCCCAGCGCTTCCCGCTCGTTGGCGAGCCTCTCCCTCCTGCTCCAAGTGTTGGAGGACGGGCTGCTGTCCGATTTTCGCGGAGGGGGAGAGGCGATCGTTCCCCCAAAGAGAGCGTACTGGCCCGATCCCTTTCTGCGCGCCGCCTCCTGGGCCGACTCCATCAGTGCCGGGAGCCTTTCGAACACGCCTCCCCGATCGGATTCCAGGGAGTCGAAGGAGCCCGCCTTGACCAGGCTTTCGACCGCCCTCTTGTTTACCTTGCGCAGGTCGACCCGGGAGAGAACGTCTTCGACCGAGGAAAACGGCTCCTCCCCTTTCGCTTCGCCGATAGCGTCGATGGCTGCCGCCCCCACTCCCTTGATCGCCGAAAGCCCGAACCGGATCGCCTGCCCGGAAGGATGGAAGGCGAAGCGGGATTCGTTGACGTCCGGAGGGAGAACCGGAATGCCGCGCTCCCGGCAATAGGCGATGTACCGGATGATTTTCGCCGTGTCCCCCGACTCGGAAGTCATCAGGGCGCAGAAAAACTCCACGGGATAGTGGGTCTTGAGGTAGGCGGTCTGATAGGCGAGGAGGGCGTACGCCGTGCTGTGGGACTTGTTGAATCCGTATTCTCCGAACTGCGCTATCAGGTCGAAGAGGGACGCCGCCTTCCTGGCGGAGACTCCTTTCCTTTTCGCCCCCTCGAGAAATCGGATCTTCTGCGTATCCATGAGAGCTGTGTCCTTTTTCCCCATGGCCTTGCGAAGAACGTCCGCCTCCCCCATGGAGAATCCGGCTAGCGCCACCGCGATCCGCATGACCTGTTCCTGGTAGACGATTACACCGTAGGTGTCCCGCAGGATCTCCTCGAGCTCCGGCAACTGGTACTCGATCGTCTTCTGCCCGTGACGCCGCATGATGAAGTCATCCACCATCCCGCTCTGAAGGGGGCCGGGCCGGTAAAGCGCTACCGCGTCGATGAGGTGGGTGAACCGGTCCGGCTTGAGGCGAAGGAGCAGGTCCGTGAAGCCCTGGCTCTCGCACTGGAACACTCCGGCCGTGTCGCCCCGGGAAAGCATCGCGTAGGTCTCCGGGTCCGAGAGCGTGAGCGTGTCGAGGTCCAATCCCTCGCCATTCCGTTCCCGGATCAGGTTCCGGGTGTTGTGAATCGCCGTGAGCGTCCGCAGGCCCAGAAAATCGAACTTGACCAGACCGACCTTCTCTATGTGCTGCATCGGAAATTGCGTCGTGATGTCGCCGTTCGAGTTCCGGTACAGGGGCACATATTCCGTGATCGGCCGGTTCGCGATGACCACCCCCGCGGCGTGGGTCGAGGCGTGCCGGGAAAGGCCCTCGATCGATTTCGCGTATTCGAAGAGTTCGGCCACCTTCGCGTTCTCCCGGATCATCTCCGGGAGCCTCGCCTCGACGGCAAGCGCCTTGTCGATCGTCATCCCGAGATCCGGCGGGATGAGCTTGGCAATCTTGTCGACGTCGGCATACGGCATCTCCAGCACCCGGCCCACGTCGCGAACGGCGGCACGGGCTTTCATCGTTCCGAACGTGATGATCTGGGCGACGTTCTCCTTTCCGTACCGATCTTCCACGTACCGGATCACCTCGTCCCTGCGGTCCTTGCAGAAATCGCAGTCGATGTCCGGCAGACTGATCCGTTCCGGGTTGAGGAATCGCTCGAACAGCAGCCCGTACGGCAGAGGGTCGATCTCGGTGATCCGCAAGGCATACGCGACGAGGCTCCCCGCCGCGCTTCCCCGGCCCGGCCCCACCGGGATCCCCTGTTCTTTCGCAAACCGGATGAAGTCCCATACGATCAGGAAATAGCCGGCAAACCCGGTGGTCTCGATGACCGTCAGCTCGAACTCGAGCCGTTTCCGGTACGCCTCCTCTTCCTCCAGCCGGATCTTCCCCGATCGCACCCTCATTTCCTCGAACCGGCGCAGAAGTCCTTCGTTGGAGAGCTTTCGCAGGTATTGGTCGGAGGTCATTCCTCCCGGCACCCGGAACTCCGGGATCCTGTGCCGGCCGAGATCGAGTCTCACGTGGCAGCGTTCCGCGATGGCGAGGGTGTTCGTCAACGCATCGGGGGCCGTGTGACCGAAGGCCCGGTCGAATTCCTCCGGCCCCTTGACGTAGAACTGGTCGGTCCCGAAGCGCATCCGGTCTTCCGAGCTGATCACCTTCCCCGTCTGCAGGCACAGCAGGATGTCGTGTACCCGGGCATCCTTCCGCTCGAGGTAGTGGCAATCGTTGGTGGCCACGAGCGGCGTTCCCGTCCTCCGCGCGAGTTCGATGATCTGGGAGTTCGCACGATTTTGGGCGGGCAGTCCGTTGTCCTGGATCTCGAGGAAATACCTGCCGTCCGGGAAGATCTCCCTGTATGTCTCGACGGCTTCCGCGGCGCGGTCCTTCTCCTCCCGGGCAAGCAGGACCGGGATCTCTCCCTGCAGGCAGGCGGAGGTGGCGATGATTCCTTTCGCGTGCTCGCGAAGGATCTCCTTGTCGACGCGGGGCTTGTAGTAGAACCCCTCGACGTGGGCCCGGGACACCAGACGTATGAGGTTTCGATACCCCTCGTCCGATTCGGCCAGCAGGATCAGATGGTGCGGCCTTTCCTCGCCCGGCGATGCTTTACGGTCGTGCCGGGACCCGGGGGTTACGTAGACCTCGGCCCCGATGATGGGCTTGATCCCTGCCCGGTTCGCCTTCTCGTAGAAGTCCACCGTGCCGATCATCCCCCCGTGGTCGGTCAGCGCAACGGCAGGCATCCCCATCTCCGCCACCTTGCGGACGAGATCCTCGATCTTGATCGTCCCGTCGAGGAGACTGTACTGGGAATGCAGGTGCAGGTGGACGAACTCTTTCAACGGCTACCCCTCTACTCCCATTCTATCGTGCTGGGGGGCTTGGAGGATATGTCGTACACAACCCGGTTGATGCCCATGACCTCGTTGATCATGCGCGTCGAGATCCGCTGGAGCAGGTCGTACGGAAGGCGTACCCAATCGGCGGTCATCCCGTCCAGGCTCTGGACCGCGCGGACAGCCGCCACGTTTTCATACGTCCTTTCGTCGCCCATGACGCCCACCGTCTTGATCGGGAGGAGGACGGCAAAGGACTGCCAGATCGATTCATAAAGCCCCGCGGTCCTCACCTCCTCCTGCACGATGGCGTCCGCCTCCTGCAGAATCCGGATCCGCTCCCTGGTCACCGGCCCGATGATCCGCACGGCCAGCCCCGGTCCGGGAAACGGCTGCCGATCGAGGATTTGACCGGGGACGGAGAGCTCCCGGCCGAGCTCACGGACTTCGTCCTTGAAGAGTTCGCGCAACGGCTCGACGAGCTTCAGTTGCATATTCTCGGGCAGGCCCCCGACGTTGTGATGGGACTTGATCGTTGCCGACGGCCCTTTGAACGAGATGCTCTCGATCACATCGGGATACAAGGTGCCCTGCCCGAGGAACCCGACGCCGGGGATCTTCCCGGCCGCCTCCTCGAACACCCGGATGAACGTCTCGCCGATCACCTTCCGCTTCTCCTCCGGGTCGGAGATCCCTTCCAGGCCCGTGAGGAATCGTTCCGCCGCGTCGACGTACTCCAGATGGAGGCCGATCCCCTCCCGAAACATCTGCAGGACCTCTTCGGCCTCGTTCTTTCGCAAAAGACCGTTGTTCACGAAAATGCAGGTCAGCTGATCCCCGAGAGCCCGATGCAGCAGAACCGCCGCGACGGAGGAATCGACTCCGCCGGAAAGGCCGAGCACCACGTTCTCCTTTCCCACCGTCTCCCGGATCCTGCCGATGCTGGTCTCGATGAAGGAATGCATCGTCCACAAGGGGGACAGGCCGCAGACCCGGAAGAGGAAATTGGCAAGGATCTCCTTTCCCCTGGGGGTGTGGGCCACTTCCGGATGGAACTGGACGCCGTATATCCGGCGGGCATCGTTCGTCATCGCCGCCACGGGGGAGTTTTCCGAATGGGCGATAGAGTTGAATCCTTTCGGCATCTCCTCGATCCGGTCCCCGTGGCTCATCCACACCTGGATCGTCATGTTGTGCCGGAATTCCTCGATCCCGAGAAACAGGGGATCGCCCCACTGGCCCCGGATGTTGGCGAAGCCGTATTCCCGGTCCGTGGCCTTCGCCACTTTTCCTCCCATGAGATCGGCGATGAGTTGCATCCCGAAGCAGATCCCGAGGACGGGCACCCCCATCGTCAGGATATCCCGCGAAATCCTCGGGGCATCATACCCGTAGACGCTGGCAGGGCCTCCCGATAGGATGATGCCGTCCGGACCGAACTCCCGAACGAACTCCGTTCCGACGTTGCAGGGATGGATTTCGCAGTACACCTTCAGTTCCCGTACGCGCCGGGCGATGAGCATGGTGTACTGCGATCCGAAATCGAGGATCAATATCTTTTCCATCGAGTACGCTACTCCAGCCGGTAGTTCGGCGCTTCCTTCGTGATGATGACGTCGTGGACGTGGCTTTCCTTGAGCCCCGCAGAGGTGCTCTTCATGAATTTCGCGCGTTTCCGGAGATCTTCGATGGTCCGGGCCCCCACGTATCCCATGCCGGATTTGAGCCCCCCGGTGAGTTGGAAGATCATGACGGATAGCGGCCCGCGGTAGGGAACCCGCCCCTCGATCCCCTCCGGCACGAGCTTGGCCTCGGATTCGACGTGGGTCTGGAAATACCGGTCCCTGCTTCCCTTTTTCATCGCCTCGAGGGAACCCATCCCGCGGTACACCTTGTACGATCTTCCCTGAAACAGGACGATTTCCCCGGGGCTTTCATCCGTCCCGGCGAAGACGGATCCGATCATCACCGTCGACGCTCCCGCCGCGAGGGCCTTGGTGATGTCTCCCGAGAACTTTACTCCGCCGTCCGCGACCAGGGGGATTTTCTTCTTCGAGGCCACAGCGGCGCACTTCATGACCGCGGTCATCTGGGGAACGCCCACTCCGGCGATCACCCTCGTGGTGCAGATCGACCCCGGACCGACGCCCACTTTCACGCAGTCGGCCCCTGCCTTGATGAGGGCGTCCGTTCCTTCTCCGGTCGCCACGTTTCCCGCGATGAGCTGGATCCCCCGGAAATTTCGCCGGATCGCCCGGACCACGTCGGTCACCTCGCGGGAATGGCCGTGTGCCGTATCGACGCAGATGACATCGGCACCGGCCTTCAGGAGCATGTCGATCCGCTGCTCCCAGCCGGGCCCGACGCCGACCGCCGCCCCGACCCGCAGCCTCCCCTTATCGTCCTTGCAGGCAAAAGGGTATTTCTTGATTTTCAGTATGTCCTTGATCGTGATGAGTCCGCGCAGATTGTTCTGTCGGTCCACGACAAGCAGTTTTTCGATACGGTTCTTGTGCAGGATCTCCTTTGCCTGCTCGAGCGTTGTCCCTACGGGAACGGTCACCAGCCTCTCCTTGGTCATCACGTTCTCGATCGGCTGGTCGAAATTGGTCTCGAACCGCAGATCCCGGTTGGTCAGGATCCCCACGAGCTTCCCGTCCTTGGTTACCGGGAGCCCGGAGATCCGGTACCTCTCCATCACCTCGAGCGCCTCGTAGACCTTCTGGCCGGGCCCCACCGTGATGGGGTCGGAGATCATCCCGCTTTCGGACTTTTTGACCTTGTCCACCTCGTTCGCCTGTTCTTCCGCCGTGTTGTTCCGGTGGATGATCCCGATTCCTCCTTCCCTTGCCATCGCGATCGCCGTCTCGCTCTCGGTGACCGTGTCCATCGCAGCGCTGAGAAGCGGTATGTTCAGCCGGATCCCCGGCGTGAGGGTAATGGATATGTCCACGTCCTTCGGGAGCACTTTCGACTCCGCGGGGAGGAGGAGCACATCGTCAAACGTCAACCCTTCCTGCATGACTTTCCCGTTCATTCCCGTTCTCCCTTTCCGTTCGCGATCCCCTTGAGAATCCCTTCCAGGAGACCCGAATCGCTTATGTGAAGGTTTGTCATTCCGAACCGCGTAAGCGCCGTGACCGCTTGCATCACCCCTGGGACGATATACCGTTCCCGACCCTTCTCCATCCCGGGCAGCCGAAGGCGCTGTCGTTCCGTCATTTTCGCAAGACGCGCCTCCCATCGCCGGACGGCGGCAAGCCGCATCCGGAATCCGTCGATCCTTTCCGGCCGGTATTCCTTCATCCCCATCTCGAGGGCGGCAAGCGTCGTAAACGTCCCCGCCGTGCCCACCATTCTCTGGAAGGTCCGCCGGTTCCACCCCCGGGTCCCGGCGGAAATCCGCTCCGTCAGAAAGAACCCGATATTTTTCAATTCCGCGGTAAACGGCGGATCCGACAACCGGAAGGAACCGAGAAGGACGACGACCCCGATCGGCAGGCTGATCGAGTCCCTTTCTCCCTTTCCCGCAATAAATTCCGTGCTTCCTCCCCCGATGTCCATGACCACGGTGCCATCCCGCTCATCTGCCCGACCCGCCGCCCCTTCCCAGGTGAGACGGGCCTCTTCCCGCGCCGTGATGACCTCCACCGATATTCCCGCGCCTTCCGATGCGAGAAGAAACGCATCCCGGTTCGACGCTTCGCGAAGCCCCGCCGTTCCGCACGCACGATACCGTTTTACTCCCAGGGCATCCATCTCTTTGCGAAAATCCCGCAAGACCGCGACCGATTCACGGAACTCCCGGTCGCCGATTCCGCCGGTCTCCCTGAGGGATTTCCCCAGTCCCGTGATCCGACGCCTCCTGACGACGGGGCGCAAGCCCTCCCTGTCCCGGGACGCAACAAGCATCCGGACGGTGTTGGTACCGATGTCAATCGCTGCGAAACGTCTCATCCGGGGATACACCCTTCTTCCGTTCGGGAGAAATGACCTTATCCTCCCGTTCCATTACCCCGATGATGCTGGCACCGAACAGAAAGGCCGCGGCAAAGAGGTATGCGACGATTATAAAGCATACGATTCCAAACAGGGAGCCGTAAATTACGTTCAACTTACTGAATTTCTTGATATAAAAAGTAAATCCGAATTTTATCCCGTGAATGAGGACGATAAAGAGCGAACTCCCCGCCAGGGCGTTCCTCCAGCGCACCCGGATCGGGGACAGGTATCGGTAGCTTGCCGCCCCCCCGGCGAAGAGAATCCCGAGCAGTGCAACGTCGGCGATCGTCTTTAGCAGCAGATGAAAGGCCGAGTCCAGCCCTCCGGGCATGCCGCTCGTGATGACGGTCAGTCCCTGCCACAGGGGAGGGACGAGAATAGCGGAGAACGCCAGAACGGTGAGTACCAGGACCATCGCGACGTGGGACGCCGCCCGGCGCCAGAACCGCTTCTTATCCCCGATCTCCATCATGACCGACAACGATGTGTGCACGGCCTCGGTAGCCGAGAAGGAAGACAGGACCAGGAGCAGGAATCCGAGGATTCCGAACGTCGCCCCGGAAGCGAAAAGCCCCTTCAGGGTCGGTACCAGGATCTGGGCCCCGTATGGAAACGTGTTTTTCAGCAGCTCGGCCAGTGCCGCGAACGGAAGGTCTTTCGTGCCGAGGATTAAGGACGTTGCGGCGAATACCAGGAACAGGACGGGGATGGCGGATAAAAGCAGGTTGAAGGCCACGGAGGCGCTGTAGACCATCCCGTGCCTCCGGAAAAAACCGGACGCCCCTTCCCGTGTGATCTTCACCACCCTCCCAAGACGGGAGGTCATCGCTCGCGGTACACGATTCGAACGGGCGACCCCTTGAATCCGAACCGGTCCCTGATCTTGTTCTGGAGATATCTCGTGTAGGAATCCGGGATCCCTCCACGGTCCTTGACGAACACGGCGAAGGAGGGAGGCATGATGCCGACCTGGGTGATGTAGAAGGCCCGGTTCCTGGTCTTTTTCGAGGGTATGGGGATGGAATAGAGAATAGAAGCGACCTTGCGGTTGAGCGTCGATGTCGGGATCCGTTTCCGGAAACTCCCGTACGCCTCCTCGATTTTCTTGAAGAGAAGGGGGAAGCCCTTCCCGGTAACCGATCCCGTCGGCAGCACCGTAGCGAAGGATGCGTACCCCAGCCCTTCCCGGATTTTCCGGATTCCCTGGCGGCGCTCTTCCTCCCCGTTCCAGAGATCGGCCTTGTTCGCCGCCACGACCACCGCGCGCTCCTCCAGGAGGATATACCTCAGGATCTGCTGGTCCTGGTGGGACAATCCCGCCGGCCCGTCCATCATCAGTACCGCGATGTCGCACCGCTTGAGAGAGTCGAGGCTCTTGATCACAGAGAACTTCTCGAGAACGGTCTCGGTCTTTCTCTTCGCCCGGATCCCCGCGGTATCGATGAACTGGTACTTCTTGTCCCCGTAAACGACCAACACGTCCACCGCGTCGCGGGTGGTCCCCGGTATCTCCGAGGCGATCACCCGATCGTATCCGACGAGCGTGTTGATGAGGGTGGATTTCCCCACGTTCGGGCGGCCAAGGACGGCGACTCGCGCGACGGTTTCCTCCGGTTCGGGCTCTTCGGGGACGAGGTCGGGAATCAGCAGGACGATCGCGTCGACCAGTTCGGACACCCCCGTCCCGTGTTCCGCCGAGATCGGGTACACGGTGCCCACGGAAAGTTCATGGAACTGCGCGAGCATCTCCTGCCCTTCCCGCGTGTCCACCTTGTTCGCCGCGAGGAAGAATCGCTTCTCCCGCTCCCGAAGCATAGTGGCGATCTCCTTGTCGAGGGGCAGGACCCCGTCCCGCGCATCCACGAGGAAAATGACCGCGTCGGACTCGTAGATGGCCCGAAGCACCTGTCCGCGTACCTTGGAGAGAATATCCCCCCGCTCCCCCGACAGGTACCCGCCGGTATCAACGACGCGGAATCTCTTTCCATCGTGCTCCGCCGGGAGGGAGACAAGATCGCGCGTCACGCCGGGCTCCCCGTAGGTTATCGCCCGGCGTTTCCCCGTGATCCGGTTGAAAAGGGTGGACTTCCCCACGTTCGGACGCCCTACGAGGGAGACCGTGAACAGGGAACTATGCATACCCAAGCCGTCGCAGCATCGTCTCCTTCCGACTCCAGTCCTTTTCGACTTTTACAAACAGATCCAAGTATACCCGCTCGCCGGTCTCTTTCTCCAGTTCTTGTCTCGCCGCGGTCCCGATGGTCCGCAGCATCTGCCCTCCCCGCCCGATCACCATCCCCTTCTGCGATTCCCGCTCCACGAAGATTTCCGCCCGTATCCGGGTCAGGTTCTTCTCCGGGTCTTCCCGGTACTCCTCGATGGACACGGCGACGCTGTAGGGCAATTCGTCGGAGAGGAACGCGAACAGCTTTTCCCGCAGGATCTCCTTGGCGATGAACCGCATGGGGAGGTCGGTCAGCTCATCTTCGGGGTAATAGTGGGGACCCTCCGGAAGGACCCCGAAGAGATGCGTAAGGAACTCCTCCACCCCGATGCCCTTCGTGGCCGAGATCAGAAACCCCCGGGAGTACATCCCCTTCTCCATGAGTTCTCTTCGGCGCCTGTCCGCCGCGGTCTCCCCGATCCGGTCCACCTTGTTGACAGCGAGTATCCGGGGGACGGAGACGCGTTCGAGCACTCCCCGTACGAGCCGTTCCTCTTCCCCTGTCCCCATGGGGCGGTCGTCCACGATATGCACGACCACGTCCGCCTCGCCTGCGATCCGCTCCGCGGTGCGGACCATATATTGGTTGAGCGCCCGTTTCGGCCGGTGGATGCCCGGGCTGTCGAGAAAGATGATCTGTCCGCGGGGGTCGGTGAAGATGCCGGCGATCCGGTCCCGGGTGGTCTGGGGCTTGGCGGTGACGATCGCGACGCGAGCCCCGATAATGCGATTCAAAAGGGTCGATTTGCCGACGTTCGGTCTCCCGAGGAGCGCGACGAATCCGGATCGCCTCCCTTTCCCCGGTTCCTTTCCGTTACCGCTTAACGGCATCATTCCTCAGCGGGTATCCCCTTATCCGCGGATAGCAGGGAAAGGATGCGATCGGCCGCTTCCATTTCCGCCTCTTTCTTCGTTTTTCCCGTACCCTTCTCCTCCCGGCCGTCCCACAGTCTCGCGGCCACGAGGAACGTCTGTTCATGGGGAGGACCTTCTGCGGACAGGAGCCGGTATTTCGGGAGAGGCACACGGTGTTTCTGGCACCACTCCTGCAGCCGGCTTTTCGCGTCGAACCCGGCGATAAGAGGTTCCATTTCCTTCCCTGCCCAGAAGTGATCGATCACAAACCTCTTGGCCGCATCGTACCCTCCGTCCAGGAAGATCGCCCCCGTTATCGCTTCCACTACGTCAGCCACCATCTTCCGGGTCACACCTCCGCCCGTCTCCCTGACGGAGGCGTCGATCCGCAACGTTTCGGGGACTCCGATCGCTTGCCCGACGCGTACGAGATTCCGGTTGTTGATCAATGCGGAACGAGTCTTCGAGAGCGTGCCTTCTTCCGCGGCGGGAAAGGTACGGTACATCTCTTCCGCGATGCACAGGTTGAGGACCGCGTCCCCCAGATATTCGAGTCGCTGGTACGACCTTCTCGTTTCCCCTTCCGCCGTGGAGGCATGCCGGAGCGCCTCCTCCAGCAGGTCCCGGGTCCGGAACCGGTACCCGATTTTCGTTTCGAGAAGATTCATGACGTTCCTGCCCGACCGGGAGGTGCTACCATCAGGAGCGGGTACCGGCCAGCTTACCGTCCCGTACGTTTTCCAGGACGACCCGGTAGATCTCCCCGACATCGGATGGTGCGCCCGGGAAGACGACCACCGCGTAGTTCCCCGACCGCCCCGTCAATTCTCCCTGAGCGCGGTCCTCCGTTTCGGCAAGGACGTCGGCCGTCTTTCCGACCTGTCGGGACAGGAACGCGTTTCGCATCCGGGCGTCAAGGGAAAGAAGCGCTGAGACCCTTCGTTTCTTCTCGACGGGGGATACATCGTCGGGGAAGCGGGCGCTCTCGGTCCCGGGACGTGCCGAGTAGGGAAAAACATGCATATAGGTCACTGGGGAGTCCGCAAGAAATGAAACGGTTTCCGCGAAGTCCCCGGCCGTTTCCCCCGGGAATCCTGCGATGACGTCGGTCCCCAGGGAAAGCCCGGGAATCCGTGACGCCGCTTCGGAAACGGCTTTCCCGTAACCGGCGGACCCATACGGCCGTCGCATCCTTGCAAGCGTCCGGTCGGACCCGCTCTGCAGGGGAACGTGAAGGTGTGCGCACACGCGAGGCTCGCTCGCGATCGTATCGATGAGCGGCAGGGTAAGCTCTCCGGGTTCGATAGAGCTGAGCCGGATGCGCGCACGGGATGTCTCTCTTAGTAGTCGCACGACGAGCCCGGCAAGCGCGTCCTTTCTCCGAAAATCGTCCCCGTACAGGCCGATGTGGATCCCCGTCAGGACAAGTTCGCGTGCCCCGTCGGCTTCCGCGACGACCGCTTTCGCGATGACCTCCTCTTCCGGCATGGAACGGCTTCTTCCGCGAGCAAGAGGCACCACGCAGTACGCGCAGGAAGAATCACACCCGTCCTGGATCTTGAGGAATGTCCGCCTGTGCCCCAACAGCAGGTCCGCGCCGTAATCGGACAGACCGACGGGCCTCCCGGCCCGTTTCCCGGAGACCTCCCGCAGGATTCCGGCGAGGGTTCCCTCCCCGTTTCCCTGCGATTCCCGGGGTAAGCTCCCCACCCAGTGGTCCACTTCCGGGATCTTTCCTCTGTCCGGTAAGGGCATCTGCGCGTAGCATCCCGCCAGGATGACGGTCGAGCAGGGGTTTTCCCGGCGGGCCTTCCTCGCGAGAGACCGGCTGTCCCGGTCGGCCCGGTGCGTGACGGTGCAGGTGTTGATGATCACGACATCGGCGGGAGAGGCCGGGGGTACAACCTCGTACCCCTCGGCGGCGGCCAGTCGGACGACGGAAGCGGAGTCGGCGAAGTTCGCCTTGCAGCCGAGAGTCAGGACCTTGAGGCGTATTCCCATTCGATCCAGCCGCCTCCCAGGACCTCTTTCCCGTCGTACAGGACGAGGGCCTGTCCCGGGGTAACGCTTCGTTGCGGGGAGTCGAAGGCTACCCGGAGACGGTCCCCTTCCACCCGGACGGTAGCCCCCTCCCCCGGATGCCGGTACCGCACCTTGGCGATCGCGCGGAACTCCTGCGCGGGTGGAGCGCCGGAAACGAAGGAAACGCGGCCGACGGTGGCAAGGGGCGAAAGCGTGTCGTCCTCCGTCCCGAGGACGATTTCGTTCTTCTCGGCGTCGATCGCGACAACGTACAGCGGCTCCTTCGCCGCGATCCCGAGACCCTTGCGCTGGCCGACCGTATACCGGAGGACTCCCTTATGAGTGCCAAGTACGTTTCCGCCCCTGTCGAGAAATAGCCCCTCCTGCTCCTGGATCCCGCTCCGGTTCAAAAACTCGGCGTACGAATCGTCGGTGACGAAACAGATGTCCTGGCTTTCCCGCTTCTCGAACACGAGAAGTCCCGCCTCCGAGGCGATACTGCGGACCTCGTGCTTCTGCATCTCCCCGACGGGAAAGTAGATCCGGCGGAGGCGTTCCGACTCCAGGGAGAAGAGGAAGTAGGACTGGTCCTTGGAATCGTCGGGGGCGCAGAACAGCCGGCATCGGCCCGACGGTTCCCGACGGATGACCGCGTAATGCCCGGTCGCCACTCCCTCGGCGCCGAGCTCGTCCGCTTTTCTCAGCAGGGCCCGGAACTTCAAGTGCTCGTTGCACAGGATGCAGGGATTCGGCGTTCTCCCGGTGGCATATTCCCGGACGAAAGGATCGATCACCTCGCGGCGGAACTCGTCGCGCAGGTTGAGCACGTAGTACGGTATGTTCAGGGCGTCGCATACCCTCCGGGCGTCGTAGAGGTCGTCGAGCGAGCAGCAGGTGCCGGCGCGGTCCTTCGTAACCTTCGAAAAGTCGTAGAGGTCCATCGAGATGCCGATAACCTCCCACCCCTCCCGTTGCAGGAGAAGGGCGGCGACCGAGGAATCGACGCCACCGGAAAGCGCCGCCAGGATCCTCTTTCCCTTCATCGCACCTTCGCCTCCTTCGGGCTCGTATAGAGCGGGGACAGGGCCCGAAGCTTGTTCACGACCGTCTCTATGGCGTCAACGGCATAATCGATGTCTTCCTCGGAGTTCCCCCGTCCCAGGCTGAAGCGCAGCGCCCCCTGGGCGTCCGTCGGGTCGGCGCCCATGGCCAGAAGGATCGGCGACGCTTCCAGCGACCCCGATGTACAGGCGGAACCCGAGGAGCAGGCAATGCCCATCATGTCGAGGTTCAAAAGCATTGCCTCCCCCTCCACGAACCGGAAGGAAATATTGACGGTATTGGGGAGCCTTTGCGTCGGATGCCCGTTCAGGACAAGCTCGGGGATCCGCCCGAACAGACCCTTCTCGAACCTGTCGCGCAGCCGGCGGGTTTCGGCGACCTCTTCCTCCATCCCCTCCTTCAGGATCTGGAACGATTTCCCCATGGCGACGATGCCCGCTACGTTCTCGGTTCCGCCCCGGCGGCCCCGCTCCTGGTGGCCCCCATGGGTTATCGCCTCGATCTCGACCCCCTTGCGTACGATGAGTCCTCCCGTCCCTTTCAGGGCGTTGACCTTGTGTCCGGAAAAGGTGAGCAGGTCCACGGGAAGCGTTCCGAAGTCGATCGGGATCTTTCCCGCTGCCTGCACGGCATCGGTGTGCATGACGACACCGGCTTCCCGGGCAATCGCCCCGATTTCGGGAACCGGCATGATGTCCCCGGTTTCGTTGTTCGCGTACATGACCGAGACAAGGATCGTATCCCCGGCAAGGGCGTCCCGGATCGAATCCGGTTCGACGATCCCGTACCGGTTCACCGGAACGTACGTCACGCGGAACCCCTGCGTCTCGAGGAACCGGCAGGTGTTGATCACCGCGGGGTGCTCGACCTGCGAGGTGATGATGTGCTTTCCCGTGTTCCCCTTCCGGTACGCGATCCCCTTGACGGCGAGATTGTCGCTTTCGGTGCCGGAACTCGTAAACACGACCTCCAGCGGCTGGCACCCGAAGAACGAGGCGATTTCCTGCCGCGCATCCTCCACTCCCTTGCGCACGTCCCGGCCCGCCCAGTGGATGCTCGAGGGGTTCCCGAACTGGTCGTCCAGGTACGGTTCGATCGCCTTCCTGACTTCGGGGTGGACCGGCGTGGTCGCGTTGTGATCGAGATAGACTTTCCTCACGCCTCCGCCTCCCGGAACTTCTCCTCCTGCTGGAGGAAGAGGTTCTCGATCGTGATCGAGTCGAGGAACTCGTCGATCCGTGTTTCCAGCGTGTCCCACATGTTCTGTGTCTTGCACCGTTCGATCATCCCGCACTTGCGGCCGGAGCTTCGGCAGCCGACGCGCGCGTTCTTCCCCTCGGCGACCCGGATGATCTCCCCGATCGTGATCTCGGCAGGAGGACGCGCAAGGATGAATCCCCCCCCGGGACCTCGAACGCTTTTGACCAGGTTCCGTCGGCGCAGCCTGGCGAACAACTGCTGGAGGTAGAGCTCCGAGATGTCCTCCTGCCGGGAAATGTCCTTAAGGGAAACCGGGTTGCCGTGTGAGGCTCCCGCAAGGCTCACAAGCGCCATAACGGCGTACCGCCCCCTCGTGGTGATCTTCACGGATTCGATCCCACCTGGGGCAACTCCGTTTCCCCGTTAAAACGCTTCATCACTTCGTCCAGGCGCTGTTCCAGCGCCTTCACCTGTTCGGTCAGGCACCTCAGGGCCTTGCCTTCCGGATCCGGAGTTCCGGCGACACCCGTGGGATCCTGGTAGACGTTCCCTTCGCGGAATACTACCCGGCCGGGGATCCCCACGACCGTCGAGTGGGAGGGAACTTCCTTGTTCACCACGGAGCCCGATCCGATCTTGGAGTTCTCGCCTATCCGTATGGGGCCGAGGATTGCCGCGTTCGCCCCGATGATCACGTTGTCTTCTATCGTGGGATGACGTTTCCCTTTTTTCCAGCTCGTCCCACCGAGGGTCACCCCGTGGTAAAGCGTAACGTTCTTCCCGATCTCGGCGGTTTCCCCGATCACCACCCCCATCCCGTGGTCGATGAAGAACCCCTCGCCGATGGTTGCCCCCGGGTGGATCTCGATCCCCGTCAGGAAACGGGCGACATGGGACAGCAGCCGGGCAGGAAACCTCAGGTTCCGTTCCCATAGCCAGTGCGCCCCGCGGTGGAACCGGACGGCGTGAAATCCCGGGTAGCAGAACAGGATCTCCAGAACGCTTTGCGCAGCCGGGTCCCGCTCGAAGATGACGTTGATTTCGTTCTGGATCCGTTGGAACATCGCATTCCCCCCTTTTCGAAAAATATCGCCATTACCTGACCAACTTAGTCAATTATTATGGATAATGGCGATAAAGGGAAGAATTTTTTTCAACCGTTTTTCCTTGATTCCCCGGACCGCGAGGAGGTCTTCCGGTCGCCGGAATGCCCCCCGCCTCTTTCTCTCCTCCACGACCGCCCTTGCCACGGAACCCGAAATCCCGGGAAGTCCGGAAATCTCCTGGTACGTCGCCCGGTTGATATCCACGCGCCGTCCGAGAAGAAACCTTTGCCTGACGGTAAGCGGATCACTGCCGTGCCTTTCCCTTGCCGCCTCTCCCGACGAGACGGAAGCGACAACCCCACGCGCGGACCCGGAGGGCAAAACGACTCTCCCGGGAGAAGGCGCCTGCAGGGCAGAAAGGAGCCGGTCCGTTATGCCCAGATTCCATACCAGAATGATCATGGATAGGAGGAGAATCGCCCTTGGATCCCTATCCTTCCTCACCCGGGATGATCCCCCGGGACTTCCATAGCTTGTACCGGATCCCGTCGACCAGGGCCTGCCAGGAGGCTTCGATGATGTTGTGCGAGACACCGACTGTCCCCCACTGGGTTTCCTTGTCCCCGGATCGTATCAAAACCCGTACCGAAGACCCTGTGCCCCCTGCGCTCAAAACCCGGACCTTGTAGTCGAGCAACTCCATCTCGGAAAGCTCCGGGTAGAATTTCTCGAGCGCCTTGCGTATGGCGTTGTCCATCGCATTCACCGGCCCGTTTCCCAGCGCCGCGGTATGCTCGACCGTTCCGTCGACTTCGACCATGATGGTCGCCTCCGCGATGGGATCCTCCCCCTCCGAACGTTTCTCGTCGATCACGCGGAACCCCTTGAGCTCGAAGAAGGGCTCGTGGGTCCCCATCGCCCTTCGGACCAGGATCTCGAACGAGGCCTCGGCGCCCTCGAACTGGTACCCCTTGTGCTCGAGGTCCTTAATGGATTCGAGGATCCCCTCGGTGGCGGAGTCGCCGGACTTGAACTCGATCCCTTTCTCCTGGAATTTCGAAAGAATATTGGATCTTCCGGAAAGGTCCGATATCAGGACGCGCCTGTGGTTGCCCACCGTATCCGGCGTTATATGTTCGTACGTTCCCGGGTGCCGGCGGATTGCCGATACGTGCATCCCCCCCTTGTGCGCGAAGGCGGCGCCCCCCACGAACGGCTGGTGGAGCCAGTGCCCGAGGTTGGCCACCTCCGCAACGTATCGGGATAGGTCCCGAAGTTCCTTCATCTGTCCCTTTGGCAGAACATCGTGCCCCATCTTCAGGGCGAGGTTGGGGATGATGGAGCAAAGGTTCGCGTTTCCGCACCGCTCCCCGTATCCGTTGATCGTCCCCTGCACCTGCGTCACGCCGTTTTCCACTGCGACAAGCGTGTTGGCGACGGCCATCTCGGAATCGTTGTGCGTATGGATTCCGAGCGGGATTTTGGCCGTTTTCCGGACTTCCCGTACGATTTTCGCTATCTCCGACGGAAGGGATCCGCCGTTGGTATCGCACAGGACGAGCCAGTCCGCTCCCCCGTCCCGGGCGGCCGCGAGGGTCTTCAGGGCGTATTTCGGGTTCCGTTTGTACCCGTCGAAGAAGTGCTCGGCGTCGAAAATGATCTCCTCTGTCCGTTCCTTCAGAAATTCCACCGTTTCCCGGATGGCTTTCAGGTTCTCGTCGAGCGTGGTGCGCAGCGCCTCGGTGACGTGGAAGTCCCACGACTTCCCGACCACGGTGATGACGGGAGTCTCGGCGGAAAGAAGCGACTTCATGTTGGCGTCCTCCGCCGCCTTCTTGCCCACGCGCCGCGTCATGCCGAATGCGCACAGTCTCGCGTTCTTCAGGCGGAGATGCTTCGCCCGCTCGAAGAATTCCTTGTCCTTGGGGTTCGAGCCCGGATATCCCCCCTCGATGTAGTGGATCCCGAACTCGTCGAGCCGTTCCGTGATTGCGACCTTGTCCATCACGGAGAGGGAGACCATCTCGGACTGGGTCCCGTCCCTGAGCGTCGTATCGTACAGATAAACTTTTTTCTTCGGTGTCATTCCTTCCCTTTCCCGTTGCCGGCGGACGTTATTGCGCGTCGGCCGGATTTCCCAGGCCGAACGCTTTATGCAGCACGCGGACGGCAAGTTCGGTGTACTTCTCCTCGATGAGGCAGGAGATCTTGATCTCCGAGGTGTTGATACCCAGGATGTTCACCCCCTCGGAAGCCAGCGTCTCGAAGACCTTCGTGGCCACGCCGGAGTGGGAGCGCATCGCCAGGCCGACGATGGAAACCTTCGCGATCTTGTCGTTCCCCACGACCTTGTCCGCGCTGATCTCCTTGGCCACTTCTTCGGTGATCATCATCGCCTTCTTGTAGTCGCTTCGTCCCACCGTGAACGTGAGGTCGGTGTGCCCGGTCACGGAAACGTTCTGGACGATGACGTCGACGACGATGTTGGCGTCGGACAGAGGCTTGAAGATCTTTGCCGCGATTCCCGGCCGGTCGGGGACTTTCACGATGGTGATCTTCGCCTCGCCCTTGTTGTACGCCACGCCGCTGACGACCGCCGTTTCCATGATCTCCTCCTCCTTCGTCACGATGGTTCCCGTGTTGTCGTTGTACGAGGAGCGTACGTGGATCCGCACCCCGTATTTCATGCCGAACTCGACGGAGCGGATCTGGAGGACCTTGGCCCCGAGGCTGGCGAGTTCCAGCATCTCCTCGAAGGAGATCTTTTCCAGTTTCCGTGCGTCGGTGCATATATTGGGGTCCGTGGTGAAGATGCCGTCCACGTCGGTGTAGATTTCGCAAACGTCCGCGGAAAGGGCAGCCGCGACCGCCACGGCGCTCGTGTCGGAGCCGCCTCTCCCCAGCGTGGTGATCGCCCCGGAATCGTCGATGCCCTGAAATCCCGCGACGACCGCGACCTCGCCATTCTTCAGGGCGGCATGGAGGGCGGTGCCCTCGATACTCCGGATTCGTGCCTTTACGTGCGCGTCGTCGGTCAGCACCGGGATCTGAAAGCCGGTGAACGACCGCGCCTTGTATCCCATCTCGGTGAGGGCGATCGCGAGAAGCCCGATGGTAACCTGCTCACCGGTCGACGCCACCACGTCGAGCTCCCGCTCGTTGGGCATTTCCGAGAGCTGCTGCGCCAGCCCAAGCAGCCGGTTCGTCTCCCCCGCCATCGCGGAAACCACGACGACCACATCGTGCCCCTGATCGTGTGTCTTCGCCACGCGCCGGGCAACGTTCTTGATCTTTTCTATGGTCCCGACGGACGTGCCGCCGTACTTCTGGACAATGAGCGCCATCTTACCTGCATCCTCCCGGGACAAGAGATCGCACGCGAGACAGGAATCCGCCGAATCTCACGTCGTCCGGCAATGCGACCGAAAGCCTTCGACTGCTTTCACCTGAAATGAGGAATGTAACCCTAATACAGTCTGTTGGCAATAGAGACCGGATTTTCTCGGCCCACTCGACAACACAGATCCGGTTCCCCGACAGGATCTCGTCGAGGCCTATGTCCCGTGCTTCATCTTCAGAGGAAAGACGGTATACGTCCACGTGGCACAGCGGCAGGCGTCCCTGGTGCTCCGTCATAATCGTGAAGCTGGGGCTTACAATACGTTCGGGTAAAATCCCCAGGACCTCCCCCACCCCTTTGCAGAAGACTGTCTTTCCCGCCCCAAGGTCGCCGGTGAGCGCCACCACATCGCCCGGTACCAATAAACGTCCGAGCGCCCGGGCGACAAGACGCGTGTCCTCCTCGCCGGAGGACAGAAGCGTAACTTCCATACCGGGTCACCCGGAGTCCGGGAGGACGCTCCGCAGCCTCGGAGGGGGGCTCCGTTCGTGGCTCGCCGTGCGGGGAACCTGTACGGCTGCGCTTAACCTCACTGCGCCCCCGCTCCTTCGGCTTGCTGCGCCGGCAACCGGGGACCCCAGGCGATGCGGGGGGTTGCCCGAAGCGGGGGATATTCTGGGGACATTCCTGGCTTTTATCTTTTCCCGTCTCAGGAGTGTCCCCTCCCAGCGTGAAGGAGTGTCCCTGCCCACTTCCGTCACTCCTCCCCGTCAGGCTCGCCCAGGGTCTTCTGGAGCGCCTCGCGGATGTTGTCGATGACGTCGGTCGCGGAAACGGACGACATCGGATGGTGCCGGACCAGTATGTCCGCGGACATCCCGTGGAGGAATACCCCTGCGCAGGCGGCGTCGGTCGGCGATAGCCCCTGCGAGGCCAGCGCCGCCACCATCCCCGAAAGAGCGTCCCCCATTCCGCCCGAGGCCATGTAGGGGTTTCCGGTGGTGTTGATGAAGACGTCGCCCTTCGGCGTCGCGATGATCGTCCGAGCCCCTTTCAGGATCACCGTCACTTTCTTTTCCTCCGCGAAATGCTGCGCCGTTCCGACCCGGGATGCCTCGATGGCCTCGATCGACTCGCCGGTCAATCGGGACATTTCCCCGGGGTGCGGCGTGATGATGCAGGAGGCCCCTGCCTTGCGCAGGATATCGACCTGCCCGGCCAGGGCGTTCAGCCCGTCGGCGTCGATCAGGAAGGGAACCCGGATCTGGGGAATCATATCCGCCATGAACTCCGCCGCCCCGGGGTAGCTTCCCATCCCGGGCCCCAGCACGACGAAATCGGCACGGGAGATACTATCGAGGAGCTCAGCGATGCATTCCTTGGGAAAATATCCGTCTCCGCCGTCCTCGATCCCCGCTGACATCACCTCCATCAGCTTCCCCTCGACGACCGACCGCAGGGACCGGGGCACGACGACCGTGATCAGTCCCGCACCCATACGCATCGCCGCCTGTCCCGCCAGGCAGGGGGCCCCGGTCATTCCGGGTGAGCCGCCGACGACATACACCCTCCCGGCGTCCCCCTTGTGGAAATCGGGCGGCCGTATGGAGAGCATGCTCTTGACCACCCGTTCTTCGAGCGCTTCCGTCTTGATCTCGATGTCGAAGACTGCCTTGGAGGGGATTCCGATGTCGTAGATGTCGGTCTCGCCGCAGTGGATGGAGCCGGGGAGCAGCACCTGTCCGAGTTTGAGGAGCCCGAACGTGCCAGTGTAGTCCGCGCGGACCGCCTCTCCCAGAATTCTCCCGGACGTCGCGTCGATTCCGCTGGGGACGTCGACGGCGAAAACCGTGGCAAGGGAAAGGTTGATCGTCTCCACCACGTTTCGCACGATTCCCTGCAGAGGGGAGGAAAGGCCCGTCCCGAGGATGGCGTCGACGCACAGGTGGACCTCCTCGAGATAGGTCCGCAGATCCTCCACGCCGTCCTGGTCCCGGATAATCCGGCCCTCCACGTCCATTTTCTTCAGGATTTCGTATTGGGTACGGGCGTCCGGCGATAGGCTGTCCGCCTCGGAGAGGAGAAAGACCTCGACGTACACGCCCCGGTTTTGGAGGTGTCTCGCGATCACCATCCCGTCCCCGCCGTTGTTTCCGCGTCCGCATACGATGGCGACCGAAGCCTCTTCCGGGGCGACGACCTTCTCCTGCAGGATGCGCAGTATCTTCTCGGTACAGCAACGGCCCGCGTTCTCCATGAGAACAAGGGAGGGGATCCCGTACCCTTCGATCGTCACCCGGTCGAGCTCGGCCATCTGGCGGGCGGTCGCTATTTTCACGCAGGCCCCCCCCCGGATTCGATGATCACGAACGCCATTGCTTTCCCCCCATCGTGGCTAATGCTAACATGAATTTTGTTTCCGTTTAATGATTTCATGTATTTATATGCTTTACCGTAAAGTTTTACTTCTGGTTTTCCCATGGCTCCGCGAACTGTTTCCACATCCCGCCACAGGATTCCCTGCGACTTCCCGGTACCGAAGGCTTTCATTACCGCTTCCTTCACGGCGAACCGGCCCGCAAGCCGCTCGGCTTCCCGTACGCTCTTTTTTGCGTATCCCGCCTCGTCATCCGTGAACACCCGTCGCAGGAATCGGTCACGGTACCGTGAAAGGATGTCCTTCACCCTTCCCACTTCCACGATGTCGACGCCGATCCCTACGATCATCGGTTTTTTTGGCAGCACGGGCGCTTCACCCGCCGTGAATGAGGTCGGCCATCTCCCGAACCGCCTGCCCCAGCCCCACGAACACCGATCTTGCGACGATGCTGTGGCCGATGTTGAACTCCTCGATTTCCGGAAGCGAAAGGATGGGGACGATGTTCCGCATGTCGAGCCCATGCCCGGCAAATACCTTGAGTCCGACATCTCTTCCATACGCAGCCGCGGCACGAATCTTCCCGAACTCTCTTTCGCAATTTCCGGTCGCGAAGGCGTGGCAGAAGGCCCCCGTGTGGATCTCGACGGCGTCGGCCCCCGCATGCCTCGCCGCGCGTACCTGTGCCAGGTCCGGGTCGATGAAGAGACTTACCAGGATCCCCGCTTCCTTAAGTCGCGAGACCGTCCCGTGGAGCGGTTCCCTTTGCGATAATACGTCGAGCCCCCCCTCGGTCGTGATCTCCTGCCGTTTCTCCGGAACGAGCGTCGAGGAGAAAGGGCGGATACGCGATGCGATCTCCTCCATCTCCCCGGTGGCCGCCATCTCCAGGTTGATCCTCGTCTGGACCACC
>Ga0210060_1000145_pt1 | contig 40394 bp, 37 predicted proteins | sample Joice_CattailNLB_FD_184871 | JGI IMG/M metagenome (GOLD analysis project Ga0210060, IMG submission 184871) | Wetland microbial communities from San Francisco Bay, California, USA, that impact long-term carbon sequestration - Joice_CattailNLB_D2... | ecosystem: Environmental > Aquatic > Marine >...
TAGAACCTATCTCAAATTCGCTTAAGGAGCATGGTGATGCAGGCGAGCTCGACGAATCCAAGGAAGTTGCTCACGTAGTACTCCCAGCGAACGAGTAAACGCCGCTTCCATTGCAGCCATGCGAAGAATCGTTCAACGATCCAGCGCCGCTGGTAACGACGCAGCCGTCGTCCGTCCTGCGTTTTCATCGTCCGGTTCGAGCGATGCGGTGCGATCATCTCGATGCCCTGCGCTTTCAGTGATTCGTCCAGCGCATCGCTGTCGTAGGCCTTGTCGCCAATCAGGTTCTGCGGCTTGGCCTCGAGCATGTAGAAATCGAAGCTCAACTGCACCAGCGTCACTTCGTGATGATTCGCGGCATGGGTGCTGACCGAAAGCGGCAGACCATGGCGGTCGACGATCGCCAGGATCTTGACGCCCTTGCCACGGCGCGTCGGACCGATCTCAGCGCCCCCGCCCTTGGCGCTTGCGAAGGTGGCGTCGATGAAGCACTCACGCTCGTCAATCTCGCCGCGCTCGCGCAATTCGTTCGCAAGCTTCGCAAGAACCTCGCGCAAAGTCTCTTGCTCGCACCATCTCTGAAACCGACGGTGCACTGTCTTGTAGTTCGGGTAGCACTGCGGGAGCATGTGCCACTGCGCGCCGGTGTTGAGGATCCACAGCACTGCTTCGAGCACCGCGCGCGCGGGAGTCGGTCTGCGACCGGGCCGATATTCGGCAATGTTCTCCTCGGGGAAGTGCTCCCGAATATGCTCCCATTGCTCATCGGTCAAGCGCAGCATGATCGCAATTGTAGATACGCGAAATCATGCAGCCAATGATTTTGAGATAGGTTCTAGTCACTATACCGGGGCATCGCGCAGGTCGAGGGCCGCCGCTGCGAACCGCGCGCGTTCGCCTGGACGATCGCGCAGCGAGCGGTTATCGTCGGCGCCTCCTCCCTGACCCCAAAAGCACATGGCCGAGCTTTACCTGGTCCGGCACGCGCAGGCCGCGTTCGGCACCGACGACTACGATCGCCTGACCGAGCTCGGGCATCAGCAGGCACGCTGGCTCGGCCAATACTTCGCCGAGCGCGGCACGGCCTTCGACCGCGTGCTCACCGGGACGCTGCGTCGTCATCGCGAGACGCTCGCCGGCATCGCCGAAACCGATGCGGCGCTTCCGCCTGCCGAGCAACTCGAAGGGCTGAACGAGTACCGCGCAGACGCGTTGATCACCGCCTATCAGGCGACCCGTGGACTGCCGCCGGTGGACCATGGCGCCGACCGGCGCACGCATTTCCGGCTGTTACGCGAGATTCTCTATCTCTGGGCGGACGGCGCCTTGCAGACCGACGCGCATCCCGCGTTCGCCACGTTTGCCGAGCGTGTGCGTTCGGCGCTCGATCGCATGCGCGAGGGCGCTGCGCGGCGCGTGCTCGTCGTGAGCTCGGGCGGCCCGATTTCCATTTTGCTCGGCACGGTGCTCGAGCTCGCGCCGCGCATGATGATGAACCTCAACCTGCAGACGCGAAACGCGTCGATCAGCGAGCTCGCCTTCAATGCGCGCGCAGTGCACTTCGTGAGCTTCAACACCGTGCCGCACCTCGACCGCGCAGAGCGCCGCGCAGCCATTACCTATTCGTAGCGCGTGGCCGCCTGTCCGCGCAGGTCAGATCGCGCCTGTGGCGCGCAACTGCGCGAGCTCGTCGTCCGACAGGCCGAGCCATTCGCGATAGACCTCGTCGTTGTGCGCGCCGGGTTCGGGCCCGGTCGAGCGGATCTCCCCGGGTGTGGCCGAGAAGCGCGGCACCAGGCCAGGCATCTTCACGGAACCGAAATCGGCGTCGGGGACGGAGGTGATCGCCGCGCGCGCGGCGAAGTGGGGATCGGCGAGGATCTGCAGGGCGTCGTAGACCGGCGCCGCCGACACGCCGGCTTCCATCAGCGTCGAAACCACGTCGTCCACGGGACGCGCCGCCACCCAGGCAGCGAGAACTGCGTTCAGCTCGTGACGGTGCTGCATGCGCGCCGTGTTGGTCGCGAAGCGTGCGTCACCGATCATCTCAGGGCGGCCCAGCAAGCCGCAAAAGCGTTCGAAGATCGACTGCGAGGCGCAGGTGACGGTGACCCAATGGCCGTCGGCGGCGCGAAACACGCCCGCAGGGGCGACGAATGCGTTTTCGTTGCCGCTGCGCGCATGGGCCTCGCCCAGCTGGTCCGCCTTGACCGCCAGGACTTCGAGGATCTTGAGCATTGCCTCGGTCAGCGAAAGGTCGACCTCCTGGCCGGGCGCGTCCGGATGCTGTGCGCGGTGGTACAGCGCCGCGACCACGCCAAGCGCGCCGAAAACACCGCCGATCGGGTCGCCGACCGGATAGCCGGGGTGCAGCGGCGGGCCGTCGGCTTCGCCGGTAATGTAGGTCAGGCCGCCGTAGGCTTCGAACAGGCGCGCGAAGCCGGGGTGGTTGCGGTAGGGGCCGTCCTGCCCGAACCCCGTGACGCGCAGGATGGTGAGGCCCGGCCGCGCCTGCCAGAGCGTGGCCTTGTCGAGCCCCCAGCGATCGAGCGTGCCCGGGCGGAAGTTTTCGACGAGCACCGCGGAGCGCGCCACCAGGCGCAGGAACAGCCTGCGCCCCTCGGGCTTGCGCAGGTCGAGCGTGATCGAGCGCTTGTTGCGATTGGTGACTTTCCAGATGAGCGGCCTGCCGTCCTTGTGCGGTGGCATGGCACGCAGCGGGTCGTCGCCGGCGCTCGCGGGCAGCGAGACCTTGATGACATCGGCGCCGAAATCGGCGAGCAGCGACGCAGCGAACGGTCCTGCGATGACCGTCGAGAGCTCGAGCACGCGCAGCCCCGCAAGCGGACCGCGCCCCGTCGCGCGCATCGGCGGTGCGTCAGCGATGGAACTGCGCGCGGCGCTTCTCGAGGAACGCGCCGATGCCCTCGCCGGCCTCGTCGCCGAACAGCGCGTCGACGAACATCGCACGCTCGAGGTCGAGATGGCGGTTGTAGTCGTTGGTCTGCGCTTCGACCAGCTCGCGCTTGATGCGCCCGATCGCCTGCGTCGCGCCGTTGGCGAGCTGTGCCGCCCAGTCCAGCGCCTCGGCCATGGCTTTGCCCGCGGGCGCGATGCGATTGACCACGCCCAAGTCCGCCAGCCGGCGCGCGCCCACGGCGCTGCCGGTCATGGCGAGCTCCGCCGCGAGCTGCGGCGGCAGCGCCCGCGCGAGCGAGAACGTGCCGTTGCCGTCCGGATTCAGCCCCACCTTTACATAGGCCATGGTGAATTGCGCGTCCTCGGCGGCGACCATCAGGTCGCAGGCGAGCGCGATGGAAAACCCCGCTCCGGCGGCATGGCCCTCGATCGCGGCGATCACCGGCTTGGCGCACTGGCGGATGCCGCGGATGAACTCGTTCAGGTTCGTGATCCGCTCGAACAGCGCCTGGCGCGGCTGCGTGCGGCGCATCTCGTGCAGGCTGCGCAGATCGCCGCCAGCGCAAAAGTGCGGTCCGGCGCCCGAGAGGACCACGGCGCCGATCGCGTCGTCGTCCGAAGCGAGGCGCAGCTCGCGGGCGAGGGTCTTGGAAAAGTCCGGGCGCAGCGCGTTGCGCTGCGCCGGGTTGTTCATCAGGAGCGCGAGCACGCGCCCATGGCGCGTGACTTCGACGCGTGGTTCTACGACGTCAGACATGCCTTCGCTCCCTGCGACGGTGCTCGAACGGGCGGGGAGGGGGCGTGGGGGAGGGCAACGGGCCCTCTCCCACAGCCGACATGCGGTTCCCTCCCGCCGCCGGTCTAGTGCATGCCGAGGGCCGCCTCGACGTTACGCACCATGGCGACGAGACGCGGCCCGAGGTCCTCCTCGAGCTGGCCTTTCTTGAGCACGAACGACGGCACGCTGCAATTGAACGCCACGATCTCCCCGTCCACCGTGCGCCGCATCGGCACGCCGACCGAGTGGACTTCGCGCCGCACTTCGCCGTAGGACACGCAAAAGCCGCGCATGCGGATGTCTTCGATTGCCTTGTCCATCTGGGGCCGGAATTTACGATGCAGCTCGGGCTCCTTGACCTTCATCTGGTTGAGCACGGCTTCGCGCTCGGGCGGCGTACAGGCCGCGAGGAACGCGCGCCCGATGCAGGCCTGCGCGATCGGCACCGAGGTGCCGATGTCCGGCAAGGTGATGATCGCGTTGCCGTTGCGGCTGGTCTCGATGTAGACCATGTTCAGGCGGTCGCGGATGCCCATCGAAACCGACCCTTTGCAGTAATCGGCCAGCTCCTTCATGTGCGGACGGGCCACCTGACGCAAATTCATCGACGCGAGCAGCGGGTAGCCGATCGACAGCACGGCCGAGCCGAGCTGGTACTTGCCCAGACGCATGTTGTGGCGCAGGTAACCGAGCTTGGTGAGCGTGTAAGTCAGGCGCGACACGGTGGGCTTGGGCAGCCCGGTGCGCACCGAAATCTCCTTGTTGCCGAGCATGGGCTCGACGGGGGTAAAGCAGCGCAGGACCTCGAGGCCGCGCGCAAGGGTGGTGGCAAACTGCCGGTCGCCTTCGTGCTCATAGCTGAAGGTGCCCGCCGGCACGGAAAGGGGGGCTGCGGACTCAGATGCGCCCATGGGGTCGTCTCCTCCTCGGTTGGGACCCCGGCTCTGAGTGTTCTTGTTGTCGCCGGGTGACAGCAGTGCGAAACAGCTCGCGTTTTGATATTCGTACCGGCGGGTTCGCTTGTCAATTTAATTGAACCAAATTTCGCAATGCGGAATGTTTGACCCTTTTATGGCTTTGTCTATCGCAATTCGAAACGCGCCGGTCGCCGCCGGCCCGAGTCGCCCGCCTTGGATTACGCTGTGCGCCCTTCCCACCGCCGGAGACGCACGATGCCGTCGACCCTGTTTGATCTGCGCGGCCAGGTTGCGCTCGTGACCGGCTCGACCAAGGGCATCGGCAAGTCGATTGCCCAGGAGCTTGCCCGTGCCGGGGCCAAGGTGGTGGTGTCGAGCCGCAAGGCCGACGCCTGCGAGGCGGTGCGCGCCGAGTTCGAGCGCGAGGGCCTGAGCGTGATCGCGAAACCCTGCAATGTGTCGCGCAAGGACGAGGTGCAGGCGCTCGTCGAGACCACGCTGTCGACCTGGAACAAGATCGACATCCTGGTATGCAACGCGGCGATCAACCCCTATTACGGTCCGATCGCCGGGCTGCCGGACGAGACCTTCGACAAAGTCATGACCTCGAACGTCAAATCGAGCATCTGGCTCAGTGGGCTGGTCATTCCCGGGATGGCCGAGCGTGGCGGCGGCTGCGTGATTCTCGTCGGCTCGATCGGCGGCATCCTCGGCAACGGCGTGATCGGCATCTACGGCATGTCGAAAGCGGCCGACCATGCGCTCGCGCGCAACCTCGCGGTCGAGTGGGGGCCGAAGAACGTGCGGGTGAACGCGATTGCGCCCGGGCTGATCAAGACCGACTTTGCCCGCGCCCTGTGGGAAGACGACGAACGGCGCGCCGCGCGCGAATCGATCACGCCGCTGCGCCGCATCGGCGCACCCGAGGAGATCGGCGGCATCGCGGTGTTCCTCGCCTCCAGGGCGGGCTCGTTCATCACCGGCCAGACGATCGTCGCCGACGGCGGCGTGACCATCGTATGAGCGCGCGGAAAGCGGGGTCAGACCCCTTTTTCAAGATCGATCGGTGAATAGATGAAAGCGACGCCGGGGTCTGACCCCGTTTTCCGCGCCTACCGGGTGCACGACAACGGCCGCTTCGGCGAGGGCCGCCTCGAGACGATGACCCGCGACGAGCTCGATCACGGCAATGTGCTCGTACGCGTGGCCTACGCCTCGGTGAACTACAAGGACGCGCTCACCGCGCGCGGCCGCGCCAAGATCGCCCGCAAGTTTCCGCTGGTTGCAGGGATCGACCTCAGCGGCACGGTCGAGGAATCGGCGGATGCGCGCTTCAGGCCGGGCGACGAGGTGCTCACGCACAGCTTCGGCCTGGCGGTCGACCATGACGGTGGCTACGCCGAGCTCGGCCGCTTTCCGGCGGACTGGCTGATCCCGCTGCCGCAGGGCCTGAGCCTGTACGAGGCCGCCGCGCTCGGGGTCGCCGGCCACACGGCGGGTCTTGCCATCGACCTCATGCAGTTGAACGGGCTGCGGCGAGAGAACGGCAAGGTGCTCGTCAACGGCGCCACCGGTGGTGTGCCGAGCATCGCGATCGACATCCTGGCGAGGCTCGGCTTTCACGTCGCGGCGCTGACCGGCAAGAGCGAGGAAGCCGGCTATCTGACCGCGCTCGGCGCGGCGGAGGTGCTCGACCGCAATGCGATGGAATTCGGCACCCGGCCCCTCGAGGCGACGTTCTGGGCGGGCGCGCTCGATTCGGTCGGCGGCGAGCAGCTCGCCTGGATCGCGCGCACCATGCAGAAGGACGGCGTGATCGCGGCCTTCGGCAACGCCGGCGGCGTCGACTTCAAGGGCAGCGTGCTGCCCTTCATCCTGCGCGGGGTGCGCCTGCTCGGGGTCAACGTCGACAACCCGCTCGAGCGCAAGAAGGCGATCTGGCAGCGGCTCGCCACCGACCTGCGACCACGCCACCTCGACCGGATCGCGCGCCGGATATCGTTTGAAACACTGCCGCAGGCCTTTGAGGACCTCCTCGCCGCGCGCGTGCGCGGACGCATGGTGGTGGATTTCTCGCTGCGCTAGACTTTTCGTTTGCGCCGGCCGATCGGCGCGCCAGGAGGCATCCCGATGGACCTCAGCTACTCCCCGGAAGAACTCGCCTTTCGCGACGAAGTGCGCGGCTGGCTCAAGGACAACCTGCCCGAGGATCTGCGCCGCAAGGTGGCGGAATACGAGGAGCTCAGCCGCGACGATCTGCTGCGCTGGCACCGCATCCTCGCCAAGAAGGGCTGGGTCGCGCCGTCGTGGCCGGAAGAATGGGGCGGCACCGGCTGGAACGTCGTGCAGCGCTACCTCTTCGAGGAGGAGTGCGGCTACGCCGGCACGCCGCCGTTGATCCCATTCGGGCTGTCGATGTGCGCGCCGGTGCTGCTCAAGTTCGGTACCGAAGAGCAGAAAAAGCGCTTCCTGCCGCGGATCTACAACGGCGAGGATTTCTGGTGCCAGGGCTACTCCGAGCCGGGCTCCGGTTCTGACCTGGCCTCGCTCAAGACCAAGGCGGTGCGCCAGGGCGAGCACTACGTCGTGAACGGCCAGAAGATCTGGACGACGCTCGCGCACTACGCGGACTGGATCTTCTGCCTGGTGCGCACCGACTCCGAAACCGCGAAGCGCCAGGAAGGCATCTCGTTCCTGCTGTTCGACATGAAGACGCCGGGGATCACGGTGCGGCCGCTGATCCTGCTCGACGGCGGACACGAGGTGAACGAAGTGTTCTTCGACGACGTCAAGGTGCCGGTCGAGAACCTCGTGTTCGAGGAAGGCAAGGGCTGGACGGTCGCCAAGTACCTGCTCGGCCACGAGCGCATGGGCACCGGCCGCATCGGCGCTTCCAAGCGCGAGCTCAGCAAGCTGAAGGAGTTTGCCGCCGCGCAGAGCAAGGACGGCAAGCCGCTCATCGAGGACAGCCGGTTCCGCGACAAGCTCTCGCGCGTCGAGGTCGAGCTGATGGCGCTCGAGATCACCAACCTCCGATTCCTCGACCAGATGCGTCGCACCGGCAACCCGCCGGGCGCCGACGTCTCGATGCTCAAGATCAAGGGCACCGAGATCCAGCAGTCGCTCTCGGAGCTCATGATGCAGGCGGTGGGGCCGCTCGCCCAGCCGTTCCGGCCGGTCGATGCGCCGGTCGCCGCGCGCGATGACTTCGATGGTTTCGTCGCCTCGCTTGCGCCGCGCTACGGCAACATGCGCAAGACGACGATATACGCAGGGTCGAACGAGATCCAGCGCAACATCATCTCCAAGATGACCCTGGGTTTATAGAGAACCACGAGGCGCCGCAGTGCAGCACGACGTGCTGCGCAGCGGCGCGTACTTTCGGAAAAAGCGAACCATCATGGATTTCGAATACAGCGAAGAGCAGCAGCTGCTCGCCGACTCGGTGCAGCGTTTCATTCAGAAGGGCTACGACTTCGAGGCGCGCAAGAAGATCGTCGCTTCGGAGGCGGGCTACAGCGAAGAGGCCTGGCGCACCTTCGCCGAGATGGGGCTGCTCGGGCTGCCGCTGCCGCAGGACCACGGCGGCTTCGGCGGCGGCGCGCTCGACCTGATGGCAGTGATGGAAGCCTTCGGCGAGGGACTGGTGATCGAGCCCTACCTCGCGACCGTCGGTCTGGGCGCGCAGTTCATCGCCCGCGCCGGCGGCAAGGCGCAGCAGAAGGCGATCCTGCCCGCGGTCGCCGAGGGTCGCATGAAGCTCGCTTTCGCGCATACCGAATCCAAGGCACGCTACAACCTGGCGCAGGTCGAGACCACGGCGACGCAGAACGAAGGCGGCTGGGTCCTCTCGGGCGAGAAGAAGATCGTGCTCGGCGCACCGCTCGCCGACAAGCTGATCGTCTCGGCGGCAACCGGCAAGCGCGGCTTCAGCCTGTTCCTGGTCGACCGGGCGGCGCCCGGCGTCGAAGTGAAGGCCTATCGCACCTTCGATGAAATGCGCGCTGGCGACGTTGCGCTCGAGAACGTGCAGGTCGACAAGAAGGCACTGATCGGCAAGAAGAACGCGGGGCTGGCGCTGGTCGAGGAAGTGGTCGATTTTGCGACGGCATTGCTCTGTGCCGAGGCCGTGGGCGTGATGAAGTCGGCCAACGAAGCGACGCTCGAGTACCTCAAGACGCGCAAGCAGTTCGGCGTGACGATCGGCACCTTCCAGGCGCTGCAGCACCGCATGGTCGACATGTACGTGATCGGCGAGCAGGCCCGCTCGATGGCCTGCCTGGCGGCGAGCAAGGCCGACGCGGCGACCGACGCCGACGATCGCCGACGCGCGATATCCGCAGCGAAGATCAAGGTCGCCGACGCCTGTCGCCAGATCAGCCAGGAGGCGATCCAGCTGCACGGCGGCATGGGCATGAGCGAGGAGCTGAAGGTTTCGCACGCGTTCCGGCGCCTCACGATGATTGCGCAGCAGTTCGGCGACGCCGACCACCACCTCGAGCGCTTCGCGGCGCTCGCCTGAGGCGTCCCCATGACGACGAACAAGGGCTGGACCCTGGCCGCTTACCTGAGCGGCTTGCCGAGCGTGGCCAACTTCAAGCTCGTCGAGTCGCCTGCGCCCCCGCCGGGCGACGGCGAAGTGCTGGTGAAGAATCTTTGGCTGTCGCTCGATCCTTACATGCTCGGGCGCATGACCCAGCAGAAGAGCTACACCAAAGGCGTCGAACTCGGCGAGGTGATGACCGGCGAGACGGTGGCTGAAGTCGTCGAGTCGAAGCACCCCGGTTTCGCGCCCGGCGAGAAGGTCACCGCGCCCGCGGGCTGGCAGCTCTATGCCGCGCTGAAGGGCGAGGCGCTCACGAAGATCGATCCTTCGACGCGCGCCCCGCTGTCGTACCACCTCGGCTGCCTCGGCATGCCGGGACGCACGGCGTACTTCGGGCTGAACGAGGTCGGCAAGCCCAAATCGGGGGAAACGCTGGTGGTCTCCGCGGCCTCGGGCGCGGTCGGCAGCGTGGTCGGTCAGCTCGGCAAGATCGCCGGCTGCCGTATCGTCGGCATCGCCGGCGGCAAGGAGAAGTGCGACTACGTGACCGGCGAGCTGGGCTTCGATGTCTGTGTCGATTACAAGGCCGGCAACCTGTTTCGCGACCTGAAGGAAGCCTGTCCGAAAGGCATCGACATCTACTTCGACAACGTCGGCGGCGAGACGCTCGATACGGTGCTTCGCCTGGTCAACACCTTCGCCCGGATCGTCATCTGCGGGCGGATCTCGGGCTACCACGCAGCCGAGCCCTATGGCATCAAGAACCTGGGTTCGGTACTGGTGAACCGCGTTCGCATGCAGGGCATCATCGTGTTCGACTGGGCGGACCGCTATGGCGAGGCGAACAAGGCGCTCGCCGGCTACGTCGCGCAGGGCAGGCTGAAGACCCGAGAATCCGTACTGGAGGGCATCGAGAACGCGCCGAAGGGGCTGATCGGGCTCGTGAAGGGCGAGAACTTCGGCAAGCAGCTCGTCAAGCTCGCCTGAGGCGCGCGGTTTCGCGCACCGCGTGGCGCGCAGGCTGCGCGAGTGCGACACTAGCGGCCCTTGTCCTGTGGGAGACTGCACGTGATCGAGCTCTACACCTGGCCGACGCCGAACGGCCACAAGGTCCACATCATGCTGGAGGAGACCGGGCTGCCCTACCGGGTGCACCCGATCGATATCGGCGCGGGGGACCAGTTCAAGCCCGAGTTCCTCAGGATCTCGCCGAACAACAAGATGCCCGCGATGATCGACACGGACGGCCCGGGCGGGAAGCCCTTTGCGCTTGCCGAGTCGGGGGCGATGCTCTTTTACCTCGCATCGAAGACCGGACGCTTTCTGCCCGAGGATCTGCGCGAGCGCTGGCAGGTGATGCAGTGGGTCATGTTCCAGATGGGCCATGTCGGCCCCATGCTCGGCCAGGCGCACCACTTCCTCGGCTATGCGCAGGAGAAGATCCCCTACGCGATGAATCGCTACAAGAACGAGGCGAACCGCCTCTACGGCGTACTGGACCGGCGCCTTGCCGAGTCGAAGTTCCTCGCCTGCGGCGCCTACACCATCGCCGACATGGCGGTCATGCCCTGGCTGCGGTTTCCGGAGCGCCAGGGCGTCGAGATCGACGATTACCCGAAGGTGAAGCGCTGGCGCGATGGCATCGCGGCGCGCCCCGCCGTGCAGCGCGCGCTGCAGGTGCTCGCCGATCGACGCCGCACCGGCCCGCAGACCGAAAAGGAACGCGAGATTCTGTTCGGCGCCACGCAGTTCCAGCGGAGGACCGCGTGACGGCGTTGCAGGGGAAGGTGGCCTGGATCACCGGCGGTGGCTCGGGCATCGGGCTCGCCGGCGCGATCTCGCTCGCGCGCGAGGGCGCGCAGGTCGTGATCACGGGGCGGACGAAGAAATCGCTCGACAGCGGACTGGCAGAGGTAAAGAAAGCTGGTTCGGCCGAGGCGATCCTGCTCGACGTCAAGGATCGCGCCGCGGTGACGCAGGTCGCCGCTGACATCGAGAAGCGCCATGGGCGCATCGACATCCTGGTCAACAGTGCTGGCACCAACGTCGTCGGTGCCAAACGCAACCTCGCAAAACTGTCGCTCGATGACTGGGACGACGTCGTGCGCATCAATCTCGACGGCCTGTTTTACTGCTGCTACGCGGTCATCCCCGGCATGCGCAAGCGCAAGGACGGCTTGATCATCAATATCTCGTCCCGCGCGGGGCGCTATGCCACCAGCCTGACCGGGCCGGCGTACAACGCGACCAAGCGTGCGGTGATCGCGCTCACCGAGTCGATCAACATCGAGGAATGCATCAACGGCATCCGCGCGACGTCGGTGCTGCCCGGCGAGGTGGCGACACCGATCATGGCCAAGCGGCCCGTGCCGCCGTCGCCCGCGCGCCTGGCCGAGATGTCACAGCCTGAGGATTTGGGGGAGACGATTCTCTATCTGGCCAAGATGCCGCCGCGCACCTGCGTCGAGGAATTGATCATCGGCCCGACGCTCAACCGCTTGGCCATAGGCGGACTCGAAGCGCCCAAGGCTTGAGCGCGCAGGCGAGCGAATCGGAACCGGCGCCGAGCGCCGGCTGGCTGGCGGCGCGGGTCGGCGGCCCGTTCATCGCCGGCTATTTCGTCTCGTACTCGTACCGCGCGGTCAACGCGGTCCTCGCGCCGACGCTCGCCCAGGAATTCGGCCTGACCGCCGGCACGCTCGGGCTGCTCTCGAGCGTGTACTTCCTGTCGTTCATGCTGTTTCAGCTGCCTGGCGGCGTGCTGCTCGATCGCTTCGGCCCGCGCCGCGTCAACGCGACCTTGCTCATGGCCGCCGCCGTGGGCGGACTGTGGTTCGCGATGGCCGGTTCGGCGCTCGAGGCGATCGCTGCACGCGCGCTGATCGGCTTCGGTGTCGCGGTGTGCCTGATGTCGACCTTCCAGGCCTTCGTGCTGTGGTATCCGGCGACACGCATCGCGACCATGAACGCAATTGCGTTCTCGGTCGGCGCGCTCGGCGCGATCACGGTCACGGTGCCGCTCGAACTGCTGCTGCGCGTGCTCGACTGGCGCCAGGCCTTCCTGCTCATTGTCGCGCTGAACCTCGCCGTGAGCGCCTTGCTGTGGCTGTGGGTACCCGAGCGCAGCGCGCGCCCACGCGGCGAATCCGTCGGCGCACTGCTGCGCGGCCTCGCGGGATTGATGCGCGAGAACGCGTTTCTGCGAACCGCGCTGTGCCTCGGCGCGAGCCAGTTTGCAGCGACCTCTTTGCAGACGCTCTGGGTCGCCACGTGGTGGCGCGATGTGGCAGCGTATTCACCTGCCGAGGTCGCGCGCGGACTCGCCGCGTTGAATATCGCGATGATCGTCGGCTATCTCGGCTTCGGGCGCGCGGCCGATCGCGCCGCTCAGCGTGGCGCAAGCACGCTGCCGATTTTTGCCGGAGGGATCGCGGTTGCGTCGCTGTGCCTCGGCGTGATCGTCGCCGGCGTTCGGACCGGCAGCATCGTCCTGTGGTGCATATTCGTCTGCGCGTCCACCGCCGCCACCAGCATCTACTCGACGCTTTCGCGGCGCTATCCGAAATCGATGACCGGCCGGGTGATCACGGGACTGAACGTCTTCGGCTTCGCCGGCATGTTCCTCGGCCAGTGGAGCGTCGGACTGGTGATCGGCCTCTGGCCGCCGAGCAGCACCGGCTACGCGCCAGAAGCCTACACCTGGGCGCTGTCGATGTTGTGGCTGGTGCAGTTCACCGGACTGGCGTGGTTCTGGGCGGGGCGAAAGATGGTAGAAGGGTCGAGAGACGCTTCGGCGAATTGAACGGGGTCTGACCCCTAATCTGACCCTATTCGGCCCCTTTCTCCGCCTGCCGGGCCCGCACGGTCCCCTGTGCTTTCGCGACGAGCGTGCCGTCTTCGTTGCGTACCTCGCCGTCGACGAAGATCAGCGAGCGGCCGTTTCGCAGCACGCGCGCTTCGGACTGCAGCGTGCCCTTGCCGCCGTCGATGAACGCGGTGCTCAGCTCGATGGTCATGATGCCCGCGGAGTGCGGGTGCAGCGTTCGCGCCGCCATGCACAGGGTGACATCGAGCAGGGTCATGATGACGCCGCCGTGCGCAATGCCCCAGCTGTTGGTCATGTGGGGCTTGAGCGCGCAGGCCATGCGCGCGACGCCGGGCTCGAGCGCGACCTGCTCGATCCCGAGGTGCGCCGCGAACTTGACCTTCTTGTGGTAGTCGCGCGCGAATTCGATGCCGTCGTGTTGCGCGGGTGGCGTCATGGTCAGATGACGATCGCGCCGCCGTCGACCGCGATCGCCTGGCCCGTGATGTGGCGCGAGGCTTCGGAGGCCAGCAGCACGGCGATGCCCTTCAAGTCCTCCTCGTTGCCCAGGCGCCTGTTCGGCGTCAGCTCGAGCACGAACTTGTTGATCGTGTCCATGGCGTCGCGCGTCATCTTCGACGGAAAGAATCCGGGGCAGATCGCGTTCACCAGAACGCCGTGCTCGCCCCACTCGGCGGCGAGCTGGCGGGTCAACCCGACGACGCCGTGCTTGGTTGCGTTGTAAGAGACCGTCTTGACCACCCGCGGGTCGCTCCCCATCAGGCCGGCCACCGAAGCGACGTTGATGATGCGACCCCAGCGTGCGGGGATCATCGAGCGCTTCGCCACCTGCTGCGAGAGGATGAACGTACCGGTGAGGTTGAGGTTCACGAGCTTGTCCCAGGCCTCCAGCGGATGATCCTCGGCTGGCGCGACCCAGACCGCGCCGGCATTGTTGACGAGGATGTCGATCTTCCCGAACTTGTCGAGCATGGCGTCGACGAGCGCCGGAATCCGCTCGCGCTTGGCGAGGTCGCTGACGAAGGCGCTCGCGTCGACGCCCAGCTTGGCGAGATGCGCGGCGGCCTGGTCGAGCTCGTCCTGCTTGCGCGCGGTGATCGCGACCCGCGCGCCCATTTCGCCGAGGGCCTCGGCGATCTGCAGTCCGAGTCCGCGCGACCCGCCGGTGACGACCGCCGTGCGACCGCTCAAATCGAATAGCTTCTTGACGCTCATCTGTTGCTCCAGGAGGAATGCGCGGCGGGCGCGGCGAGAAGAGCGGAAATTCTAGCCGCTCAGGGCGGCGCTACGCGTCTCGTTTCACGATCGCCGCGGCCGCGGCGCGTCCGGTGAGCACGCAGCCGCCGAGAAAGGTGCCTTCGAGCGCGCGCAGACCGTGCACGCCGCCGCCGCCGAAGCCGGCGGCCTCGCCGATCGCGTACAGGCCGCCGATCGGCGCGCCCTGCGCGTCGAGCACGCGGCAGGCAAGATCGGTCTGGATGCCGCCGAGGCTCTTGCGGCTGATGACGAATTCGCGGATCGCGACCAGCGGCAGCGCGCGTCGGTCGACAATGCGCTGCGAGCGCGCCGTGCGAATGCGATCGCCGCGGTAGGCGCGAAGCATCTCGATGCGGCGCAGTTGCTCGTCCTCCCAGGGTGCGCCGCGCGCCACGGCGTCGTCATAGGCTTGCACCGTTGCGCGCAGACGAGCGGCGTCGATCGCCGCGTCTCCCGCGAGTGCGTTCATCTTTTCCGCCAGCGCGTCGATCGAGTCCGCGCGCACGAAGTCGACGCAGTTCTGCGTCAACGTGTCGTACAGCCAGCGGTTGCCAAGCACGACGTCGCGCAGGAATGCGAGCCAGCGCTGGTCGCGGATCGACGGGTTGAACTCGGCGCCCGAGACCGCCAGCTCCTTGAGCGCGATGCGGCGGTTGAGCAGCTGCCAGGAATAGCCGCCTGGTCGCGTCGAGACCTGGGTCACCAGGTCGCGCGTGTCGAAGCCGGTCACCAGCGGCGGCAGGATGCGCTCGCCATGCGCGTCGAGCCAGAGGGCCGAGCGCGGCGGCACCAGCGACAGGCCGTGCCCCGGCTTGCGCGGCCGGAAGTGGTGTACGCCCGCGGCGTAGTTCCACATGCGGTCCATGTGGGTGATGCATGCGCCGAGCCGACCCGCGGCGTCGTGCAGCCTGCCGTCGGCATAGCGATGCGAGCCGTTGAGGACCGTGGCGGGCGGTGAACCCCAGTCGCGGTGCCAGTTCGCCTTGACGCGCTCGATCGCGCCGTTTGCGCCGCCGGCCGCGATCACGACGCAGTCGCCCCGCGCCTCGAATTCGGCGCCCTCGCGCTCGGTTTGCCCGGCACAGCCGATGACCGCGCCATCGGACTCGAGCAGACGTTCGACGCGGTGGCCGAAGCGCAGCTCGAGCCACGCACGCCGCGGGTGCGCGAGAAGCCGCTGCGCAAGGACGCGAACGAGCGCCTGTCCCGTGCCCCAGACGAGGTGGAAGCGCGGCGCCGAGTTGCCGCGCGTCCGCAGGCCGCGCTCGACCCAGTGCGGCACCGGAAAGAAACGGACGCCAAGCTGCTTCAGCCAGCGGTAGCCGAGGTCGGTGCAGTGATGCACGTAGTACTCCGCCCAGCGCCGCGGCCAGTGATCCCCGGGCTCGAACTCGGCGAACGCGCGCCAGTCCTCGAGCGCCAGGTCGATGCTGTCGGCGACTTTCGCGCGGCGCTGCTCGGGCGTGTCGACGAAGAACATGCCGCCGAAGCTTTCTTTCGCCAGGCCGCCGAAATTCTCCGCTTCGTCCCGGTCGAGCAGCAGCACCCGGCGACCGGCCTCAAGCAGCTCCAGCGCGCAGACGATCCCCGCGATGCCGCCGCCGATGACGATCACTTCGGTGGGGTCAGACCCCTGTGGATAACGGCTCATCGGCAGATAGGGCGAGTCAGACAGTTATCCACAGGGGTCTGACCCCTTTTTTGCCTTTTTATCCAGTGATGCGCCGCACCAGCGCGCGCGCGATGAAGCGCAGCTGCTCGCGCAGCGGCAGGCGCTTCAGGTTGGTGCGCACCGCGCCGCGCGTAAAGGCGGTCCGCTTGGTGTAGTCGATCAGCACATCGACGATGACCGGCCGCCCGGCCGCCGCGACGCGGTGCGCCTCGTCGATCGTGCGCTCGAGCGCGTCGTCGGTGCCGAGGCGCAGGTAATGCGCGCCGGTTGCCACCGCGATGCCCTCGAGGCGCAGCGGCGGCAGCTCCGAGCAGGGCGTGCGGTTGTAGGGCATCGACTGCGCCTGCGAAATCTGCGACAGCGCGCCGTCGTGGAATACGTAATAGCAGATGCCGAGACCCTGGGCCACCGCAGTGGCGATTTCCATGCAGGTCATCGCGAAAGCACCATCGCCGACGATCGCGTTGACGTGTTTGCCCGGGCGGGCAAGCGCCGCGCCAATGGCCGCCGGCACCGCATAGCCCATGGCATTGAAGTCGGTCGGCAGCGCGACGCTGCCCGGCTCGCTGAACGTGTAGAGCTCCGCGGTCAGGTAGGTGTGATTGCCGTCGTCGATCACGGTGAGCGCCGCCGGCGGCGTGCGTGCCCGCAGCGCATCGAAAAAGCGCGCCGGATTGACGCGACCCTTGCCGTCATGCGCGTACCACTCCGCGCGATACGCGGCCTTGTCGCCGCGGATGCGATCCTGCAGCGCCGTGCCGGTCGCGCGCGGTTCGCCGGCCGCCTTCAAGCCGAGCAGCAGCGCTGCGCCCACCGCTGCAGCGTCTCCCTCGATGGTCACCTTCGCCGGGTAGTTGCGGTTGAACACCTTCGGGTTGATGTCGACGTGAATCAGATTCGCCGGCACCTTGGTGCCGAAGCTGCCGGTGGCAATCTCGGCGAAGCGCGTGCCGATGGCGAGCAGGCAGTCGCACTGCGCGAAGGCATTGCGCGCCGCCGGCACGGCAGCGGGCCCGAAGCCGAAGCCGGCATGCAGCGGATGCGTTCCCGGGAATACCGACAGGCCCTGCAGCGTCGTCGCGACCGGCGCCTGGAGGAATTCGGCGATGCCGGTGATTTCGGCGAGCGCGCCGCGCGCGCCCCAGCCGACGAACAGACCCGGCCGTCGGCTCGCGCGGAGCATCTCCACAGCGGCCGTGACCGCGGCCGCGTCGTGGATGCGCGCCGGCTCGCCTTCGTCGTATTCCGGGATCGCGTCCGCCTCGCCCGGCATCAGCATCAGATTGACCGGCAGCTCGATGAACACCGGTCCCGGCTCGCCATGCGTCGCGACCCGATAGGCTTCGTAGATCATCGGCTGCACCTCGCGGTGCGTCTTGGGCTGGAAGGTCGCCTTGGTGATGCCGCGCATGAACGCGTGCAGGTCGATTTCGTGCAGCTGGTAGCTGTACGGCAGATCGGTGCGGATGCCGCCCGAGATCACCAGCATGGGCACGCCGGCGAGTAGGGCCTCGGCGATGCCGCTCGCGGCATGGGTGAGGCCGGACGCGGGAACCAGCGCGAGGGTGCCGATGCTGCCCGAGAGCCGGCTCATCGCGTCCGCCATGTAAGCCGCCGAGAGCTCGTGCGTGACCAGCACCGGAGCGATCGTCTCGGAGGCGTTCAGCTCGTCGTAGAGCTCGGTGTTGTGCACCCCGGGAATGCCGAAGGTGTACCGAACCCCGAGTTGCTCGAGCGCGCGGGTCGCAAGCCAGGCGGCTGTCTTCCTCATAAGCGTCCCCAGTCGAGGCACCGTAGCGTACCGACTACTTACGGACCTTACGCGCATTTTACTTCGCGGTAACATCGCGCCTTTTCTCCGCCCACAGGAGCACCGCGCGTGATCGTCGTTTGCCTGGACCTGGAAGGGGTGCTGGTGCCGGAAATCTGGGTCGAGGTCGCAAGGCGCATGGGTGTCGAAGCGCTTGCGCGCACCACGCGCGACGAGCCGGACTACGACAAGCTGATGCGCTATCGTCTCGAGATCCTGGCGCGCGAGAAGCTGCGTCTCGCGGACATCGAGGCGGTCATCGCGGACATGGGGCCCCTCGCCGGCGCGAGCGAATTTCTCGGAGAGCTACGAACGCGCCATCAGGTCGTCATCCTGTCGGACACGTTCTACGAGTTCGCGCGCCCGCTGATGCGCCAGCTCGGCTGGCCGACGCTGTTCTGCCACCGGCTCGAGATCGATGCCGACGGCTTCGTCGCCAACTACCGGCTGCGCATGCCGGACCAGAAGCGCTCGGCGGTCGAGGCTTTTCGCGCGCTCAATTTCTCGGTGGTCGCGGCGGGCGATTCATACAACGACACTTCGATGCTGGGCGCGGCGAACGCCGGCATCTTTTTCCGGCCGCCGGCGTCGATTGCTGCGCAGTTCCCGGTGTTTCCGGTCACGCAGTCCTACGCCGAGCTCGCCGCGGCGATCGAGGACGCCGCCACGCAGCTCAAGCGGCCGCGGAGCGGTCCCGCTTGATCAGCCTTTCAGCTGCAGCGACTTGTACTCGAGGAACTCTTCCAGGCCGTACACGCCCGCTTCGCGGCCGTGCCCGGACTGCTTGAAGCCTCCGAACGGGGCGTTCATGTTGAATGCGCCGCCGTTGACGTCGACCTGCCCGGCGCGGATGCGGCGCGCGACCTTCTGCGCGCGCGCCTCGTCCTTCGACCACACTGCGCCCGCCAGACCGTAGGCCGTGTCGTTCGCGATGCGCACCGCGTCGTCCTCGTCCTTGTAGGTGATGATCGAGAGCACCGGTCCGAAGATCTCCTCCTGCTCGATCGTCGAGCCGGGCTTGACCTTGCCGAACACGGTCGGCTTCACGAAGTAGCCCCCCGGCAGCCCCTCTGGCGTCTCGGGGCCGCCGGCCAGCAGTTCGGCGCCTTCCTCGAGACCCTTGCGAATATAGCGGCGCACACGTTCGAGCTGTGCGGCCGAGGTGAGCGGACCGAGCCGGGTCGCTTCCGACAACGGATCGCCGAGCGTGAAGCCCTTGGCAACTTCGGCGGCGACCTTTGCCGCTTCGTCGTATTTCGCTTCCGGCACGAGCATCCGCGTGAGCGCAGTGCAGGTCTGGCCGGAATTGAGGTAGCAGCCGTTCACTGTCGCCTTGACCGCAGTGGCGAGATCGGCATCGTCGAGAATGACCGACGCGCTCTTGCCGCCCAGCTCGAGCGCGACGCGCTTCACGCTCTGCGCGGCGAGCTCGGAGATGCGCTTGCCTGCGCGGGTCGAACCGGTAAACGAGATCATGTCGACCTCGGGGTGCTTGACCAGCGCCTCGCCCGCGGTCGGGCCGAGTCCGGTCACCAGGTTGAACACGCCCCTCGGCAGACCGGCCGATTCGATGACTTCGGCGAGCAGGAAGGCGTTGAACGGCGCGACCTCCGAAGGCTTGAGGACCACCGTGCAGCCGGCCGCGAGCGCGGGCGCCACCTTGAGGGTGATCTGGTGCAGCGGGTAGTTCCACGGCGTGATCGCGCCGACCACGCCGACCGGCTCGCGCAACACCACTGAATTGCCCACGGTCTCCTCGAACTTGAAGCCCTTGACCAGCTTCGCGTAGTTGGCGAAGTTCGCGATCGGCAGGCCCGCCTGGATGCGCCCGGAGAGCTTGATCGGCATGCCGACTTCCTCGGCAATCAGCTTCGCCAGCGCCTCGGCCCGCGCCTTCAGGCCGGCCGAAATCTTCTCGAGGAACGCCGCGCGCTCGTCCACCGGCGTCTGGCTCCAGCCTTCGAGCGCGCCGCGCGCCGCAGCCACGGCGGCATTGATGTCCTGCTCGCCGCCCGCGGGTACGCTGCCCATGACGGCACCCGTCCCCGCGTTGTGCACCTCGATCGTTTCCTTGCTGGACGGAGCGACCCACTGGCCGCCGATAAAAAACTTGTCGCGATTGTTCATGTCTGGCCTCGGGCAAAAAACGCGCTGCGCGCCTCCGCGCCTGGGGCGCGATCGACGGTTCGTCTGAAAGCGCGATTTTACTGTCAATCGTCCCTGCGCCGGGCGACGGCGCTGCGGTGTCGTTTCGCAGTGTTCGTCTGGCGAAGCCGCGTTGGACTGGCTAGAGTGGAACATTTTTCCGACAAGGGGGCTCGCCAGATGGCACAGCTCGATGGACGCGTGGCAATCGTCACCGGCTCGGGGCGCGGCATTGGACAGAACATCGCGCTGCGTCTCGTGCGCGAGGGCGCAGCGGTCGTGATCAACGACATTGACGAGGCGCCGGCGACCGAGACCGTGGCGGCGATCGGCAAGCAGGGCGGGCGCGCCGTGGCCTGCGTGGGCGATGTCACCGCCAAGGATTTCGGCGAACGGATCGTGAAGACCGCGGTCGACGCGTTCGGCGCCTGCCACATCGTGGTGAACAACGCCGGCTACACCTGGGACAGCGTGATCCAGAAGATGTCGGACGAGCAGTGGTACGCGATCATCGACGTCCACCTGACGGCGCCGTTCCGCATCCTGCGCGCGTTCCAGCAGTACTTCCGTCCGGTCGTGGACGAAGAGCGCAAGGCCGGCAAGCGCGTGATGCGCAAGGTCGTGAACATCTCCTCGACCTCGGGGGTGAACGGCAACGCGGGCCAGTCGAACTACGCCTCGGGCAAGGCGGGCGTCATCGGCCTGACCAAGGCGCTGTCGAAGGAATGGGGTCGTTACGACGTCACCGTCAACGCGGTCGCATTCGGCTACATCCAGACCCGGCTGACGACGCCGCTGCAGGAAGGCGAGGCGGGCGAGATCGAGGTCCAGGGACGCAAGGTCAAGGTCGGCATCCAGGGCGGCCGGCTCGCCGCGATGAACCAGATGATCCCGCTGGGTCGCGGCGGCACGCCGGAAGAGGCCGCGGGCTCGGTGTACCTGTTCTGCAGCCCGGACAGCGACTACGTTTCCGGGCAATGCCTCGTGGTGAACGGCGGCCTGTAGCGCCCCTGGCGCGCAGGGCGCAGATCGCCACGCGCGGCGAAGGAGAGAGCCGATGAACGCAGCGCATTCCAGCCAGGCCGAGCTCGACGCCTTTCGTGCGACGGTGCGGCGCTTCTACGAAACGGAAGTGATGCCCAACTGGCAGCGCTACGCCGCGCAGGGCCACGTCGATCGCGCGCTGTGGAACCGCGCCGGTGCACTCGGGCTGCTGCTCCTCGATGTCCCGGCCGCCTACGGCGGGGCGGATGGCTCGGTCGAGCACCTCGCGGTCATGGTCGAGGAGGCGGCCCGTGCGATCGACTCGGCCCTCGGCTTCTCGGTGCATTCGATCGTCTCGCAATATTTGCTGGCCTATGCGCGCGAGGCCCAGAAGCGTCGCTGGCTGCCGGCGATGGCGCAAGGCGCGTTGGTCGGCGCAATCGCCATGACCGAGCCGGGCGCCGGTTCGGACCTGCAGGGGATCCGCACCCAAGCCCGCCGTGACGGCGATGACTATCTGATCTCCGGTCAGAAGACCTTCATCACCAACGGGCAGCACGCTGATCTGATCATCGTGGTGGCGAAGACCGATCCGCGCGAAGGCGCCAAGGGCGTGTCGCTGATCGTCGCCGAGACGAAGGATCTCGCGGGGTTTCGTCGCGGACGGACCCTCGACAAGATGGGACAGAAAGCGCAGGACACGGCCGAGCTGTTTTTCGACGACGCGCGCGTGCCGGCGGACAACCTGCTCGGCGGCGAGGAAGGCCGCGGCTTCGGGCAGTTGATGAGCCAGTTGCCCTACGAACGCATGATCGTCGCGTTTCGCGCAGTCGGCGCGATGGCGCGTGCCGTAGAGCTTGCCAGCGAGTACGCCAAGGAACGCCGGGCATTCGGCAAGTCGTTGATGGAATTTCAAAACACGCGCTTTACGCTGGCCGAATGCGCAACCGAGGTCTCGGTCGCCCGCGCCTTCGTGAGTGAATGCCTCGACAAGTTGCTCAACGGCCGGCTGGATGCGCCGACCGCCTGCATGGCGAAGTGGTGGACCAGCGAACGGCAGTGCACGGTGATCGACCGTTGCCTGCAGATCTTCGGTGGCTACGGCTATATGAACGAGTACCCCATTTCACGCCTCTACACGGAGGCCCGGGTGCAGCGCATCTACGGGGGCACCAGCGAGATCATGAAGGAAGTGATCGCCCGCAGCCTTTGAGAGGGGAGAGGGCGGGAAAAGTGGCAGCCTTTGACGCTTGAGCAGTTGGCCTGTCGCCTTGCGCCGACAGTCTGGAGGCCAAGTCGCCGTTATGGCCCGCTTTCCGGCTCGATGCCGGCACCTTACAAGTCGTTGATTCCGGACAAGAGCCACCTCCTCTGGCTGGCGCTAGCGGCTATACTTCGCGTAAGTTCTAGGTTTCCATTGGTGGGGCGTTGAAGCAAATGGCAAAAGGTGGCAGGGCGGTTATCGCGCGCGAGCTCAACAAGCCGGTGGTCGTCGAGGACGTGCGCTTTGATTCGCCGAAAGCCGGTGAGGTGCTGGTGAAGATCGGCGCCGTCGGCGTTTGCCATTCGGACCTCTCGGCGACCAACGGGACCATTGCCTTGCCACTGCCACTCATCCTCGGCCATGAGGCGGCGGGCGAGGTCGTCGAGGTCGGCGAGGGCGTGACCGCGCTCGCGCAAGGCGATCACGTCGTGTCGAACTGGATCTACATGTGCGGGCGCTGCCACTACTGCAACGTGGGCCGCCCGGTGCTGTGCAATCTGCAAGGCAAGGCGCTCTCGACGCTGCCGGACGGCACGCTGCGCACTCGCGATGCGCAGGGCAAGCCGCTCAACATCTTCTCTGGCGTCGGCGTGATGGCCGAATACGCGGTGGTGCATGCCGACAACCTGGTCAAGATCGACCCCGCGGTGCCGCTGGATCGCGCTGCGCTGGTCGGCTGTGCGGTGACCACCGGCGTGGGCGCGGTATTCAACACCGCCAAGGTCGAGCCGGGCAGCGTGGTCGGCGTCTGGGGCTGCGGCGGGGTTGGCCTGAACGTCATCCAGGGCGCGGCGATCGCTGGTGCCGCACGCATCATTGCGATCGACACCGCAGAAGCGAAGCTCGGCTATGCGAAGCAGTTCGGCGCGACCGACACCGTCCTCGCGAAGCCGGGCGAGGATCTCACCAAGAGCCTCAAGCAGATGACCGGCGGCGGGCTGGACTACGCCTTCGAATGCGTCGGCAGCGGCGAGCTGGCGGCCGCGGCCTACAAGGCGATCCGCAAGGGCGGCGTCGCCGTCGTGGTCGGCGTGGCGCGGCCAGGAGAGTCGACCGCGGTGCGCACGATGACCCTGCCGTTCGAGGAAAAGACCCTCACCGGGAGCTATTTCGGCTCGGCGCGGCCGCGCGAGGACTTTCCGCGCATGCTCGGCCTGTATGCCGCGGGCAAGCTCAAGCTCGACGAGTTGATCACCAAGCGCTACCGCATCGAAGAGGCGCCGCAGGCTTTTGCCGACCTCGAGTCGGGCAAGAACGCCCGCGGCGTCATCGTCCTCTAGCCCGAACGGATTCAGTCCATGCGCGTCGCCGCACCGCCAAAACCACTCGTTGCCAGCGCAGGGGTGCGGGTCGCGCACATTCTGGTGGTCGACGATCAGCGCGCGAACGTCGAAATGGCGGCCGAGCTGCTGCGCGTGCGTGGCTACCGGGTCGACACCGCCGTCTCGGGCGAGGAGGCGCTCGAGCGGGTGCGCAATTCGCCGCCGGATCTGCTCGTCATGGACATCGTCATGCCGGGGCTGGACGGCTACGAGGTATGCCGGCGGCTGCGCGCGCGCGAAGACACCGCGCTGCTGCCGATCGTGCTCGTCACCTCCCTCGATCCCTATGCCGAACGGCTCAAGGGCATCGAGGCCGGGGCAGACGATTTTCTCTCCAAGCCGGTGAACTGGCCCGAGCTCTTCGCCCGCGTGCGTGCGCTGCTGCGCGTGAAGTCGCTGCAGGACGAAGTGCGGCGCCAGGCCGAGCAGCTGCGCGAGTGGAACGCGAAGCTCGAGGAACGCGTGCGCAAGCAGGTCTCGGCAATCGAACGCCTCGGCCGGTTGAAGCGCTTTTTCGCGCCGCCGGTCGCCGAGGCGATCGTCGCGGGCGGCGAGGAGCTGCTTGCGCCGCACCGGCGCGAGATCACGGTGGTGTTCCTCGACTTGCGCGGCTTCACGGCATTCACCGACCGCGCCGACCCGGGCGATGTGGTCGACCTGATGCGCGCCTACCACGCGTCGATGGGGCGGATCGTCGACGCCTACGGCGGAACGCTCGAGCACTTCGCGGGCGATGGCGTGATGATCTTCTTCAACGATCCGGTCCCGGTCGAGAAGCCGGCAGAACGGGCAGTCACCATGGCGCTCGAGCTGCAGCGGGCGTTTCAGCCGATCGCCGAGAACTGGGCGCAGCGTGGCTACACCGTCGGTCTGGGTGTCGGGATCGCCCAGGGCGAGGCAACGCTCGGGGTCATCGGCTTCGAAAGCCGCTGGGAATATGCCGCGATCGGCAACATCCCGAATCTGGCCGCGCGGCTGTGCGGCGAGGCGCGCGCCGGCGAGATCCTGATCGATTGTCAAACCGAGCGCGATATCGCGCATCTCGCGGAAACCGAATCGGTGGAGCCGCTGCAGCTGCGAGGATTTCAACAGCCGATCATCGCGTTCCGGCTGCATGGCATTCGCGCCGGCTGAGCCGGACGACGCGAGCGCTGCACGTGGTCGGCATCGGCCGCGCCGCGCTCCGTCCTAGACCAGCGCCATGCCTGAATCCATCGGCAAGTACCGAATCGCACGGTTGATCGGCAAAGGCGCGACCGGGACCGTTTACCTCGCCGCCGACCCGTTTTCCCAGCGCGACGTGGCGCTCAAGGTCATGGAGACCAAGCCGGACGCCGACGTCGAGGCGGCGCGCCTGCAGCAGCGTTTTTTCCAGACCGAAGCCGCGCTCGCCGGCAAGCTGCGCCATCCGCATATCGCGACGATTCTCGACGCGGGCGTCGAGGGCGATACGCGCTATCTCGTCATGGAGTACATCGACGGCGGCAGCCTCGCCGAGCATTGTGAAGCGGAAAAGCTGCTCGCCGTGCCGAAAATCGCCGAAATCGGCTTCAAGTGCTGCAAGGCGCTTGAATATGCCAACCAGAACGGGGTCGTGCACCGCGATCTGAAGCCGGCGAACATCATGCTCACGCAGAACTTCGACATCAAGATCTCGGATTTTGGCGCCGCGATGGTCGATCGCGCGGAAACGACCCAGGTGCTCGGTGTCGGCTCGCCGGCCTACATGTCGCCCGAACAGATCCAGGGCGAGACGCTCAATTTCCAGACTGACATCTTTTCGCTCGGCGCCGTGCTGTATCACCTGCTGACCGGGCGCCGCCCATTCACCGGAAGCACGGTGAACGAGTTGATGGAGCAGATTACCGAAAGCGAGCCACCGCCGCCGAGCGCCCTGCGCCACGACGTACCGACGTCGCTCGACGAGATCGTCGCGCGTGCGCTCGCCAAAAGCCGCGAGCGGCGCTATGCGAGCTGGGAGGAGATGGCAAACGCGCTCGAGGCGCTGCTCGGCGCGGCGTCGGGGCACGCGCTTGGTCTCACCGAGGCCGAGCGCTTCAACGCCATGCGCCGGCTCGCCTTCTTCCAGACCTTCAGCGAAGTCGAGCTCTGGGAAGTGGTGCGCCAGGCGGCGTGGCGCAAGTTCGAGGCCGACGAGGACCTCATCCGCGAAGGCGAGCACGATGCGGGGTTCTTCGTGCTGGCCTCGGGCATGGCCAAGGTGACGAGCCGCGGCGAGCTGCTCAATATCGTGAGCCCCGGCGAAAGCGTCGGCGAATTTTCCGTCATCCGGCGAAACGGCCAAGCGCGCATGGCGACGGTGCGCGCCACCGAGTCGAGCTGGGCGATCAATCTCAGCATCGAGCAGCTCGAGACGATGTCGAGTGAAGTACGTGCCCGTTTCAACGAAGCCTTTCTCGGCCTGCTCGTCGACCGGATCTCACTCGTCTCGGGCCGCCTGCTGCACGCGCTGCAGGAAAAGAAGATCGGCGCGCCATGAACGGGGTCAGACCCCTGTGGATAAGTCCATCGGGACGTCTGACCAGTCGACCGACTTATCCACAGGGGTCTGACCCCTTTTTAATGCTCTAGACGATTTCGAACAACCCCGCGGCACCCATGCCGCCGCCGATGCACATCGTCACGACGCCGTACTTGGCGCCGCGGCGCTTGCCTTCGATCAGCAGGTGGCCGGTGAGGCGCGAGCCGGTCACGCCGTAGGGATGGCCGAGCGCGATCGAGCCGCCATTGACATTCAGCCGCTCGTCGGGGATGCCGAGCTTGTCGCGGCAGTACAGCACCTGCACGGCGAAGGCTTCGTTCAGCTCCCACAGGTCGATGTCGGCGATCTTCTTCCCGGTGCGCTCGAGCAGCTTCGGGATCGCAAATACCGGTCCGATGCCCATCTCGTTCGGCTCGCAGCCGGCGACCGCGAAGCCGCGGAACACGCCCATCGGCTTGAGGCCGCGGCGGGCGGCTTCCTTGTCGCTCATGACCACGCAGGCCGAGGCGCCGTCGGAAAACTGGCTCGCGTTGCCCGCCGCGATCACGCCGCCTTCGATCGCCGGCTTGATCTGCGAGACGCCCTCATAGTTGGTGTCCGGGCGGATGCCCTCGTCGAACTCGGCGGTCACCTCCTTCATGGTTTCCTGGCTCGTCGTCTTGTCGATCACCTTCATCTTGGTCGTGATCGGAACGATCTCCTCCTTGGTCCAGCCCTCGGCGCGCGCCTTCGCCGCGCGCAGCTGACTCTCGACGCCGTAGCGGTCCTGGGCCTCGCGCGAGATGTTGTACTTCCTCGCGACGTACTCGGCGGTCTGCAGCATCGGCCAGTAGATCTCCGGCTTGTGACGGTGCAGCCATTCGTCCTGGTAGTGGTGCTTGTTGGCTTCGTTTTGCACGAGCGAGATGGACTCCACGCCGCCGCCCACATACACCCCGTCCTCGCCCGCCAGGATGCGCTGCGCCGCGAGCGCGATCGCCTGCAATCCGGAGGAGCAGAAACGGTTCACCGTCATGCCGGAGACGCTCACCGGCAGACCTGCACGTACGGCGATCTGGCGCGCGATGTTGCCGCCCGTCGCACCCTCGGGCGTGGCGCAGCCCATGATGACGTCTTCGACTTCCTCTTCATGCACCTTGGCGCGCTCGAGCGCCGCCTTCACGGCGTGCGCGCCCATCTTGGCGCCGTGCGTCATGTTGAGCGCGCCGCGCCAGCTCTTGCACAGGGGCGTGCGCGCGGTAGAAACGATGACTGCGTCGGTCATAGGACCCTCCTCGAAAGAAAAGCTACTTTTTGCCTGCGTCGTAGTCGGAGAACGTCTTGCCTTGTGCTGCGAGCTTTTCGAGCAACGGCGCCAGCTTCCACACCTCGCCCTGATAGCCCTGCTGGAAGCGCTTGATCGCTGCAACCACCTTGTCGAGACCGACCGTGCTCGCGTAGAACATCGGCCCGCCGCGGTAGGCGGGAAAGCCGTAGCCGGTGAGGTAGACCATGTCGATATCGGAGGCGCGCAGCGCGATGCCTTCGTCGAGAATGTACGCGGCCTCATTGACCAGCGCGTAGATCAGGCGCTCGATGATCTCCTCGTCCGTGATCTTGCGCGGCTTGACGCCGACCTCCTTGCGGTAGGCCTCGATGATCGCGTCGGCCTCGGGATCGGGAATCGGCGTGCGCGCATTTGCCCCTCCCCCGGCTTCGTACCGGTACCAGCCCTTGCCGGTTTTCTGGCCGTAGCGGCCGGCCTCGCAGATGCGGTCCCCGACCTTCGAGTAGACGAAGTTCGGCCGTTCCTGATAGCGGCGCTTGCGGATCTCCCAGCCGATATCGAGTCCAGCCATGTCGCCCATGGTGAACGGGCCCATGGCGAGCCCCCAGGCTTTCGACGCGGCGTCGACCTGCGAAGGCGACGCGCCTTCGTCGAGCAGGAACAGGCTTTGCTGGCCGTATTTCTCGATCATCCGGTTGCCGATGAAGCCGTCGCAAACGCCCGAGACCACCGGCAGCTTGCGGATCGTCTTGCCCAGCTTCATCGTCGTCGCGAGCACGTCCTTGGCGGTCTTCTTGCCGCGCACGACCTCGAGCAGGCGCATCACGTTGGCCGGCGAAAAGAAGTGCGTGCCGATCACTGCCTGCGGACGCTTGGTCGCCGCGGCGATCGCGTCGACGTCGAGCGTCGAGGTGTTCGTCGCGAGGATCGCGCCCGGCTTGGCGATGGCGTCGAGCTTCTTGAACAGCGCCTGCTTCACGTCCATGCGCTCGAACACCGCTTCGATCACGATGTCTGCGGCCTTCGCGTCCTCGAGCTTGAGCGAGGGCGTGAGCAGCGCCAGTCGTTTGTCCATGTCCGCCTGCGCGAGGCGCCCCTTGGACACGGTGTTGGCGTAGTTCTTCCTGATCGTCGCCATCCCCCGGTCGAGCGCGGCCTGTTCGGTCTCGATGATGGTCACCGGGATGCCCGCGTTGGCGAAGCTCATCGAGATGCCGCCGCCCATGGTGCCCGCGCCGATCACCGCGACAGACTTGATCTCGCGCGTCGGGGTGTCCCCGGGCACGTCGGGGATCTTGGTCGTCTGGCGCTCGGCGAAGAACATGTGACGCAGGGCCTTCGATTCGCTGCCTTCGACCAGGAACTGAAAGCGCTTGCGCTCCTCGGCGCGGCCCTCGTCGAAAGGCTTGGTCGCCGCCGCTTCGACGCAGGCGACGATCTCGAGCGGCGCCGGATAGCCGCGCGAGGCCTTGCCGACCTCGGCGCGCGCCTTCTCGAAGAAGGTCTTCGGTTCGCCATCGACTTTGACCGTCATATCGCGGATGCGGCGCGGCTTCTTGCCCTCGGCAACCAGCTTCCCGGCATACGCAAGCGCGCCCTCGAGCAGGTCGTCCTGCACGATCTCGTCGATCAGGCCGAGCGACAGCGCCTTCTCCGCCGGAACCGAGTTGCCGGTGGTCATCATCTTGATCGCCTCGGCGGCGCCCACCACGCGCGGCAGGCGCTGCGTTCCGCCCGAGCCGGGCAATATGCCCAGCTTCACTTCGGGCAGGCCGAGCTGGCTCTTGGGCAGCGCGACGCGGTAGTGGCAGCCCAGCGCGAGCTCGAGCCCGCCACCGAGCGCAAAACCGCCGATCGCCGCCACCATCGGCTTGCTGAACGCGTCCTGCGCGTCGTTGATCTCCGGGAGGGACGGCGGCACGTTCATCTTCGGGGTATTGAACTCGCGGATGTCCGCGCCGCCCGAAAACGCCTTCGCCGAACCGATGATCACCAGCGCCCTTACCGCGGCGTCGGCATCGGCCTTCTTGATGCCGTCCATCAGGGCCGGGCGCAGGACGCTGCCCAGGCCGTTGACCGGCGGATTGTTCATGCTGATGACGGCAATGCCGTCGCGGACGGAATAGGGTGCGGCGTCGCTCATGCGTGAGTCTCCGGCTGTTCTTGGCTGGGCGCCGGGGTGCGCCCGGAGGGGATGCGATTTTACCGGGAATGACGGGCGGCGGCGCTGCGCTTCGGAATAGCGGAACGTCGCGACCGGCGCCCCGCCCGCGGCGCGTTGACACTGCATAGGGCCGCGGGTAACGTCGGTCGCCCCGGCCGCGCCCGGGGTCCGGTTCGCGTACTGCGACACTCCGAAGGAGAGAAACATGCTTGGCCTGATGATGGACAGCCCGCTGCTGATCAGCGATCTGATCTGCTTTGCCGACCGCAACCACGGCGACACCGAAATCGTCTCGAAGACGGTGGAAGGCGACATCCACCGCTACAGCTACCGCGAGGCCCATCGCCGCGCGCGCAGGCTCGCGAAGGTGTTGCAGGCACTCGGCGTGAAGCCCGGCGACCGGATCGGGACGATGGCCTGGAACGGCTATCGGCACTACGAGCTCTATTACGCCATCTCGGGCATGGGGTCGGTGATCAACACCATCAACCCGCGCCTGTTCCCGGATCAGATCATCTACATCTCGAACCACGCCGAGAACAAGGCGCTTTTTTTCGACCTCAGCTTCGTGCCGCTGATCGAGAAGCTCGCGCCGCAGCTGGAGACGGTGAAGCACTACGTGCTGATGACCGATCGCGCGCACATGCCGGCCAAGAGCGCGATTCCCAATCTGCAGTGCTACGAAGAGCTCATGGCGCAGCAGGACGATCACTACGCGTGGCCGACGTTCGACGAACGCACCGCGGCGGCGCTGTGCTACACCTCCGGGACCACCGGCAACCCGAAGGGCGTGCTCTACAGCAACCGCTCGACGATCCTGCATGCCTATGGCGCGGCGCTGCCCGATGCGCTCAACCTCTCGGCGTACGACTCGGTGCTCCCGGTGGTGCCGATGTTCCATGCCAATGCCTGGAGCCTGCCGTACACCTGCACGATGGTGGGGGCGAAGATGGTGTTTCCGGGCCCGCACCTCGACGGCAAGAGCGTCTACGAGCTGATCGAGCAGGAGCGGGTGACCTTGTCGGCAGGCGTGCCGACCGTGTGGCTGATGCTGCTGCAGCATCTTTCGGCCAACAAGCTGCGCTTCTCGACGCTCAAGCGGACGGTGATCGGCGGCTCCGCCTGTCCGCCCGCGATGATCCGCAGCTTCCAGGATGACTTCGGCGTGACCGTGTTCCACGCCTGGGGCATGACCGAAATGAGTCCGCTCGGCACCGTCGGTTCGCTCAAGTCGAAGCAGGCCGCGCTCGACAAGGAGGCGCGTTATGCGGTGCAGGCCAAGCAGGGGCGCGGCATTTTCGGCGTCGACATGAAGATCGTCGACGAGCAGGGCAAGGAACTTCCCTGGGACGGCAAGGCTTTCGGCAACCTGATGGTCAGGGGGCCGTGGATCGCCGCGAGCTATCTCAAGGGCGAGGGCGGCGATCCGCTGATCGACGGCTGGTTCCCGACCGGTGACGTCGCCACGATCGACCCGGATGGCTACATGCAGATTACCGACCGCTCGAAGGACGTCATCAAATCGGGCGGCGAGTGGATCAGCTCGATCGACCTCGAGAACATCGCCGTCGGGCATCCCGCGATCGCCGAGGCCGCCGTGATCGGCATTCGACACCCGAAGTGGGACGAGCGGCCGATCGTCGTCGCGATCAAGAAGCCGGGCCAGGACGTCAGCAAAGAGGCGTTGCTCAAGTACTTCGAGGGCAAGATCGCGAAATGGTGGATGCCCGACGACGTGGTGTTCGTCGACGAGCTGCCGCATACCGCCACCGGCAAGCTCTCGAAGCTCACTTTGCGCGAAAAGTTCACCGACTACAAGCTGCCGACGGCCTGAGTGCACCCTCGCGCGCGGCTGCCTGAGAGCCTGTTGCGGTACGCTGCCTCGCGCCGCGCGGCCGATTTGCAGTAGGCTCTCGTCATGCGGATCGTCCTCGTCGGCGTGCTGGCTGGGGTGCTTGCGGGGCTCGCGCCCGAGGCCTGCGCCGACCTGTATCGCTGGCGCGACCCGCAGACGGGGTCGGTCCGGTATTCGAGCTACCCGCCACCGTGGTTCGGCGACGAGACGCGTGAAGCAAACGCGCCCAAGGTGGAGGTGCTGGGCGGTCCCCAGCCCGGTGCCAAGGACGCCGCCAAGCCCGCGGACGAGATGGCCGAGAAGGTCGCCGAGGTGATCCACTTCATGGAGCAGCGCCGCGAGCAACTGCTTGCGCGCATGACGATCGCACGCGCCTCGGCCGGGTTTGATCCCGCGAATCCGAAATTCGAGGCCGATCTGCAGGCCTATCGCAACGTCACGCGCGAGCTCGACAAATTCGACCCGCGCGGTGCGGTCGCCCGGCGACGGGCCGATGCGCGCGTGTTCGAGAATCTGGACATCGAATTGCGCGCGGCGGGCGAGGGCGGCGCCGCCGGCGCCGCGGCGCGCTCCACGCAGCCCGAATCCGCGCGTCGGCCCGCGGGACCGCCGCCCGCGGATGCGACCCGCCCCGGATCGGACCGCGCACGGCCGTGAGCGTGCCGCAACCGGCGCGCTCGGTGTTCGTCGAGGCGAACGGCATTCGCCTGCACAGCATGCAGGCGGGCGCAGGCCCGCTCATGCTGTTCCTGCACGGGTTTCCGCAGTTCTGGTACGCGTGGCGGCACCAGCTGGCTGAATTTTCCCGCGATCATCTCGCGGTCGCGCCCGACCTGCGCGGCTACAACCTGTCGGACAAGCCCGACGGCGTCGATGCCTATCGCGCGCGCCACATCGTCGCCGACATCCGCGACCTCGCCCGCCAGCTGAACGGCGGCGCGCCCTTTACCCTGGTCGCGCACGACTGGGGCGGCGCCGTGGCATGGAGCCTCGCGAGCGCTGCGCCGGAGCTCGTTTCGCGCCTGGTGATCCTCAATTCACCCCACCCGTACACCTTCTGGCGCGAGCTCGTGCACAACCCCGCACAGCAAAAGGCGAGCGAGTACATGCTGAGGCTGCGTGCGCCGCAGGCCGAGGCGCGGCTTTCGGAGAACGGTTTCGCGCGGCTGTGGAAGTTCGCGTTCGGCGAGACCTCGCCCGCGTTTACCGCAGCCGACCGCGCCGCGTATCTCGAGGCCTGGGCGCAGCCCGGCGCGCTCACCGCAAGCCTGAACTGGTACCGTGCCTCGCCGCTGGTGCCGCCGAGCGCCGAGGCGCCGGGCGCCGCCAGGCTGCAGCTCGATGCGAAGGATTTCGTGGTGCGCGTGCCGACGCTGGTGATTCACGGCGAGCGCGACATCGCGCTCCTCACCGGGCTGCTCGACGGTCTCGAGCAATGCGTGCCGCAGCTCAGGATCGAGCGCCTCCCGGAAGCGTCGCACTGGGTGATGGAGGAGTTTCCGGCGCGTGTGAACCGGCTGATCCGCGATTTCATCACGCCTCTATAATCGCCGCGGGAGGACGGGATGACGGACGCGTTGTCGGTGACGCAGCTGCGCAGCCGCGTGGGCGAGGAGGTCGGCGTCTCGCCGTGGCTCGAGATCGATCAGGCGCGCATCGACCGGTTCGCCGAGGCGATCGATGATCCGCAGTGGATCCACGTCGACCCGGCGCGCGCGAAATCGGGTCCCTTCGGCACGACGATCGCGCACGGCTTTCTCACCCTGTCGCTGCTGTCGCATCTGATCGAGAGCACGTTTGCCTTCGACGACCGCAAGATGGGCGTCAACTACGGCCTGAACAAGGTGCGCTTCACCGCGCCGGTACCGGTGGGCAGCCGCGTGCGCGCGCGCTTCGTGCTCGGCAGCTGGGAGCGCAAGGACGACATGATCCAGACCGTCTGGAACGTGACCATCGAGCGCGAGGGCAGCGACAAGCCGGTGCTCGTCGCGGAGTGGATCGGTCGAAGCTACGTTTAATGCGACGGTGGGGTCTGACCCCGGGGTCGCGCCTTTTAGGGTATTGATCATGCAAAGGTGGAAACAACGCCCCGACGGATCGAACTGGGGCGAGTTCGGGCCGGACGATCAGCGCGGGCGCATGAACTGGGTGACGCCGGCAAAAGTGCTGCAGGGCGTCGCCGAAGTGAAGGAGGGGATCACCTTCTGCCTTTCGCTGCCGCTCGATTACCCCGGCGGCAGGGTGCTCAATCCGCGGCGCAGCCCGCCGCGGCTCGCGCCGACGCTGCGCGACGGCACGAGCGCCGGCGCGCAGAACTTCTGCTGGCCGCTGGCAAACGACGATCCGGACCATACCGATGTCGTCAGCGACGACCTGGTACTGCTCACCCTGCAGTATTCGACGCAGTGGGATTCGTTCGCGCATGTCGGCAGCCGTTTCGACGCCGACGGCGACGGCAAGCGTGAGATCGTGTTCTACAACGGTTACCGCGGCGGAAGCGACGTCCGCCCGGGCGTCGAGCGCAAGGACGCCGAGCCCTGGGCGAAGTACGAGGGCGCGCGGGCCGAGGCCCTCGGCATCCAGAACCTCGCCGAGCACGGCGCGCAGGGGCGCGGCGTGATGATCGACCTGCACGCGCATTTCGGGCGCGCCCGCAAGGCGGTGAACTACGACGCGCTGATGCGCGTGCTCGAGGCCGACAAGGTCGAAATCGAGCGCGGCGACATGGTGTGCCTGTACACCGCCTTTGCCGACCTGATCCTCGAGCTGAACAAGAACCCCGACCCGCAGCTGCTGCACAACAGCTGCAGCGGACTGGACGGGCGCGACGACAGGCTCCTGCAGTGGATCAGCGACTCGGGGCTCGCCTGCCTGCTCGCGGACAACTATGCGGTCGAGCTCATCCCGACGAGCCTGACCAAGCCCGCGCCGCACGCGATGATGCCGCTGCACGAGCATTGCCTGTTCAAGAACGGCATTCATCTCGGCGAGATGTGGTATTTCCGCGAGCTTGCCGCCTGGCTGCGTGCGCACGCGCGCAGTCGTTTCCTTTTGACGGCGCCGCCCCTGCGGCTGCCCGGCGCCGTGGGCTCGCCCGCGACGCCGATCGCGACGGTGTGAGGTTCTATGGGTGAACGGGTGGTGATCGTAACCGGCAGTTCGTCGGGCATCGGCGAGGCGATCGCGCGCGAAATGGCGCGCCGCGGCTGGCGCGTGGTGGTGAATTATTCGAAAAGCGCCGCACAGGCCGAAGGCGTCGCCAAGGCCTGTTCCGAGGACGGCGGTGAGGGCATCGCGATCCGGGCGAACGTCGCCGTGGACGCCGACTGCCGCGCGCTGGTGAAGGCGGCGATCGACAAATGGGGTCGGCTCGATGCCCTGGTCAACAACGCGGGCACGACCAAGTTCGTCTTGCACGCGGATCTCGACGGTCTGTCCGCCGAGGACTTCCAGCGCATCTACGCGACGAACGTCATCGGCCCGTTCCAGATGTGCCGCGCGGCGGCGGCCGAGCTGCGGAAGACGCACGGCGCGGTGGTCAACGTCTCCTCGCTCGCCTCGCGCGTCGCGACCGGCTCGTCGATCGCCTACGCCGCGTCCAAGGCAGCGTTGAACACGCTGTCGATGTCGCTCGCGCGAACGCTCGCCCCCGAAGTGCGCGTCAACGTGCTCGCCCCGGGTTTCGTCGACACGCCCTGGATGACCGCCGGCTACGGCGAGGCGCGCTACGCGCGGGTGCGCGATACCTACACCCAGATCGCGCCACTGAAGGACGTCACGCAGCCGCAGGACCAGGCCGACGCCGTGGCGTGGCTGCTCGAGGGCGCGGCGCAGGTCACCGGCCAGATTCTTTACGTGGACGGCGGCATGCATGTCGCGAGCCCGCGCAAGGTGTAGGCGTGCTGCGGCTCTCCGATTTCAAAGTGCTGAGCTTCGATTGCTACGGCACTCTGATCGACTGGGAAAGCGGCATCCTGGCCGCGCTGGCCCCGCTCGCCGCGAAATGCGCGCCGCTGCCGGCGCCCGAGGCGCTGCTCGCGCTGTATGCGCGCCTCGAGTCGGCGCAGGAAGCCGAGACGCCGGACCTCGTCTACCGCGAGCTGATCGCGCGGGTGCACGGACGCATGGCCGCCGAGCTCGGCGTGAAGGCGAGCGACGCCGAGCATGCCGCCTTCGGCGCCTCGATTGGCGACTGGCCGGCGTTTGCCGATTCGCCGCAGGCGCTCGCCTACCTGAAGAAGCATTTCAAGCTGGTGATTCTGTCGAACGTCGACCGGGAAAGCTTCCGCGGGTCGAACGCGCGCCTCGGCGTCGAGTTCGATGCCATCCTCACGGCGCAGGACATCGGCTCGTACAAGCCCGACCCGCGCAACTTCGCCGCCCTGATCGCCAAGATCACCGAGCTGGGCTACGGGAAAGGCGAATCGCTGCACGTCGCGCAGAGCCTGTATCACGACCATGTCCCGGCGCAGCAGGCCGGGCTGAAAACGGTGTGGATCGACCGGCGCAGCGGCAAGAGCGGCGGCGCGACGCCAGCGCCCAGGGAAGACGTGCATCCCGACGCGCGCTTCGTCAGCCTGGCGGAGTTCGCCGAGGCGCACCGGCGCGAAACGGCGGCGAAGAGAGCCACGGGAGGCTGACATGGCCGACGATCGCAAGGATCTGATCGCGCAGCTGAAGAACCGCGCGCTCGTCTACCTCGAGATTTACGACGTACTGGCGGAGGAACTTGGCGCGGCACGCGCCGAGCGCCTGCTCGCCAGGGCGATCGAGCGCCGCGGGCGCAGCGCGGGTCGCGCGCTGGCGCAGTTCGCCCCGGCCGATTTCGACGGCCTGTGCAAGGCTTTCCTCAAGGGCGTACCGGGCGAGGGGGCGCTGTTTTCGCCCGAGATCCGGCGCTGCAATGCCGAGGGCCTCGAGATCCAGTTCCATGCCTGCCCGCTGAAGGACGCCTGGGAGGAGGCGGGGCTCGCTGCCGACAAGCGTGCACTGCTGTGCCGCATTGCCGGCCGGGTCGACAAGGGCATGTTCGAAGCCGCGGGCTTTGCGATCGACAACCGCACCTGGACGCCGGGTGCCGAGGGCTGCTGCTTTCTGGCCATCCGACGCGCATGACGGACAGCACGACCTACGACTACATCATCGTCGGCGCAGGCTCGGCGGGCTGCGTGCTCGCCAACCGGCTCACCGCGAACGGCCGCCACCGCGTGCTGCTGCTCGAAGCCGGGCCGCGCGACACCGACTTCTGGATCCACGTGCCGCTCGGCTACGGCAAGCTGTTCACCCGCACCGACGTGAACTGGGCCTACGAGGGCGAGCCCGAGCCGACGCTGAACGGCCGGCGCGTGTTCACGCCGCGCGGCAAGGTGCTCGGCGGCTCCTCGTCGATCAACGGCCTGGTCTACATCCGCGGACAGCGTGAAGACTTCGATGGTTGGGGCGTGCCCGGCTGGGGCTTCGACGACCTGCTGCCCTACTTCAAGCAATCCGAAGATCAGAGCCGCGGGGCCGATGCCTGGCACGGCGTCGGCGGCCCGCTCGCCGTGTCCGACCTGCCGGACAAGCACGCGTTGTGCGAAGCCTTCATCGCCTCTGCGCAGGCGCTCGGCGTGCCGAAGAACGACGATTTCAACGGTGCAACGCAGGAGGGCACGGGCTATTACCAGGCCACCGCGAGGAACGGCCGGCGCTGCAGCACCGCGACCGGCTATCTGCGACCCGCCGCGAAGCGCGCCAACCTGCGCGTCGAGGTCGAGGCGCTCGCGACGCGCGTCCTGTTCGAGGGCAGCCGCGCCTCCGGCATCGAATACCGGCAGCGCGGCGCCACCCATACGGCGCACGCGGCGCGGGAAGTGATCCTGGCGGGCGGTACGTTCAACTCGCCGCAGCTGCTGCAGCTCTCCGGCGTCGGGCCGCGCGCGCTGCTCGAGCAGCACGGCATCGCGCTCGTGCTCGATGCGCCCGAGGTCGGCGAAAACATGCAGGACCATTTCTATGCGCGCACCTACTGGCGCTGCAACCAGCCGATCACGCTGAACGACGACCTGATGAGCTGGTGGCGCCAGGCCAGGATCGGCCTGCAGTACCTGCTGTTCAAGCGCGGCCCGCTGACGGTCAGCGCCGGCTATGCCGCCGCGTTCGTGCGCACCCGGCCCGAGCTCGCGCGGCCCGACGCGCAGATCTACTTCATCAATTTCTCGACTGCGAAGCGCGGCGGCAAGCTCCACCCGTTCTCGGGCTTCACCTGCTCGGTGTCGCAGCTGCAGGCCGAATCGCGCGGCTGGGTGCGCCTGCGCAGCAGCGATCCGGCTGCGCCGCCTGCGATCCTGTACAACTACCTCGCGACCGAGGGCGATCGGCGCATGATGGTCGACGGCCTGAAGTTTGCGCGGCGCATCGTCAGCACCGCGCCGCTGTCCGGCTATGCGGTGAAAGAGGAGTATCCCGGCTCGGGCGTGCAGTCGGACGACGAGTGGCTCGCGTTCTGCCGCGAGGCGGGCGACACGGTGTACCACCCGACCTCGACCTGCCGCATGGGGACCGACCCGCGCGCCGTCGTCGATCCGCGCCTGCGCGTGCGCGGCCTGTCGGGCCTGCGAGTCATCGACGCGGCGGTCATGCCTGCGGTGCCGTCGGGCAATATCAACGCCGCGGTGATTGCGGTGGCCGAGAAAGGCGCCGACCTCGTCCTCGAGGATGCCGGCTGAGACGCGCCGGGCGGCCGGGGAGATGTCTCGCTGCCGTGCTTGACAGGGCGCGAGCGGGTTTGAAAGACTGCACGGCCCGACCGGGTGCATCGTTGCTCGGGCTCACACAAGGAGGAGGAAACCCCATGGAGATCAATCTGAAGCACTGCATGCGCAGCGGCATCGCGGCGATCGCGCTCGCGGGGCTCGCGTCGCTTGCGCAGGCGCAGGACATCAAGATCGGCGTGATCTACGACTACACCGGCCCGTTCGCCGCAGGTGGATCGCAGGCCGCCGCGATCGGCAACAAAATCGCGATCGACATGATCAACGAGAAGGGCGGCGTCGAAGGCCACAAGATCAAGCCCATCTACGCCGACGCGCAGTCCAAGGCAGAAGTGGCGATCAACGAAGCGACGCGCCTGCTCGACCAGGAGAAGGTCGACCTGATCATGGGCGTTTACTCGAGCGCGCACTGCGTACCGATGGCGCAGAAAGTCGATGCCGCGAAGAAATTCATGTGGGCCAACGTCTGCGTCGCCTCGAGCGTGTTCAAGGGCAAGAACCTGACCCACGTGTTCCGTGCCCAGGTGCACTCCGACCAGTTCGGCGCGGGCTCGTGCGCGTTCCTGAACGAGAACGCGAAGAAGTACCTGAAGAAGGACCCGAAGGACCTCAAGGTCGCGATCATCCACGAGGACGGGCCCTACGGCTCGGGCGTGGCGTCGGGCAACGAGGAGAACTGCAAGAAGTACGGCATGCAGGTCGTGCTCAAGGAAGGCTACTCGGCGACCGCGCCGGACCTTTCCTCGCTGATCACCAAGCTGCGCCGCGCACGCGCGGACGTGATCCTGCACACCGGCTACAACCCCGACATCACGCTGTTCTGGCGCCAGGCCAAGGAGCAGGGGCTGAAGTGGGCGGCGCTGATCGGCCACGGTGCCGGTTACGGCCAGTTCGACAAGCTGAAGGCCGCGTTCGGCAAGGAGGCCGAGTACATCTACAACGTCGACCCGGTCGCCGCGCAGCTGCTCGACCCGAAGACGCTCAAGCCGGGGCTGGGCGAGCTCACCCAGGAGATGGTCAAGCGCTACAAGGCCGAGTCCAAGGCGACCGTCGTGCCGCCGCACGTCTCGATGGGCTTCAACCAGGCGTGGATCTTCTTCACCGACGTGCTGCCGCGCGCGATCAAGAAATACGGCGGCTACGATCCGGAGGCGCTCAGGAAAGCGGCGCTCGAGACCAACATTCCGGTGGGCGGCACGATCCAGGGCTACGGCGTGAAGTTCTTCCCCCCGGGCACGCCGATGTCCGGGCAGAACGAGCTCAGCTCACCCGTGGTGATGCAGTACCAGGGCGGTCAGACCAAGATCGTCTGGCCGACGGCGATCAAGACTGCCGATCCGGTGCTGCCGATTCCGAAGAGCTCGGCCTACTCCAACCAGTAATTTGCTCGTGACCCTCGCGCCCTCTCCTGCGGAACGGAGAGGGGCGGGCGGGCCTTGCCTGCGATGCTCACCGTCACCGACCTCACCAAGCAGTTCGGCGGCTTTACCGCGGTCGACCAGGTCGCGTTCGAGCTGCAGCAGGGCGAGATTCTCGGGCTGATCGGGCCGAACGGCTCGGGCAAGAGCACGACCTTCAACCTGATCGCCGGCACCCTGCGGCCGACCGCGGGGTCGATCCGCTTTCACGGCCACGAGCTCGCCGGCGCGAGCGCAAGCCGTGTGGCGCACCTCGGCGTCGCGCGCACCTTTCAGATCCCGCGACCCTTCCGGCGTTTGTCGATCCTCGAGAACGTCGCGCTCGCGGCGTACTACGGGCAGGCGACTCGGCCTTCGCGCGAGCAGGCGTTCGCGCAGGCGAAGGAGGCGCTCGCGCTCGTCGGGCTGCCTGCGGATCCCGCCGGGCGTGTCGACGGACTGGGCGCCGCGGGCCTGAAAAAACTCGAGCTCGCGCGCGCGCTCGCCACGCGCCCGCAGCTCCTGCTCGCCGACGAATCGCTCGGCGGGCTCGACCATGCCGAGATGGACCAGGCGGCCGACATGCTCGCCGGGATTCGCGACAAGCGCGGCATCACCATCATCTGGGTGGAGCACATCATGGGCGTGCTGATGCGCGTCGTCGACCGCTGCATCGTGCTCGACCATGGCGAAGTGATCGCCTCTGGGCGGCCCGAGGAAGTGGCGCACGACCGAAAGGTGATCGAGGTCTATCTCGGCACCGATGCGGGCGACGTGCAGGCGACCGTGGCTGCGAGGGCCGACTGATGCTCAGCCTGGCGACGGTCTCGGCGGGCTACGGCGGCTTCCAGGCGCTGTTCGACGTCAGCCTGGAGGTCAAGGCGGGCGAATCGGTCGCGGTGATCGGACCGAACGGCGCCGGCAAGACGACGCTGCTGCGCGTGATCTCGAAGCTGATCGACGCCCGCACGGGCGAAATCAGCATGGAGGGACGGCGCATCAACGACCTGCCCTCG
>Ga0210060_1000147_pt1 | contig 39862 bp, 31 predicted proteins | sample Joice_CattailNLB_FD_184871 | JGI IMG/M metagenome (GOLD analysis project Ga0210060, IMG submission 184871) | Wetland microbial communities from San Francisco Bay, California, USA, that impact long-term carbon sequestration - Joice_CattailNLB_D2... | ecosystem: Environmental > Aquatic > Marine >...
GGACCGCGCGATGGCTGCGGCCGAAGGCCTCGGGAGGCACCCGTCGGTGTGGCGTGACTCCACGTTCACCGAGCTGGCGGGGGCGCTCTTCGCCACCGGCGACACGACCAGGGCGCTGACGATGGCCGACTCGCTGAGCCGGCCCGCGCGGGCGATGCTCGCGGGCAGGTGGCTCATCCCCGCGTACGCGGCCCGCGGCGACACCTCGAAGGCCCGCCGCGAGGCGGAGGCGTCCCTGCGGTATGGAGGCGTGGGCCCCGAGGCCGGGGCCTTTCTGCTGGCGCTGGATTCATCCGTCTCGAATCTCCGTCGGATCGCCGAGGTCGAGGTCCGGGAGGGACGCACCGGCCGCGCGGTCGAGCTCCTGCAGGCGGCCGTGGGCTCGGCGGACGACGAGGAACTGCCGGACCTGACGATGGAGCTGGCGGAGGCGCTGTTCGCGGATCGCCAGTACGTCGCCGTGCCCCGCCTGCTCGGTCCCTGGATCGGGAACCGGGCCGACGACGCCGACCGCCGGTCGGATGCGAAGCTCGAGCAGCGGATGCGCTTCCTGGCGGGGCGCGCGCTGTATCGAAGGGGTCTGCGCGACGACGCGACCGCCCTGTGGAAGATCGTCGTCGCCGATCCGGTCGCGCCGGACGGCCCGTACGCCGCCTTTCTGCTGGCCGACATCGAGCACGACAGGGGCCGGCTGGAATCGGCCCGTTCGGCCTACGAGGAAGCGGTGGCCCGCTTTCCGCGTTCCAGCTACGCCGGGGACGCCCTGATCCGCCTCGGGATGATCGACCTCGTCGAGCTGCGCCCCGAGCAGGCCGTGGAGCACTTCGACGCCTACCGGCGCCGGTTCCCCGGAGGAAACTGGTACGGCGCCTCCACGTTCTGGGCGGCCCGGGCGCGGGATGCCGCGGGAGACAGCGCCAGTGCCCGGGTGCTGTATCGTCAGGTGCTCGGCGAGGACCCGGTCGGCTTCTACGGCATCGAGGCGGCCCTGTGGCTCGGCGTCGAACCGTGGGACTATCTCGAGATCCGGCCGGCGCCGCCCGCGCGCCTCAGGCAGGACCACGCCGCCCTGCTCGACCGGATGGGCCGGCTCCGGTCGGTCGGCTGGAAGGGGAGAGCGCTGCGGGAGCTGTCCTCGCGGACGGGCCCGCGGGAGTCGCGCGAGGACCGGCTCGCGCTCGCGATCGGATTGAACGAGATCGGCTTCACGTGGCAGGGCACTTCGATCGCGTGGGGCGTGCTGGCCGCCCGGTCGGGGATCTGGAGCGAGGACCTGCTGCGAGCCGTGTATCCCCTCGTCTACGCCCCCGTCCTCATGGAACGGGCCGAAGCGGAGAGACTGGACCGTCCACTCGTGGCAGCGCTCATTCGCCGCGAGTCGCAATTCGACCGGGACGTGGTCTCGGGCGCGGGAGCGACCGGGCTGATGCAGCTGATGCCGGCGACGGGCGCCGAAGTGGCGCGGCGCATCAGACTCACCGAGTACGACTCGAGACAGCTGGTGGTGCCGGAGGTCAACATGGCCGTCGGGAGCCGGTATCTGCGGGAGCTTCTCGAGCGGCGCGACGGCGCCCTGGTCCCGGCGCTCATCTCGTACAACGCGGGGCCGCACCGGTATACCTCGTGGCGGCAATTTCCGGAATTCTCGGCCAGCACGGACCTGATGATCGACCGCATCCCGTTCAGCGAGACTCGGCGGTACGTGAAGGCGATTCTGTCCTATCGCTACATCTACTCGAAGCTGTACGACCTGGGTGCCGAATCTGGTTGACTCGATCTTGACGGAGGGGTAGGATCAACCGTATGGGGCACCGCCCCTGGTGCTCCGCCGTGCTGGCGTTTCTTCTCATCAGGAGGGCACCGAATGTCCAGAGGCAAGGTCAAGTGGTTCCACGATGCGAAGGGGTATGGCTTCATTGAGCTCGAGGACGGGAAGGACGTCTTCGTGCACTACAGCGCCATCAACATCGAGGGCTACAAGACCCTGGCCGAGGGCCAGGAGGTGGAGTTCGAGCTCACCGACGGCGACAAGGGGCCACGCGCCGCCAACGTCACGCGGCTGTAGACTCGCTCCCCTTCCCTAGAAGCTGCTCGCGGCGCCCCGGCCGATCCGGCTCGGGGCGCCGGCGCATCGAAGATCCTCACGACCCGTCCGAGCCGCCGAAGTGACCGAACAGCCGCACGAGCCGACCCTGTACCTGCTGGACGGACACGCGCTCATCTACAGGGCGTTCTTCGCCATGATCAGCCGGCCGCTCACCACGTCGAGCGGGGAGAACACGTCCGCTCCGTTCGGCCTGGCCCGTTTTCTCATCCGGCTGATGGAAGACCACCACCCCGACTACGTGGGCCTCGTGCTCGATGCCGGGGACAGCTACCGCACCGAAGTGTTTCCCGACTACAAGGCGACCCGGGAGAAGATGCCGGACGAGATGGCCGCCTCGCTGCCCCGGGTGCGCGACATCGTGGAAGCCTTCCGCGTCCCGGTGATCGAAATCGACGGGTGGGAAGCCGACGACGTGATCGGGACGCTGGCCCGACAGGCGGCGGCGCAGGGCGTCCGGACCGTGATCGTGTCGGGGGACAAGGATTTCTATCAACTCATCGATGAGATGACGCATCTCCTCAACCCGGGCCGCGGCGGGCCGGCGGGGGTGGACGAGGAACGCGTGACGCCGGAGAACGCGTCTGAGCGCCTGGGAGTCGCGCCCGAGCACGTGACCGACTACCTGGCGCTGATCGGGGACTCGTCGGACAACGTGCCCGGGGTGAAGGGCATCGGGAAGAAGACGGCCCCCGGCCTGATCGAGACGTACGGCGGCCTCGAACAGATCCTGGCGCACGCGGGCGAGATCGAAGGCAAGCGGGTCAGGAACGCCCTGCTCGAGCACCCGGACGAGGCCAGGCTGTCGAAGGACCTGGTGACGATCCGACTGGACGCGCCGGTCGAACTGGACCTCGATGCGCTGTCGCGCAGCGAGCCCGACCGCGAGCGCCTGAGGCAGATCTTCCTCGAGCTGGAGTTCCATACCCTGGCCCGCGACTGGGCCCCGGAGACGACGCCTCCGCCCGCAGACGTGACGGTGTCCACGCAGGCGGACGGCACGCCGCCCGTCGAGGAGTCGGCGGAGGGTCCGGCCTACGAGCTCGTGACCGACTCGAAACGGATCCCGGCCGTGGTGCGGACGATGCGAGCCGCCGGCACGATCGCGGTCGATACGGAAACGACAGGCACCGACCCGATGCGAGCCGGCCTGGTCGGCGTCTCGCTGTCCGCCGGGGAAGGAAGGGCGTACTACCTGGCGTTCGCACACCGTCCCGCCTCGGTGGCCACGGACGCCGAGGGCAACCCGGTCCTCATGCTGGACTCGGTGGAGCATGTCCCCAACCTCCCGCCGATCACATCGCCGGTTCTCGCTCCGCTCCGGGAACTGCTCGCCGATGCCGGGGTGAGAAAGGTCGGCCACAACATCAAGTACGACATGCTGATCCTCGAGCGGGCGGGCGCGCCCCTCGACGGCGTGTACTTCGACACCTCGCTCGCGTCATACGTGCTCGATCCGGGGAAGCGCCAGCACGGCCTGGACCTGCTGGCACTGGACCGCTTCCAGGTGAAGCTGACGTCGTACTCCGAGGTGGCCGGGTCGGGGCGGAGCGAGATCCCGTTCGCCGAGGTGCCGCTGGACGTCGCGACCGCGTACTCGGGCGAGGACGCGGACTACACCCTGCGCCTTTACGGGCGGTTGAAGGAGGAGCTCGAAGCGCACTCGATGCTCGATCTCCTCGAGGACATCGAGATGCCTCTCGTGCCGGTGCTCGCGGACATGGAGAGAACCGGCGTCCGCATCGACCTCGAGTTCTTCGACGCGTTGCGGGAGCGCTTCACGCGCGAAATCGCGCAGGTGGAAGAGGAGATCTACAAGCTGGCGGGCGGCGAGGTGAACCTCCGTTCGGTCCCGCAGATGCGGGAGCTGCTGTTCGACCGACTGGAACTGCCCGTGATCCGGAAGACGAAGACGGGTCCCTCCACCGATGAGAGCGTGCTGAGCGAGCTGGCCGCCGAAGGCCACCAGATCCCGCGCCTCATCCTCGAGTATCGCGAGCTCGACAAGCTCGATGGGACGTACGTGTCCAAGCTCCCGGCCCTGGTGAATCCCGCCACGGGGCGCATACACACCACCTTCAACCAGACGGTGGCGGCGACCGGTCGGCTGTCGTCGTCCGATCCGAACCTGCAGAACATCCCAGTTCGAACCGTGCTCGGCCGGGAGATCCGGAAGGGTTTCGTGCCGGCGGACGGCTACCTGTTCCTGTCCGCCGACTACTCGCAGATCGAGCTCCGCGTCCTGGCCCACCTGTCGGAGGACCCGGCGTTCGTCGAGGCCTTCCGGGCCGACCGTGACATTCACCGCGAGACGGCGGCCCGCATCTTCGGCGTGCAGCCGGACGCCGTGAACGGTGGGATGCGCGACCAGGCGAAGACGATCAACTTCGCGACGATCTACGGACAGGGACCGGTGGCGCTGGCAGGACAGCTGGGGATCAGCCGCACGCAGGCGGACCATTTCATCGCGAGTTACTTCGAGCGCTTCGCGGGGGTGCGACGCTACCTGGATGAGATGAAGGACCAGGCCCGGGAGAAGGGGTACGTCGAGACTCTGAGCGGACGGCGCCGCTACATCCCCGAGATCCGCTCCCGCAATCCCGGCGTGCGGGGTTTCGGAGAGCGGCTGGCCACGAATTCGCCGATCCAGGGAACGGCGGCGGACCTGATCAAGATCGCGATGATCCGACTGCACGAGCGCCTCGTCTCGAGCGGGACAGGCGCGCGCATGCTCCTGCAGGTGCACGACGAGCTCCTGCTCGAGGTTCCCGAGACCGCCGTGGATCTGGCTCGCGCGGCCGTGCGCGAGGAGATGGAGGGGGCAATCGAGCTCGACGTGCCGCTCAAGGTGGACATCGGGACCGGCCGCAGCTGGTACGAGAGCAAGGGCGGGTAGGTGAGCTCGATCAGACGCAACCGCGGTCTCGTGTACTCGACCGATGCGGGCCGGACGTGTCCGGACTGCCGCCGGCCGGTGGTGGAATGCCGGTGCCGGGAGAAGGCCGCAGTCGCTCCGGCCGGCGACGGCAACGTCCGGGTCGGTCGCCAGACGAAGGGCCGCAAGGGCAAGGGAGTGACCGTGATCACCGGCCTGCCGCTCCGACCGGCCGAGCTGGACGACCTCGCCCGTCAGCTCAAGAGGAAATGCGGCTCGGGCGGGACGGTGCGCGACGGGGCGATCGAGATCCAGGGCGAGCACCGCGATACCCTGGTAGAGGAGCTCACCCGCCGGGGCTTCCGCGTCCGGCGATCGGGCGGCTGAACGACCGGGTCAGCGCTCGCCCTTCTCCCCGTTCTTGATCTCCTCGACTTTGGCCGCGAGCCGGTCGCGCTCCTTCTCCAGCCGGAGGAGGCGGGCCTCCAGCTCGCGCTGGATGTCCTCGGGCGCTTCCTTGAGCTCCGCCTTGAGCGTCTCCATCTCCTCCGAGACGCGGTTCATCTTCTCCCTCAGGCCCTCGGCCTCCTCGGCTTCCTCGGCCTTGTCGAACAAGATGTCCTCGGGAGCGGGCGCTTCCCCGACGGGCCGCTTCCGCAGTTTCGGCACGGGGTCCGGAATGAACTTCCGATCAGGCTCCTGCGGACGCGTGTTCATGAAGGTGGGACTGACGATCTCCACTCCTCCGCCGTGCAGGGCGTCCAGCATCTCGCCCCGCAGGCGGGATCGGGCGGTGATCAGAGACTTCACCTCGGTCAGAAGCCCGGCGATCCGGTAGGTGACGGAGAAGTCCCCGAGGTCGACGGTCGTCACGAACGCGTCTTCAAGCTCCGCCTTCATGGCCGCCTGCAGGAGGAGCTTCTCGATCCGCGCCCGGGGGATGTCATAACCGAGGGACACGGTCGCCGCTACGATCGTCCCCGAAGCGCGCATCGTGGTCACGGGGTTGGTCACGAGGAACAGGTTGGGGAGCGTGGTGAGGTTCCGCTCCTCTGTCTGGATCTCCGTGTGGAACAGACCCCGGTCCGAAACCCTCCCGAAGTGCTCTCCGACTGCGATGAAGTCTCCCATGCGGAAATTCCGCACGGCCCTCAGCATGATTCCCGCCATCATGTTCCCGAGGAACGTGGTGGACGAGAGGGCGATCCCCGCGCTCAGCACGATGCCGATCAGGCTGAGGATCTGCGCCCGCAGTGCGTCTCCGATCGGGAGGACGAGGACGACCAGCAGGAGGCCGAAAGCCGTGACGCCGAGGAGGATGAGCTGATTGCGCGTCTTGTGACGGGAAGAGGGATCCGAAGTCCGCTCGAGCCACCTGCGGAGGACGACCGCCAGGGTGATGACCAGAAAGAGAGTGAATGCCGACGGCACCAGGGAGAGCAATCCGTTGACCATGTCCACGAACGACGGAAGCTCCAGCACCGGAGCCGATTGCGACGCGATGAAGACGATGAGCACCTCGGAGTCCTCGCATGGGTGCGGTATCGAGCCGGCCCACGAGCCGGCGGTACTCCTCGAAGGGAACGCGAACCCACCGGTTGCGTCAACTCCGAATCGGAGATCGGCCTTCCCATGTCGTCGTTTGTGGTTACGATGTACGGGTCGGCTGCAAGCGAACCCAACTCCGGAGGCATCCCATGGTCCCGATTCTGTCGCTCTGGCTCCCGATCCTCGTCGCGGGAGTGCTGGTGTTCGTCGCGAGCTCGCTCATCCACATGGTCCTCGGCTACCACAACAGCGACTTCTCGGGAGTCCCGAACGAAGCGGGTCTGATGGACGCCCTTCGGCCGTTCAACCTGTCGCCCGGGGAGTACATCTTCCCGAAGTGCGACAGCATGAAGCAGATGGGCGAGCCGGAGTTCGTGGCGAAGATGGAAAAAGGCCCGATGGCCTTCATGACGGTTCTGCCGAACGGCACTCCCAAGATGGGAGGGCAGCTGCTTCAGTGGTTCGTCTACTCGCTCATCGTCGGCGTGTTCGCCGCCTACATCGCGAGCCGGGCCGTCGGCCCGAGTCCCGAGTACCTGGACGTCTTCCGGTTCACGGGCGCCACGGCCTTCTTCTGCTACACGGTGGCGGGCTGGCAGGCGTCGATCTGGTACAAGCGGGCGTGGAGCACCACCCTGAAGAACACGTTCGACGGGCTGGTCTACGCGCTGTTGACGGCCGGTGTCTTCGGGTGGCTGTGGCCGAGTTGAGACAGGTCAGGCCCAGCCTCCAGGAGTGAATCGATGCGATCGGAAGCGACGACCGTCGAAGGATACCTGGCCGAACTCCCGGATGACCGGCGGACGGCGATCGAGGCCGTGCGACAGGTAATCCTCGACAACCTTCCGGACGGATACGAAGAGGCGATGCACTGGGGGATGATCAGCTACCAGGTGCCCCTGGCCGACTACCCGGACACGTACAACGGGCAGCCGCTGATGTTCGCGGCGCTGGCCTCGCAGAAGAACCACATGGCCGTCTACCTGACGGGAATCTACATCTCGGACGAGGCGAGGGACGAGTTCGAGAGGGCGTACCGGGCGACGGGCAAGCGGTTCGACGCGGGCAAGTCGTGCGTGCGGTTCCGCAAGCTGGACGACCTGCCCCTCGACCTGATCGGAGAGACGATCTCCTCGGTGCCCGTGGACCGCCTGGTCGCTCGCGCCGAGGAGGCCGGCTCGATCCGGAAGAGTCGCCGGGCCCAGTAGCCGTCCCGAGCGACGACCCGGAGAGGCGCCTCTGTCTAGAGTGGCATCCTCCAGGCCGGGTTGACGGAGACGATCCACTCCCATTCCCCGTCGTCCAGGCCCCGGACCGCGTCCACCCGTATGACGTCCCACAGCAGGGCGACGCCGGCGCCGACGGAGGGCCGCACACCTGCGGAATTCTCGACGCCGAAATGGTCGGCCGCCTCGCGGGAGACCGTGGTGATCTCGCTCCACCCCAGGGCGCCGAGCACCCTGGCGCGAAGCCACGGCGCGGCCACGTTGCGCGACACGGCGGCCAGGGCGAAGAACGCCTGGTCACCCCCCCAGGGCCGGAACCCGTAGCCCGGCACCGTTCCTCTCCCGCCAAGCAGGATCAGGCGCTGCTCGGGCAGCGTGCCTGTCGCGAGGGCGACGGCTCCCGAGGCTTCCCACTGCCAGACCGCGTCCGGATCCGGGGGCGTGGCCTGCACGGAAGCGGTCCAGCGCGTATATCCGAAGTCACCGCCCGACGCGAGCTGCGAACGGAACGCGACGCTCCACACCGCGGCGAGGGCGGAGCCGAAATGACGGTTGAGGCTCAGGTCGAGGTGCGGGTCCGTCCCGTCCGAGATCGGACGGACGGGTCGGGGCTCGGCGGATCCGATCGTGCCGGCCACGAGCTCGGCCGATCGCTGCCGTTCCCACACGGCCGTAACGGTGCCCGTCCACGATCCGAGCGGGCTGGAGACGGATAGAGCGGCGCCGTCCCGGAAGTAGGGATCGACGTAATCGTCGCCCTCGAGCGCGGCGCCGAAGGTGGAGATGATCCCGGCGGCGGCCGGGAACGGTCCGATGTCGGTGTGTCTCTCGGCGTATCCGCCCAGCCGCAGGGTCAGCTGTCCCACTCCCTGCCGAAGCTCGAACGCCGCCTCGGGCTTCTCCCGCGCGAACGCGTAGCCGGCCCACCCGTACAGACTCGTCCGCCCGGCGGCGCGCCACGCGGCTCCGCCGCCCAGCAGGAAGCCTTCCGCACGCCGATAGCGCACGCCCGAGGAGAGGTCCGGGAGGAAGAAACGGAGCCGGGCACTCCCACCCAGGTACCGTCCCGCGGCGATCGAGATCGCCTGGCGTCGCACCTTCTCGAACCGTGCTGAGTCCTCCGGCGCGTACTCTCCGGTGATCCTCATCTCCTCCCGCTGCCATCCCGCGTAGCGCTCCAGTTCCTTCTGCGGCAGGGCCGCGACGCGGTGATCCCCCCGGAGCCGGTAGTGAAGCTCGGGATCGAGATCGTAGCTCAGGATCTCGAAGTTGGACCGGATGGTGGTGGAGAACGGGAGGTCCATCCAGCGGATCTGCCGGCGGATCTCCACCCGCTGGCGCACCGGGAGCCACCAGCGACGCGACACCCAGCCGTTCTCGAGCTCGAGGCTCACGCTGCTGACCGTCGGGTCGACGTAGGCGGCGGGAGTGAACGAGGCCGCCATGCGGGCGATGGCCATGGACTCGTAGTCGAGGTCGAGGGTGCCGACGACGCCGGGATCATCCTGGCAGGCCGGCCGGACCTCGATCCGATAGACCTGGGATGTATGAGGACCGACCATCACCGCCATGGAATCCACGAGCCGGTACTCGTAGAAGTCCTCAGCGCCCTCCGCGATCGGGTGAAGCACATCCTTCACCTCGTCGCCCTCCCCGACCTCGATCGCCGGGCCGAAGTTCTCCATCACGAGGCTCAGGTGATCGATGTGGTAGTGAATCCGGGTGGGTGCCCACGTGACGTTGCGGCGACCGATCAGCGTCTGCAGCGAGCCTCCATCCCTCGACCACTCGAGCTGCAGCGCGATCCGATCCGTCCGGACCGTCTGCTCGCCGCCGAAGTCCCCGAAGTCCGCCAGGAAGTCGACGTGTCCCTCCGCATAGGCGTCGAACGCGTCGAGCGTGCTGTCGGAGTAAGCCTCCCGGCGCTCGATGACGGCCTCGCGCACGATGCGCAGAGCGCGCGGCGCACCCCAGCCATCGGTTCCCGCATCGGAATAGCGACGGCAGGCGGGCGTCGCGTCCTGGGCGCGCGCGACCGAGGCAACACCCAGCTGACACGCGCCGACGAGCGCCAGTAGAAACGGCGTGGGCCGGGCGGACCGGATGAACCGCGGCGCGGCGGTCGGCCCGTATCGGAAAAGCGGTTGTTCGTCTGCCACGGAAGGGAGTACCGGCGAGCGTGGCAGGGGTTTCCTCCTCTCGCCGTTGTCCGCGAGCGCCAGCGCGGCGCAGGGGCCCGCCGAAGGGGAGTCAGCCTTCCGGGAACAGGTCCTCCTGGGGCCCGGGCTCGGCCGCGCCTTCGCGCCCGAGGGCTCCGAGGCGTCGGACCCAGGCATCGACGTCGAAACCGCCTTCCCGCTTCAGCATGCGGCGAAGCACGGCAGGCAGGTCGCCCAGCTCCTCGACGAGGGCCTCCACAGCCGCCACGGCCTCCGCCGAACGGGACATTTCGTCCACTCCGGCCATCGCGTTGAGGATCGTCTGCTCCGACCGGGAGGCGACGACGGGATCTTCCCGAGTCGCCACGTATACCTCGGTTCGGCGGCCCGGTCCCCGCCCTTCCTCGATCGGGAGGAGGCCGACGATCTCGTCCGACCGCCAGTACCTGCCGTAACCGAGGTAAATCATGCGTCCTGGAACGATGTCCACGCCTTCCTCCGGAACGGGTGCATCGTCAACTTCCGGGGCTTCGAGGGGAGTGTCAACCGCGTCTGGACGGTCAGATCGGCACTGCGGCACGGACCTCGAGACCGGTTCGCACGAAGGCAGGGTATTTGCTGTATGTTGTGAGGTCCCTCGCAGGACCGGTGAGCGCCCGAGACGACTCGTGGAACGGGCCGCCGGCGGAGATCAGGACATCGAACTGGAGCGGGAACCCGTGGCCAAGATCCGGAAGGAAGTGGCGCTCAGCTATCACTCCGAGGGAAGACCGGGAAAGATCCAGGTCATCCCCACCAAGCCGTGCGCCACGCAGAGAGACCTGTCGCTCGCGTACACGCCCGGCGTGGCCGAGCCGTGTCGCGAGATCGAACAGGACGTGGAGGCCGTCTATCGATACACGGCGCGCGGAAACCTCGTCGCCGTGGTGTCCAACGGGACGGCCGTCCTGGGGCTCGGGAACATCGGCCCGGCGGCGTCCAAGCCCGTCATGGAAGGCAAGGGGGTGCTGTTCAAGCGCTTCGCGGACATCGACGTGTTCGACATCGAGATCGACGCACCCGATCCCGCCGACGTGATCCGGTTCTGCGAGATGCTGGCCCCGACAGTGGGCGGCATCAATCTGGAGGACATCAAGGCGCCCGAGTGCTTCGAGATCGAGCAGACCCTGAAGGAGCGCCTCGACATCCCGGTGTTCCACGACGACCAGCACGGAACGGCCATCATTTCCGGCGCCGCGCTGATCAATGCGCTCGAGCTGGTGGGCAAGAAGATCGAGAACGTGAAGGTCGTGTTCTCGGGTGCGGGCGCCTCCGCGATCGCGACGGCGAACCACTACGTGCGGCTCGGCGCGAATCCGAAGAACCTGTGGTTCGCGGATTCGAAGGGAATCATCAGCACGAAGCGGGACAATCTTACCCCTACGAAGGCCATGTATGCGCAGGACACGGACCTCGAGACCCTGGCCGAGGCGGCCGTCGGGGCCGACGTGCTGGTGGGTCTCAGCGTCGGGGGCATGTTCAAGCCCGAGATGATCGCGTCGATGGCGGACGACCCGATCGTGTTCGCGATGGCGAACCCCGATCCGGAGATCCTGCCGGAGGACGCTCTGGCGGTGCGTGACGACGTGATCATGGCCACCGGCCGGTCCGATTATCCCAACCAGGTCAACAACGTGCTCGGCTTCCCGTTCATCTTCCGGGGAGCGCTGGATGTGCACGCCACGAGCATCAACGACGAGATGTTCCTGGCGGCCACGTACGCCCTCGCATCGCTGGCGAAGGAAGACGTGCCGGAGTCGGTTGCGGCGGCGTACGAGGGCAAGCGCCTGCACTTCGGTCGCGAGTACCTGATCCCGACCCCGTTCGACCACCGGGTCCTGATCTCGGAGGCGAGCGCGGTGGCCGAGGCGGCGATGCGGACAGGTGTGGCGCGACGCCAGATCGACATCGAGGAATACCGCCACCAGCTGGAGGCCCGGCTGGGGCCGGCGCGCGAGCTGATGCGCTCGATCATGGACAGGGCGCAGCAGACTCCGAAACGCATCGTTCTCCCGGAGGGAGAGGTAGAGGCGATCGTCCGCGCCTCGCACGCGATCGTGGACGAGAAGCTGGGGACGCCGATCCTGCTCGGCGATCCGGAGACGATCAGGGCGATCGCGGAACGCGAGGAAGTGGATCTGACGGGCGTGGAGCTGCTGGATCCGCGGCGCTTCGGTCGGCTGGAGGAGTATGCCCAGCGCCTGTTCGAGCGCCGCAAGCGCAAGGGAGTCACGCACGACAGCGCTCTGCGGAAGATGCAGGATCCGCTGTACTTCGGGGCGATGATGGTCGACATGGGCGACGCGGACACGTTGATCGCCGGGGCCAACCTGAGCTACCCGAGCGCGCTTCGGCCGGCCCTTCATACGATCGGAATGCAGACCGGCGTTAAGAGCGTGGCGGGCCTGTTCATGCTCGTGTTCCAGGACCAGCTGTACTTCTTCGCCGACACGACGGTGAGCATCGAGCCTACGGCGGAGGACATGGCGGAGACGGCCATCCTCACCGCCGACTTCGTGAGGCGGCTGTCGGTCAGCCCGCGGGTCGCGATGATCTCGTTCTCGAACTTCGGTTCGGCGCGGCACCCCGAGTCGGACAAGGTGAAGCGAGCCGTCGAGATCGTGAAGGACCTGCGGCCCGACATCACGATCGACGGCGAGATGCAGGCGGACACGGCGGTGGTGGAGAGCATCCTGAAGAGCCGGTACCCGTTCTCCGACCTCAAGCAGCCGGCCAACGTGCTCGTGTTCCCGAACCTCACGGCGGCGAACGCCTCCTACAAGCTGCTCAGCCGGCTGGGTGGGGCGACCGCGATCGGACCGGTGCTGCTCGGGATGGCCAAGCCGGTGCATCTCCTGCAGCGCGGGGCGAGCGTGGAAGACATCACGAACCTGGCCGCGATCAGTGTCGTGGACGCGGCGCACCGCGGTCGGGAAGCCGAGGCTGTGAAGGAACGCCGCGAGCGGGAGCCCGCAGGGGTCTGACGGTCCGGGCGACGCCAACCGGGCCTCCGGCCGCCGTTTGCGGGCGGCCGGAGGCTCCGCTCATCTTACGGCTCGCTCCCGGCTTTCCGGGACGACACGCCCTGGGAGGAGGCCGGTGCAGCACTCCACGAGCACGACCGTGCGGGACCCTCTGTGGCAGAACGTGCACCTGGACGCCTCCGCCGCCGCGGTCGTCGACACACCCGAGTTCCAGCGCCTGCGCCGCGTCAAGCAGCTGGGCTTCGCCCACCTCGTGTATCCCGGAGCGGTCCACAACCGGTTCCTGCACGCGGTCGGCGTCTATCATCTGACCGGTCGCGCCATCCGGGCGCTGGATCGAAAGGGCGAGCTGGAGAAGCTGGACGACCTCGCCCGACGGACGATTCCCGAGATCGAGCTGGCGGCTCTGCTGCACGACGTCGGTCACTACGCGTTCTCGCACGCGATGGAGGAGCTGGAGCCGGATGCCATCCCGGGCCACCACGAGGAGGTGGCGGACCGGTTCCTCGAGTCGTCAGGCATACGCGCGGCGCTCGCGGACCGGGGGACCGGCGCAGCGCAACGCATCGGCGACCTGATCCGGGGACGCTCCGGGCACCCGCTGCAGGGACTCGTGTCCGGCTCCCTGGACCTGGACAAGATCGACTACCTGCGCCGGGACAGCCTGTTCTGCGGCGTCCCGTACGGCGCGGTGGACGTGGACAGGCTGCTCGACTCCCTGACCCTCGCACGGGAATCGGAAGAGGATCCCCTTGAGATCGCGGTGACGGAAAAGGGGATCTCCGCCCTGGAGTCCCTGATGTTCGCGAAGTACCAGATGTTCAGGAACGTGTACTGGCACCACGCCGTGCGCTCGGCCACCGTCGCCTTCCGGCGGCTCGTCGAGGGGGCCCTGGAAGGAGGCCTGCTGCGGCGGGAGGACCTCGCGGGCCCCACTGACGAAGAGCTGCTGAACCTGCTCGGCGCGCGGATGGAGAGTGAGGAGGCGCGTCCCCTCCTCAGGACGCTTCTCTCGGCGCTGGCGGATCGCCGCCTGCCGAAGCGCACGGTCGAGCTGCTGGGAGACGAGTTGCCGCAGGGAACGGCCGAGTGGCTGCCGATCCGCAGGGACCTGGTCCGACGGGTGGAAGACCGGCTGGCCGAGGACCGCGGACTGGAGCCCGGGAGCGTGTTCCTCGACTATCCCGCCAATCCCCGGATGCTGGAGCTCAAGCTGCTCCTCGTGCGGCGCCGGGGCGAGGTGATCCGGCTCACGTCCGAGGGAGAGGAGGGACTGATCGATCTGCCGCGCCTCGGACGCTCCCTGCATCACACCACCCGCGTGCTGCGCGTGTTCTCGCTCGAGCCCACCGGCAGGTGGGACCCGGACCCGTTGCTGCGGCTGCTGGCCGCCAGCGAGGACGAGGTGGAGGAGCGACTGGAGACGGGGCGCCCGATCTACTCAGGCTGATTCATCGATCGTCGGCCGTCCAGGCGCCGTCCTCACCGATGCGGGCCAGGAGGACCGAGATGTTGTCGATCCCGCCGGCCAGGTTGGCCTCCCGGACGAGCCGCGAGGCGCAGCGCTCCAGGTCCTCTTCCTGCTCGATCACCTCGAGCATTAGATCCTCGTCGACCATGTCCGTCAGCCCGTCGGACGCGAGGAGGAAGGCGTCACCGAAACGCATCTCGCCGTTGTAGAGGTCGGGCGTGGGGTAGGGCTCCGTGCCCAGGGCGCGGGTGATGATGTTGGACTGAGGGTGGTTTCGGGCTTGCTCCGGCGTGATCATGCCACGGTCCACCTGCTCCTGAACCCAGGAGTGGTCGCGGGTGACCTGCCGTATCGCGCCGTCCCGGACGAGGTACGCGCGGCTGTCTCCGATGTGGCCGATGATGTACCGCCCGTCTTCCCGGAGCAGCAGCACGGTCGCCGTCGTCCCCATCCCGAGCTGGGCGGTATTGCTGGCCGCCTGGCGGAGGATCTCCCGTCCGGCCTCGACGAAAGCGGTACGAAAACGGTCCTCCGCCTCTTCCAGGGTCATCACGGCGCACACGGCGCACAGCCGCTCGGCGATCCACTCGGACGCGATGGCGCTCGCTACCTCGCCCGCGGCGTGGCCTCCCATTCCGTCGGCCACCACGAACACGCCCGTTTCCTCGGAACAGTAGACCGAGTCCTCGTTGCTGCGCCTGACGCGGCCCACGTCGCTCAGGGCGGCACACTTCCAGCGGAAACGTCCCATGGACCTCTCACGAAATGAACGCGCGCCGTCCCGCCTGCGGCGGCCGGCCGGCGCCTCACCCTATCTACGGCCGCATGGGCGTCGAAACAAGCGGAAGTCGGCCCCCGGCCTCGTTCGCGCGGCGCCCCCGAAGCCCCCGCCACGCGGCTGTCGGTTTGACGCTCTCGAAAAGCGTTCTTAGCTTCCATCTCCCAAATGACCGTGGCTCCACCCGCTCCAGGGAAGATCATGTCGCGCAACGGACGATACCACGGGAAGGTCGTGTCTCCCGAAGCGGCGAGCATGGTCGACCTGTACCTGGAGGATCTCAGCCGCTATCCGCTGCTGACGGCGGAGCAGGAGGACGAGATCGCGCGCCGCGCGCGGGCCGGCGACCGCGAAGCTTTGACACAGCTCGTTCGAGCCAACCTCCGGTTCGTCGTCTCGGTGGCGAAACGCTACCAGAACCGGGGTCTCCCGTTCGGCGACCTGGTCCAGGAAGGCAACGTCGGGCTGGTCACCGCGGCCACGAAGTTCGACCCGGACCAGGGCGTGAAGTTCATCAGCTACGCCGTGTGGTGGATCCGTCAGGCGATCCTCGCAGCGCTGGCACGCCAGAGCCGGTCGGTCCGCCTGCCGTTGAACCGGGCGACGGAGCTGGCCCGGGTGCTGCGCGTCAGCGAGGGCCTGAAGCAGACGCTGGGTCGCGACCCGACGCCGGCCGAGATAGCGGGCCCCGCCGAGCTCGAGGAAAAGACCGTGCAGATGCTTCTCGCGCTCAACGTGGCGGAGGTCAGGCTGGACGCGCCGGTGGGCGACGGCGAAGACAGCCAGCTGATCGACCGTTTCCTGGTGGACGAGTCCGATGTCGAGGAATCGGTGGACGCCACTCTCCTGAAAGAGCACGTGGCTCTGGCGCTGCAGTCCATCCGGCCGCGGGACGCGCGGGTGCTCCGTCTCTACTACGGGTTGCAGGGCGAGTCGGAGCACACCCTCGAGCAGATCGGCCAGTTGCTCGGAGTGACACGGGAGAGGGTCCGCCAGTTGCGGGACCGGGCGCTGCAGGACATTCGAAACAGCGAGTTCGGCAAGGCGCTCGGCACGTTCGCCGCCGCCTGAGCGACGCGCCTCAGCCGGCCGGCGCCTCCGCCCCGTCCGGGGCTCCCGCGGCCGTCGGAATCCCCAGCAGCTCCAGTGAAGGACAGCGAGCGCTCTCGGTCCACGCGATACCGCGATTCGGGTCGTCACTGTCGACGCTGGCCGCCAGCCGGCGAACCGCTCCGTCCCACCGCACCACGAAGTCCAGCCGGCCGCCGGGGAGGGGGGCCGAGTTCAACCACGTGAAGATCTCCCGCGACCCCGCCTCGCCGGAATAGGTCCGCATCTCGGACCAGTCCGCCTCGTAGCCACGCGGACCGAACCGCGCGAGGAAGAAGAGGGACACGGCCGCGCCGCTCGGACCCGGGCCGGCCAGCGTATCATTGATCAGGTAGGTCGCCGCCATCGCCGGCCTCTCGTCACCGGGCCACGTGAATGCGACCAGGTCCGCCCGTTGCGCCAGGAAAGGCCTGTCTTCCCCGCCCTGCCGGAGAAGCTGCTCGGCGAGGATCGGTCCGAAGGTGCGCATCCGGTTGTCCACGGCCGCGCCGTCCGCGGACCCGACGGTGGGAATCGTGAGATTCGGTCCGAGGGCGAAGGACACGGGCGGCACACGGGTTCCCGGAAGCACGAGGGCGCGCGCCGCGGCAGCGGACGGACAACCGGCATCCATCGCCGGCGTCGGCCCGCCCAGCACCAGGGATCCGATGCGGGAGCCGCCGGAGCCGAGCACGAGCTCCGTGCCTTCGGCCTCGAAGGCCGCCTGGAAGCGCTCCCGGAAGTTCGTGGTCGGCGCCTCGGGCCAGGCGATGTCCACCGGCAGGCCGTCCTCGAGGCGGGCCACGGGAAGCGCGACCACGTCGCCGCCCGGGTCCGTGGAACGAACGACCCACAGCAGAGGACCCTCGGGCAGCGGAAGCTCCGCCTGTTCGCCCGCCGTCTCGGCCGCGGCCGACTCTTCCGGCGGCGGCGAAGGGTCCTCCAGCTCGACGGTGGCGCCGCCCCACTCGACCTCACAGCCACCGGTGAAGGCCGCGAGGCAGGCAATGAGCGCGAGTCGCGCCAATCGGCTCCCCGTCGGTAGACCCTGAACCCTCACGCTGTACATTGTCATGGCTGGAAGCTACGTGAATGTCCCCGAGACGATCAACCGGATCATGGATCGAGTAGCCCTCTTCGCCCACGAGGCGTGCAGCGCGCACGACACCGGCTGGGAGCACCCCGAGCACCAGGGTCGCCTGCGGGCCGTGATGGGCGCGCTGGCGAAGGCGCTCCCCGAGCTGAATGACCGCGTCGCACCGTTGCACGCCGAGCTCGCCTCGGAAGCCGATATCCGGCGCGTCCACACGGCGGAGCACGTGATGACCGTGCGTGAAGCGTGCGAGAGAGCCGCGGCGGAGAACCGGGTCTTCCGTCTCGACCCGGACACGGTCGTCTCCGGGCGGTCCTGGGAGGCGGCCCGCGGCGCCAGCGGGGCGGCGCTGAGCGCGGTCCGCTGGGTGGGCCGCGGAGAGGGGACGGCCGCCTTCTGTGCCGTCCGGCCGCCGGGACACCACGCCACGGCCGATCGTGCGATGGGCTTCTGCCTCCTGAACAACGTGGCCGTGGCGGCCCGCGGCGCCCTGGCCGAGGGAGTGGCCGGGCGTGTCCTGATCGTGGACTGGGACGTGCACCACGGGAACGGAACGCAGGACCTCTTCTACGACGACCCTGACGTCTTCTATCTGTCGATGCACCAGCATCCCCTGTATCCGGGCACCGGGGCAGCGAGCGAGCGCGGGAGGGGCGCCGGCGAGGGCACGACCCTGAACGTGCCGATGAGCGCCGGACTCGAGCCGGAGCGCTACGTGGACGCTTTCCTGGAGGCGCTGGATGAGGCCGCCGCATTCGCGCCGGAAATGGTCTTCATCTCGGCGGGCTTCGACGCGGCGCGCGACGATCCGATCGGCGGCTTCACTCTGGCGCCCGAGCATTTCGCGCTGCTCACCCGGGAGGTCGTCGAGCGCACGCGACCGTCGGCCGCCGGTCGCGTCGTGTCGCTGCTGGAGGGCGGCTACGATCCACAGGAGCTCGGACGGTGCGTCACCGCGCACCTGACGGCCCTGGCCACCACTCGCGAGGTAGCATGAAACTCACCTGGGAGACGTTCACGATAAGGGCGAAGCACCCGTTCAAGATCAGCCGCTCGGTGCAGGAGAGCGTCGAGCGCGTATGGGTCCGCGTGGAGGCGGATGGGCAGGAGGGGTGGGGCGAGGCGGACCCCTCGCCGTACTACGGGGAGACGTCCGGCACCGTGGTGGCGGCCCTCGAACGGATGACTCCCGTGATCGACGCCGCGCCCGCGCCGGAAGGACTGGAGATGCTGGAACGGGCCCTTGCGGGGGCCATCGGGCACAACGGGTCGGCCCGGGCCGCCGTGAGCGCCGCGCTGCACGACCTGGTCGGTAAGCGCGCCGGGCAGCCGCTGTGGAAGCTGTGGGGACTCGAGCCGTCAGAGGCGCCGCTCAGCTCGTTCACGATCGGACTCGACGAGCCGGAGGTCCTGAAGACCAAAGTGGCGGAGGCGGCGGGCTATCCGATCCTGAAGGTCAAGCTGGGCACGGACCGGGACGAGGAGGTCATTTCCACGATCTGTGACGCGGCGGCCCCGGGCACGGTGCTGCGGGTGGACGCCAACGCCGGTTGGACGGCCCGCGACGCCATCGAGCGAATCGCCATGCTGGCCGACTACGGCGTGGAGTTCGTGGAGCAGCCGCTGCCGCCGGCTGACCGGGAGGGCTACCGGTTCCTGCACGGGCGCTCCGCCCTCCCGATCATCGTGGACGAGTCGTGTATCACGAGCTCGGACATCCCCGGCCTGGTGGGCATGGCGGACGGGATCAACATCAAGCTGTCGAAGTGCGGAGGGCCGAGGGAGGCGATGAGGATGATCCACACGGCCCGCGCCTTCGGACTCCGCGTGATGATGGGGTGCATGCTGGAGTCCTCGCTCGGCATTGCCCCCGCCGCGCACCTCGCGTCGCTCCTGGACTACGCCGACCTCGACGGGGCCGAGCTGATCGCGTCCGACCCGTTTGCCGGGCCGGGCCTGCGCGGGGCGGAGATCCATGTGGGAGACGAGCCCGGCCTGGGTGTCCGGAGGGCCTGATCGGCACGCCGGGTGCACGGATCGGCGGCCTGGTCCTGATCGGCCTGCTGGGGGCCGCCTCGTCCTCGCCGGGCCAGACCGTCCGCGGCACGCTGGTGGAGGAAGGGACCGAGCGGCCGATCGCCGGCGCTTTCGTCATCCTGCAGGATTCCCTCGGGCAGTCCGTAGCCAGCACCCTCACGGGTGGTGCGGGCGCCTGGCTGCTCCGGGCGCCCGCGCCGGGCGCCTACCGACTGCGGACGGATCGGATCGGCTACGCGAGCGTGACGTCCGACCGCCTGCAGCTGACGCCGGGGGCGACGGTCAGCCGGCGGCTGTCCGTGCCGGTCGCGCCCATCGCGCTGGCGGAACTGGCGATCGACGCGGAGAGCGGTCCCTGCGAAGTGCTGGAACAGGATGGACTCGCCGTGTACCGCGTCTGGGAGGAGGCCCGGAAGGCGCTGGCTGCGATCGTGTGGACGGGCCAGCAGCCCTACTTCCGCTTCGACGCGGTGCACTACCGGCGGACCCTCGATCCGCACGGAGTGCCCACCGGTGAGCCGGAGTACGAGGAAGTGAGGTACTTCGGCCGCCACCCCTTCCGCTCCATTCCCGCCCGCGACCTCGTGCTGGGCGGATTCGTGCAGCAATTCGCCGGCGAGGTCCAGTACTACGGCCCGGACGCCGACGTGTTGCTGTCGGGTGACTTCCTGAGGCGGCACTGCTTCCAGCTGGCGGAGGCCGACGACTCCGCCCTGGTCAGACTGGACTTCGAGCCGGTGGAAGGTCCCAGGGTGATCGACATCCAGGGAACGATGTGGCTGGACGCCGCGACATCCGAGCTCCGCAGGCTGGACTTCGAGTACGAGAACCTGGACCTGGACGTGGACACCCGGCAGCTCGGGGGCACGGTGGAGTTCGCCCGCCTGCCCTCCGGCGCCTGGATCGTCCGGGACTGGGCGATCCGGGTGCCGATCATCGAGCAGGGACCGGCCCGGCGGACCGCCGGCGGACGGCGGCTGGCGCCGAAGCGGATCCTGACCGGGATCGACGAGGGAGGCGGACAGGTCACGGCCGTCTACCTGACGAGCCGCCTCGCCGGGGCGGCCTCCACGGACACGCTGCCGGTGCGACCCCCGCCCGACTCGCTGATCGTGCGCTTTCCGCTGCGTCAATAGCCCGGAGTGCACGGTTTGCCGGGATCGGTGTGTTCAATGAGTGTCGCGTAACACGCTGTACTATGCAGTAACCGCCCGTCGGGGTGACCCGGCCGGCATCTCAGAGGAGCGCTTCCGGGTCGCGATCGATCTCGAGTCGCAACCCGCCGGCCGGCTGTCCGTGATGGCGCGCCAGGTGCCGAATCAGCGATCCGAGATCCGCGGCCCGGACGCTCTTCAGCAGCAAGTGCCAGCGCCAGCGCGCGCGGATCCGATCGATCGGACAGGGAGCGGGGCCGACCAGGTCGATGTCCGACAGGCCGTTACGTTCCACGATCTCGCGTGCCTTCTCGGCGGTGGCGAGGGCAACCTCGGCCACCCGCTCCTCGGACGGCCCGGAGACGATCAGGTTGACGAGCCGCCGGTGCGGGGGATATCCGGGTTCCTCCCGGTCCTTGATTTCTGCGTAGGCGAAGGTGAGATAGTCGTGCTCGACGGCGGCGCGAAGGGCCGGGTGGTGAGGCCTGGCCGTCTGGACGAGCACCTCTCCCGGCTCGCCGCCGCGGCCGGCCCGTCCGGCCACCTGGGCGAGGAGCTGGAACGTGCGCTCCGCCGCACGGAAGTCTGGCAGGTTGAGGCCCGTGTCGGCGTTGATCACCCCGACCAGCGTGACGCCCGGGAAGTCGAGGCCCTTGGCGATCATCTGGGTCCCGAGGAGGATGTCCACGTCGCCGCGCCGCACCTGCTCCAGGAGTCGGCCGTGCGCGCCCTTGCTACCGGTCGTGTCGACGTCCATGCGGAGGACCCGGGCGGAGGGGAACAGCTCGGTGACCCGCCTCTCGACCTGCTCCGTCCCGATTCCCGTGAACTGCAGCTCGGCCTCTCCGCACGCGCCACAGCAAACCGGTACCGGCTCCTCGTGCGCACAATGGTGGCAGATGAGGCGGGCCCGGGCCCTGTGGTAGGTGAGGGACACGTTGCAGGAGGGGCAGCTCCACACCTGTCCGCAGGCCGGGCACTGCAGGAAAGTCGAGTAGCCTCTCCTGTTCAGAAGCAGGATGCTCTGCTCGCCGCGCTCCAGGCGGGTCGTGACGGCGTCGCGCAGCCGGGGGCTGACGATGGACTCCGGGGCCTCGCCGGCCGCCAGGGCCCGCGCGCGCACTTCCCGCAGGTCGACGAGGTCCACGTGCGGCAGCGGGTGGGGTGTGGCTCTCTCCGGCAGTTCGAACAGCCGGTACCGGCCTTCCGTCGCGTTCTGCCAGGATTCGAGCGAAGGAGTGGCCGAGCCGAGGACGACCAGGGCCCCCTCCGCGCGGCCCCGCACGGCGGCCAGCGCGCGGGCGTGGTACCGCGGCGTGTCCGACTGCTTGTAGGAGCCGTCGTGCTCTTCGTCCAGGATGATGACTCCGGGATCCGGGACGGGTGCGAAGATAGCCGACCGCGTACCGATCACCACGCGACGCTCGCCGGCCCGCAACGACCGCCAGGCGTCGTGTCGCTCCCCGGACGACAACGCCGAGTGCAGCACCGTCACCTGGCCGCCGAACGCGGCGCGGAACCGCTGCACCGTCTGTGGCGTCAGCGCGATCTCGGGCACGAGGACGATCGCGGACCGTCCCCGCTCCATGACGCTGGAGATCAGCCTCAGGTAGACCACCGTCTTCCCGGATCCGGTGACCCCGTGCAGAAGGGCCACCCCCGGGTCCGGCTCGCGGGCGAGGCGGACGAGCGCGCCCAGGACACTCTCCTGCCGGGCGTTCAAGTGACGCGGGAGCTCCACGTCGTCGCCCGAGCCGGCGAACGGGTCCCGGGTCACGGCCTCGAGCCGGATGCGGGCCAGCCCCCGATCCACCAGGCCGCCGATCACGGATCGCCCGTACCCGTAGTGACCCTCGAGGTGGGCTACGGGGGCCGAACCGCCGATCGCCTCGAGCGTCTCGAACGCCTGTCGCTGACGGTGCGCGCGGCCGAACGCCGCGTCACGCTCCAGCAGGGTCGGCGCTTCTCCGACGAGCTCGATCACCTGGCGTTCGAGCTCCGCCGTACCCGTCGGCCGGGCCTCGCCCAGCAGCCCGGGCGGGAGGGCCGCCCGATACACGAGGCCCGGAGGGGCGGCGTAGTAGTCGGATGTCCATCGACACAGGTGCAGCAGGTCCGCCGAGAGCAACGGCTCGTCATCCAGCACCTCGGCGATATCCCTCACGGTCCGGTCGGGAGGAATCCCGAGCACGGAATCGATGACACCGATCTCGCGACGTCGGCCGAAAGGCACCCGCACCCGCGTTCCGGGCACGGCACGCCCGCGCAGTTCGGGTGGAACGCGATATGCAAAGGTCTGGAAGACGGGCTTCGGAAGGGCGACCTGGCAGAACACGTCCGCGTGCGACGGGCCGGTCACGAAGCCAGCCGGGATCTTGACGTCCCGCTCGCGCCTCGCCTAAACTCACGCGGCAGAACAGGAGGTCGACTCAGTTCCATGGGTTGTCTCGCACTGAACGCGTCTTTCGAGCCGCTTACGATCATACCGGTCCGCCGGGCCCTCCGCCTCGTGATCGACCGCAAGGCGGAGGCACTGGAAGTGGACGAGGAGCGTCCATTCCGCTCCGAGTCCGCCGAATTCCCGGCTCCCGTGGTGATCCGCCTGGTTCGCTACGTCCACGTGCCGCGTCGGCTTCGCCGCCAGGTCACGAACACGTTCCTGTTCGCCCGGGACGGCTATTCGTGCCAGTACTGCGGCCGCCACCGACGGGACCTGGGGTACCGCGAGTCGCTGACGCGGGACCACATCGTGCCGCTTTCGAGAGGCGGAGACAACCGGTGGACGAACGTCGTCACCGCGTGCAGTCGGTGCAATCTGCGCAAAGGCAACCGTCTGCCGACGGAGTGCGGGATGAAGCTCCACAGCGATCCTTCCGAGCCCAACGATGTCGAACTCGTCTGGGCGATTCGCCGAGTCACACCGATTCAGGTACGATACATCCGGCTGTTCTACGGCGAAGAGGTCTTGCGCCTGCTGTCACACTGAGCCGGGTGGAGTACGATGGGTTTCGGGTCGCTGGGCATGTCGGAGCTGTTGGTGATCTTCGCGATCGTCCTGGTGGCCTTCGGGCCGCGGCGGTTTCCAGAGATCGCCCGCTCCATGGGCTCGGCGATGCGCGAGTTCAGGCGCAGCCTGAACCAGATCCAGCGCGAGCTCGAAGAGGCCGATCCCCGCAAGGACCTCCCTGGCAAGGACATCCTCGACGACATCCGGAAGGGCCCCGCGGGATGGCTGGACCCGAAGCGTCCGGCTGCGGGCTCGGGCTCCGGGACGCCGAGTGCGGTCTCTGCCGGAACTCCGGCCCTGCGCAGCGCCGCCGGAAGAGTCGATTCGGAAATCACCGGGGAGGCGGCCGGGTCGGCCGAGGCGCCAGCCTCCGCCGATGCATCCGAGTCCGGTGAACCGACCGCTCCCGAGGAGGCCGGCGAGGACGATCCCGCCGGCGGGGAGCAGCTCCCGATATTCGACGAGTCTCCCCCGGAACCGTCTACGGACGACAGTCGATCCGGCTGAGCTGAGGCGGCCGGTTGTCACGGCCCTCGCTCGCCAGGTAGAGCCGCTCTCCGTCCGCCGCGAACGCGACGCCCTCGCCCTGCGGCTCGATCGCCGGCACGAGCGATGCCTGCTCGGGGACCGCCAGAGTGTCGAAACTGGCGGACCCGGCCCAGTCGAACAGGTACAGGGCGGTGTAGCTTCGCACGGCGAGCCGGGTCCCGTCGGGGGAGAGATCGGCGGCTGTGACGAGGTGGCTGCTCACGTCGGGCTGGATGGGCACGTCCAGGCGCCCTACGCGGTGCAGGGCCACCGGACCGTCCGCCGACTCCAGCGCCTGGAGATCCGCCACGTACAGCTCGACCATGTCGTTCCGGCCCTTGGTGACGATCCCGAGCTCGCCCCGCACTGCATCCACGAACAGGGACTCCGCATCCCTGGCTCCGCCGGGGTAGACCAGGGTGTAGCTGGCCAGCGGGCTGACAGGATCGGTCGGCACGGCGGCATCGGATGGGACGGGGGGCAGCGGAAGCCGGTGCACCACGATGTCCGGGTGAACCGCAGCGTTGTCACCCATGTCCGCGTAGTACAGGCACCAGGCCGCGCCGCAACGGGCAAGGGCCACGTCTTCCACGTCACGGCTCGTCGCCCCGACGATCGGCGTACGCCCCACCAGCGTCCCCGCCGTATCGACCGCGAACAGGACCGGATCGTTTCCACTGTCGTTGTGCAGCCAGTAGAGGTCCGCCCTTCGGGGATCGCGCACGATCCCCGAAGCTTCGCCGAGATCCGACGGCAGCGGGCCCACCACGACCGGCAGATCGCAGGCGACGGCTTCCGTCGCCCCGTTCGACTCGGACACGCCGCTGGAGCAGGCGGCCAGCGCTGCCGCAAGGCAGGCCGCACACGCCACCGCCAGGGAACGCTCGATCACCGGTCGGTGCGCCAAGGTGCTCTCCTGTTGTCGCCCGTCATTCAGCGGGAGCCGTACGCTCCCGGTACTTCGTGCTTCCCTTCTCGTCCAGCAGTTCGAGCCACCGCACCGCATCCGCGGGATTCTCGACCCGAGGCTGCACGGAGTCGACGATCGAGACGCCTGGAAAACGGGTCCAGGCGCCCTGCGTCAGGACGACCAGCTGAATCGTCTCCCCCTTGCGGCAGCCGGTGCACAGGAGGATCTCGCCAGCCGGGACGGAGGCGGAGCCGAGCCGATAGTCCCCCGGAGCGCCTTCGACATCCAGTCGGAGGGTGAAGCCGGACAGCCAGCCGGGGACCTTCCACTCGCCGACGAGCGTCGTCCCGGCGGAATCGGGCAGAGCGATCAAGTTGGCCAGCGGGTGAAGCGGCTCGTCCGCTTCGGAAGCAGGGTCGCCCGAAGCCGACGGCGGCGCCCCGGCCCCTGTCGCAGGGTTCGACCAGCCGAGCAGCCGGATCGACGAGTGGAACGCCTGCAGGAGCGCTTCCGGGTCGAGCCGGAGCACCTTTTCCGACTTGAAGTCGGGCCACTCGAGCTCGACCTTCATGCCCTCGCCACGGATCACCGCCTCGCGAAGGGTCTTGAACTCGATCGGCATGAGCACGGTCCGCGGCTGGGCCGGGGTGAGCCACTCGATCTCCCGCTTCACCTCCTCGCCACCCGTCTTCGCCTTCAGCTTGGCGCCCTGGATGGCCGTCACCGCGAACGCCGCCAGGCGCACAGCGCCGGCTCCGAACAGCCGGTCCTCCTTCCAGCCGAGAAGCGGCTCCGGCCCGGCGTCCGGGTACGCGACCACCCACGGCGCGGGCCCGGTGCGGGTGTCGCCGTACGGCCTCGACGCCTGCACGCGGATGCCCTGAAGTCCGTCCGCCGACGCCGGGGCGATCCACGCCTCCAGGCCGAACGGGCAGTCACCGGACACGGCTTTCACGAGGAACGTGTTGTAGCCGAACCCGATTCGCACTCGAGCCGGCCGGCCGAGCGCCGTGAGGGAGCGGCCGTTCAGCCAGGCCTCGACGTCCGTGCAGCCGAGACCGCGCCAGTCGAGGTCTATCGTGCGGTCCGCCGCTGACTTGAGGTACGCGTGCGCGTAGACCACGACGCGCCCGCCGCCGGCCGGCCTGAGGTCATCCAGCTGCAGGGCCGCCACGGAGTCCTGGCGGACGAGGGTCCAGTCGGCCCCCGCCACCGTGCGCCCGCGGTCCGGGAGGACCGCCACCTCCCCCGGGGCCGAGAGGAAGTCGGTATGCAAGGCATCGTCGGCGGAATCCGCCTGAAACGGGGTGGACACGAGCCACCGGTCCACGGGGACCGATTCCTGGGCGCCCGCCGGGGCCGTGGCGCCGGCCAGCAGCAGCACCGCCGCGCCCACTCCGCCGAGGCGAATCCCGCGCACCAGCTTCCGCTTCATCTTCCTCCGATCTCCGGTCCCGGCCGTGCGGTCAGCTTGACCTTCCGAGGCGGAACACTCTAACCTCGTGACCGGATCGACGCACCCTTTCAAGGCGCCTTCACACGGTCGAGACATGCGCGAGACCCTGAGCCTGACAGTCAATGGCGACCTCATCGAGACGAGCGCGCCGACGCACTATACCCTGCTGGAGACGTTGCGTTACATCCTGGGGCTGACGGGGAGCAAGCAGGGGTGCGACAAGGGCGACTGCGGGGCCTGCACCGTGCTGCTGGACGGCGAAGCGATCCTCTCGTGCATCCTCCCCGTTCAGGAGGCGGCGGGCCGCTCGGTGGTGACGGTGGAAGGGCTGGCCGGCGGTCCGCGGCCCAGTCCGCTCCAGGACGCCCTGGACCTGACCGGAGGGGCGCAGTGCGGCTTCTGCACTCCGGGCATTCTGTGCAGCGCGACCCAGCTGCTGGCCGGGAACGGCTCCCCGACGCGCGACGAGATCGAGCACGCCCTGTCCGGGAACCTGTGCCGGTGCACTGGCTACACCAAGATCTTCGAGGCGGTAGAGCTGGCCGCAGCCGCTTGCCGCTCCGGCCGCACGGCGGGCGAGGTGCTGGCCGCGCGCGCGGAAGGAGGGTGAGCATCGTGAGACGTTACGTGCCGCTGTGTCTCGTGGGCGCCCCCGCGGGAACCCTCGGAGCGGCCGCCCTGCCCGCCCGGGTGAGCGAACGCTCTCTCACCGGCTCCACTCGTCGACCGTCGCCCACTTCCGTGACCTGCGTGTCACGTACGCCGATTGAAATCCCATGCATCCCGATGAGCTGAACGCCCTGCAGCGGGCGGCCGCAGACGATCCCGGGATCGCGGGGTTCCCCGGACCGGACGGCCTGCGGGTGCTCGGCCGGCGCAACCGGAAGCCCGAGGGGCTGCGTAAGAACACCGGCGCCGAAGCGTACACGGACGATCTGGCCCTCCCCGGAATGCTGCATGCCAAGTTGCTCAGGAGCCCGCACCCGCATGCACAGATAGTGTCGATCGACACTCAACACGCGACACGAATCGTCGGTGTTCACGCGGTCATCACGGGAGAGGACCTTCCGACGAAGTACGGGATCATTCCGTGGACGCGGGACGAGCAGGCTCTCGCGGTGGACAAGGTGCGATACGTGGGGGACGCCGTGGCCTGCGTGGCGGCGGTGGACGAAGACACCGCGAACGCGGCGCTGGAGGCGATCGAGGTGGAGTACGAGGTGCTGCCCTTCTACCTGGAGCCGGAGCAGGCGTTGACGGCAGAGGCCGCGGCGGTGCCGATCCACGGTCCAAAGCGCGAGGGACGGAACGGAAACGTCACGAAACACGTGGAGCTCGAGTTCGGGCCGGTGGACGACTTGATGGCGGCGGCCGACGTGGTCGTGGAAGGGGACTACTACTTCCACGGCACGACGCACGCGCCGATCGAGCCGCACTGCGCGATCGGTCACGTGGACGCCGACGGCCTGCTCACGGTGTGGTCTTCCACCCAGGTGCCGCATTACCTGCAGCGCGAGCTGGCGCGGGTCCTGGGGCTGGACGTCGCGCGGGTGCGGGTCGTGCAACCTGCCGTGGGCGGAGCCTTCGGAGGCAAGTCGGAGCCCTTCGACCTCGAATTCTGCGTCGCCCTGCTGGCCCTGAGGACGGGACGGCCGGTGAAGCTCCTGTACACGAGGGAGGAGTTGTTCTACTCCCACCGCGGTCGCCACCCGATGCGGATGTGGTACCGGGTCGGAGCGTCGCGGGACGGGAAGCTGAAGGCAGTGGACGCCCGCTCGCTGCTGGACGGCGGGGCGTACGCCTCGTTCGGCCTCGTCACGACCTACTACAGCGGGCAGCTCCTGACGGCGCCCTACGAGCTGGAGTCGTACCGGTTCGACTCGACGCGCGTGTACACCAACAAGCCGCCGTGCGGCCCGAAGCGGGGGCACGGGTCGGTGCAGCCCCGCTTCGCGTTCGAGATCTCGCTCGACAAGCTGGCCGCCGAGCTGGGCCTGGATCCGATCGAGCTGCGGCGCCGCAACTTCATGGGCACCGGGCGGACGGTGAACGAGTTCCGGGTGCAGTCGAACGGCTTCCTTGAGTGCCTCGAGGCGGTGGAGAGGGCCAGCGGCTGGAAGGAGAAACACCGCAAGCTGCCTTACGGCCGGGGGGTAGGGGTCGCCGGCTCTTGCTACATCTCGGGCACCAACTACCCGATCTACCCGAACGACATGCCGCAGGCCGCCGTGCAGGTGCAGGTGGAGCGCTCGGGGCGGGTGAGCGTGCTGCACGGCGCCTCCGAGATCGGACAGGGGTCGGACGCCACGATGGCGGCGATCGCGGCGGAGGAGCTGGGCGTGCCGCTCGGCTACGTGAGGGTCCTGTCCGCCGACACGGACATCGTGCCGGTGGACCTGGGCGCCTACTCGTCACGCGAGACCCTGATGGTCGGAAACGCCTGCGTGAGCGCGTGCCGCCAGGTGGCGGAGCGGGTCCGGGGCAGTGTCGGGTCGGCGCTCGGCATCCCTCCGGAGCGGGTGCGGCTCGCCGGCGGCTGGGCGTTCGACGCGGAAGAGCCGACCCGGGACGATCGCCGCCTGCCGATCGCCGCGGCGTTTCAGATCGCGGAAGCGGAGCATGGAACGCTCGGAGCGATCGGACATTACAACACGCCCAAGGAAGGGGTGCACGGGGAGTACCGGGGAGGGACGATAGGCGCCTCGCCGGCCTACAGCTTCACGGCGCACGTCGCCGAGGTGGAGGTGGACCCGGAGACCGGTTTCGTGGACGTGAAGACGATCTGGGTGGCGCACGACTGCGGAAAGGCCCTCAACCCGATGCTGGTCGAGGCGCAGATGGAAGGCTCGGCGTACATGGGGTTCGCGGAAGCGATCTTCGAGCACCAGGTCATGAAGCGCGGAAACCCGGAGGGCGGCCTGCACGACGCGCCGTCGCTGCTCGACTACCGGATCCCGACCTCGCGCGATTGCCCGGAGTTCGTGTCGCTGATCGTGGAGTCGGCGGACCCGGAGGGGCCGTACGGGGCGAAGGAAGCGGGCGAGGGGCCGCTACACCCGTCGCTCCCGGCGATCGCGAACGCGATCTGGGATGCGGTCGGGGTTCGGATGGACGCGCTCCCGTTCACGCCGGATCGCGTGTGGCGGGCGCTTCGGGATCACTCCGCGCGGTCGGCCTGAGCCGGGCGCAACGGGAGGACAAGGCATGACGCCTGACGGACGGACGGAGAGCGCGACGCTGGCGGGGGGCTGCTTCTGGTGCCTGGACGGTGCGTTCCGGGACCTGCGCGGAGTCATCTCGGTGGAGTCCGGGTACGCGGGCGGCCACGTCCCGGACCCGACGTACGAACAGGTATGCACGGGGCGGACGGGCCACGCGGAAGTGGTGCGGATCACGTTCCATCCGGACGAGATCTCATACCGGGACCTGCTCGAGGTGTTCTTTTCGATCCACGACCCCACGACCCTGAACCGGCAGGGGGCGGACGTGGGCACGCAGTACCGCTCGGCCATCTTCTTCCACGACGAAGCACAGCGGGAAGAAGCGGAGAAGATGGTCGCCGAGCTCGAGGAAGAGCAGGTGTTCGAGGACCCGATAGTGACCGAAGTGACGGAGCTGACCGCCTGGTACCCCGGAGAGGAATACCACCAGGACTACTACCGCCGGAACCCCGGACAGGGCTACTGCCAGGTGGTCGTGGCCCCGAAGCTGGCCAAGTTCCGGAAGAAGTACGCCGCGAGGCTGAAGGACTGACCGGCCGATGAAGCAGCCGATCTTCGAGATGGAGCGCTGGCAGTCGCACCACGAGAACCGGGTCGAGTACAACCTCGCGGAGAGCGGGGTGCAGCCGCTGTCGCTGGCGGAGCTGCTCGAGATAAGCGGAGTGGACCCGTCCGACACGGTGCTCGGTTACGGGCACACCGACGGGAGCCCGGCGCTGCGCGAGCGGATCGCGGCCCTGTATCCGGGCGCGGGCGCGACCAACGTGGTGGCCACCGTGGGGAGCGCCGAGGCGAACTTCCTCGCCCTGTGGCGGCTGGTAGAGCCGGGCGACCGGGTGGTCGTGGTGCGCCCGGCGTACGAGCAGACGACGGGTCTCGCGGTCGGGCTGGGCGCCCACCTCGAAACCGTGTGGCTGGAGGCACGGCGCGGGTGGCACTTCGCCCCGGGGGCGGCGGCCGCCGCGATACGTGATGACACGCGCCTGGTCGTGGTCACGAACCCGAACAACCCGACGGGGCAGGTGCTGGGGGAGCCGGCGATCGAGGAGATCGTGCGGGCGGCGCAGCGCGTCGGTGCGTGGATCCTGGCCGACGAGGTATACGCGGGCGGCGAGCTTTCGGGCGCCGCGACCGCCTCGTTGTGGGGCCGGACGGAACGCGTCCTGGTCAGCGCCTCGCTGTCGAAGGCGTACGGGCTGCCGGGGCTTCGACTCGGCTGGCTCGTGGCGCCGGCGGAGTTCAGGGAAGACCTGTGGGCGCGGAAGGACTACACGACGATCGCGCCTTCCCCCCTGAGCGACCGCCTGGGGGCCGTCGCGCTCGAGCCGCGCGTGCGCGCAGCGCTCCTGGAGCGCGGGAGGAAGATCCTGCGGGACAACCTGGCCCTGCTGGAGGACTGGGTCGCCGGCCACGACGCGATCCTCGATCTGCACGCTCCGACCGCCGGCGCGATCGCGTTCCCGCGCTACGACCTGCCGATCGGATCGACCGAACTGGCGGAGCGCCTCCTCGCGGAGCACAGCGTGCTGATCGTTCCGGGCGACCAGTTCGGGATCGATGGCCACTTCCGGATCGGGTACGGATACACGGACCCCCCTCTCGAAGCCGGCCTTCAGCGCCTGTCCGCTCTGCTCGAGAAGCTTGCTGCGGTGCGGGCGGGCTGAGGGGGCCGCGTGCTGAGACTTCACCCGTACGAGTACCACCGGCCGCGCACGGTGAACGAGGCGATCGCGCTGCTGGCCGAGCACGCCGGCGATGCGATGCCGATCGCGGGCGGGACGGACCTCGTCCCCAACATGAAGCACCGGCTGTTCACCCCGGGCCACCTGGTGTCCCTGCGTGGCATCGAAGAGATGCGCGGCATCGGGGAGGACGAGGCCGGCTTCACGATCGGTGCGGCGACATCGCTCGACCACGTGGCGACGGACGAGGCCATCCGGAACGCCCTTCCTTCCCTCGCGCGGGCGTGCTCCCTCGTGTCCGGGCCTCAGCTGCGCCGCATGGGAACCCTCGGGGGCAACGTGTGCCTCGACACCCGCTGCACCTACTACAACCAGACGCTGTTCTGGCGGAAGGCGCTCGGCTATTGCCTCAAGAAGGACGGAACGGCGTGTCACGTGGTGAAGGGCGGGACCCGATGCGTGGCGGCGCATTCAGCCGACGCGGCCACGGCGCTGCTTCCGCTCGACGCCGAGCTGCGCATCGCCGGTCCGGAAGGGGAGCGGACGACGCCGATCGGCGGCTTCTTCACGTCCGACGGCGTGTGGAACCGGCGCATGAGCCCGGGCGAACTCCTCGTGTCGATTCACGTGCCGCGGCAGCGAGCCGGTACCCGGCACAGCTTCCAGAAGCTTCGGGCCCGCGACTCGATCGATTTCCCGATGCTCAACCTGGCCGTGCGGGTGGACTTCGAGGCGGACGGAGTCGTGGCCGGCGTGCAGATGGCCGCTTCGGCGATGGGCAGTTATCCGCGTAAGCTGGGCAAACTGGACGAAGGGGTCGCCGGCGCGCCGCTCACGGAGTCGGTCGTCGAAGCGCTGGCCCGGGAGGCGTTCCGGCAGTGCCACCCGCTCACCAACATCCCGGTGGATGCCGAATGGCGGCGCGCCATGGTGCCGGTGCTGGTTCGCCGCGCCATGGTGGAGATCCGCGCCTGACACAGGGAACCGGCTGGCCGCGGCCGCCGGTCACTCGCGAGAAAAGCGAGGGCCGGGATTTCTCCCGGCCCTCAACGTCACCTGAAAAAACTCCGCCCGGACGGGCGGTCCGTCACGGGGCCTAGACCCCGATTCCACCAAACGGCTGAAACAGATTCTCGGCGATCTCGAACACATCGTCGAGCAGATTGAACAGCTGCAGCAGCGCTGCTACATCCTCGGATGCGAGCGGCTCGCCGTCCGCACGCGTGAACACCGGATCCGCCTCCGTGCCGCCGATCAGGATCGCCGGAGCGCCGTTGTAGGTGATCACGCCGTCGAGCGTGTTGTCCGACGCGAGCGTCATGTTGAACACCGCCGTGTCGGAGCCGTTCTGGATCGTGAGCCGGGCCGTGGCCGCGTCCACCGGGTTCTCGCCCGAGAAGTCGAACTCGCCGCCGATCTCGAGGCTCACGCTGACGTCCTCGCCCGCCAGCGACAGCCAGTAGGAGACATCGAGCCCGATCGTTCCGGTGGAGCCGAGGAACGTCGCCGTCTCCTCGAGCAGGAAGTCCAGCTGCTCCGAGCCGTCGGACACGTAACCCTCTGCGCTCGCGGTCACGCTGAAGTCCTGGTCGCTGAGGAGCGCGTAGCTCGCCTCTATGAAGTAATCCACGAGGGGCGTTCCGCCGCTCTCGGCGTAGATTCCGAGTCGCGTCGCAGCGGCATCCCCCTCGTCCGTGAGGTCCAGGAAGCCCACTTCATTCAACGGTTCCGCCGGCTGGCGCGTGAGCGGATCGATCGCGTACAGGATGAACCGCACGCCGTCGGCCGGGGCGCCCGCACGGGCGGTCGGCTCGTAGCGCCCGAGGTCGAAAGACCATTCGAACGTGACGCCGAGCAGGTTGCTCGGGAACACGGGCTCCGCAGAAACGCCTGCGGACGCGTAGCCACGCAGCACCTGGGCCGACATCGGTACGGGCGCGCGGCCGGGCTCGACCGGCATCACCATGGAGACGGCTCCCGCCTGCGCCAGCCCATCCGCCGCGAGGCCGAGGCTCACCAGGATGTCGCTGTCGGAATTCAGCCGGGCCTGCAGGTTCTCCGTCGCCTGCTCCGTCGCCTGCGGGTCGAAATCACCGCCCGAGGGACCCGTGCCGTTGTCGCTGCACGCCGCCGCGCCGGCGACGAGCAGGGCCAGAAACGCTGTCCAGCGCAGATTGCGGAACATGGGAAATCCTCCGTTACGTCGTTGCCGATTCGCGTGAATCACGCGTGAAACGGGCAAGCGGCGTGCCGCACGTGCACGATGCACGTAACTTGCATGACCACAGTAGCTTCGGGCATTCGTTGGCGTTCGACCTGGTCCCGGCCGGGCGGGAAGTTCTTGCAGGATCCGCGCATTCCAACGCAGGGCGCCCTCGCGCGCACGCTTGACGGGCCGGGGTCCTGATGGGAAGATCCCGCCCGGTGATCGACTTCCCGTCTCGAAGGTGATGGATGGAACAGCGAGCGCAGAGGATCGGCATCCTCGTGGGCGGCGGCCCGGCCCCCGGCATCAACAGCGCGATCAGCGCCGCGGCGCTCAAGGCGATCGACGAAGGGTGCGAGGTGACGGGGATGCTGGACGGATGGGAGCACCTGATGGAAGGTCGATCGGACATGGTGCGTCCCCTCCACGTGGCCGACGTGTCGCGCATTCACACGGAGGGCGGCTCCATCCTGCGCACGTCGCGCGCCAATCCTACCAAGACGCCCGAGAGCCTCGAACGCACGGTGCGGGCGTTGCGCGAGCTCGGCATCACGGGCCTGGTGACGATCGGCGGGGACGACACGGCGTTCGCGGCGCGGGAGGTGGCGGAAAAGGCCGACGGCGCGATCCGCGTGGCGCACGTGCCGAAGACGATCGACAACGACCTTCCACTTCCCGCCGACATGCCGACCTTCGGGTACGAGACGGCCCGATACGTCGGGACCCACCTGTGCCTCAACCTGATGGAGGACTCGCGCACCACGAACCGCTGGTTCTTCGTCGTCGTGATGGGACGGAAGGCGGGTCACCTGGCGCTCGGAATCGGCCGCGCCGCGGGCGCCACGCTCACCATCATTCCCGAGGAGTTCGCGCGCGAGAGGATCACGTTCGACGACGTGTGCACGATACTCGAAGGTGCGATCCTCAAGCGGCGGGCGCAGGGCCGGCGTGACGGAGTGGCGATCATCGCCGAGGGGATCGGCGAGAAGATGGACCCGGCGGAGCTGGCCACGCTTCCGGGCGTGCACGTGGAATACGATGCGTACGACCACATCCGGCTCGCCGAGATCCCGATGGAGACGATCCTCAAGCGGGCCGTCCAGAAGCGTTTCGGGGAGCGCGGCGACAAGGTCACGATCACGGACCTGCGGCTCGGTTACGAGCTTCGGTGCGCGCCACCGATCACGTTCGACATCGATTACACGCGGACGCTCGGCTTCGGGGCGGCGAGGTTCCTGCTTTCCGAGCCGAGGGACGACGCGCTGCGCGTCGGCGGCGTCGTGAGCCTCGGTCGGGGCGGACACGTGCGGGTGCTTCCGTTCGACGATTTTCGCGATCCGGAGACGGGCCGCACCCGGGTGCGCACGGTGGACATGGGGTCCGAGGCATACGCGGTGGCGCGGCAGTACATGTTGCGGCTCGAGCCCTGGGACCTGCGGAACCCGGAGATGCTGGAGAGCCTGGCTCGCCAGGCGCACACGGACACGGCCACCTTCCGGGCCCGCTTCGGCCCGGCCGTGGGCCTGGAGCCGTGACGGAGCGCCGCTTCGACGCCGTACTGTTCGACCTCGACGGGACCCTGATCGACAGCGAGCGGCTCATCCTCGCCTCTTACCGCCACACGATGCAGGCACACCTGGGACACGTGCCTCCGGAAGACGCGTGGAAGGCCACAATCGGCCAACCTCTCGTGGTGCAGATGAAGATGTTCGCCGCGGACGAAGACGAGGCCGCCGCGATGATCCGCACGTACGTGGAGCACAACCTGGCGAACCACGACGACTACGTGCGCCAGTTTCCCGGCGTGCTGCCGGTGGTCGAGGAGATCCGCCGCTCCGGCGTGTCCCTCGGAATCGTGACGAGCAAGAAGGGCCGGGCCACCCGCATGGGCCTGGCGCGATGCGAGCTTCCAGCCGAGTGGTTCGGGGCGATCGTCACGGCGGACGACGTGACGCGGCACAAGCCCGAACCCGAGCCGGTGCTTACGGCCCTGCAGTGGATGGGGGTCGGGGCGGATCGGGCCCTGTTCGTGGGGGACAGCACGCACGACATGCGGTCCGGACGGGCGGCGGGCGTGACGACCGCCGCCGCCCTGTGGGGGCCCTACACCCGCTCGCAGCTCGAGCCGACGGACCCCGACATCTGGCTGGAGGCGCCGGAAGACCTGCTTCCAGCGCTCGGAATCACCCCCTGAAGGCAGCCGGTCACGCTGCCGCCGGCCTGAGGGCCACCGCCATCGCGTCGTCCAGCGTCTCCGCGTAGACGAAATCCAGTGCCTCGCGCACGCTCTCCGGGAGCTCCGAGACGTCTCCCTCGTTGTCCTTCGGGAGAACGATCCGCTTGATGCCGGCGCGCAGGGCCCCGAGCACCTTCTCCTTCACCCCGCCGATCCCGAGGACGCGTCCCGTCAGGGTCAGCTCGCCCGTCATCGCCACGTCAGCCGCCACCGGCCGTCCGCTGAGGGCGCTGATCATCGCCATCGCCATCGCGATCCCGGCGGACGGTCCTTCCTTCGGCACGGCCCCGGCCGGCACGTGGATGTGGATCTGCTGGTCCTTCAGCATCTTCTCGCCGATCCCCAGGCGATCGGCGTTGCTGCGGGCGTAGGTGAGCGCCGCCTGGGCGCTCTCCTTCATCACGTCGCCCAGCTGTCCGGTGAGGACGAGGCCGTCCTTGCCCTCCATCACCGAGCACTCGACGCGCATGATGTCGCCGCCCACCGGCGTGTAGTACATGCCGGTCGAGACGCCGACCGTGTCCTCTTCCAGTCGCTTCTCCGGGTGCACCTTGGGCTGGCCGAGCAGGTCGCGCAGGTCGCCCACGCCCACCGTCACCGTTTCCGCGTCGCCGCCCGCGATGCGCCGCGCGCTCTTGCGGGCGATCGAACCCAGCTCCCGCTCCAGATTCCGCACCCCGGCCTCGCGCGTGTAGCTCGAGATGATCTCCTCGAGCGCTTCCGGGGCCACCTCGAGCTGGCCCTCGGACAGCCCGTTCTGCTCCATCTGACGCGGCAGGAGGTATCGCCGGGCGATCTCCAGCTTCTCCTGCGCCGTGTAACCGACGAACTCGATCGCCTCCATCCGGTCCTTCAGCGGCCCCGGGATCTGGTGGGGGAAGTTCGCCGTCGCGATGAACAGCACGTCCGACAGGTCGAACGGGATGCCGAGATAGTGATCCACGAACGAATCGTTCTGGGCCGGGTCCAGTACCTCCATGAGGGCAGCCGAAGGGTCTCCCTGGAAGGAGACGCCGAGCTTGTCCACCTCGTCGAGCAGGAACACCGGATTGTTGCTTCCCGCCCGCTTGAGGCCCTCGATGATCCGGCCCGGCAGGGCGCCGACGTAAGTTCGGCGGTGGCCCCGGATGTCCGCTTCGTCCCGGGCGCCGCCCAGAGACACGCGCACGTACTTGCGGCCCATCGCATCGGCGATCGACTTGGCGATCGAGGTCTTTCCGGTGCCCGGAGGCCCGACGAACAGCACCGTCTGGCCCGTCCTGTCGTCCGCCTGACCGGGCGCGCGCTCTCTGGAGCCGTTCTCCGGCTCATCGGCGGCCACCGGAGCCTCGTCCTCTCCGAGCTCCTCGGCGATCTCCGGCGGCATCTCCCCCGTCGCTTCCGCGGCCGCCTTCGCCTCGGCGGCGGCCTCGTTGCGCCGCTCCTGCAGGCTGCGCACCGCCAGGAAGTCGAGCACCCGGTCCTTCACGTCGTTGAGGCCGTAGTGATCCCGCTCGAGGATCTCCTCCGCCCGCTTCAGGTCCAGTCGGTCCTCCGTGTGAACGCTCCACGGGAGGTCGGCGACCGTCTCCAGGAACGTGCGGATCACCTGCGATTCCGCCGCTTCGCGCGGAATGCGCTCGAGCCTCCGCAGCTCTCGATCGACCTCGGTCCTCGCCTCCTCGGGCAGGTCGAGCGCTTCGAGGCGCTCCCGCAGCTCCTGGAGGTCCTCCAGGTCGGCGTCGTCCCCGAGCTCGCTCTGGATCGCCTTCATCTGCTCCCGCAGGAAGACCTCCCGCTGCCGCTCGCCCAGCTCCTCCTGCACCTTGCTGCGGATCTGGGCCTGCGCCTCCAGCACGCCGATCTGGCGCTGCAGGTGCAGAAGCAGCTTACGCAGGCGGTCCTCCACCGAGAGCGTCTCGAGCAGGTCCTGCTTCTCGGGCACTTCGAGCTCCGTGTAGAAGGCGACGAGGTCCGCCAGCTCGCCGCCGCTCGTCACGCCGCCCAGCAGATGGTCCACGATCTCCTTGGGCACTCCCCGCAGGCGGCTCAACTGGGCCGCGCGCTCCCGCACTTCCTTGTGGAGGGCCGTGTAAGCGGAATCCTCGTCGTTCAGGGGTGGCATGTCCTGCATGCGCCGCACCACGGCCTCGAGGAATTCGCCCCGCTCCGTGAACTCCAGCACCGCGCCACGCCCAGTGCCCTGCACGACGAGCTGGATGCCGCCCGGAACACGCTGCATCTGCGCGATGCGGCAGATCGTCCCTATCCGGTACAGCCCCTCGGGCGTCGGCTCCTCGGTCTCGGCGTCCAGCTGAGAGACGGCGATCAGGCGCTTCGATCCCTGCAGGGCGTGCTCGATGGCCGCCAGCGTCTTCTCGCGCCCGGCGGCGATCGGAGCTGCCACGGACGGGAAGACCACGGTGCCGCGAAGCGGCAGCACGGGCAGCCGGGCCCGCTCCTCCAGCGTCTCCACGGCGTCGTCGTCCGACTCGTCGTCCTCATCCCAGGCGATGTGGACCTCCTCCATGCCGGCCGGAACGTCTTCGGATTCCGCTTGGTAGAGGGTATACGAACGTGTATTCTTCTGATCGTGCATGATCTGCGATCTCGTTTCCGTGTAGTAAGGTCGAGCCCGGCCGCTCCCGTCCTGCCGACGGGCGCCGTGCCTCCAGGTATACTATCGCGTTCTCCCCCGGTTGCGCAGGAACCGGGCCGGCACCCGGCCTCCCGAGCCACCCCCTCCCCGGCCGTTCTGGCATGGAAGGGCGCCCGCACGTGAAACCGGTCCGCCAACCCGGCAGTACGTCCGGCCCGAAGCGAGCACCCCGGCCCGGGGCGGGCCCCGTGCTCGTCGCGGCCGTCTCCTGCGTGGCGGCCTGCTACCCCAGACCCGTCGATCCGGTCGGCGTTCCACGGGCGCCCGCGGCCTTCGTGCGCGAGCCGTACCTCCAGATGGTGAGCGACAGCGCCGCCTCGGTGCTGTGGATGAGCCCGCCGGGGTCGACGGACAGCGCGTGGTACCGGGTGCCGGAGGTGGACTCGAGCTGGACGCCGGCGACCCTCCGGAGCCACGGGAAGGGCACGCGGCGCACGGACCTGGGCCCGCTTCCGGCGGCGACGACGGTCGAGTACCGGGTGTCGGCGGACGGCGACAGGCTGGGTCCGTACGCCTTCCGGACGGCGCCTCCGACCGGCGCCGCGAGCGACGTGCGGGTTCTCCTGTTCGGCGATTCCGGGTGGGGCGGACCGGAACAGATCGAGCTCGCCCGGCTCATGCGACGGGAGGAATGGGACCTGTCGATCCACGTGGGGGACATCGCCTACGACCACGGATCGGAGAGCGAGCTGACGGAGCGGCACTTCCGGGTGTACGCCCCGCTGTTCGCCTCGACGCCCTTCTACCCGGCGGTCGGGAACCACGACGTCCGGGCCGACGGGGGCCGGCCCTACGATGCGGCCTTCCTGTGGCCGGCACCGTTCCCGGGCGTCCGGTACTACGAGTTCCGCTGGGGCCGGATCCAGTTCGTGTCCGTGGACACGTCGAGCGGGACGGATGACGTGAGCCAGCTCCGGCAGGGCCGCGGCCGCCAGATGGACTGGCTAGAGGAGGTCCTGAAGGGCGCCGCCGCGGACGCCTCGGTGGACTGGATCATCGTGTTCCAGCATCATCCGCTGTACAGCCACGCGATCGGGATCAGCGGGCACGAGCTGGACGCCGATCTACGCGAGCGCCTGCTGCCGCTGTACGAGCGCTACGGCGTGGACCTCGTCGCCGCCGGCCACGACCACCACTACGAGCGCACGTGGCCGATCCGGGCGGGCCACCGGGTCGAGGACGGTTGCGGTCCCGTGCACGTGCTGACCGGCGGGGGAGGGGCTTCCCGGTACGCGCGCGACATCACGGAGACTCCGCTCGTGGCGACGGCGCAGCGGGTGTACGAGTACGTGGAGCTGGACGTCACGGCGGACCGGATCCGCGGGCGCACCCTGGACCGCGACGGCCAGGTGGTGGACGAGTTCACGGTGCGCCGGTACGCCGGGACAGAAGCCGGCCTGCCGGGAAAATGCGCGGAGTGA
>Ga0210060_1000148_pt1 | contig 39701 bp, 37 predicted proteins | sample Joice_CattailNLB_FD_184871 | JGI IMG/M metagenome (GOLD analysis project Ga0210060, IMG submission 184871) | Wetland microbial communities from San Francisco Bay, California, USA, that impact long-term carbon sequestration - Joice_CattailNLB_D2... | ecosystem: Environmental > Aquatic > Marine >...
GAGGGCTGCGTGAGCGGATTCCTGCATCACCTCCCCGAGTTTGCCGGTGACTTTCAGATTCCCCTTTCCGGGCATTATCGCGGCCTCGATGAGAAGAAGCTCCCCGCCGAACTCGGTCCAGGCGAGCCCCGTAGACAGTCCGATCTGCCGTTTCTCCTCCGCCTCCCCGTACCGATACCTGGCCACCCCGAGGTACCGGCGCACCAACTGCGGGGTGACGCGTACTTTTCCGGGGCTCTTCTCCTTGACGACTTCCCGCGTGATCTTCCTCAGGATGGACGCCAGCTCCCGCTCGAGGTTTCGCACCCCCGCTTCCCGTGTGTAGTAGCGGATGACGTGCAGGATCGCCGCGCCGGAAAAGGAGATTTTTTCCACCGGAAGCCCGTGCTCTTCCGTCTTTTTCGGGAGGAGATGGTCGATAGCGATGTGGAGCTTCTCCACCTCCGTGTATCCGGGAATCCGGATGATTTCCATCCGATCCTGGAGGGCCGGCGGGATGCCATGGAGCGTGTTCGCGGTGGTGAGAAACATCACGTTGGACAGGTCGTAGTCGACGTCAAGGTAATGGTCGTTGAACGAGTTGTTCTGCTCGGGATCGAGCACCTCGAGAAGCGCCGCCGAGGGGTCTCCCCGGAAGTCCATCGACATCTTGTCGACCTCGTCGAACAGAAACACGGGATTGACCGTCCCCGCCTTCTTCATCTGCTGCATGATCTTCCCCGGGAGGGCCCCGATGTAGGTTCTGCGGTGCCCGCGAATCTCCGCCTCGTCGCGAACACCACCCAGGGACATGCGGACGAACTTCCGCTCCGTCGCCCGCGCGATCGACTTGGCGAGAGATGTCTTCCCCACCCCGGGGGGGCCGACGAAGCAGAGGATCGGCCCTTTCAGCTTCGTCACCAGCTTGCGGACGGCGAGGTACTCGAGGATCCGTTCCTTCACCTTTTCCAGGCCATAGTGGTCCTCGTTCAGCACCTTCTCGGCGGCCTCGAGGTCGAGCTTGTCCTCGGTGCGCTCCTGCCAGGGGATCGATATGAGCCAGTCGATGTAGTTCCGGCTGACGGTCGCCTCCGCCGACATCGGCGACATGAGGCGCAGTTTCTTGATCTCCTTCTCGGCCTTCTGCTGGGCCTCCTTGCCCATCTTCCTCTTCTTGACCTTCTCCTCGAGTTCGTCGAGCTCCGAGCGCCCCTCGTCGCCCTGCCCGAGCTCCTTCTGGATGGCGCGCATCTGCTCGTTCAGGTAGAACTCCTTCTGCGTCTTTTCCATCTGCTTCTTGACGCGTCCCCGGATCCTCTTCTCGATCTCGAGAATCTCGATCTCCGCGTCGAGAAGGGCAAGGAGCTTCTCCATCCGCTCCCTCGTCGTCGGAAGTTCGAGGACCGCCTGCTTGTCCGACAGCTTGACCGGCAGGTGAGCAGCCACGGTGTCCGCGAGCTTGGCCGGATCGTCCGGGGACCCCAGCTGCACCATCACTTCGGAGGGAATCTTCTTGCTGAGCTTTGCGTAGTTCTCGAACGAGGCAACGACGTTGCGGACCAGCGCCTCGGTGATGGCCCCCTCGTACCGCTCGATCGGAAGCTCCTCGACACTGACCTGGAAAAACCGGTCATTCGGCAGGAAATGGAGAAGCCTCGCACGGAATCGCCCGTCGACCAGCACCTTGACGGTGCCGTCGGGCAGCTTCAGGATCTGGACGATGTGCGCAACGGTCCCGATGCGGAAGATGTCGTCCTCCACGGGCTCGTTCGTCGACGCGTCCTTCTGGGCGGCGAGAAAGATGAGCCTGTCGTGGGCAAGCGCGGCTTCGAGGGCGGCGACCGACTTGTCCCGACCGATAAACAGGGGAACCACCATGTGCGGGAACACGACGATGTCGCGCAACGGGAGAAGCGGCAGGATCTTTTTCCTGTCTTCCATTCGTACCTCCACTACGGTCGGTTGCCCCCTGCCCCGTGGGGGGAAGGGCAGCGGCAGGGGTCTCTCGCTAGGCCAGTTCGGCCTTCTTCCCCTGCACGATTTCGGGAGGCACCTTGCCGCTGACCACGTCTTCGGAAATGATGCACTTCTTGATGTTGCTCTGGGAAGGTATCTCGTACATGACGTCCAGCATGATGTGCTCGAGTATGGAGCGGAGCCCCCTTGCCCCCGCCTTTCGCTGGATGGCCTGCCTGGCGATGCACCGCAAGGCGTCATCGGTGAACTCGAGTTTCACGTTCTCGAACTCGAACAGCCGCTGGTACTGTCGTACGAGAGCGTTCTTCGGCTTCATCAGGATCTGGACCAGCGCATCCTCGTCGAGTTCGTGCAGCGTGGCCACCACCGGGAGGCGCCCCACGAACTCGGGGATGAGGCCGAACCGGATGAGGTCCTCCGGTTGCGCCGCCTCGAGGAGCTTGCCGATGTTCTTCTCCGAGCGCGAAACGATGTCGGCCGCGAACCCCATCATCTTCTTCGAAGTCCGCTGCTCCACGATTCCTTCGAGACCGATGAACGCCCCGCCGCAGATGAAGAGAATGTTCCCCGTGTCGACCTTGATGAAGTCCTGCTGAGGATGTTTGCGGCCGCCCTTGGGGGGAACGTTCGCAATCGTCCCCTCCAGGATCTTGAGCAGCGCCTGCTGGACCCCTTCGCCGGAGACATCCCGTGTGATCGACGGATTCTCCGACTTGCGCGCGATCTTGTCGATCTCGTCGATATAGACGATGCCCTTCTGGGCCTTTTCCACATCGTAGTCGGATGCCTGCAGGAGGCTCAGGATGATGTTCTCGACGTCCTCCCCCACGTACCCCGCCTCGGTGAGCGTGGTTGCGTCCGCGATCGTGAACGGGACGTTCAGGATGCGGGCCAGCGTCTGGGCCAGAAGGGTTTTCCCGCTTCCCGTAGGCCCAAGCAGGATGATGTTGGACTTCTGGAGTTCGACGCCGTCGACGGTGCGCGTCTCGACCCGCTTGTAATGGTTGTACACCGCGACGGAGAGGATTTTCTTCGCCCTCTCCTGACCGATCACGTATTCGTCAAGAATCTTCTTGATTTCCGTTGGCTTCGGAAGCCTTCGGCGCTTCTCCTCCAGCGAATCCTCGACTTCGTACTCCTCGGTGATGATGTCGTTGCAGAGCTCGACGCATTCGTCGCAGATGTACACGGTGGGGCCGGCAATGAGTTTTCGCACCTCGTTCTGGGCCTTTCCGCAGAACGAGCAGACCAGCATGTTCGCCTTGTCGTTGATTTTCCGGGTCACTGGGTCCTCCGTCAGTCTACAAGAGGCCTGGCGGGAAGCGGCCTCTTCTCCACCACGGTGTCGATTATACCATAGGTCTTCGCTTGCTCAGCGGACATGAAAAAGTCCCGCTCGGAGTCCGCCGCGATGCGGGAAAACGGCTGCCCCGTGTGCTTCGAGAGGATCTTGTTGAGCTCTTCCCGCATCCTGAGGATCTCCCGGGCATGGATCTCGATCTCGGTGGCCTGCCCCTTCGTTCCCCCAAGCGGCTGGTGAATCAGGATGCGCGCGTTTGGCAAAGCCGTCCGCTTCCCCGGCGCGCCCCCGGCAAGCAGCACCGCCGCCATCGAGGAGGCCTGCCCGATGCACACGGTGGCGATCTGGGGCTTGATGAACTGCATCGTGTCGTAGATCGCCATGCCCGCCGTCACATACCCTCCCGGGGAATTGATGTAAAGGTTGACGTCCTTGTCCGGATCCTCCGCCTCGAGGAACAGCAGCTGGGCGATCACCAGGTTGGCGATGTCGTCGTCGATCGGATTGCCGATGAACACGATGCGGTCCTTGAGCAGACGGGAATAGATATCGTAGGATCGCTCGCCGCGGCTTGTCTGTTCCACAACAATCGGCACAAGGGTCATCCCGCCACCTCCTCCTTGGCCTCGGCATGCTCCTGGAGGAACGCCATTACCTTCCTGTCGAGCAATTGATTGCGCAGGCCGTCCATTCGCACCTCGTCTCCGTACATTTCCCTTATCTTTTCGTACTCGATCCCGGCGGAGGCCGCCATCCGTTTCATCTCCGCCTCGATTTCGGAATAGGGGACGTCGATGCCCTCCTTTTCCGCGATCGCCGACAGGAGCAGGGACAGGCGGACCGCCCGACCGGCGTTCGGCGCGAACCTCTCTTTCATCTTTTCGAAATCCATGTTCACTTTCTTTAGGTCGATTCCCTGGGACACGAGCTGGTTCGCGGTGTTCTCGATCATGGAGAGGACCTGACGGTCGACCAGCGTTACGGGGACTTCGAAGGGATTCTTCTCCAGCAGCCCCTGCCGGAGCTGCTCTTCCACGCTGCGTCTCGCCGCCTCCTCCGCCTCCGATACCAGGCGCGCCCGCATCTTTTCCTTCAGCTCGGAAAGGCCGTTTATATCTCCGAAACTCTTGGCGAAATCATCGTCCAGGTCGGGAAGTTTCTTCTCCCGGACGGCGTTCACCTTCACCTCGAAGAAAACCTTCTTCCCGCGGTACTTCCCGTTGGGAAAATCGGACTCGAACGTAACCTCGAACGTCTTCCGGTCCCCGGCCCGGACCCCGGTCAGGTGGGACTCGAACTCCTTTCCAAAGGGGACTCCGCCCTCGAGAACAATGCTCGCAGCGTCGCTTTTCTCGACCGTTTCCCCCTCCGATGTCGCGGTGAACCCGAATTCCACGAGATCGGTGCCACCGGCTCCTCGCTCCTCTACCGCATGGTACTGGGCGAAGGATCCTCGCAGACGATCGACCGCGGCGTCCACATCCTCGTCCTGGACCTCCCGTTTCTCCTTCACGACGGAAATTCCCTTGTACCCCTCCGGGTTCAGCTCGGGGACGACTTCGACGGTGGCGGTGAACACAAACTCCTGCCCTTCCGTGAGCTTTCCTCCGTCGATCTTCGGGAGGGAAAGGATCTTCAGGTCGTTCCCCTTTACCGCCTCGCTGAGGGAATCCCTGACCAGATGCTCGACAACATCCGCCTCGACGGATTCCTTGAAAACCCGCCGGACCATCGACATCGGGGCCTTCCCCTTGCGAAACCCGCGCAAGGGTGCCATTTTCCGGACCTCGGCGTACCCCTCCTCGACGCGCCGGGACACCTCGTCGGCAGGGATTTCCACCCGGATCCTCTTCTCTACACTGCTGACCGTTTCGATGCTCGTCTTCATGACCTATCGTCCGCTCCTTACCCTATTAGAGTAAAACACACGGGCAGATGATGCGAGATAAGGGATTAAAGAAGTAGCGACTTTCCCCGCTCGCCCGATTTCTTGGCTAACTGCCTGATACGACTGGTTTCCTCCGCCTCCGGTTCCCCTGTGACTCCCCCGAAGCGTTAATTTATGAAAGTACCACTCTTCGTCCCCCAGATCAATCGGCCAACTCCCCCTCTTGAAGATGACCGGCTTCATTTAACCATTTCCGTTACCGAATGGGTGTAATTCCAAGCCCGAATAGTATCACGGAAGAGCTGCTCCTCAAGAGCTACGATGTGGGGCACCTCCTCTTCTTCCACCCCGACGTTCGACGTGCGCGTGGATCCCGGGTTGCACACCATGCGATTGCGCGTATACTGTTAACGGTAACAATACCTGAAGATTGCCGGATGCGACGTTGCACGGCGGGATGGGGACGGGCATTCCCTCTTGGAGCCCGATTTCTACGCAGAAACTACCCTGGAGTGGACCGATGAGCAACAAACAGAAAAAGCAAAAAAAGAAGAAAAAATTCCCCTGGCCGATGGTCGTATTGGGCGGGGTGCTGTTGATCGCCGCCGCCTTCTACTTCGCCAATCGACCTGGCATCAGCAAACACGGCAGCGGACCTCCGAAGATTGCCGTCGACCAGCAGAAGATCGACTACGGGGACGTCCGCTTCGGCACCAACAAATCGTTCGATATTGAAGTAACCAATATCGGCGGCGCCGTATTGCGTTTCAGCCGGGAGCCGTATCTCGAAGTCCTGGCGGGTTGCTGACCGCCCGACTTGACCATCGGTTCGATGGTCCTGAACCCCGGAGAAAGCACGACGGTCTCCTCCAGCAACTTTGTGATGGGCCCCGGCATGGGCGGCCCTCATGATTTCGCCGTGCATCTCGTGACAAACGATCCCCAAAACCCCGACCTCGTTGTGCACGTGCTATCCCGGTGGGGGCCGTAACGCGCAGCATGTGACCGGCAAGCTTGAGCATCAACGGAATACAGATTCGACCCGTCATTGCGCATGGGATTGCACCCTCCCGCCTGCCTGATTCCGTTCAATCGACGTTACGCGGGGAAAGGGAGCCGGGACGTATGCCCCGGCTCCGGACCTTCTCCTATTTCACCTTCGTTACCGGCGGCAGCGGCCATGTCCCTTCGCCCGCCGGCAGGACCGAGGGCGTCTCCGTCTTGGGCCAATACAGGCGCATCACGAGGTAGATCGGCCCGTCCGGCGCCGGGAGCCAGTTCGATTCCTTCGCCTTGCCCGGCGAGTCCTTCTGGATATAGATCGTCAGCGAGCCGTCCGGGTTCTTCTTCATCCCGGGGAGCATCGGGGAGTTGATCAGGTACCGGTCGATCGGGTTCTTGATCAGCAACTGCGTCTTGCCGTCGTACATCGTCACCGACCAGAACGCGTTCACCGGAGGCTGTTCACCGGCTGCAAAGGTCAGGGTGTAGTTATGTTTGCTTCCGTCGAGGGGCTCGCCGTCCCCGTCCCTGCGGGTCAGGGGATACGTGGCCTCCTCCGCGTCGTTACCGTAGATGCCGGCCTTCGCGGCCACAGCGCGTAAAAGCCAGTCGCCGTTGTAGTGTGCCCGGTCCCCGGGTAACGAGGTGACTCGCCAGCCATTGATGCCCTTGCCCGCGTTTTCAACTGCCTTGTCCACCTTCTCATCACCGGCCTTCATGCCGAGGGCCACTTCGGCCTTGTGCTCGAGCGAAAGGTCCTTGAAGTCGAAGGTCTTGCCCGCCCCGATGCCGATGCGGGCAAGTTTCGCCCGGATGTCCTTCTCTTCCGGACCGGGGGGGGCAAACTGTAGAGCGAAGTCGAGGTACCCGAAGAAGTTCTTCTTCACCAGCTCCTTGTCGATCTTCGGGAAGTTGATTTCCGAGGCCGGCGGCGGCGCGGGCTTCTTCAGGTACGCCGACAGCGGCTGCACCCTGTACCCGGCCTGGACCTTCTCCACGTTCGGCATATCCTTCGCGTTGAAGAGCTGGGTGCGGTAGATCGCAAGGGAGAACTGGGTGGAGGACTGGAAGACCTTCTTGATGCCGGCAGGGGTCTCCCCCTTCCAGTCCGGTCCGACGACCATGTAATCGCCTGCGTCGTTGCCGGTCGCCCGGCTGCCGATATAGCCGTAGTTGTAGGTGTTGCCGTCGCAAAGCTGTACCGAGTAGTAACGCTTCTTCTCCACGACCGGGACCGACAGCACGATCGGCTCCGCGCGCAGATCCATCCACACCATGGAATACGGCGTATCGCTGTTGGGCGTGACAACGGCTGTGTCCTTGTAGGTGAAAACCCGGTGATCGTTGAAAATCTGGTTGAAGGGCGCCTTGAACTGGCCGGAGTTGCGGTCCACGGCGAATTCGTACATGACCGCATAGTTCATCACGATCGGCAGGCCGTAGATGAATCCTTCCTCGGCGATCGCCCTGGTCTCCTCGATGCCCGGGCGGTCTTTCTCCGTCTTTTCCGCCTTCGAGATCGCGTCGTTCTTCTTGCTGCAACCGGACACCAATGTCAAGAGGATCACTGCGAACGCCGCACCTTTGAAGAGCCATCCTTTCGTCACGTACAACTGTTCGTCCTCCTCTTCCTCCATGTTTTTTGTGATTGGTGCGAGAGGAGGGATTTGAACCCTCACGGTTGCCCACCGGATCCTAAATCCGGCGCGTCTGCCATTCCGCCACTCTCGCACACCCCGGCAGGTCTTTTTTACGAAAAACAATAGTATATACAAATATTTCCGTGTGGCAAGACCATATTCCCCTGACCAGATTTCCCGGACCGCAAAGCCGGTCACCGCAATCTTCACCGGATGGAGCGTCGGATCGGCTTCCGCGTCCTCGGAGGGGCCACTGCGTCCGCTCCCCGGGTCCCCGGTTCCGGGCGCAGCAAGCCGAAGGAGTGGGGGTGCAGTGAGGTAAAGCGCAGCCGTGCGGGTTAACCGCACGGCGAGCCACGAACGGAACCCCCCTCCGAGGCGGCGGAGCCCCGATCCGGGCTCCCCGGTGGCAGGAGCATGCGGCGGAGCGGACGCAGGAGGGGAATCTCAGGGAAGCCGGAGGATCCGGCGCGCGTTGGCGAGGAAGACCTTGTCGAGGACGCCGGCCGGGTACGCCTCGGCATCCCAGTCCCGGAAGAGCCGCTCGTAGGAAAGCACGGGGTAGTCCGACCCGAACATGACCTTGTCCTGAAGACGCCCGGCAATTTCCTTCTTCAGCTCGGGCGTGAAATATTTCGGAGACCAGCCGGACGTCTCCATGTAGACGTTTGCCTTGTGGAGGAGAATGGCGATCATCTCGCTCTGCCACGGCCATGAGGGGTGGCACGCAATGATGGTGAGGCCGGGGAAATCGGCTGCGACATCGTCGAGATGGATCGGCTGGGTGTACTTCAGCTTGAGCCCCATCCCCCCCGGCATCCCCGCCCCCAGCCCGGTGGTTCCGGTGTGGAACTGCACGGGGACGGACAGCTCGACGCACTTCTCGTAGAGCGGGTAGAAACGGCGATCGTTCGGGAAGAACGCCTGGGCGACCCCCTGGAACTTCACTCCCGCAAGCTGCAAATCCCGGACGGCGCGCTCGAGCTCCCGGACTGCCTCCTCCCCCTTCCACGGATCGACCGAGGCCCAGGCGCCGATAACCGAACCGGGAAAACGGTCCCGGACGGAGGCCACGTAATCGTTGGTCGTCGCCGGCAATCGCGTGGTCGTTTCCGCATCCCAGGCCAGGATCATCGCACCCACTCCGGCCTGGCGGAACTCCCCGGCCATCTCCTCGTCCGTGCGGACACGGTACGGCGTCCGGTAATAGGACTCGAGCGCCTCGAGATACGGTCGCATCGATTCGTACCAGGGGCGGGTGCTGGGGTGGGCGTGAACGTCGATTGCTCTCAAGAGGCTACTCGAGCGAGAGCCATTCCTTCAGGTCTTCCGACGAATCGTCGAACTGCATTCCGAAAATGTAGGATCCCTCCGGGTTCTCGACAGCCCGGAACCAGACGACCTTTCCCGATACCCGGATCGGAGATTTCCCTTCCGGGAAGATCGTCGCGTCCACATGGTTCCGCGTGGTCATGAGCGTGTCGTACATCACATGGATCCCGTTCGGGCTGATCTTCGGCGTCACGACCGACATCCCCGCGGAGGAAAAATCCCTCGCGGTCGCCGTTACGGGGGATGACACTCGAACCGGCTGCTTGCCGCTCTTCACCGTGAACACAACCGTAGCCATACGCCGTTTCCTCTCTTTTTGCCTTCGTTCTCTGGAAAAAAGGGTCATCCCGGTGCGTTTTCCTTCTTCTCCTCGTCGAGACGGCGGAATCCCTCCAGAATCAACTGCATTTCGTCCATGTCGATCGTCCTCTTCTTGGTCGTCTGCCCGTGCGTGATCACGAACGCCCCTTCCTGCAGGCGCAACAGCCGGTAGAAGGCATCCTCTCCCGCGATATTTTCGGTTTCGCAATGGCAAATCCGCCCGTTCGTGAAGTAGATCCGCCCCTCGTCGCGTTGCCCCGCCTTCAGGATCACGCATGCGGTCTTGAGGCCGAGGTGAAGCGTCTGGACGATATCGGGGATTCCGAGGTTCTTGAGATCCCCCATGACGCCGTGGCTGGGTCCGGCCCCGGCCCCCGTCTTCCTCCGCTTGTCCCGCCGGATGATGTTCCGGATCCGTGCGGCAAGCTCCTTCAGGTCCACCGGCTTGATGAGGTAATCCTCCGCGCCCAGGTGCAGCGCCTCGACCTTCATGTTCGTTTCATCCTTCCCCGAGAGGAACAACAGGGGCGTGTCCCCGGCCCCGGGGAGTTCCCGCATCTTCCGGTACATCGCGATGCCGTCCATCTCCGGCATCAGGACATCGGCGATCACGAGATCCGGTTGTTCCCTTTCCATGACTGCCAGGGCCTCGGTGGACCTGTCCGTGACAACCACCTCGAACCCCTCGTTGACGAGTTTGAGCTTGAGGAGCGTCAGGTAATCGACCTCGTCGTCGACCAGGAGGATTCTCGGCTTTGACCCGACGCCGTGGTGGGAGAATTTCTGCTCCACCACGCGCGTGAAAATTTCGACGACCTCCGGGTCGAACTGGGTCCCCACATTCCGGTGCAACTCCGCGATGGCCTCCTCCTTCTGCAGGCTCTTGCGGTGCGGCCGGTTGGCGGTCATCGCCGCGTAGGCGTCGACCACTGACAGGATCCGCGCTCCCAGCGGAATCTCCCGCCCCTTGAGCCCTCCCGGGTAACCCTTCCCGTCGTACCTCTCGTGATGGTGCACGATGATCGGCTTGATCTTCCAGGGGAAGTCGATCGTCTCGAGAATCTTGGCACCGTTCTCGCAATGGGATTTCACCGTGTTGTACTCTTCCTTGGAGATCTCCTTTTTCCCGGTGAGGATCTCGCTCCGGATGCCGACCCTGCCGATGTCGTGCAGCAGGGACGCCACGACGATCTCGTCCACCATCTCCTTCGTCAGTTTCATCTCCTCGGCGACGGTGCGGGCGTACTCCATCGTGATGTGCGAGTTCCCTCCGAAAAACGGGTCGTTGATCTCCAGCAGGCCGACAAGGACATCGATCGTCTCGATGAGGCACTTCTTCAGATGCTTGTCCGTCACTGGCGGCGCCACCGGGGCCCTGCCCTCCCCCGCCGCCTCGAGGAGGTCCAGGAGCTCGCGCTGGTCCAGGATGAAATCGGAAGACCCGAACCGCAGGACGTCGTCCGAACTCCGGATGATGGTGAAGGAGGAAAGGATGATCACCCGGGATTTCGGGGACAGACGGAGAATACGCCGCTTCAGCTCCACGCCGGAGCAGTCGGGGAGGAACTGCTCGCACAGGATGAAATCGGGGACGGAGTTGGAAACGATCTTGATGGCCTCCGCACCGGAGCCCGCGAGCGACACCCGGTAGCCCGCGTCGGTGAAGAGGTTCGCCAGCATATCCCGGACGCTTGCCTCGTTGCTGATGGTAAGGACCGATTTCTGCATCTTCCCTCTATACCGCCTTCGCCGCCTGCCGGACGTCCTCGCCGGTCATCTCGGACGGTGCGGCTATCCCCAGCATCATGAGAATCGTGGGGGCGATGTCCTCCAGAGCACGGTCGCTCCTGAGCGTCATCCCCTTTCCCTGCGGATCGGCGAGGATCAGCGGGACGGAGTTGGTCGTGTGGGCTGTGTGCGGCCCCCCCGTATCGGGGTCGATCATCTGTTCGGCGTTTCCGTGGTCGGCGGTCACGAGCGTCACGCCTCCCACCTCCCAGACACTCTCCACTACACGGCGAAGATTCTCGTCCACCGCTTCGATCGCCCGGATCGCCGCAGACAGGATCCCGGTGTGCCCCACCATGTCCCCGTTCGCGAAGTTCAGGATGAGCGCGTCGTGCCTGCCCGAATCCACCTCGGCGACCGCCCGTTCCGCGACTTCGTATGCGCTCATCTCCGGCTGCAGGTCGTAGGTCGGGACCGAAGGGGACGGAACGAGGATCCGCGACTCTCCCGGGAACACCTTCTCCACGCCCCCGTTGAAGAAGTAGGTCACGTGCGCGTATTTCTCGGTCTCCGCGATCCGGAGGTTCCGGGTTCCCCGGGAGGCGAAGACGTCCGCGAGGAGATTGGTCCGGGCATGCGCCGGGAACGCGACCGGCAGGGAGAAGGTCTCATCGTAGGAGGTCATGCAGACGAACGTGAGACCAAGACGCTCGGGGCGGGGAAAGCGGTCGAAATCCTCCTGTGTGAGTGCGCGGGTGAGCTGTCTGGCGCGGTCCGCCCGGAAATTGAAGAACAGGACCGAATCCCCCTCGGAAATGGGCCCCACGGGCCGGTCATCCTGCCGTATGACGACGGGGTCGATGAATTCGTCGGTCTTTCCCTCTTCGTACGACCGGGATACGGCGGCTACGGGATCGGAGCTCTCCTTCCCCTCGCCGCGCACCAATGCCCGGAAAGCCCGTTCGATCCGGTCCCACCGGTTGTCCCGGTCCATCGCGAAATATCGCCCCCCCACCGTCGCCACCCTTCCCACACCGATCTCTTCCATCTTCGCCAGAAGGTCGCGAAGATGGTTGACGCCGCTGGTCGGCGGGGTATCGCGCCCGTCGAAGAAGGGGTGGACGAACACCCGCGAAAGCCCACGATCCTTCGCCATTTCGAGAAGGGCGTACAGGTGCGTGGGGAGCGAATGAACGCCGCCGTCGGAGAGAAGGCCGATGAGGTGGAGCGCCTTCCCGTTTTCCCGGGCCGTGTCGATCGCGCTGCAGAGAACAGGGTTCCTCGCGAACTCGCCGTCCCGGATCGCTTTCGAAATACGGACGATGTCCTGGTAGACTACCCGGCCCGCGCCCAGGTTCAGGTGACCGACTTCCGAGTTTCCCATCTGGCCGGCGGGAAGCCCGACGCGCTCCTCCGAGGCGTGGATGAGCGTGTGGGGATATTCCGCCCAGAGCCGGTCGAAAAACGGCGTGTTGGCCAGGGCCACGGCGTTGGCCTCGGTCTCTTCCCTGTACCCCCACCCGTCCAGCACGACGAGAGCGACGAGCCGCTGCTTCATGTCAGATATTATAGAACACTCCCTTTCCCAGGTATCTCCCGGATGGCCCCAGCTCCTCCTCGATCCTCAGCAACTGGTTGTACTTGGCAAGCCGGTCGGTCCGCGAAGCCGAGCCCGTTTTGATCTGCCCCGTGTTCATGGCGACCACGAAGTCGGCGATGGTACTGTCCTCCGTCTCGCCGGACCGGTGGGAGACGACGGCCGTCCATCCTGCCCGCTTGGCCATCTCCACGGCATCAATCGTTTCGCTGACGGTCCCGATCTGGTTCAGCTTGACGAGAACGGAGTTCGCGATCCCCTGGTCGATTCCCTTCCGGAGGATCTTCGGGTTGGTCACGAATATGTCATCGCCGACGATCTGGATCTTCTTCCCCATGGCCTGCGTGAACAACCTCCATCCTTCCCAGTCATTCTCGGCGAATCCGTCCTCGATGGAGAGAATGGGGTATTGCCGGCACAGCCCCTCGTAGAATTTCACCATCCCGTCGGCGGACCGTTTCGACCCATCCGATTTCCGGAAGATATACTTCCCCTTTTCGTAGAACTCGGAAGCAGCGGGGTCCAGCGCGATGCCGATCTCCTTCCCCGCCTTGTATCCCGCCTTCCCGATGGCCTCGAGGATCACCTCGATCGCCTCGGCGTTTGACCGGAGCAGGGGGGCGAAACCGCCCTCGTCGCCGACGTTGGTATTCAGTCCCTTCCCTTTCAGCACCTTCTTCAGATGGTGAAACGTCTCCACACCCATACGGAGCGCCTCGGAGAACGATTTCGCCCCCACGGGCATCACCATGAACTCCTGGATGTCCACGTTGTTGTCGGCGTGGGAACCGCCGTTGAGGATGTTCAACATCGGAACAGGCAGCGTCCGGGCCCCCACGCCTCCCAGATACTGGTAGAGAGGGAGGCCGCAGGTTTCCGCCGCCGCCCGGGCGACGGCCAGGGAGACTCCGAGGATGGCGTTCGCTCCGAGCTTTCCCTTGTTCTCCGTACCGTCGAGCTCGACCATCATCCCGTCGAGGATCGCCTGTTCGGTAGCGTCAAAACCGACGAGCTTGGGTCCGATCACCCGGTTCACGTTCCGGACGGCCTTCTCCACCCCTTTTCCGAGGTATCTCTTCGGGTCGCCGTCCCGGAGCTCCACCGCCTCGCGGGTCCCGGTCGACGCTCCCGAGGGGACAATCGCCCGCCCCGCGGCTCCGGACTCGAGGTGCACCTCGACTTCCACGGTGGGGTTGCCCCGGGAGTCCAGCACCTGTCGACCGTGCACGTCCATGATCATGCTCATAAGAAAGTTCCTCCCGTCGGGGATAGGTCAAGGATGAACAAACTGCTTTCCTCCCCGTCGGACGCTCAAGACGGGGCAGGGAGCCATGCGAACCACCTTTTCCGCCGTACTGCCGAAGATCACGTGTTCCACCCCCGTGCGGCCATGCGTCCCGATCACGATGAGATCCGCTGCGACTTCCCGAGCCTTTCCAATAATTTCCCTGTATGGTATCCCCGTGGCGAGCATTGTGTCAAAGTCCCGGAACCCGGAGAAGTGGCGCGCGACGAACGCACTCATGTTCTCCCGGGCGAATTCCTCCATTCGGCTTCGAAGCGTTTCGAGCGGAACTTCCCCGCGGGACATCGGGTCGAGAGTTGCCGGTTCGTCGAGCACGTGAAGCAACACGACGAGCGACCCGAACTTTTCCGCCAGAAGCCTCGCCGCTTCGGCGGCCCCCGCCGAACATTCGGAGAAGTCCGTGGGCAGCAGGATCTTCGTGAACATGCTCCCTCCGGCAGAAAAAAAACCCCCGGTCGAGCACGTGGCCGGCCGGGGGTCGCTGTTTACCGTTGTCGGGAACTCGCTATCTTTTCTTTCCGCCGACCGCTTCCTTGAGTGACTTGCCGGCCGTGAACTTGGGAACCTTCGTCGCCTTGATCCGGATCTGCGCTCCGGTCTGCGGATTCCGCCCCATCCGGGCTTTCCGGTTGCTGACGCTGAACGTTCCGAACCCCGTCAGGGCAAGCTTGTTCCCCTTCTTCAAGGCGCCCGTGACAGCGTCGGTAAACGCGTTTAGCGCTCCCTCCGCCTTGCCTTTCGGAATGCCGGCCTTTTTCGCCATGAACCCAACCAGTTCCGCCTTCGTCATCGCTCTCCCTCCTGTCGGTTTGGGGTAAGATTCCTGATCCCCGGATGAAAGGTAACTGGGCTATCCACCAACGTCATAAATTTTATCCCATTGAATGCCGAAGGACCCGGTAGTGTCAAGGCATTTTTCCGACTTCGCCCTCCCGCCGGGCCTTTATTTTCGGGCCTTCCGGAAGAATCAGACGATCACGGTCCTCCGCGCGGCGTTGCGCGGCAGGAGCAGTTTCACCAGAAGCATGCCCGCGAGAAATCCGCCGATGTGGGCCCACCACGCCACCCCGCCCGCGAGGGCGGACACATGGCCGATCGTCGCCGCGCCGCTGAGAAATTGCATGAGAAACCAGATCCCGAGGAAGAAGAACGCCGGGATCTCCACGAGGGGGAAGAAGAAGAACAGCGGAACCAGCGTCAGGATCCGCGCCCGGGGGAAGAGCAGAAAATATGCCCCGAGCACGCCCGCGATTGCCCCGGAGGCCCCCACGTTGGGGACCATGGAGTTCGACTGCAACACGACCTGGGCCAGGAAGGAGAGGACGCCGCACGTCAGATAGAACAGCAAATACCGGCCCCGGCCCAGCGTGTCCTCCACGTTGTTCCCGAAAATGTAGAGGTAGAGCATGTTTCCGAGCAGGTGTCCCCACCCGCCGTGAAGGAACATGGCCGACAGGGGCGTCAGCAGCTCCCAGGGATCCCCGGGGAACATATGCACGAAGCGGAACGGAATGACTCCGTAGGCATATGCGAAATCCACCATCCGACCGTTCAGGGTCAGCTGGTAAAAAAAGACGGCGGAGTTCAGGCCGATCAACATGTAATTGACAACCGGCGTCCGGAAGGAAGGGACCGTGTCCTTCAGGGGTATGATGGGAACGCTCCTCGTTGAGGGAATGTCTTATTATGGTATCGGGAGCAACGGAAATTGAAAAGTAGAGAGGATGGTCGGATAATAACAATTTATGCCTAGCGACCGGTTGCTGAGAAACTGCATCGTCCTGTCCATCTTGCTCCATCTGATCTTCATGGTGCTGGCATCGATGATCCGCTGGACCCCGCCGCATCGAGCCGATAACGTGATGGTCGTGGATCTGGCCGATCTGCCGCGCTCGACCGAGTTTCTCCGCCCCCAGCCGGGAATCGTGGAGGGCGCCCGCCCGAAGCCCCCGCCGCCGCCTCCCCCCAAACCGATCCAGAAAGAGAAACCGCACATGCCTCCCCCTCGGGAACTCGTGGGCCGCGTCCCCGACCTGCCCGTTAACCCCGAACTTCCTCCCGAGAAGGAGTTCCCCGTCCCGCGGCCCTCCGAAAAGGTCGCCCGTGCGGATGAGGCGAAACCCGCCCGGGAAGCTTCTCCTCCGCCCCGTTCGGCCAAACCCAAATCACTGCGCGAGATGACCCCGTCTTTGGGGGAGATGGTCATGGCAAAGGCGACGCCGCAGACGGGACGGGGTGAGGAGACGTCCTCGGGAAGCGCAGTGGGAACGGGCGGGGAAGCCGTGGAGAAAGGGGCGATCTCCGAGGAGGGAGGGGGCGGCACTCGCCTCACCGCACTAAACGCCCCGGAAATCCAGTACATCTCCTATTTCGCCAGCATCAAGCGGAAGATCGAGCTCGTCTGGCAGTATCCGCAGGACGCGGCGAACGCGGGGATACAGGGTGAATTGACCATCGATTTCATCATCGCTCGGGACGGGAGCCTGGAATCCGTGCACATCCTGCAGGGTTCCGGCTACAAGATCCTGGACGACGAGGCGGTCGGATCGATCCGCATCGCTGCGCCCTACAACCCGATCCCCGAGGACTACACGATCCCCAACCTGCGCATTCGCGCCCACTTCATCTACCAAATGCACACGCTCAAGATCCGGTAGGAGGCCGCCTACTCCTCCAGCGGGAAAGACCGGTCGTACTCCTCGCCGGTCAGGAGGGTGGCCAGTTCCGCGGGATCCGATGAACGGATCGCGAGCAGCCACCCCTCTTCGAACGGGTCACCGGTGATCTTCTCGGGCGCCCCTTCGACTTGGGGGTTGACGTCGACAACGATCCCCGAAACCGGAGCCACGATTTCGCAGACCGCATGCGACGACTCCACCAATCCGACCGGCTCGCCTGCCCGAACGTCCGTTCCAAGCAGCGGGAGCTCGGCGAAGACGACGTCCCCCAGGTAAGAGCACGGCACGTGGGTGAACCCCACACGGATGTCCTTATTGTTCTCCGGACGCGCCCACATATGGGTGCGAGCGTATCTGCGATCGTCAGGGACAGGCAGGGGTCACACCGCCGCGGTCTGTCGGTCCGCCGCCTCCAGGGTGTTGTGAAGGAGCATCGTGATCGTCATCGGGCCGACCCCGCCGGGCACCGGGGTAATCTTCCCGGCGACTTCCTTCGCCTCCTCGAACGCCACATCCCCGACCAGTTTCCCGTCCGGAAGCCGATTGATCCCGACGTCGATCACCACGGCACCGGGCGAAAGCCAGTCCCCCCGTATCATCTCCGCCTTCCCGACCGCCGCGACGACGACGTCCGCCGACCGCACCACGGCGGGGAGATCCTTCGTGCGGGAATGGCATATGGTCACCGTTGCGTGCCTCGCGAGCAGGAGCAGCGCAACGGGCTTCCCTACAATGTTGCTCCTCCCGACCACGACCGCATGTTTCCCCTTGAGGGACACGGATTCGTGATCAAGCATCTTCATGATCCCGAGGGGGGTGCACGGGACGAAGCACGGTCCCCCGGAAAGGAGCCGCCCGGCATTCACGGGATGGAACCCATCCACATCCTTGTCCGGCGAGATCGCCTCGATTACGCGGGATTCGTTGATATGGTCGGGAAGAGGGAGCTGCACGAGGATTCCGTGGACTGCGGGGTCCGCGTTCAGTTCGGCGACAAGGGCGAGAAGATCGTTTTCGGGGAGAGTGGCGGGCAGATCGATCTGTTGGGAGAGCATGCCGGCCTCGTGGCACGCCTTTCCCTTGTTCCGGACGTATATCCGGGAGGCCGGGTCATCGCCCACCAGTACCGTCACGAGTTTCGGCTTGATCCCCGTCCGGACGGAGAATTCCTCCACCCTGTCCTTGATCTCGGCCCGGACGGCCGCACCAATCGCCTTTCCATCGATAAGATGCGCCGCCATTTACGAGATCCTCTCATGGGAACTAAGAAACTAATCGGCTTTCGGGCACCCTGCGCAGGCCGGCGCACCGGCCTCGCCGGCCGCGGGGCATTCCGGCTTCTTCTCCTCGCCCTTCCCGCGAGCGGCACCCTTCCCGATGCCGTTTGCCTTGTTCCCGTAGTCGGTCGCGTACCAGCCGGTCCCTTTGAGGACAAAGGCTCCGGGAGACATCATCTTTTCGAGTTTCCCCCCGCAGGAGGGGCACTTCCGCAGGGGGGGATCCTGAAACTTCTGGATCGCTTCCTTCACATCGTGACATTTGCGGCACTGATACTCGTAAATCGGCACGTCCGTCTCTCCTTTAAAAAAGGGGGCCGGTCGCCCGGCCCCCCTCCTCTATGGACAACCCTTATTATACCTTTTTTTATCACATACCGTTTTAGTACATTCCGCCGCCGCCCGGGGGCATCGGGGGCATCTTCTCTTTCTCTTCCGGCTTATCCACGATCGCGCACTCCGTGGTGATCATGAGCCCGGCGACCGACGCCGCGTTCTGGAGGGCGACCCGCGTCACCTTCGTCGGGTCGAGAATCCCTGCGGCCATCAAGTCCTCGAAGATCTCCGTGGACGCATTGTAACCGAAGTTCCCCTTCCCGCTCTTGATCTTGTCCACGACCACGCCACCATCCTGCCCCGCGTTGGTCGCGATCTGCTTCGCCGGCTCGTAGAGGGCCTTGCGAACGATTTCGACGCCGGCCATCTGGTCGGAGTCCGCGAGCTTCAGGCCGTCCAGCACCTTGGCCGCCCGGATGTAGGCAACGCCGCCGCCAGCCACGATCCCCTCCTCCACCGCCGCGCGGGTCGCGTGGAGGGCGTCCTCGACGCGCGCCTTCTTCTCCTTCATCTCGCTCTCGGTGGCCGCGCCGACGTTGATTACGGCCACTCCGCCGACGAGCTTGGCCAGCCGCTCCTGCAGTTTCTCCTTGTCGTAATCCGAGGTGGTCTCCTCGACCTGCGCCCGGATCTGCTTCACGCGCGCCTCGATGTCGGCCTTCTTGCCCGCCCCGTCGATGACCGTGGTGTTGTCCTTGTCGAGGACGACCCGCTTGGCCCGACCGAGATCGGTCAGCTGGACCGCCTCCAGCTTGATCCCCATCTCCTCGGCAATCGACCTGCCGCCGGTCAGAACCGCGATGTCCTCCAGCATCGCCTTCCGGCGATCGCCGAAACCGGGGGCCTTCACCGCGCAGCAGTGGAGAGTCCCGCGCAGCTTGTTGACGACCAGGGTGGCCAGAGCCTCCCCTTCCACTTCTTCCGCCACGATGAGGAGCGGCTTGCCCGAACGGGCGATCTGCTCGAGCAGGGGCAGCAGGTCCTTCATGTTGGAGATCTTCTTTTCATGGATCAGGATGTACGGTTCCTCGAGAATGACCTCCATCCGCTCCGGGTCGGTGACGAAGTAGGGGGAGAGGTAGCCGCGGTCGAACTGCATCCCCTCGACGATCTCAAGGGTCGTCTCCATCCCCTTGGCCTCCTCGACGGTGATGACTCCTTCCTTGCCGACCTTTAACATCGCCTCGGAGATGATGTTGCCGATCGTGTCGTCGTTGTTGGCCGATATCGTCCCCACCTGCGCGATCTCCTTCGGATCCTTGGTCGGCTTCGACATCTTCTTGAGCTCCGTCGCTATCGAATCGACCGCCTTGTCGACGCCGCGCTTCAGATCCATCGGGTTGTATCCGGCGGCCACGAGCTTCGAGCCCTCCCGGTAGATCGCCTGCGCCAGAATGGTTGCGGTCGTTGTCCCGTCGCCCGCGACATCGCTCGTCTTGGAGGCGACTTCCTTCACCATCTGGGCGCCCATGTTCTCGTATTTGTCAGACAGTTCCACTTCCTTTGCGACCGTAACCCCGTCCTTGGTGACAAGGGGGGAGCCGAACGACTTCTCTATGATCACGTTCCGTCCACGGGGTCCCAGCGTCACCTTGACAGCGTCCGTCAGGGCATCGACACCGATCTTGATCGCGGCGCGGGCATCCGCGTCAAACTTCAGTTCTTTCGCCATCTTCCACTTCCTCCTTTTTATTGTTCCTTGTTCCGTAGGTTATTTCTTCTGGATCACCGCAAGGACGTCGTCTTCGCGAAGGATCAGGTGCTCTTCACCTTCGATCTTGATGTCGGTCCCGGAATACTTGCCGAAAAGGACGCGGTCCCCCGCCTTGACCTCGGGAGCCACACGGTTGCCGCTGTCGGTCACCTTGCCGGGGCCCACCGCCACCACGAGGCCCTCTTGAGGCTTTTCCTTTGCGGAGTCGGGAATGATGATCCCTCCCTTGGTCTTCGCCTCCTCCTCGACACGCTTGAGCAGAATCCTGTCCTGCAACGGCCTGACCTTCATGGTACCTCCTCCTTGATGAATCTTATGGGGTAGTTTGCCTTGCGGCGGTTAGCACTCACCTAAGTCGAGTGCTAACAGCAAATATACTGCCCGGGGGAATTGCTGTCAAGAGGGAAAACGAAAAAACCTTAAATTCCTTTATCTGGCAGCCAGTTACAGTTTCTTCTTCCCCATTTCCTCCTCGAAGTATTTCCGGTACAGAATATCCCACTCCCTCCCTCCTTCGGGGACACGGCGGGAGAGTTTCGCAATCTTCTGCCGAGCGAAGGTGTCGGCCTCGGCCTCGATCCGCACATAGTGGCCGAAGGTCCTCTTCGCCTCGCGAAGCGCCTGCGCCTCGTCGGGGAAATCGGCGATGTCGTCCTTGTACAGCCGGTCGAGCACGAGGTGCGAAAGATGGGAAATACGGTCCTCGCTCAGGCGCATACGTCCCTCCTCACAATACGATCTTCCGCTCCCGGGCGAGGCGCTCCTTGATTTTCTGGAACATGAGGTGGGAACTGGCCTGCGAGCGCGCCAGCTCCCCGGAGTGCTTCTCGAGGATACTCGTAACCTCCCGGTCGAGCTCCTCTTCGCGCCTGAAATCCGCCATCACCTCGCCGACCATCTTTCCCAGGAGCACGTCTTCGTCGGCTTTCGGCCGGATCAATCCCTTCTCCTTCCAGCGGGAGAGGACGGTCCGGCAGATCCGGCGGATGTATTCCTCCTTGACCTTCATCCTCGCTTCCTTTCCGGGGGGGAAACCCACGTCCGGAAGTCGGAACCGATCAATCCCCCGCGACGGTATCTTTCCATCGAGACGGCGCAGGGGCAACTCCTTTCTTTTCCTGCCAGCGCGCGGGCCGCGGCGAGCGCCAGAGGGAGGATGGCGTTCTTCGCCCTCTCGACGCGTCCCTCCCCCGCCTCCTCCAGCATCCCTTCGAAGAGGACCCCTCGCCGGTAAGGCATCGGTCGCAAGCCTTCCGCATAATTGGTGAGGTACGCCACCGGCGCGTAGCAGATCTCCAGTTCCCGTGCGAGGAACGTCTCGGGACAAAGCGTCATCCCGACCATGTCCGCCCCCGCCCGCGCAAGGAACCGCACCTCGGCCGGCGTTTCCAGGCGGGGCCCCTCGGTGCAGGCATACGTGCCGCCGTCGAGGAGCCGCAGGTCATCCGCCCCGCGTTTCCCGGCGTCCAGGAGGGACTTCCTGACCGTCCCGCAGAACACCGGGAACTGCCGGATGAAGCCGATTCCCCGTCCCTCGAAGAACGTCGAGGGGCGGTTCCGCGTAAAATCGAGCAGGTCATCGGGGAGAACCAGATCGCCCGGGCGCATCCTTTTCGAAACGATTCCCGGGCCGGACCAGGCGATGATCCGCTCGACACCGAGGGCTTTGGCCGCAAAGATATTCGCTCGGTAATTCACATGGGGCGCGGTCCTGTCGTACCCATGCTCCCCGTGGCGGGAGAGAAAGAAATAGCGATACCCTTCCCGTTCATGCAGGTGGACGGGGTTGGAGAAGCCGTACGGGGTTCGCACACGCCGCGTCCCCAGCCGGGAGCCCAACGCCCCCTCCGGCAGGGAGTACGCCCCCGACCCCCCGAGAAGGAGAACCGCAGGGGGGGGCAATTTTGTGCGTCTTTTCAGAACGATACCCGCACCCCGAGGCCGATCGTCCATCCGCTCACATCCACGTTCACCCCGTCGAACTCGGGCTCGGCGAAATGGTACTTCCCCTCGAAGTTCAGCGCCATCCGCGGGTTGAGCCAGGCATCCACACCCATGGAGACATAGCCTCCGATCGTCGTGTCGTCATCGTTGATCCCCGTGGAAGGTTCATCGAGGCTGGCGAAGTAGATCCCCACCCCGCCGCCGACATACGGCTCGACGACCGGTTGAGGGAGAATGAGCCGTACCCCGAAAGTCAGGGGCGCCACCGTAACGTCGTCCGGACCCCGATCCGCAGAATACGCGGCGAACGTGCCGTCGATCGCCAGGTTGGGGGAGACGCGGGACCCGATGCCGATGTCGAAGGCCCCTCCCGTATCGTAGCCTTCGAGACCGCCGGAGTCATCGTTCGGCTCGAAGATCCCAAGATGTCCGAAGAGGTACGTCTGCCCGTACACGGCGTGCGGAGGAGGAGGGACGGGCGCACCCCGCGGTGGCGGCGGCTGCCTGCCGTATTTTTCATAACGGTCGTATTGCTGGGCCTGGACGGTCGACGTCATCGCCGCGCACAGCAGTCCCACGAGAAACAGCAATGCCGATTTTCTCATTGCTCGCCTCCTTATCCCCCACTGGAACTCGGGATACGGTTTCAGGTTACCCTCCGACCTTATGGAAATAAAGAGGGCAATCCGTTTATAATTACATTCCCAAAGCCTCTATACGAGCACCGGGAGGGAGATATTCATGATCATCGTCATGAAGCCGGGAGCACTCAAGAAGGACACCCGGACCGTCATCAGGAAAATCAAGGAGATGGGCTATACTCCTCACACGATTTACGGCAAGACCCGCAACGTCATCGGAGCGATCGGGGACGAGAGAGGAAAATTCGTCCTCCAGTCGCTCGAGTCCCTCCCCGGGGTGGACCGGGTCGTCCCGATCCTCAAGCCGTACAAACTTGCCAGCCGGGAAGTGAAACCCGAGCCCACGGAGGTGAAACTCGCACCGGGCGTGAGCGTGGGGGGAAAGAAACTCCTCGTCATCGCAGGACCATGCTCCGTGGAGAGCGAGCAGCAGATGATCCGGACGGCGAAGGCGGTGAAGGCGGTGGGAGCCCAGGTGCTGCGCGGAGGAGCGTTCAAGCCCCGCACCTCTCCTTACGCATTCCAGGGGCTCGAGGAGAAGGGACTCAAGATCCTTCGCAAGGCCGGGGACATTGCCGGAATGCCCGTCGTAACCGAGGTGATGAATCCGATGGACGTCGAGCTGGTCGCCCGGTACTCCGACATCCTGCAGGTGGGGGCCCGCAACGTCCAGAACTTCTCCCTTCTGAAACGGATCGGGAAATCGAAGCTGCCGATCCTTCTAAAACGGGGAATGATGACGACGATCACCGAGTTTCTCATGAGCGCCGAATATTGTCTCTCCGAGGGAAGCCGCCGGTTGATCCTCTGCGAGCGGGGGATCCGGACGTTCGAGGATGCGACCCGGAACACGCTCGACCTCTCGGCGGTACCCGTGCTGAAGGAGCGGACCCACCTCCCCATCATCGTCGACCCGTCCCACGGAACCGGACATTTCCGATACGTCCCTTCGATGTCGTGCGCATCCGTGGCGGCGGGAGCGGACGGGCTGATGATCGAGGTCCATCCTTCGCCGGAAAATGCCCTGTCCGACGGCCCCCAGTCGCTGACCTTTGAGAACTTCGCAGCACTGATGGAAACGCTGCGCCCCTTCATCGCAGCAGCCGGCAGGACGATCTGAACACACCCCTCGCCGTGCGTACATGAAATCCCTCTTCCGCCGCCGCACCCTCCTTGCTGCGCTTGCGGGGCTCTTTCTCCTGCACGTGGCATACCTCTACGTCAAGGTGGGAACCGGGCTCGCACGCGATGCCTGGGACGTCCCGTCGATCCTGTACGGCCGGGCGGCGGTCATCCGGCCGGGGGACCTCGTCGACAACCTCGGACTCCGGGACAGACTGGACCGTCTTTCCTACCGGAAGGCTCCGGGTTCCCCGGACAAGCCGGGCACATGGTCCGAGGGGCAAAACCGGATCACGATCCACACCCGGGGGTTCCAGGCGGGTGATGTTGACCGCCCCTCTGTCCAGGTCGCAATCGGCCTGTCGGAGCGACGCGTCGCCACCCTGGAAACGTCGTCCGGCGCCCCTCTCGACGAGCTGGTCCTCGAACCGGAGGAGATCGCCCGGATCCTCGGTCCGAAGATGGAATCGCGCCGCCTGGTCCCTCTGTCGGCCATACCGATGCACCTCAGGAACGCGGTGCTTGCGGCGGAAGACTCCCGCTTCTACACCCACTTCGGAATCGATATCATCGGGGTCGCGCGGGCCCTGAGAGAGAACCTGCGGCAGATGCGGATCGTCCAGGGGGGGTCTACCATCACCCAACAACTCGCGAAAAACTTCTTCCTTACGCCGAAACGGAGTATCTGGAGGAAGATCCGGGAAGCCGAACTCGCGATACTCATCGAACTCCGCTTCTCCAAGGAGGAGATCCTCGCGGCATACCTGAACAAGATCTACTTCGGCCAGGAAGGCCCCCGCGGGATATACGGGGTGGAGGATGCGGCCGATTTCTACTTCTCCAAGAGCGTCAGCGACCTGACCCTGGAGGAGGCCGCCCTTCTTGCGGGTATCATCCGGTCCCCCCATCGGTACTCCCCCCTTCGCATGGCGGATGCCGCACGGAGCCGCCGGAACTGGGTCCTCTCCCGGATGGCCGCTCTCGGGATGATTACGAAGAAGGAGGAGCAAAGGGCGCGCCTGGCGCCGCTGCGGACGAACCCGCGGCGGGTCCCCGTAAAGATCGCAGAGTACTTCGTCGACTACATCGAGCGGGCGGCCGGGGAGACCATGGGGCCCGGAAGGCTCTCCCGGACCGGCTACCGGTTCTACACCTCTCTCGATCTCAGGCAGCAGGCAGCGGCGGAAAGAGCGGTGACCGCGGGGTTGGCGGAATTGAGAGGGGGCAAGGCCCTTCCCGGGAAGGAAGAGGACCCGCTTCAGGCCGCGCTGGTCGCCGTGGACCCGGCCACCGGCGAACTTACCGCCATGGTGGGGGGGGGCGGCTACGGGGAGACCCAGTTCAACCGCGCCGCCGATGCCAGGCGCCAGCCGGGCAGCGCCTTCAAGCCGTTCGTGCTCCTCGCGGCCATGGAGCAGGCCGTGAACGGCAAGGGGAAAATCACGCTCGCCAGCCGGATCTCGGGGGGGCCGATTTCCGTCAAGGCCCCGGACGGCATCTGGACACCCGCGAACTTCGAGAGGAAGGAATACGGGGAGATCTCGATCCGCAGGATGGTGGAAGAGTCGGTGAACACGGCAGCGGTGCGGCTGGCCTCCGACGTAGGCCTTCCGGAAGTGATCGCCGCCGCCGGGGGGGCAGGGGTGACCAGCCCGATCCGTCCCGTTCCCTCCCTTGCCCTGGGGAGCTTCGAGGTAACCCCGGTCGAACTGGCTTACGCTTATGCAACGATCGCCTCCGGCGGGATCCGGTTCCGGCCTTTCACGCTCCGGGCGGTGACCGACAGCGAGGGGAATCTCCTGCGGGAGGAGGTCCCGATGCGGGAGGAGGCCGTTGACCCCCGGGCGGCCTATCTGGTCACCTACGCCCTGGAGGGGGTCCTCGACCGCGGGACGGGGCATGCCGCCCGGTTGGCCGGGATCGATTTCCCCGCGGCGGGCAAGACGGGAACCACGGATGCCTACCGCGACTCGTGGTTCGTGGGGTACACCCCCGATCTGGTGTGCGTGGTCTGGGTGGGTCGCGACTCCGGGGACCCGACGGGGCTTACCGGCTCCTCGGGAGCGCTTCGGATCTGGACGAGGTTCATGAAATCGGTCTATCCGGCCGGGGGGAGATACGATTTCGCGACACCCCCGGGGATCACGATCGCCGAAATCGACCCGGAATCCGGATATCTGGCGACATACAATTGCCCGGAATCGTTTCCGGAGGCGTTCCCCGATGACCTGGTGCCCAGGCAGACGTGCCCGCTTCATCCCTCCCACCCGATCGTGGAAACGGTGCGCAAGGGGTGGCGAGGCCTCCGCGATTTCCTCGATTCCCTGTTCCGGTGAAGAGGGACACGGCCGGCTTCGGTATGATATAAGGTATTTTTTCAAGGAAAAGCCGGCGGAGATCCGATGGACTATAAAACCACGCTGAACCTCCCGCAGACCGGATTCCCGATGCGAGCGAACCTGACGCAGCGCGAGCCGGAAATCCTCTCCCGCTGGGAAACGGAACAACTGTACCACCGGATGGTGGAGAGACGCAGGGGGAACCCGAAGTTCGTCCTCCATGACGGCCCTCCCTACGCGAACGGGCACATCCACATCGGGCACGCTCTCAACAAGATCCTGAAGGACATCATTGTCAAATACCGCGGGATGTCCGGCGCCTGGGCCGAGTTCATCCCCGGCTGGGACTGCCACGGCCTGCCGATCGAGCACCAGGTGGACAAGAGCCTGGGGAGCAGGAAGGCGTCGATCCCCACCGCGGAAAAACGCCGCCTCTGCCGCGAATACGCCACGAAGTTCATCGACATCCAGAGGGAGGAGTTCCGGCGGCTCGGGGTACTGGGCAACTGGGAAAACCCGTACCGGACCATGACGTTCGATTATGAGGCGGGGATCCTGCGGGAGTTCGGGCGGTTCGTGGAGACCGGTGCGGTGTACAAGGGGACCAAACCCGTGTACTGGTGCCTGACCTGCCGGACGGCCCTTGCGGAGGCCGAGGTCGAATACGCGGACCACACCTCCCCCTCCATTTACGTGAAGTTCCCCTTCGCGGATTCGCCGGAATCGATCCACCCGGCGCTTGCCGGCAGGAAGGTATCGTTCGTCATCTGGACGACCACCCCCTGGACGATTCCCGCGAATCTCGGGGTCGCGCTCCACCCGGAATACCCTTACGTCGCGATCGAAGCCGACGGCGAGACGTACGTCGTGGCCGAGGGTCTCGCGGAACGTTTCGCGAGCGAAGCGGGTTTGCCGAAGGTGACGCGACTGGCTACCTTCGGGGCAAGGCAGCTGGAGAGGCTTCGCTGCCGGCATCCCTTTCTCGAGCGCGACTCCCTCCTGGTCCTGGGGGACTACGTCACCCTCGACGCCGGCACGGGATGCGTCCACACCGCTCCCGGACACGGGCGGGACGACTACGAGACGGGCCTCCGGTACGGGCTTCCGGTCTACGCACCGCTCGACGACGAAGGGCGCTTCACCCCCGAGGTCCCGTTCTTCGGGGGAATGCAGGTATTCGAGGCGAACCCGCGCGTGTGCGAAAAGATCGCCGAGGCTGGAGCGCTGGTCCGGGAGGACCGGATGACCCACTCGTACCCGCACTGCTGGCGGTGCAAGCATCCCGTCATCTTCCGGGCAACCAAGCAGTGGTTCATCTCGATGGACGAAACCGGACTGCGCGAGGAGGCCCTCGCCCAGATCCGGAAGGTGAAATGGATCCCCGCCTGGGGGCAGGAACGGATCGAGGGGATGATCGCGAACCGGCCGGACTGGTGCATCTCCCGTCAACGGACCTGGGGCGTGCCGATCGCCATCTTCCGGTGCGAGTCGTGCGGACACCACCTCCTCGACGGGAAGCTGATCGAACACGTCGCCTCGATCTTCGAGAAGGAAGGCGCCGATGCGTGGTACCAACGCGAGGTGCCGGACCTGCTGCCTGCCGGGACGGTCTGCCCCTCCTGCGGGGAGTCCGCCTTCGGAAAGGAGACCGATATCCTCGACGTCTGGTTCGATTCCGGCGTATCGTACGCCTGCGTGTGCGAGGGGAAGGACAATCTCGGCGTGCCGGTCGACCTCTACCTTGAAGGCTCCGACCAGCATCGCGGGTGGTTCCACTCCTCCTTGCTGGCGTCCGTCGGAACGCGGGGCATCGCGCCGTACCTCGCCGTCCTCACCCACGGGTTCGTCGTGGACGGCAAGGGGGAGGCGATGCACAAGTCGAAGGGGAACGTCATCGCCCCGGAGGAGATCATCCGGAAACACGGTGCCGAGATCCTTCGGCTCTGGGTAGCCGCCGAAGACTACCGGGACGACATCCGGATCTCGAAAGACATCCTCGACCGCCTGACGGAGGCATACCGGAAGATCCGGAACACGATCCGCTACCTGCTGGGGAACCTGCACGACTTTCTCCCCGAACGGAATTTCGTCCCGTACGACCGCATGGAGGAGATGGACCGGTATGCCCTCCTCCTCTTCCACCGGCTCGTCGGGAAGGTTCGCAAAGCCTACGAAAACTACGAGTTCCACGCGATCTTCCACTCGGTGAACAACTTCTGCTCGGTGGACATGTCCAGCTTTTACCTGAATGCCCTCAAGGACCGCCTCTACTGTTCCCATGCGGACGATCCGGTCCGCCGGTCGGGGCAGTCCTCGCTGTTTACGATCGGGCGCGACCTCCTGTCCCTTATCGCCCCCGTTCTCTCTTTCACGGCGGAGGAGGCCTGGGGATTTCTCCCCGCCTACCCCGACAAGCCGGAAAGCGTCTTCCTCACGAACATGCCGGAACCCAGGGATCTGCCCGGCGGGGACGAGATCGCGGATCGGTGGGAGCGGATCCTGGCCGTTCGAACCGAGATCGCCCAACCGCTCGAGACGGCGAGGAAGGAGAAGCGTATCGGAAGCGACCAGGACGCGTTCGTCACCGTCTCTCCCGGGCCGTTCTCCGACCTCTTCCAAAGCCATCTCCCGAAGATCCGGGATGCTCTGATCGTGTCCGGCCTTACGGTCGGCGAAGTTTCCGGGTCCGACGCCTACCGGAGTACAGCCTTCCCGGGACTCGCCGTCCGGGTGGAAAAATCCCCCTGGAGAAAATGCGAGCGGTGCTGGAACCACGCTCCCGAGGTCGGAACCGTGCCTGCCACACCCGAACTCTGCGGTCGATGCGCCGCCACGACCCGCACCTGAAGAGCTGCCTTGCACGGCCTTCGCAAATTCGCCGTCCCCGCTCTGGCCGCCGGAGGGCTTACGCTTGCCGACCAGATCTCCAAGGCCTGGGTCGTGTCCTGCTTCGACCTGCATGAGGCGAGAGCGGTCCTCACCAACTTCCTCCACATCGTTCACGTACGAAACACCGGAGCCGCGTTCGGGCTCCTGTCCCGCCCCAATCCCAAGTGGGTGCACCCCCTGCTTGTCGCGGCCACTGTGTTCGCCATGGTGGCAATTCTCGCCTACATCTACTTCCTCCCGCGCCGGGGTCCCGCGCCCTTCGGTCTGGGTCTTATCCTGGGGGGAGCGATAGGAAACCTGATCGACCGCGCCCGGTTCGGATACGTGGTGGACTTCATCGACGTCCACTGGCACCACCATCACTGGCCGGCTTTCAACGTGGCAGACGTCGGGATTACCGTCGGCGTTTTCCTCCTGATCCTGGACATGTTGTACTGGTCGAAGGAGGACGCGAACAAGACCGATCCTGCATAATGCGGCGCCTCGCGCCCCGCTTGTGCCCCTCCCCCCCCGAGGTGTATACTGCATACAGACTCAGAAAGCCGTGTGGACCTTTCGGAGTGATGCCGCAGAATGCACGCAGACCGTACACCCCTCCCCGGAGGAAACGCTTCCGCGCCCCCCTCGCGCGGGCCTGACCCGACCGTTCCGGCACCGACGAACTCCCCGCGGGTCGTTCCCAAAGGCGTGCGTTGGTACAAGAGCATCGAATTCAAGATCATTCTTTCCGTGGCCATCACCACCCTGGTGGTCAATGGATTCTTCGCCTTCCTTTATCTGGACGTCCAGGCAAGGCACCTCGATGAGATGATCCTCAGGAACGCCACCCAGCTGAGCGAAACGATCCGGAAGTCGATCCAGTACGACATGCTCGTGAACCGGAAGGAGAACGCGTACCGGATCATGGAGACCATCGCGGAACAGGAAGGGATCGAGAAGGTCCGGATCTACGGGAGCGAAGGCGCGATCCTCTTCTCGACCGACAAGAGCGAGCGGGGAACCATGGTGGACAAGAAGGCGGAGGCCTGCTACGCGTGCCATGCGAAGGACACCCCCATCGAGAGACTCGCCACGCCGTCGAGGAACCGGTTCTTCTCTTCCGGAGAGGGATACCGGATTCTCGGTATGATCAACCCGATGTACAACGAGAAGGACTGCTCCTCCGCGGAATGTCATGCCCATCCGGCGTCCCAGAAGGTTCTCGGCGTGATCGACATCACGATGTCGCTGGCGGGGGTGGATGCCGAGATGCTCTACGCCCGCCGCCAGACCATCTTGTTCAACCTCATGTCGATCCTGTCGATATCGGTCATCGCCGTAATTTCCCTGCTGGTGTTCGTGGGGAAGCCGGTCCGCCAGCTTGTCCTCGGGACCAACCGGGTGGCCCGGGGAGACCTGCACCACGTCATCCCCATCGACTCCGAAGACGAGATGGGACACCTCGCGCGGTCGTTCAACAAGATGACGGAGAGCCTGCACCGGGCGAACGAGGAGATCCACGAATGGATCCGAACCCTGGAGCACAAGGTCGAGGAACGGACCAAGGAACTCAAGGACGCCCAGTTCCAGCTTCTGCATACGGAGAAGCTGGCCGCGGTGGGAAAGATCGCGGCGACAGTGGCCCACGAGATCAACAACCCGCTGACCGGAGTCTTCACCTACATCAAGCTGATGGAGAGGAGGATCGAGGAGAAGAACTATGGGCCTCACGACATGGAGAAGTTCCGGGATTACCTCTCCACCATGAGCCGGGAAGTCCAGAGGACGAGCGCGATCGTCCATAACCTGCTCGACTTTACCCGTCCCAAGGAACCGAGCAGGAAGATGGTCAACATCAACGCTCTCGTCGAGGAATCGCTCAATATCGTCAGGAACAAGTTGTCCATCGCCAACATCACGGTGGAAATGAGGATGGATTCCCTGCCGGAGATCCAGGCGGACTCCGCGCAGATGAAACAGGTGTTCATCAATCTCATCATCAACGCCTGCGAGGCCATGGAGGGAGGAGGAACACTCACCATCACGTCCCGGCACGACGGGACCCGGAACACAGAGACGATCACCTTCGCCGACACCGGCACCGGGATATCCCCCGAGGACCTGCCGCGGGTGTTCGACCCCTTCTACACCACCAAGGAGAAGGGAACGGGACTGGGGCTTTCCGTCGTCTACGGCATCGTCACAAGGCACAACGGAAGGATCGAGGTCAGAAGCCGTCCGGGGGGAGGGACGGAGATGATCGTCACCCTTCCGACGACCTGAAAAAGGACAGGGGAAATCTACGACGCCATCTACATACGGCCGGTGGGGATGGTCCCGGATGGCATGCTCCGGAAATTGCGGGACCACTTGCATGACTACCTCTCTCTCCCGGTGCGGGTAACGAGAAACATGCCCGTGCCGGAGGGGAGCTACGAAAGGAACAGGAACCAGTACAATTCCACCCGGATCCTCGGGGAGATCCTCAGGCAGGCTCCGACCGACGCGATCAAGATCGTCGGGATCATCGACAAGGACCTGTGCATCCCGATCCTGACCTTCGTCTTCGGAGAAGCCCAGCTGGGGGGGGTGGCGTCGATCGTTTCGATCGCCAGACTTCGGCAGGAATTCCACGGGCTCTCCCCCGACGACGGGATCCTGTTCGAGCGTCTGGTGAAGGAAGCCCTTCACGAACTGGGTCACAACTTTGGGCTCATTCACTGCAGCGACCGGGAGTGCATCATGTATCTGTCCAACACCGTGCGGGACGTCGACAGGAAGAAGACCACCTATTGCGGAAGCTGCGACACCGCGTTGTATCTGAAAAGCGAAACATGGAGGGTATGACCATGGAACCGAAAGTACACATCCTGATCGTAGACGACGAGGAGATCGTCCGGGAATCCCTGGCGGGCTGGCTGGGGGATGACGGGTACGATGTGGGAGTCGCCGAAAACGGGGCCCGGGCTCTGGAGCGTCTTCCCGAGAAGGACTGGAACCTGGCCATGGTCGACCTGAAGATGCCCGGCATGGACGGGATTGAACTGATGGACGAGATCCGGAAGGTAAAACCCGAAACGATCGTCATCATCATGACCGCCTACGCAACGGTGGACACCGCAGTCCAGGCAATGAAGAAGGGCGCGTACGACTACATCGTGAAGCCGTTCAACCCGGAAGACCTGTCGATGACGATCCGGAAGATCATCGAGCACCAGAAGCTGGTGAAGGAGAACATCTATCTTCGGAAGGAACTGAAGAAACAGTACCGGCTCCACGACATGGTGAGCAAGAACCACAAGATGATCGAGATCTTCGAACTCGTCAAAACGGTAGCGAAGAGCAACTCGATCGTTCTCGTCCAGGGCGAAAGCGGAACCGGAAAGGAGCTTCTGTCGCGCGCCATCCACATGGAGAGCCCCCGCCGGGACGCACCCTTCGTGACGGTATCGTGCGCCGCCCTCACGGAGACTCTGCTGGAGAGCGAACTGTTCGGGCACGAGAAAGGGGCCTTCACCGGGGCGGACCAGGCGAAAAGCGGAAAGATCGAGCTCGCCAAGGACGGAACCCTCTTCCTGGACGAAATCGGCGACATCAGCCTCAAACTGCAGATGGACCTTCTGCGGGTCATCGAGCAGAGGGAGTTCCGGCGCGTCGGGGGAACCCAGCTCATCCCCATCACCTCCCGAATCATCGCCGCCACGAACCGGGACCTTGCAAAGGCCATCGAGGAGGGAAAGTTCCGGGAGGACCTCTATTACCGGCTCAACGTCATCTCCGTCCATATACCGCCTCTCCGGGATAGGAAGGAGGATATACCGCTTCTCGTGGAGCACTTCCTCGACCGGTTCAACATCGAGATGGGGAAGAACGTCGACGGGCTGGCCGAGTCCGCCATGCGCCTGCTCATGGACTACGGATGGCCGGGAAACGCCCGCGAGTTGCGGAACGTGATCGAAAGGGCAATGGTCGTCACAAAGGGGAGGATCATCCTCGACGCCGACCTGAGCCTTCCGCAAGCCTCCGGGGTATCCGCGGCGCAGGACAGTCGTGGCAAATCCCTATCCGAAATGGAGAAAGAGCATATCCGCCAGGTCCTCGCCGCGAACCGCTGGAACATCGTCCGGTCCGCCCAGGTTCTCGGAATCGACCGCGTTACTCTCTACAACAAGATCCGGAAATACGAACTGAAGAAGGAACCGGTGTTGAATACCTAAACTGGCTGTAACGATTTTCAACATATTAACCTATCGAAAAAACAGGAGATAATTTTTCAACAGGGAAACCGTAGAGGTTTTCTACATATTCCTCCCCTGCCGATCGACCATCCGCCTCGCTCCCCTTATCGAAAAACATAAGGTTTTCCGGGCATCTATTGCCCTTCCACCCCTTCTCGACCACGATGGCACGATCGTTGCCATATTCGGAGGCAAGAGAGGAGGTGGAAAAAATGGCATACATTATTCTCGCTTTCATCTACCTCGTCGTTTGGGCGTGTGTCAGTCTCCGGACGGCATGATGAATTTCGCCGAGAAGCAAAGGGGTGAGCCGATGGGAGAGGAAAAGTGTCCATTTCTGGAATTGACGACAGTTACGTTTTGCAAGGCGGTTCCCGTCAAGAAGATGATCCCGGTCGACCGGGCAACCTCGGCGAAAGGGCTTTGCCATACCGGGAATTACCGCCTCTGCTCCGCCTTCCGGGAGATCGACGGCCACGCAAGCGCAGCGGATACCGTACGGGGGTTTTCGCTCCGTCCCGACTTCTACTACCATCCCCGGCATCTGTGGGTTGCCCCGGGGAAAGAGGCAGAGACAGAGTCGAGGGTGGGCATCGACGATTTCACGCAGCGGCTCGTCGGGAAGATCGACCGCGTTTCCCTCCCCCCGGAAGGATCCCACCTGAGGGAAAACAACGTCTGCTTCCTTCTTCACTCCGGCGACAGGACGGCCCGCATGGTGGCGCCGGGGGACGGGATCGTCGGGACGATCAACAGGAAGGTGGTCGACGAACCGGGAACGATCAACCGCGACCCATTCGAAGAGGGGTGGATATTCTCCCTGCACGTTGCCGGGGATTGGATCTCCCACCTGTACCACGGAAGCGTCGCGAAGCAATGGCTCGAATGGGAGGTGGAAAGGCTCCACCGGCTGTTCAGCAGCGACCTGGGGATCACCGCGACAGACGGGGGAGACACTCTCCCGGACATCAGCAGCAGGTTGAACGAGGCGCAATGGGGTAGGATCGTCGCCCTGTTCCTCGGATAGGGAGGTGATGGAAATGGTGCTATTTCTCGTAATTCTTACGATCGCCGCCTTCCTCCTCATCGAACTCGCGTACGGGATGTGGAGCCGAAGGGCGAAAGAAAAGGCCGGCGAGGCCGTTCCGGCGATGGGGATCACCCTCCCGCCGGTAGCGTTGCCCGAGTTCCGTCTTCCGGGAGGGTTCTTCTACCATAGCGGGCATACGTGGGCCCACCTCACGCCGTCGGGCGAAGCGCAGATCGGAATCGACGACTTCGCTCAGGGGGTCATCGGGAAGATCGATCGGATCGATCTCCCGCGTCCCGGGACACTGCTCCGGCAGGGCGAAAAGGCGTTCTCCGTGGTCCAGGGGAAGAAGAAGATCGACTTCGTTTCCCCCGTCGACGGGATCGTCAACGCCGCGAACGACGACGTGAACGCGGACACCGGAAGGATCGGGAAGGATCCGTACCAGGCATCCTGGTTCCTCGCCGTGATGCCGACCAATATCACGCAGAACATCAAGAAGCTGCGGATCGCGAAGGATGCAGCGAACTGGCTCGAAAGGGAACTGATGGTTTTCCTCGAGTTCATCACGCTCCACCGGGCAACGCCGGCGGAAGTGGGGATCACGATGCAGGACGGAGGCCACTGCATCGAGGGAGTCTTGGAAAAGATCGATGGGGAGCTCCTGCAGCTCCTGGTTCGGAAGTTCTTCCGGTAGGGGCCCCGGCCGAACAAGGCCCCATAACGACAGGAGGCAAACCGATGAGTGTGAACCGACGGGATTTCCTGAAACTTGCCGGCATGACGGGCTGCAGCCTGGTCGCAGGCGCTCCCCGGCGGTCGGAGGCCGCGGTAAAAAGCATCGAGTTCTACGGGCTGCTGATCGACACGACGAAATGCATCGGCTGCCGCAGCTGCGAGGAGGCGTGCAACGAGCAGAACGGGTTGCCCGCGCCGGAGGTCCCCTTCTCGAGCGACAGCGTCTTCGAGAAGAAACGGGATACCTCCCCCGGTGCGTTCACCGTCCTCAACCGGTTCCCGAACGAGAAGGACCCGGACAACCCCGTCTTCGTGCGGAGGCAATGCCTGCACTGCTGCCAGCCGGCCTGCGCCTCGGCATGCCTGACCAAAGCGATGGAGAAAACGAAGGAAGGGCCGGTCATCTACAACAAGGACCGATGCATGGGGTGCCGGTACTGCATGATCGCGTGCCCCCAAGACATCCCGAAGTTCGAGTACGAAAGCGCCTTTCCGTACATCCGGAAATGTATCTTCTGCTACGACCGGCTGAAAGCGGGGGAGCGCCCCGCCTGCGTGGAGGCATGCCCCGAAAACGCCACCATCTTCGGGACGAGGAGGGAACTGCTGGAGATCGCAAAGACCCGGATCTACGAGAATCCCGACAAGTACGTCCACCACGTCTACGGGGAGCACGAGGTCGGCGGCAGCGGGACCATGTACCTCTCCGCCGTCCCGTTCGAGAAGCTCGGGTTCCGGACCGACCTGGGAACGACGCCCTACCCGGAACACACGTCGGGATTCCTGTATGGCGTCCCCCTGGTATTCGTTCTGTGGCCGTCCATACTCATCGGCCTAAACTACCTTACCGAGGACAGAAACAAGGAGAAAACCCATGAAGAGGAAGAGTAACGACATGGGAAGGGCGCGGGAAGCCCTTCATGGCGTCCGCGAATTCGCGCGGTTCCTCGCGGCCGAGATGAAGCCGAAGGGAAAGGTCTTGACCCCCTTCAACGTCATCACCGGCACGATCATCGCCGTAGGCATCGCCCTGATCGCGATCCGGTTCTACAAGGGGCTCGGAGCGGTCACGAACCTCTCCCAGGACTATCCCTGGGGGATCTGGATCGGGTTCGACGTGATCACGGGCGTGGCGTTCGCCGGGGGGGCCTACGTGCTGACCTTCGTCGTTCACATCATGAAATTCGAGAAATACGAGCCGATCGTCCGGGTGACGGTCCTGAACGGCTTTCTCGCGTACGTGTTCTACGCAGGAGCGCTGCTCCTGGACCTGGGGCGTCCCTGGAACGTCGTCAACCCGATCATCGGCAACTCGTTCGGGCTGAGCTCGGTCCTCTTCCTGGTGGCATGGCACTTCCTCCTGTACATGATCTGCGAGTTCATCGAGTTCTCCCCGGCCGTCGCCGAATGGCTGAACTGGGAAAAGGCCCGCCGGGTCGTGGAGAAGCTGACGATCGGGGCCGTTATCTTCGGCATCACCCTCTCCACGCTCCACCAGTCCGGGCTGGGGGCGCTCTTCCTTCTGGCGCCCGCAAAGATCCATCCGCTGTGGTATTCGCACTTCATCCCGGTCCTGTTCTTCGTGTCGAGCATCTTCGCAGGCCTGTCGATGGTGATCATCGAGAGCACCTTCACCCACAAGATATTCCATAACAAGATCGGCAAAACCCTGCGGGCCTCTCACGACGATATCCTTCTCGGTCTCGCCAAGGGGGCCATCGGCGCGCTGTTCGCCTACCTGTTCCTGAAGGTCATCGTCCTGGTCCACGGCGGACATTGGGACCTGCTCGCCACGCCGATGGGATACTGGTATCTGTTCGAAGTCCTTGGATTCGTGGTTCTCCCGATCTTCCTGTTCGGTGCCGCGATTCAAAGGCGCAACGTGAAACTCGTCCAGTTCACCTCGTTCCTCACGGCGTTCGGGGTCATCCTCAACCGGCTGAACATATCCGTCATCGCGTTCAAGTGGTATGCGCCGGTCCGGTACTACCCCTCCTGGGTCGAGATCTGGGTGACGCTGGCCGTCATCAGCATGGAGCTTTGGGCGTTCCGGTGGGTAGTCAACAGGATGCCGGTCTTCAAGGAACATCCGGCAACAACGGAAGCTAGAGAAGAAATCAGCCCCGTAGGGGAGGTGGTGAGATGGAAGGCTTCAGCTTCGTAGACATCTATGCCACGAAAGGCATCGAGTACCTCATCGTCATCGGGTTCCTTGCCACGTTCGTGTTCTTCTGCCGGTACCTGGCGCTCCGGACCGAGGAGCCCGGGTCGGAAAAGGGCCCCGTGGAGTTCGTCGAGTGGTTCCGGGTCCCCGGAGATTTCCACTTCCACCAGGGGCACGGCTGGATGAAGACCGGGGAGGATAACGTCGCCCGGTTGGGAATCGACGATTTCGCCCAGAAACTCGTCGGGAGGGTCGATTCGATCGACCTGCCCCCCGTCGGGTCACGGCTTTCCCAGGGGGAGAAGGGATGGGTCCTCACCGCGGATTCCCGGGCCATTCCCATGCTCTCCCCGATCGACGGCGAGGTCGTCGCCGTCAACGAGGAGGCCGTGCGGTCCCCGGAAATCGTCAACGAGGACCCGTTCGGAAAGGGCTGGCTGCTGAAGGTCCGGCCCGGGAGGCTCGCGGCGAACCGTACGGGCCTGCTCTCGGGACGGCTCGCAAGGCGGTGGACGGAAGAGGCCATCCACGGTCTCCGTCTCACGATGGGGGGAACCCTGGGACCTCTCTATCAAGACGGCGGATCCACGCTTCCCGTGCATCAGGACGGAGGTTCCCCCGTCGCGGGAATCGCCCGGGCGCTGTACGGAGAGGATTGGGTAAAGAAGGTGAAGGAGCACTTTCACACGGAAGGCATGGCCTGATGCCGTAACACGAACCGGTTCACCGGGGTCGCCTCGGACCGCCCTTGACTATACATCCTTGCCGGGGCGACCCCTTCTTCTACTTCTCCCACATCCTGACGGATGGCGGCCGCGTTACTTGTTCCCACTCCTGTTTCGTCATATCGAATATGGAGCGAAGCCCCTCGTAGACCGGGTGGCACGCTTCGAGAGAGTAATACCTGTATTTCCCGCAGGTCCGACTCCGCACGATCCCTGTTTCCTCCAGTTTTTTCAGCTCCCTGAGCACTCCTCTAATGTCAGTCCCGGTGTGGCGGGAGATCAGCCTCGGGTTCAGGGGTTCATCGGGATACCGGAAAAAAAGGGCGAGCGTCCGGTACAGCGCGCGCGAAGCAAATAGTCTCTCGACCACGATAGTCTGTCGCCTCCATGGTCGATCTCGGTTGACGGGATGAGATTTCTGCAAACCCGGGGCCAACCTTGGTTAAACCAAGGAATGAGGGGGGGGGCTTTTATGGAAATTGATGTCGATTCGACATCAATCTTCCGGAAATATCCCCCCTGTATTCATGGCAGCGCACCGCCGAGGACCATCCGGATGGCGTGGTTCCCCGTGTCGGCGATGTAGACGTTCCCCCGGGAGTCGACGGCGACGGACAGAGGGTCGTTGAGCTGCGCAGAGGTGGCGGGACCTTCGTCGCCCGCGTATCCTGCTGTGCCTGTACCAGCGAAATTAAAGACTTGGTTCCCCGGTCTTAAAACCTTAATTCCATGAAAGTCTTTCTCTCGCAAGAAGAAATTGCCAAACAAGAGATCACGATCAAATTGAAGGGGAAGAACTGGTGTCATCGTGAGCGGGTCCATCCCGTCTGAAAAAGGCATGACCGTTGAACTACCTACTTTCGTGTAAATCTTGTTTACTCCCATTGAAACAAGCTTAATCTTGTTGTTATCGCGATCCGAAAAAAACAAAAATGGACCACTTGGGTGAAAGGTAACGCTTGCCGGGTACCGGAGCGGGTAGAAGTCCTTGTCCGCGCCTTCCTGGGTCTGGGCGGGGGTGTTGTCCGCCACGAAGTCCGACCGGACGCCGCCCGAGACGAGGTAGACGCGATTCTCCATCCCGTTCGTGTAATAGATCGTGTCGTCGTCCACGACGGCGAGGTCGGGCTTGGCGGCGGGATTGAAGATCCCTTTCTGCCCGTCGTATCTGATCGAGATCGCCCCGGTCGCCCGGTCAACCCGGAGGATTTGCTGGTCCAACGTAATAAGGTAGAGGTCGCCCCATGGCCCCATGTCGAGGTCGTAGGCAGGGCCGATCGGGGCCGCGGCGGCGGGCTCTCCTTCCGTAAGGGTCCCCGAAGGGCCGCTCCCGGCGTAATGGGAGATATACCCGTACCGGTCGATCCTCCGGATCCGATTGAACTGGGCGGAGGAAACGTAGACCGAGTCGTCCTGCCCGACCTCGACGGCGAGCGGCTGCCCCAGTAGCGCATCGGTCGCCAGTCCGCCGTCCCCCGTATCCCCCGCCGTCCCCGCCCCGCCCGAAGGAGGTGCGCCGCATACGCGGACGATCGTTCCCTTGTCGTACATCGGAACCGCGACGGTTCTGCTCTCCCCGGCCGCAAGAGCCACTCCGTGAGCAAAGCCCCGTCCAAGAAGCGGGGCGTTGGTCCCCAGGGTCATGGCGGTATTGTCGAATTCGTCCACTTCGACGGCGATCCGGTCCCCCGGGGGGATTCCGGAGATCTTCCCGCGCCCCTGGGAGCGGTCGAACCAGACTTCGATCGGTGCCGGGATGTGGGGGGCGAGAACGCGAACAAGAATGCGGTTGTCGGGATTCTTCAAGTAGGTTGGCC
>Ga0210060_1000149_pt1 | contig 39598 bp, 37 predicted proteins | sample Joice_CattailNLB_FD_184871 | JGI IMG/M metagenome (GOLD analysis project Ga0210060, IMG submission 184871) | Wetland microbial communities from San Francisco Bay, California, USA, that impact long-term carbon sequestration - Joice_CattailNLB_D2... | ecosystem: Environmental > Aquatic > Marine >...
GCTCGTGCCCGACGCCTGGCCCTGGCAGCTCGCCGCGTTCGTGCTGTTTCGCGGCTTCGACATCGCCAAGCCGGCGCCGATCCGCGCCGTCGAGCGGCGCTTCAAGGGCGGCTTCGGCGTGATGTTCGATGATCTGCTCGCTGCGGGCTATACGCTGCTCGTGCTCGCGATCGCCAAGCGCGTCCTGTTCTGAACCGTTCGATGAGCGCCGATACCCTCAGCACGCTGGCGACACTCGCGGGAACGAGGCTCAAGGCCGGCGGCCGCATGCTGGTCACCGCGGAATCCTGTACCGGCGGCTGGATCGCGCAAGCCGTGACCGCGATTGCGGGCAGCTCCGCGTGGTTTGAGTGCGGCTACGTGACCTATTCGAACGAATCCAAGCAGGCGCTGGTCGGCGTCAAGGCCGCAACGCTCGCGCGCTTCGGCGCGGTGAGCGAGGAAACCGCGCGCGAGATGGCGGCGGGCGCGCTCACCGCGAGCCGTGGCTCGGTGGCGCTCGCGGTGACCGGCGTCGCCGGACCGAGCGGTGGCAGTCCGGAAAAACCCGTTGGCATGGTCTGCTTTTCCTGGGTGCTGCGCGACGGCCCGCCGAAGAGCGAAACGCGCCATTTCACGGGCGATCGCGCGGCGGTGCGGCGACAGTCGGTGATCCGGGCGCTGCAAGGTTTGATCGAGGTGCTTGACGACGCGGGAACGCAGGTCTAGAAAGAATCAGACCGAGGGGTTTTGACTGAGCGACCCCGGCTGAGAACCATGAGCGCACTGCGTCCCGCTGCCGTTGCCGGCGCCTTCTATCCCGCCGATCCGCGCGCTCTGTTGTCCGACGTCGGCGAAATGCTCGACGGCGTCGAGGCTCTGGCGCCGCGCCTCGGCTTTCCGAAGGCGGTGATCGCGCCGCACGCGGGCTACATCTATTCGGGCCCGGTCGCTGCGCATGCCTACGATGTGCTCGGCCCCGGCCGAGGCATCGTGAAGCGTGTGGTGCTGCTCGGACCCGTGCACCGTGTGCCGGTGCGCGGCCTCGCGCTGCCCGACGCAGAAGCCTTCGAGACGCCGCTCGGCCGGGTGCCGGTGGACCCACGTGCGCGCGAGGCGCTCGCCGACCTGCCGCAGGTGGTGGTGAGCGCGCGCGCGCATGCGCTCGAGCATTCGCTCGAGGTGCAGCTGCCGTTCCTGCAGCGCGTTCTGGGCGAATTTGCGCTTGTGCCGTTCGCGGTCGGCGACGCAAGCGTGCAGGAGGTGGGCGCGGTGATCGAGCGCCTGTGGGGCGGACCCGAGACGCTGATCGCCGTGAGCACCGATCTGTCGCACTATCATCCCTATCGCGAGGCGGTGCAGATCGACGCCGAGACGCTCGCCCGCATCGAAGCGCTCGCCAGCGACATCCATCACGAGCAGGCCTGCGGCGCGACGCCGTTGAACGGCCTGCTCGCGGTTGCGCGCGCGAAGGGCATGACGATCCGGCGCCTGTCGGCCTGCAACTCGGGCGACACGGCGGGCGGGCGCGAGCAGGTGGTCGGCTATTCCGCGTTCGCGCTCTACGAGGGCGCGCCGGTCGCTCCGGAAGAGGCGGGCCGCATGCTCCTCGGGCTCGCGCGCTCGGCGATCGCGCATCGTTTCGGCGAATTGCCTGCGCTGTCGCGCGTCGATGCGCCGCTCTGGCTGCGCCAGGCGGGCGCGACATTCGTCACCCTGATGCGCGCCGGCACGCTGCGCGGCTGCATCGGCAGCCTGGAGGCGCGGCGCCCGCTCGGCGAGGACGTCATTGCCAATGCGCTCGCGGCGGCGTTCGGCGATCCGCGCTTTGCGCCGCTGACGGCGGCCGAGTGGCCCGGCACGACGCTCGAGCTGTCCTTGCTGTCGACGCCCAAGCCGATCCACTTCGCCGACGAAGACGAGCTGCTCGCGTCGATCGACGCCGGCGAGGACGGCCTCATCGTGCAGCTGAACGACCGGCGCGCGACCTTCCTGCCGCAGGTGTGGTCCTCGATTCCCGACAAGCGCCGGTTTCTTGCCGAGCTCCTCGCCAAGGCCGGGCTGCCCGCCGACACGCGCCTCGCGCGCTGCCGGGTCTCGCGCTACCGCGTCATGAAGTGGCGCGAAACCGAGCTTGCGAGTCACTGACATGGTCCCTGAATCGAATTTCCCCGGTCGCTGGTGGCACAGGCTGGACGACGGCCGCCTGCAGTGCGACCTCTGCCCGCGCGATTGCCGCCTGCACGAGGGCCAGCGCGGGTTGTGCTTCGTGCGCCGCATGCAAGGCGGGCAGATGGTGCTCACCACCTACGGGCGCTCCTCGGGCTTCTGCGTCGACCCGATCGAGAAAAAGCCGCTGAACCAGTTCTACCCCGGCACGAGCGTGCTGTCCTTCGGCACCGCGGGCTGCAACCTGGCCTGCAAGTTCTGCCAGAACTGGGACATCTCGAAGTCGCGCGAGATGGACACGCTGATGGATGCAGCGACCCCGGAGGCGATCGCCGCGGCAGCCGAGCGGCTGGGCTGCAAGTCGGTGGCCTTCACCTACAACGACCCGGTGATCTTCGCCGAGTATGCGATCGACACCGCCGACGCCTGCCACGCGAAGGGCATCCAGACGGTCGCCGTGACCGCCGGCTACATTCATCCGGAGCCGCGACGCGAATTCTTTTCGCGCATCGACGCGGCGAACGTCGACCTCAAGGCGTTTACCGACGACTTCTACTTCAAGCTCACCGGCGCGCATCTGCAACCGGTGCTCGACACGCTCGTCTACCTGGTGAAGGACACGAACGTCTGGACCGAGATCACGACGCTGCTGATTCCGGGCAGGAACGATTCCGACGCCGAGCTCGAGGCCGAGTGCAAGTGGATCCGCGAGCGCCTCGGCCCCGACGTGCCGCTGCACTTCAGCGCCTTCCACCCGGACTGGAAGATGCGCGGGGTCCCGCCGACGCCCCCCGCGACCCTGAGCCGTGCGCGCGACATTGCGCTGCATGCCGGGCTGCGCTACGTCTACACCGGCAACGTGCATGACGAGGCCGGCGGCTCCACCTACTGCCCGTCCTGCGGCGAGACGGTGATCCAGCGCGACTGGTACGACATCCGCGCCTATCATCTCGACGCCAAGGGCGCGTGCGCGCACTGCGGCACGCAGCTCGCCGGACGCTACGCAAAGTTCGCCAAACCCTTCGGCCGCCAGCGGATTCCGGTCCGCCTCGAGGCGCGGGTTTGAGCGCGCGCAAAGGGCCGGCGCCGGGCTCCGGCGCCTGGCTCGGGGGCGTCTGCGCGAGCCGCGCGCTCGCCGCGAGCTGGTTCGTCGCCTACGCCGCGGTGCTGCCGCTGGTGCGCGAGGCCTGGAGCCTGTCCGCGCGCGATGCCGGGCTCATCCAGGCGTCGTTTCATCTGGGCTACCTCAGTTCGCTGTTCATCGTCGGCTTCGTTGCCGATCGCTTTGGCGCCAAGCGCGCCTGGCTGACGACCGGGGTTGCCGCCTGGGCGAGCCCGTTGCTGTTCGTCGCCTTCGCCGACGACCTGTCTTCGGCGCTCTGGCTGCACGCGCTCACCGGCCTGTGCCAGGGCGGGACCTATACGCCGGTGCTTGCGTTGATCAACGATCACGTCAAGCCCGAGCGGCGCGGCCGGGCGATGGGGTTTTTCATCGCGGCATCGAGCGCGGGCTATGCCGCCGCGCTGGGCACCGCCGGACTGGTGCTGACCTTCGCCGGCTGGCGCGCGGCGCTCGCCGCGATCGCGCTGATGCCGCTCGCGGCCTGGGCGGTATCGGTCGGCGTTACGCGCGCGACGCCGAACCACGTGCATCCGCGTCCGGCGGGCGAGTCGCTGCTGGCCTCGCTGCCGGCGGTGCTGAAGAACCGCAAGGGGATGCTCTCGATCTGGGCCTACACCGCGCACAACTGGGAGCTGCTCGGCCTGTGGGCCTGGCTGCCGGCGTTCCTCACCGCGGCGTTCATGGCCGGCGGTGATTCGGCGAAGTTCGCGGCGGCGGCGGGTCTGTCGCTCGGCGCGATCAGCTACGTGGCGAACATCGGCGGCAGCATCCTCGGCGGCACCCTGGCCGATCGCTGGGGCCGCACGCGCACGATCCTGCTGTGGTCGTCGGTCAGCCTCGCGCTGTCGTTTTCCATCGGCTGGCTGATGGTGCTGCCCGCGGCCATGCTCGTCGTGCTGGCCTGCCTGTACAACTTCTCCGCGATCGCCGATTCATCGACGCACTCGCTGGTGCTCGCCGAAAGCGTGCCGCCGCACAGCCTGGGCGTGGCGTACGCGGTGCGCTCGGTGGTCGGCTTCGGCGCAGGCGTGCTGAGCCCGGTGATCTTCGGCTGGGCGCTCGATCTCGCAGGCGGCGGCAAGGGCTCGACCGACGCGTTTGCCTGGGGGATCGCCTGGTCTACCCTCGGCCTGGGCGCCCTGCTCGGGCCCTGGATGACCCTCAAGCTCCACAGAATGCGATGAACCGCCTTTCCGCACCCGCTACGCAGCGCAACCGCGGACCGATCCTCGAGGTCCTGCGCCGCGTGCTGCCGGCCTCCGGGCGGGTGCTCGAGGTCGCGAGCGGCTCGGGCGAGCATGTCGTTTACTTCGCCAAAGCCCTGCCCGATCTCGTCTGGCAGCCGAGCGACCCGGACCCGGCGGCTCTCGACTCGATCAAGGCGTGGATCGCGCATGCGGGGCTGAGCAACATCCTGCCGCCGCTGGTGCTCGATGTGGCGCGCGCGCGCTGGGCGTATTCGATCGACAAGGTCGCCGCGCTGTTCTGCGCCAACATGATCCACATCGCGCCCTGGGAGGCCTGCCTCGGGCTGTTCTACGGCGCCGAAGAACTGCTCTCGCCGGGTGCGCCGCTGGTGCTCTACGGGCCGTTCTTTCGGGGCGGCGTGCACAGCGCGCCGTCGAACGCGGCGTTCGACGCGAGCCTGCGGCGGCAGGATCCGCGCTGGGGACTGCGTGAGCTGGACGACGTGGTGCGCGAGGCGGGCCTGCGCGGGTTCCGGCTGGCGGAGGTCGTCGAGATGCCGGCGAACAATCTGACGGTGGTGTTCCGCTAAACGAACTGAAGGGCGGCCATTCGCCGACGGCTGCGGTCCGCGCGGCAGACGACCCGGGCGGAGCTATTCCTCGCCCCCGGCCTCGCAGCCCTCGATCACGTACGCGGCCGGCGACACGCGGCAGCGCCACGGAACCTCTTTCTTTCCACCGGGCAGCGGGACGAAAACCAGCACGACATCGTACTTTTCGCTGCGCGCGACGATGGTGCCGCTCTCGTTCACGCGCAAGCGAAAGCGCCCGAAGTCGGGGTCCTGACGCTCGCTCGCGTCCGGCTCGATCTGCTTGGCGTAGAGCAGCTCGCCGCCGATCGCCTTCCGCAGCTCGGCGGTGTGGACGTAGATCGCGCGCACCGCGCGCTTCACTTGTTCGTCGGAGGCGAGCCAGTAGCCCGGCACCATCGGCAGAGCGACCGCGACGGCCGCCCCGAGGACCACCAGTCCGATGAAGATCTTGGCCTTCTTGCCCATGGCGCGCCCGGCGCCGGATCTAGTCCTTGATCAGCAGCTGCATCAGGCTGCAGGTATCCCAGCGCTTGCCGCCGCGCGCCTGCACCTGCGCGTAGAACTGGTCGACCAGCGCGGTCACCGGCAGGCGTGCACCGTTGTGCTTCGCCTCGGCCAGACAGATGCCGAGGTCCTTGCGCATCCAGTCGACCGCGAAGCCGAAGCCGTCGAACTTGCCCTCGGTCATCGGCTTCCAGCGGTTTTCCATCTGCCAGGACTGCGCCGCGCCCTTGGAGATGACCGAGACGACCTTCTCCATGTCGAGCCCGGCACGCTGGCCGAAGTTGAGGCCCTCGGCGAGGCCCTGCATCAGCCCGCCGATGACGATCTGGTTGACCATCTTGGTGAGCTGACCGGCACCGGGCGCGCCGATCAGCACGCAACTCTTGGCATAGATGTCGAGCACGGGCTTGGCCTTGTCGAACACCGCCGGCTCACCGCCGCACATGATGCCGAGCTGGCCGTTTTCCGCGCCTGCCTGGCCGCCGGAGACGGGGGCGTCGACGAAGCCGACGCCCTTGTCCTTCGCCTTGGCATGCACCTCACGCGCGACGAGCGCCGAGGCGGTGGTGTGGTCGACCAGGATCGCGCCCTTTTTCATGCCCGCCAGCGCCCCCTGGTCGCCGAAGACCACCGAGCGCACGTCGTCGTCGTTGCCGACGCACATCATGACGAACTCGCAATCCTTGACCGCCTCGGCCGGGGTCGGGGCGCTCTTGCCGCCATGGGCCTTGGCCCATTCGCCGGCCTTGGCGGCGGTGCGGTTATACACGGTGACGTCGTGCCCGCCCTTTTTCGCCAGGTGCCCCGCCATGGGGTAGCCCATCACGCCCAGCCCGAGAAATGCGACCTTTGCCATCGCTACGCTCCCAACAAATTGTTTGGATTCGGAAAGCAGGAATTTACCACTGCCCCCGTTGACAGGCTGCGGTCAACCGCTACAATGCATGGACGTTTATACAGTATCCGGTGTCGGCCCAGCCGAGCGGAATTCGGCCTGCCGCAGATGTCGACGCACCCATAAGAGGTACACGATGGACGACAACAAAGCCAAGGCGCTCTCGGCAGCGCTCTCCCAGATCGAAAAGCAGTTCGGCAAGGGCTCCATCATGCGCATGGACTCCGCGGCGATCAAGGACGTCCAGGTGGTCTCGACCGGCTCGCTCGGCCTGGATCTCGCGCTCGGTGTCGGCGGCCTGCCGCGCGGCCGGGTGGTCGAGATCTACGGCCCGGAATCCTCGGGCAAGACCACGCTGACGCTGCAGGTCGTGGCCGAGATGCAGAAAATGGGTGGCACGGCCGCCTTCATCGACGCGGAGAACGCCCTCGACCCGCAGTACGCCGGCAAGCTCGGCGTCAACATCGACGAGTTGCTGATCTCGCAGCCCGATACCGGCGAGCAAGCGCTCGAGATCGCCGACATGCTGGTGCGCTCGGGTGCGGTCGACGTGATCGTGATCGACTCGGTGGCGGCGCTCACGCCGAAGGCCGAGATCGAGGGCGAGATGGGCGAGCCGCAGATGGGCCTGCAGGCGCGCCTCATGAGCCAGGCGTTGAGGAAGCTCACCGCCAACATCAAGCGCACCAACACGCTGGTCATCTTCATCAACCAGATCCGCATGAAGATCGGCGTGATGTTCGGCAGCCCGGAGACGACGACCGGCGGCAACGCGCTCAAGTTCTACGCCTCGGTGCGCATGGACATCCGGCGCATCGGCTCGATCAAGAAGGCCGACGAGGTGATCGGCTCGGAAACGCGCGTCAAGGTCGTCAAGAACAAGGTTGCGCCGCCGTTCCGCCAGGCCGAATTCGACATCCTTTATGGCGAAGGCATCTCGCGCCACGGAGAGCTGCTCGAGCTTGGCGTGCAGCACGGCGTGGTCGAGAAGACCGGCGCCTGGTACGGCTACAAGGGCGACCGCCTCGGGCAGGGCAAGGACAATTCGCGCGATTTCCTGCGCGAGAACCCGGAGCTCGCGCGCGAGATCGAGATGAAGATCCGCGAGAAGGCGGGCGTCGCGCTGCCGCTGCCGGTGGCCGCGGCGGCCAACGAAGAGCCCGCGGAACCGGCCGAGGACGCCGCGCCGCGTGCCGCGCGCAAGCGCGGATAACCGCGCGCCGCCTGCGCCCGATTCACCCGCCGCGCTGAAGCGGCGGGCGCTCGGCTTGCTCGCGCGGCGCGAGCACAGCCGCGCCGAGCTGGCGCGGAAGCTCGGACCCCACGCCGCCTCCACGGAAGCGCTCGAGGCCCTGCTCGATGCCTTCGTCGAGAAGCGCCTGCTGTCGGATGCGCGCTACGCGGAAGAACGCGCACGCGTGCTGGCGCGCAAATACGGCAGCGCGCGGATCCGCCAGGATCTGAAAGCGAAGGGCGTCGCCCCGGAGATCGTCGAGCGCCTGTCCGCGGAAGGCGAGTTGGCGCGCGCCGTCGCGATCGTGCGCCGGCGCTACCCGGCGCCGGCGCAAACGCCGGAGGAACGCGCACGGCGCATCCGCTTCCTTCAGGGCCGCGGCTTTTCCTACGACACGATCCGCGCAGCGCTGCGCGGGGACGCAGATCTGGACCGCGACCCGGACGAAAGCTAGCCTGCGCCGTCCGGCGCGCCGCTCAATTAGAATGGGCGGCTATGAAATCCGCAGAGATCCGCTCGAGTTTTCTCGAGTTCTTCCGCGCCCAGGGCCACACGATCGTCGCGTCGAGCCCGCTCGTGCCGGCGAACGACCCGACGCTGCTGTTTACCAACTCGGGCATGGTGCAATTCAAGGAGGTCTTCCTCGGCAAGGAGCAGCGTCCCTATAGCCGCGCGACGACCTCGCAGCGCTGCGTGCGCGCCGGCGGCAAGCATAACGACCTGGAGAACGTCGGCTACACCGCGCGCCACCACACCTTCTTCGAGATGCTGGGCAACTTCAGCTTCGGCGACTACTTCAAGGAAGATGCGATCCGCTTTGCCTGGGACCTGCTGACCAAGGTCTACAAGCTGCCGGCCGATCGCCTGTGGACCACCGTCTATCAAACGGACGACGAAGCGTTCGATCTCTGGACCAAGGTGATCGGCGTGCCGGCCGAGCGCTGCATTCGTATCGGCGACAAGCCGGGCGGCCAGCCCTACCAGTCCGACAACTTCTGGCAGATGGCTGACACCGGCCCCTGCGGGCCCTGCAGCGAGATCTTCTACGACCACGGGCCCGGCATCGCCGGCGGGCCGCCGGGCTCGCCGGATGCCGATGGCGATCGCTACATCGAGATCTGGAACCTGGTGTTCATGCAATTCAATCGCGACGAACAGGGCGTGATGCACCCGCTGCCGAAGCCGTCGGTCGACACCGGCATGGGTCTCGAGCGCGTCGCCGCGGTGCTGCAGGGCGTGCACTCGAACTACGAAATCGATCTTTTCCAGGTGCTGATCCGGGCGGCGGCGCGCGAGACCGGGCACCAGACCCTGCAGGATCCCTCGCTAAACGTCATCGCCGACCATATCCGCGCCTGCAGCTTTCTCATCGTCGACGGCGTCATCCCCGGCAACGAAGGTCGTGGCTACGTGCTGCGCCGGATCGTGCGGCGCGCGATCCGCCACGGCTACAAGCTCGGTCAGAAGGAGCCATTTTTCTACCGCCTGGTCGAGGATCTCGACCGGGCGATGGGCGCGGCCTACCCGGAGCTCACGCAGACGAAGACGCGCGTCGCGCAGGTCCTCAGGCAGGAGGAAGAGCGCTTCGCCGAGACGCTCGAGCACGGCATGGGCGTGCTCGAGGGCGCGCTCGCCTCGGGTGACAAATTGCTCGATGGCGAAACGGTGTTCAAGCTCTACGACACCTTCGGCTTTCCGGTCGATCTCACCGCCGACGTCTGCCGCGAGCGCGGCGTCATGCTCGACATGGCCGGCTTCGAGGCCGCCATGGAAGCGCAGCGCGCGCGCGCCCGCGCGGCGAGCCGGTTCTCGACGGCGGGCGGGCTCGACTACGCGGGCGACAAGACGGAGTTCGTCGGCTATGAGAGCCTCGAGGCGCGCGGCCGCGTGACCGCGCTCTATCACGAGGGGGCCGCGGTCGACGTCCTGAACGCAGGGCAATCCGGGGTGGTGGTGCTGCACTGCACGCCGTTCTATGCAGAGTCGGGCGGCCAGGTCGGTGATCGCGGCGAACTGGTCGGTCCCGCCGGAACCTTCGTCGTGTCCGACACGCAGAAGGTGCAGGCCGAAGTGTTCGGCCATCACGGCGCGCAATCGACGGGCCGCGTCAAGGTCGGCGACGAAGTGCGCGCGCGCGTCGATACCGTGGCGCGCGGACGCACGATGCGCAACCACTCGGTGACGCACCTCATGCACAAGGCGCTGCGCGAGGTGCTCGGCGCGCACGTCCAGCAAAAGGGCTCGCTGGTCGACGCCGACAAGACGCGCTTCGATTTCTCTCACGACAGGCCGATGCGCGACGAGGAGGTTCGGCGTGTCGAACAGCGGGTCAACGCCGAGATTCTGGAGAACACGCCGACCCGCGCGCAAGTCATGGCGTTCGACGACGCGAAGCGCTCGGGCGCGGTCATGCTGTTCGGGGAGAAGTACGGCGAGGAGGTGCGCGTGCTCGACATCGGCTCGTCGCGCGAGTTCTGCGGCGGCACCCACGTCGCGCGCACGGGAGACATCGGTCTGTTCAAGATCGTCGACCAGGCTGCGGTCGGCGCCGGGATCCGCCGCGTCGAGGCCAGGACCGGCGAGGGCGCACTCGCCTGGGTCCACGCGCAGGAGGCACAGCTGCACGCGGCGGCCGCGGCGCTGAAGGCGCCCGCAGGCGAGCTGACGGCCAAGATCGAGCAGCTGACCGAGAATGCGCGCGCGCTCGAGCGCGAGCTGGCCAAGCTCAAATCGAGGCTCGCCTCGGGGCAGGGCGCCGACCTGACGGCGCAGGCGGTGGACGTCGGCGGCGCCAAGGTGCTTGCGGCGACGCTCGACGGCGCGGACGCCAAGACGCTCCGCGAGGCGGTCGACCGGCTGAAGGACCGCCTGAAGAGCGCGGCGATCGTGCTCGGCAGCGTGGCCGACGGCAAGGTTTCGCTGATTGCGGGGGTGACGCCAGACCTTACGGCGAAGCTCAAGGCCGGCGAGCTGGTCAACTACGTTGCACAACAAGTGGGCGGCAAGGGCGGCGGGCGCCCCGATATGGCGCAGGCCGGCGGCAACGAGCCGGCCAAGCTGCCGGAGGCGCTGCGTTCGGTCGGCCCCTGGATCGCCGAGCGCCTGGCGGGCTAGAAGCCGATGCGCGCGCGCTTGCCGGCGCGCGCATCCTGTACGTCTTCCGGCTCCATTTCGCTGCGGCCCGCGAGCTTGGCGTTGCCGAACCCCGATTGCACGGCACGGCGCATCTCGCGGGGCGAAAGCGCTGCGAGCCTGTCGAGCACCTGCGCCGAGGGCGCCTCCGGGAACTGCCGGCCCCAGTCGTGCGCGCCGCGGATCTCGCGGTAGATCGCGCCCGCGATGCGCGCCGCGCCTTCGGCGTCCGGGGCCTCGATTTGGTAGACGTTCATCCGGTTGAGGATCGGTTCCGGGATCTGTGCGGCGTCGTTCGCGGTCGCGAACCAGACCGCGCCAGAAGCGTCGATCGGCAGCTCGACGAATTCGTCGACGAAGCGCGTCGCCGTCTGAATCTCGAGCAGGCTGTAGAGCGCGCCGAGCGGATCGTACTGGCCGTCGGCCGAGGTCTTGTCGAGCTCGTCCACGACCATCACGGGATTCGCGTAGTCCCCGTGGAGGAAGGTGTCGAACACCTTGCCCGGCTTGGCGTTCTTCCATTGCGACGAGGCGCCGGAGAGGATCCAGCCCGCGGTGAGCGAGCTCATCGGCACGAAGCCGAAGCCGGTGCCGAGCAGCTGCGCGATGCGCCGCGCAAAGTGGGTCTTGCCGATGCCGGGTTCGCCGAGCAGCAGCATCGGCGGCAGCTCGACCGGGTCGCTCGAATCGATGCACAGCGCGAGCTGCTTGCGGATGTCTTCGAGCACGTCGCCGAAATTTGGCAGCTCGTCGAACAGCGCATCGATCGGCGGCATGGTCGAGGGCTTGACGGTGAAGCGCTGGCCGCCGACACGCAGCATTTTCTCGTAGACCGCACGCAGCGCTTCATTGGCGCTCGGTCCGAGTTCCTGCAGCGCTTTTTCGACGCCGGAGACGTCGTACACGTCCTTGAAGCCCGCGATCGGGATGCACGCCGATTCACTGCCGGGACTCTGCGTCGCGATACTGGCCGTCATCGTTGTTTCTCCTTGTCAGGCGGCGAGACCGTTTTGAAAACGCTATCACGCCGCTTCCTGAAGAAGCAATACACGTGCCTGTCATCCTGCGCGCATTCGGCGTCCGTTGCATCGCCGTCAAGGTCAATGTTGGCCAAAGTCGGCCATAGTTGGCGCGCGCGCCGGCCAATAGTTGGCATTGTTGGCATGGACGGCCCCCGTCGGCGCTGGCAGCGATCGCCGTGGTCTGCTGATTCGGCCGCGGCCCGCGTCCCGCGCGGCTTGCCAGAGCGGCGGGCTTCGTGATTGAATCCAGCCTCTGGGGGATCCCATGAACGCAGTGCAGCACGGGTTTTTCGGCTACTTCTTCGACGTCCTGCGCCGGCTGGCGGAGGCGAGCGGCTGATTCTGACCCACGAGGATCCCGACAAAACCGCCAGCGCCGAAAGCCTGGCGGTTTTTTTGTTTCTAGGACCTGCCATGACCACACCGACCGACGCCTATCTCTCGATGGTCCCCGCGGACAAGACTTCGCTCACCGACGACGAGCGCATCGAGAACATCGTACCGCTGCCGCCGCCGGAGCACCTGATCCGCTTTTTCCCGATTCAGGGCACGCCGGTCGAGGTGCTGATCGCCGATACGCGGCGCCGGGTGCGGGAGATCCTTCACGGTCGGTCCGACCGCATGCTGGTGGTGATCGGGCCCTGCTCGATTCACGACCCGGCCGCGGCGCTCGAGTATGCCGAGCGCCTCGCCGAAGAGCGCCGCAAGCACGCGGACAGCCTCGAAGTGCTGATGCGCGTGTACTTCGAGAAGCCGCGCACCACGGTGGGCTGGAAGGGCCTGATCAACGATCCCTACCTGAACGGCAGCTTTCGGATCAACGAGGGGCTGCGCATCGCACGCGATCTGCTCGTGCGCATCAACCAGCGCGGCGTGCCTGCCGGCTGTGAATTTCTCGATGTGATCTCGCCCCAGTACATCGGCGATCTCGTGTCCTGGGGCGCAATCGGTGCACGCACCACCGAATCGCAGGTGCACCGCGAGCTTGCCTCGGGATTGTCGGCCGCGGTGGGATTCAAGAACGGGACCGACGGCGACGTGCGCATTGCGGTGGACGCGATTCTCGCGGCCCGCCAGAAGCACCACTTCCTGTCGGTGCACAAGAGCGGTCAGGTGGCGATCGTCGAAACGCGAGGCAACGAGGACTGCCACGTGATTCTGCGCGGCGGTGCGCAGCCGAACTACGACGCGGCGAACGTCGCGGCGGCCTGCCGCGAGCTCGCCGGCGCAGGCCTGGCGCAGCGCCTGATGATCGACTGCTCGCACGCCAACAGTCGCAAGGACTACCGTCGCCAGCGCGAGGCTTGCGCCGACGTCTGCGCGCAGCTCGCGCGGGGCGAGGATCGGGTGGTCGGCGTGATGATCGAGTCGCATCTGGTCGAGGGACGGCAGGACCTCGTGCCGGGCAAGGCGCTCGCCTTCGGTCAGAGCATCACGGATGGCTGCCTCGGCTGGGACGATTCGTCGAAGCTGCTCGCCGCGCTCTCGGAAGCCGTCGCGCAGCGTCGCGAAGTGCGCGCCCGGCGCGCGCCGGCGACCGCTTAAGCGCGAAAGCCGTCGCCTTGCGCAATGCGCCGGCGTGGCGCCGGAGGCCGCGATGAGCCCGACGCCGGAGCTGGTGGTCATCGCTGCGCTGATCGTCGTCGCCGCGTATCTCGTCTTCGGGCTGACGGGCTTCGGCTCGACGGTGATCTCGCTGCCGCTGCTCGCGCAGCTGCTGCCCCTGAAGTTCGCCGTCGTGCTGCTCATGCTGCTCGACTTTGCCGCCTTCGTCGGCTTCGGCCTGCGCGTGCGGCGCGGGATCCGTTTCGACGAGATCGGCTGGCTGGTGCCCACGGCACTGCTTGGCATGGTGCTCGGCCTGACGCTGTTGGTCCGCGTCGCCGAGTCCTGGCTGCTCGCCCTGCTCGGCATCTTCGTCCTTTGCTACGCGGTCTACGGGCTCACCCGTCGCGGGCTGCCGGCAGGCCTGCCGCGCTGGTCCGGCCTGCCGATCGGGCTCGCAGGCGGCGCGTTCTCCGCGATGTTCGGCACCGGCGGCGTGCTGTTCGCGATCTTCAACGCCGGGCGCATCCGCGACAAGGGCGAGCTGCGCGCGAGCAATGCAGCCATGATCGCGTTGTCCTCGCTCGTTCGCCTGGGGCTGTTCGGCGCCGCCGGGCTGCTCGCGCAGGACGGCCTGTGGCTGTTCGTCGCCCTGATGCTGCCGGCGCTCGCGGCAGGCATCCTGCTCGGGCACCGGCTGCACAGCGTGGTGCCGGCCGGGGCCGTGGTTCGCGCGGTGCATGCGATTCTGCTGCTCGCCGGGGCTTCGCTGCTGCTGCGGGTCTGGGGCGGCGCGTAGTGCCGAACCCCGGGATTGGGCATAATGCGGCGCGGCATTGCGCCGCCGAACCCCATGTCCGATCGCCCGCCTCAGCTTGCCAGACTGACCTACGTCGGCGATGCGACGCAGTACTCCGAGCAGCTGCGCGTGCTGATCCCGAAGTGCATGCTGCTGGAGAATTTCTCGATCCCCGAAGTGCGCCTGCTCGCGCATTTCATGGACGTGTACCGGGCCGCGCCCAACATCGAGATCATTCGGGAGGGCGATGGCGGCGACTTCATGGTCATGATCCTCGAGGGCCGTGTCGAGGTGCGCAAGCGCGACCGCTGGAAGCAGATGCAGCTCATTGCCGAGGTCGGGCCGGGTCGCACGCTCGGTGAGATGTCGATGATCGACGGCGCGCCGCGCTTCGCGACCTGTGTCGCGATCGAGCCGGCGCTGGTCGCCGTCATGCATCGCGAAAGCCTTGCGCGCATCATCGTCGAGCAGCCGATGCTGGGCGCAAAGATCCTGATGGAGCTGGTCCTGATGCTGTCGCAGCGCCTGCGCGCAACCAGCACGCGCTTGGTCGCCGCGCTCGACGCCCAGGCCCGGCGCGACTCGGGCCTGCACGACGATTGAACCGCGCGGGCCCGCCGCGGGTCCAAGGGGCTGTCAGGCGGCCAGGCGCGGCGTGTAATGCCCGGCCGCGCGCGACGACCAAGGTTGCGGCGGCCAAAACAACAAGGAGGACCTGGTGCACGCGACGCTTCCCCTGATGCGGCGGTACGGCTTTCCGGCGATCCGGCGGCTGCGCCTGGAGACCCTGCAGGTCAATCTCGGCTACCGCTGCAACCAGAGCTGCCTGCACTGCCATGTCAACGCCGGGCCGAACCGCACCGAGCTGATGTCGCGCGAGACGATCGTCGACGTGCTCGCGTTCGTCGGCGTCGCGGGCGTACGCAGGCTCGATCTCACGGGCGGGGCGCCTGAGCTGAACCCGCATTTCCGCGAACTGGTCCTGCGCGCGCGCGAGCTCGGCGTGCACGTGATGGATCGATGCAACCTGACGATCCTCGAAGAGCCGGGGCAGGAGGGGCTGGACGAATTCCTTGCCTGCCAGGACGTCGAAGTGGTCGCCTCGCTGCCCTGCTATCTGGAGGAAAACGTCGACCGCCAGCGCGGCAAGGGCGTGTTTGCGCGCAGCCTGCGCGGCATCGCGCGGTTGAATGCGCTCGGCTACGGCCGCGAAGGCAGCGGGCTCGAGCTGAACCTGGTCTACAACCCGCAGGGACCGAGCCTGCCGCCGGCGCAGGACGCGCTCGAGGCGCAGTACAAGCGAATCCTCGCCGACGAATACGGCCTGCGCTTCAACCGCCTCTACACGCTGGCGAACATGCCGATCCAGCGCTTCGGCTCGACCCTCGTGTCGAAGGGTGGCTTCGACAGCTACATGGCATTGCTGAAGGACGCGCATCGCGAAGAGAACCTCGACGGCGTGATGTGCCGGTCGATGATTTCGGTCGACTGGCAGGGAACGGTGTACGACTGCGACTTCAACCAGATGCTGGGTCTGCCGCTGGTCGTCGAGGGCCGGCCGCGCACGCAGCTGTCGGATCTGATCGGATGCGACCTCGCCGGCAATCCGATCGTGGTGCGTGACCACTGCTACGGCTGTACCGCGGGTCAGGGCTCATCCTGCGGCGGTGCACTCGGTGACTGAGGCCGGGCGGTCTGGACCGTCGCGCCCCGGGCGCGGCTGTCCGCTCAGCTATCGCACCGGCCGCGCAGCCTTCGGCGGCGCGGCAAGCCTGCATGCCGACAGCCTGTGGATCGCCGGCGGGCTGTACGGCAACGTCTTCGCGCTCGAGCGGCTGTGCGCGCTGTTCGCCGCCGAGCGCGGCTCGAAAGCGCTCGTGTTCAACGGCGACTTTCACTGGTTCGACGTCGACCCGGAAGATTTCGCCGCGATCGAGCGTGGCGTTTCCATGTATGCGGCGACCTGCGGCAACATCGAGGCCGAGCTCGCGCGCCCCGAGGCGGGCGCAGGCTGCGGCTGCGCCTACCCGGACTGGGTCGGCGATGACACGGTGCTGCGCTCGAACCGGATGATCGAGCGCCTGCGCGCGACGGCGCAGGCCTTCCCGGATGCGTGCCGGCGTCTGGCCGCGCTGCCGATGACGGCGCTCGCCGAGGTCGGCGGCGCGCGCGTCGGCATCGTGCATGGCGACGCCGACTCACTCGCCGGCTGGGGCTTTTCCCAGGAAGCGCTTGGTTCGTCCGAGGGCTTGCGCACGGCCGAACGCGCGTTCGATGCCGCCGGGGTGTCGATCTTCGCCTCAAGCCACAGCTGCCTTCCGGTTCTGCAGGGCTTTGCCGGAGAGCGCGCCCTGATCAACAACGGCGCGGCGGGCATGCCGAATTTCGCGTGCAGCCGCTACGGCCTCGCGACGCGCATCTCGGTTTCGCCGAGCGCCGCGGCGCTGTACCGCATGCGGCTCGGCGCCGTGCACGTCGAGGCGATCGCGATCGACTTCGATGCGCAGGGCTGGACGCGTCGTTTCCTCGCGCAGTGGCCGGCAGGTTCGGATGCGCACGCGTCGTACTTCGCGCGCATCGCGGCGGGGCCGGGCTACCGACTCGAGCAGGCATTGCGACCGGCCGGAGACCTCGCGCACGCTGCGGCGTAACATCGCGCAGGGTTCCACGACGAACCGGGCGCATGGCCTACGCCATAATGTCGAGCGTCGTTCCGGGGGACCCATGAAGAAAAGCAAGCTCGTCGTCGCCGCCGTCTTTATTGTGCTGGTCGGCGTGTTCTTCGCCCTCGGCGGCCATCGGGTCCTCAGTTTCGACAACATCAAGGCCCAGCAAGCCTCGATTCAGGCGCTGTTCGGCTCGCATCCATGGACGACCGGCGCGCTGTTCTTCCTCGCCTACGTCGCAGTGACGGGCTTGTCGCTGCCGGGGGCGGCGCTGATGACGCTGATCGCGGGGGCGATCTTCGGCCTGCTGTGGGGCACGGTGATCGTGTCCTTCGCTTCGAGCGTCGGCGCGACGCTCGCCTTCCTCGTCAGCCGCTTCCTGCTGCGCGACTGGGTACAGGCGCGCTTCGGGCAGTCGCTGCGCACGATCAACGACGGGGTGGCGCGCGAGGGCGGTCTTTACCTGTTCACGCTGCGCCTCATTCCGGCGGTGCCGTTTTTCGTGATCAATCTCGCGATGGGCCTCACGCCGATGCGCGCCTGGACCTTCTATTGGGTCAGCCAGCTGGGCATGCTGGCGGGCACCATCGTTTACGTGAACGCCGGCACCCAGCTCGCGGCGATCGCCTCGCCGGCCGGAATCCTGTCGCCCGGGCTGATCGGCGCTTTCGTGCTGCTCGGCCTGTTCCCGCTGATCGCCAAGCGGATCGTTCAATTCGTCAAGGCGCGGCGCGTCTACGCGCGCTGGACACGTCCGGCGCGCTTCGAGCGCAACATGGTGGTGATCGGCGCGGGCTCGGCCGGCCTGGTCAGCGCGTATATCGCGGCGACCGTGCGAGCCAAGGTGACGCTGGTCGAGAAGCACAGGATGGGCGGCGACTGCCTCAACACCGGCTGCGTGCCGTCCAAGGCGCTCATCAAGTCGGCGCGCGTGCTCGACCAGATGCGCCGCGCGCCTGACTACGGCCTGCGCGAAGCGAAGGCGAGCTTCGACTTCGCCGAGGTCATGGCGCGCGTGCAACGCGTCGTGCAGACCGTGGAGCCGCACGATTCGGTCGAGCGCTACACCGCGCTCGGGGTCGAGTGCCTGGAGGGCGAGGCGAAGATCGTCACGCCCTGGGAAGTCGACGTCACGCTGACCGACGGCACGACGCGGCGCCTGTCGACGCGTGCGATCGTGATCGCGGCCGGTGCGCGGCCGTTCGTACCCCCGATCCCGGGCATCGAGGACGTCGGGGTGCTGACCTCCGACACAGTGTGGGGCCTGCGCGTGCTGCCGCAGCGCCTGGTGGTGCTCGGCGGCGGGCCGATCGGTTCCGAGCTGACCCAGGCCTTCGCGCGCTTCGGCGCAAAAGTCACGCAGATCGAGATGCTGCCGCGGATCCTCATGCGCGAGGACCCCGAGGTGTCGGAGGCGGTCATGCGGCGTTTCACGGCGGAGGGCATCGACGTGCGCGTCAATCACAAGGCCAAGCAGTGCCTCATCGAAAACGGCCAGAAAGTGCTGATCGCCGAGCACGCGGGCGAGGACGTGCGCATTGAATTCGACGAACTGCTCTGCGCGGTGGGCCGCGTGCCCAATACCGAGGGCTATGGCCTGGACGCGCTCGGCATCCCGACGACGCACAGCCGCACGGTGGAAACGAACGAATACCTGCAGACCCTCTACCCGAATATTTACGCCTGCGGCGACGTCGCCGGCCCCTACCAGTTCACCCATGTCGGCGCGCACCAGGCCTGGTACGCGTCGGTCAACGCCCTGTTCGGCATGTTCAAGCGCTTTCGCGCAGACTATTCGGTGATCCCCTGGGCGACGTTCACCGATCCGGAGGTCGCGCGCGTCGGCCTAAACGAGACCGAGGCCAGGGAGCGGAATATTCCGCACGAGATCACGGTTTACGGCCTGGACGACCTCGATCGGGCGATCGCCGATGGCGAAGCGCAGGGCATGGTGAAGGTGCTGACGGCACCGGGCAAGGACCGCATTCTCGGCGTGACGATCGTCGGCGAGCACGCCGGCGACCTGATCGCGGAATTCGTCATGGCGATGCGCCACGGGCTCGGCCTGAACAAGATCCTCGGCACGATCCACATTTACCCGACGCTCGCAGAAGCCAACAAATACGCGGCCGGCGCCTGGAAAAAGGCGCACGCGCCGGAAGGCATCCTGCGGTTTCTGGCGCGCTACCACGCCTGGATGCGAGGCGACCGATGAAGCATCTGATCGGCTGGCTGCTCGCGCTGGGCGCGGCGGCTGCGTCGGCCCAGGGTTTCGATCAATCGCATCAGGCCTGGACGGCGCTGCTCACGAAGCACGTCGTGCTGATCTCGGAAGGCAGGGCCTCGCAGCTCGACTACGCCGGCATGGCGAAGGATCGCGCGGCGCTCAAGGCCTATCTGCAGACGCTGTCCGCCGTGCCCGAGGCCGAGTTCAGGGGCTGGTCGAAGCCGCAGCGCATCGCGTTCCTGATCAACGCCTACAACGCCTTCACGGTCGAGAAGATCCTGACGCGCTATCCCGACATCGGCTCGATCTGGGACTTCGGCAAGATCTTCGGCAACCCGTTCAAGGACGAATTCTTCACGCTGTTCGGGCGCGCCTACACGCTCGACGCGATCGAGCACGGGACGCTGCGCAAGCCGGGCGCCTACGGCGAGCCGCGGGTGCATTTCGCCGTGAACTGCGCTTCGATCGGCTGCCCGATGCTGCGCGAGGAGGCGTACGTCGCCGAGCGGCTCGATGCCCAGCTCGAAGCGCAGGCGAAGCGCTTTCTTTCGGATCGGTCGCGCAACCGCTACAACGCTGCGGAGGGCCGGCTCGAAGTCTCCAAGATCTTCGACTGGTTCAAGGAGGACTGGCAAAGCGGCGACCGCGGCTTCGACGGCAAGACCCCGCCGATCACGTCCCGCGAGGCCTATTTCGCGCGCTACGCGGCGCTGCTCGCCGATGCGCCCGCGGATCGCGCGAGGATCCAGCAAGGCAAGGCGCCGATTGCCTTCCTCGAGTACGACTGGACGCTGAACGACGTCAAACGCTAGCGCGGTGAAGCGGTGAAACTCTCGATCATCGTCCCGGCGCTGAACGAAGCCGCCGGAATCGAGCGCGCGCTCCTGCCGCTGCAGCCGCTGCGCGCGCGCCGCCACGAAGTCATCGTCGTCGACGGCGGCAGCGACGATGCGACTCGGCGGCTGGCGCTGCCGCTCGCCGACCGGGTGTTGCGCGCGCCGCGCGGACGCGCGCTACAGATGAATGCGGGCGCGGCCTGCGCGCAGGGCGAAGGGCTCGTCTTTCTGCACGCCGACACGCAACTGCCCGAGGCGGCCGATCGCGCGGTGGCGGCGGCGCTCGGCGAATCGCCCTGGGGCCGCTTCGACGTGCGCATCGTCGGCCGCAGCCCGCTGCTCGGCGTCGTGGCCTGGGCGATGAATCTGCGCTCGCGCCTGACCGGGATCGCCACCGGCGACCAGGCGATCTTCGTGCGCCGCACCGTATTCGAGTCGCTGGGCGGGTATGCGGCCATTCCGCTGATGGAAGACGTCGAGCTTTCGCGCCGGCTGCGCGCGATCGGCCGGCCGGCCTGCCTCGAGGCGCGTGTCGCAACCTCCGCGCGACGCTGGGAGGCGCGCGGCGTGCTGCGCACCATCGCCCTGATGTGGCGCCTGCGCCTCGCCTATTGGCTCGGCGCGGACCCGGCGCGCCTCGCCGAGCGCTATCGCTGATGCGTGCGCCGGTGCGGGTGCTGGTACTTGCGCGTGCGCCGATCCCCGGTCAGACGAAATCGCGTCTCGTGCCGCGCCTCGGGCGCTGGGGCGCAGCGCGGCTGCAGGCGCGGCTCACCGAGCGCGCGCTGCGCACCGCGCGCGCAGCGCGCCTCGGGCCGATCGAGCTGCATGCGGCGCCGCGCGCACGGCTGGCGTTCTTTCTGCGCTGCGCGCGCCGCTTCGGGGCGTCGTTGCATGCGCAGCGCGGCCGCGATCTCGGCGAGCGCATGCAGCAGGCCGCGGCGCAGGCGCTGCGCGGCGCCCGCGCTGCGATCCTGATCGGTACCGACTGCCCGCTGCTGTCGGCGCGCGACCTGCGCCATGCCGCGCGTGCGCTGCAGGGCGGTGCCGATGCGGTGCTCGCGCCCGCGGAGGATGGCGGCTATGCCTTGATCGGCTTGCGACGCGCGGATCCGCGCGCGTTTTCCGATATCGACTGGGGCAGCGGCACGGTGTACGCGGCCACGCGTGCGCGTGCCGCCACGCTCGGCTGGCGGGTGCGGGTGCAGCGCACCGTGTGGGATCTGGACCGGCCCGAGGACCTGGCGCGCCGCATCGCCTTGCGCGCCCGCGTGCGGGGCGGCGGGCCCTGACGCGTCGATGAATCGACTGCGGCGCCGCCTGCTCGCCGCGGCCGCGGCTGCGACGTTGCCGTTCGCGCGCGCCAGCGCGGCGCGCTCGCCGGCCAGTCTGCGCGCGCTGCCGATCTCGACGCTCCAGGCCGGCGCGCCCCTGCCCGCATGGCTCGAGCCCTTCGCCTTCGAGGAACGAGCGCAGCACACCGAGTTCGCGCTGGTGAGCGACGCCGGGCGCACCGTGTTGCGCGCACGTGCCCACGCCTCGACCGCAGGGCTGGTGCGCCGGCTGTCGGTCGACCCGAACACGCTGCCGCTGCTCGAATGGGACTGGAAGGTGATGAACCTGCTCGAGCGCAGCGACCTTGCGACGCGCGCGGGCGACGATTTTCCGGCGCGCCTGTACGTCACCTTCGACGTGCCGCTCGAGCAGTTCAACCCGGTGCAACGGATCTTCCTCGCGCTCGCGCGCGCGATCTGGGGCGAGTCGCTGCCGCTGGCGGCGCTGTGCTACGTCTGGGACCGGCAGGCGCCGGCCGGCACGATCGTGCCGAACGCCTATACCGATCGCGTGCGCATGGTCGTCGCCGAGAGCGGGCCCGCCGGGCTCGGCGGCTGGCGGCGCATGCGGCGCAACCTGGTCGATGACTACCGACGCGCGTTCGGCGACGACGACGCGGCATCTGCGGACCAGCCGGTGCCGCAGGTCAACTCGATCGTGCTCTCGAGCGACACCGACAACACCGGGGAAGACGCCGAAGCGTTTTTCGGCGACGTGACGTTTCGCGCGCTGCCCGCCGGCGGCTGAGTCCGGCGCCAGTCTTCGGGCAGGCTAAATCGCGCCGGCGTCGCGCAGCAGCGCGGCGATGCGCTCGGCGATCAGCCGGTAGCCCTGTGCGTTGGGATGGATCGGGTCGGACTTGAGCGCGCTGTCGCGCAGCACCTGGCCGATGATGTTGCCCTCGTAGGGGATGTCGAACGCTTCGGCGATCTCGCCGTAGAACGCCGGCGGCGTGAAGAGAATGCCCTTCTCGGGCGTACCGATCAGGACGACGTCGACGCCGCGATCGCGCGCCAGACGCACCATCGCGCGCACGTTCTGTGCGGCCGCGGCGCTGCTCAGATTGCGCAGGAAATCGTTGCCCCCGATGCACAGGATCAGCAGCTTCGGCGTCGTGGCCTCGAGCGCAGTGGGAAGACGGGCGAGCGCCGCGGCGCTGACCTCGCCCGGTACGCCGGCAGGCACCACGCGCCGCGCGATCAACTGTTCGAGCTGTGCCGGATAGCTCTGCGCTTCGGCCGCGCCGGTGCCGTAGGTCAGGCTGTCGCCGAACGCGAGCACCACCGCGTCGGGCGCGAGGGCCGGGAGCTGCGGCGTTCTGCCGCAGCCCGCCAACCCGGCGAGCAGCGCCAGCCCGAGCGCGAGCCACAGGCGCAGTGCCATCGCGCTAGAGCGCTGCGACGGTCTGCACTTCGACGAGGAACGGTTCCTGCACGAGCCGGTCGACCACCAGCAGCGTGTTGGGCGGAAATTTTCCATCTGCAAACATGCGCGGGAATTCGCGCAGCCGCCAGGCCATGAAGCGCGCGATGTCCTGCGAGTGCACCAGGTAGGTGGTGAACTGCACCACGTTGCCCCAGGCGGCGCCCGCCGCGGCGAGCGCGGCCGCGACGTTGGCGAAGACCTGTGTGCATTGCGCGTCGAAATCCCCGTCGCCGACGATCTTGCCGTCCCGGTCGGCGGCGAGCATGCCCGCGATGAACAGAAACTCGCCCGCCTTGACCCGCGTCATGTGCGAGTACTGTCCGAGCGGCTTGCCCAGGCTGTCGGGATTGAGGATGCGGAGGTCGGCCATGCAGCGTCTCCAGGTTGTGCGCGTCGCGCTCAGCTGCGCGCACGCGCCATCTTCGTGGCGAGGTCGTTGAACTCGCGCGCGTTGACGTCGAAGTCCTTCTCCGGGCGTCGATCGACGCGCACGCCGGGGCCACGCTCCAGCGGCCGGACCACGAAGCCCGTGCGCAGCCCGCAGGCGCGCGCCGCTCGCAGGTCGTCCTTGTGCGCCGCGACCATCATGACTTCATGCGGCGCCAGCCCGAGGATGCGCGCCGCGCCGAGATAGGTTTCGGGATCGGGCTTGTAGTGCTGGAAGAGCTCGGCCGACAGGACGCAGTCCCAGGGCAGGCCGGCGTGCTTCGCCATGTTGGTGAGCAGCGCGACGTTGCCGTTCGACAGCGTCGCGATCACGTAGTCGCGCTTCAGGCGCCGCAGCCCTGCGCGCGCGTCGGGCCAGGGCTTGAGCCGATGCCAGACGCGGTTGAGGTGGTCGATCTCCGCTTCGCTGAGCCCTGTGATCGAGAAGCGTACAAGCAATTCATCGAGGATCATGCGGTGCAGTGCGTCGATCGACGTCCAGCCGAGCGCGCCGGCGCGCACGCGCGCCATCGCCGGCCGGTAGCCCGCTCGCCAGCCATCGGCGAATGCAGCCCAGTCGACATCGAGGCGCTTTGCGCGCCCCAGGCGGCGTCCTTCGGCAATCAGCGAGCCACGCCAGTCGACGACGGTGCCGAACACGTCGAACACGAGCGCCTTGACCGCGCGCAGGGCTGGCCTCATCCGGGTTTCCTTTCGTGCTGCCAGAGCACGTCGCCGCGCCCGGCATGGCGATTGAGCGCCCGGCCGGCGACGAACAGCAGGTCCGAGAGCCGGTTTAGATACTGGCGGGTGGATGCGCTCACCGGCTCGTCGCGGTGCAGCGCGACCACGCTGCGCTCTGCGCGGCGGCAGATCGCCCGTGCCAGATGTGCGGCCGCGGCGGCGCGCGAGCCACCCGGCAAAATGAACTCCTTGAGCGGCGCGAGCGTGCCGTTCCATTCTTCGAGCAGCCCGTCGAGCCGCTGGACCTGCGCGTCGTTCACCATGCGGTGGCCGGGTATGCTCAGCTCGCCGCCGACGTCGAACAGGTCCTGTTGCACCGCCTGTAGCGCGGCGCGCATCGCCTCCGGAAGCGCTTCGGCGAGCAGCACGCCGAGCGCCGAATTCAGCTCGTCGACGTCGCCCAGCGCGTGCACGCGCGCCGTGTCCTTGCCGACGCGCGCGCCGTCGCCAAGCCCGGTCTCGCCCGCATCGCCGGTGCGCGTGGTGATTTTTGTCAGTCGGTGCGCCATGCTGCGCTCGATGCCCGCCCGGGGGTCTGTTTGGTCGCGTATCTTACGTCGCTTGGATCGCGTTAGCATTAGGGCTCCCGCAGCCTGCGGGATACCTGACGGAGGAGGGGAACATGGCGACACGCGTACGCAAGGCGGAGTACTACTCCATGAAGGTGCCGAACCGGCCTGGCGCCGGTGCAAGGATGCTGGCGGCGCTCAAGACCGAAGGCGTGGGGCTACTCGCGTTCACGGGTTTCCCCGTGCGCGGCGGCGTGCAGGTCGATTTCATTCCGCAGAACGGCGCCAGCTTGCGCCGCGCGGCAAAACGCGCCGGCTGGAAGCTGTCCGAGCGCAAGGCGGTCTTCCTCCTGCAGGGTGACGACCGCGTCGGCGCGCTGACCGGCGTGCTCGACAAGCTGGCGGCGGCGCGCATCAGCCTGACCGCGCTCGACGCGGCGGTGGCCGGCGGCGGGCGCTATGGCGCGATGTTCTGGGTGAAGAAGAAAGACGTCGCGCGGGTTGCGCGCCTGCTGAAGGCGCGCTGAGCCGGGGTTCGCCGCGGATCCGGCAGGCAACGCCTGGGTCAGCGCTTTCGCCTGACCTCGCTCTCGATCGTGCCGCGGGCGAGGGTGGTGTGCACGCGCTCGCCCTCGGCGACCTGCGTGGCGTCGCGCAGCACCTCGCCAGCCGCCGAGCGGGTAATGCTGTAGCCGCGTGCGAGCACCGCCTGCGGATCGAGCACGCCGAGGCGGGCACGCAGCTCCGCGACGCGTGCCGCGGCGATCTCGCGGCGGCGCGCATCGGCCACGGCGAGGCGCGGCGCGAGCGTGCCGAGGGCGTAGCGCGCCGCGTCGAGTCGTCGCGCGGTGGCCGCTGCAAGGCGCGCGGCGAGCTGCACGAGCAGCGTGCGCAGGCCGCGCAGCCGCTCGCCGGGGTGGACCAGGCGCCGCGTGAGCGCATCGACCGACTGCGCGGCCGTCTCGATGCGTCGACGCGTCTCGCGCGCCGCGCGCCGCGCAAGCTCTGCGACCCGTGCGACGAGCTCGGCGCGCTGCGGCACCGCGAGCTCGGCCGCCGCCGTCGGCGTTGCGGCGCGCCGGTCGGCAGCGAAATCGGCAATCGTCACGTCGGTCTCATGGCCGACGCCGACCACCACCGGGATCGCCGAGGCGCGGATCGCGTAGGCGACGGCGGCTTCGTTGAACGACCAGAGATCTTCGATCGAGCCGCCGCCGCGCACCAGCAGGAGCAAGTCGCATTCCGCACGCGCGTTCGCCTGGGCGAGCGTCCTGGCGATCTGCTCCGCCGCGCCGCTGCCCTGTACCGGAACCGGGTAGACGACGACGCCGACCGCGGGATTGCGGCGTGCAAGGGTCGTCAGGACGTCGCGCAGCGCCGCGGCGGCCAGCGAGGTGATCACGCCGACCGTGCGCGGTTGGGCTGGCAGGACGCGCTTGCGCGCGGGATCGAATAGGCCTTCGCGCTCCAGCGCCTGCTTGAGCTTGAGGAAACGCTCATACAGCGGCCCGAGTCCGGCCTCGCGCATCGTCTCGACCCGCAACTGGAACCGCCCGCGGGGCTCGTACAGCGTGACCAGGGCGCGCGCTTCGACCCGCATGCCTTCGCGCGGCGCCCAGGCGAGCGCCGCCGCGCGGGCCTGAAACATCACGCAGTCGACCTGTGCGGCGTCGTCCTTGAGCGTGAAATAGCAATGGCCGGATGCCGCGCGGGTGAAGTTCGAGATTTCCCCGCGTACCCAGGCGAGCGGAAAGCGTCGCTCCAGGACGTCACGTGCGCTGCGCAGCAGCGCGGAGACGCTGAGCACCCCGCTGCGTGGCGATTCGGGGTCGTTCGCGGTCTGGTTCGGCATGGTCCGGGGCTCGCGGGGCGACGCTAGACTAATCCACATCGTCCGCGGCGTCGCCGCGCCCGCTCGGCAAACGCGCGCGGAACCCGATTCTTTTCCATAAGCTGCTGTAAATGTGCCGGAAAAGACTGCTCAAATTTTGACCGAAGGCGATTCCGGGCATCCGCTGAGAGGGCGAACGACAAGTGCTCAACGACAATCCACAAAGTTATCCACAACTTTTGTGGATAACGAACGCCGGCTTCGCCGTGCACCGAACGTGGGTCCTGGCGCAGGCCCGACGTGCGCCTTGCCGCAGGCATGGCCTTTGGCTAAAGTGCGCCCACCCCGCAGCGCGGGCCGACGCACCGCATGCGGGAACGGGTGAGGCGTCATTTGAACTGCTGAACTGCTTGACCCGCGTGTCATGTGTGACTTAATTCACACTTTTCACCGTTTTCACCTGATCTCCGCAGCCGAACCTTCGGAAAGCGATCGTGTTTGCGATTATTCAAGCCGCCGGGTGGCCGATCTGGCCATTGCTTGCCGCCTCCGTGATCGCGGTGGCGTTGATTATCGAGCGCGCGGTTTCGCTGCGCCGCGACAAGATCGTCCCGGCCACGCTGCTCGAGCAGGTCGTGACCGTCTACCAGCGCCACGGCGTGTCCGAGGAGGTCCTCGAGCGGCTGGCCAGGGACTCGCCACTCGGCGTCGTGCTGGCCGCCGGACTGCGCAACCACGCCAGCTCGCGCTACGTGATGCGCGAGGCGATCGAGGAAGCCGGGCGGGCCGTGACCCACGATCTCGAGCGCTTCCTGACGACCCTGGGCACGATCGCCACCGCGTCTCCGCTGCTCGGCTTGTTCGGCACGGTCATCGGCATGATTGAAATCTTCGCCTCCCAGTCGCCGAGCGGCACGAACCCGCAGCAGCTCGCGCATGGCATATCGGTCGCGTTGTACAACACGGCGTTCGGCATCGGCATCGCGATCCCGTCGCTGATTTTCTACCGGCACTTCAGGAACCGTGTCGAAGGCTACGTGGTCGACATGGAGCAGGCCGCAGCGCGGCTGGTCGACACGGTGCACGGCGAGCGCAGCGACGCGCCGCGCATGGCGCCACGCGCAGACTAGCGGCGCGACCGCGGAGCCCGGGGGACGTGAATTTTCAGCGCGGACGTGAGAAGGAACCGCTCGAGATCAATCTCGTGCCGATGATCGACGTCATGCTCGTGATCCTGATCTTTCTCATGATCACGACGACCTACTCCAAGTACACGGAGCTGCAGATCAATCTGCCCACGGCCGACGTCGCGAAGCAGCCGGAGCGGCCCAACGAGGTCGCGGTGCTCGTCAACGCGAAGGGTCAGTACGTGATCAACAGGGAGCCGGTGACGTTCTCGAGCGTCGAGCAGTTCTCGTCGGTGCTGAAGCAAGCGGCGGGCGATGCCAAGGAGCCGGTCGTGGTGATCAGCGCCGACGCCAAGGCATCGCACGAATCCGTGGTGCGCGTGATGTGGGCGGCGCAGTCCGCCGGTCTCGCCAGAATCACCTTCACCACAGAGTCGGCGAAATGAGCGACGCGGAACGGCGCGGCGCCGGCCGGGAACGCGCGCCATCGCCGCGAAAGCCCTAGTCCGCGCCTGGTACCGCGGCGGCGCGCTCGCCTGGCTGCTCTGGCCGGCGAGCCTTGCGTTCGGCGCGGTGGTGTTCCTGCGCCGCACGCTCTACCGGCTGCGGCTGCTGCGCAGCACGCGGGTCGACGTGCCTGTCATCGTGGTCGGCAATCTCGTCGTGGGCGGGAGCGGCAAGACGCCGCTCGCGCTCTGGATTGCAATCCATCTGCTGCGCGCGGGCTGGTCCCCGGGCATCGTCTCGCGCGGCTACGGCGCGCCGGTCGATGCGCCGCGCGAGGTGAGCCTCGCCTCCGAGGCCGTCGAGGTGGGCGATGAGCCGATCCTGCTCGCGCGACGCAGCGGCTGCCCGGTCTGGGTCGGCCCCGACCGCGCGCGCGCGATCGCCGCGCTTTGCGCCAAGCATGCCGACGTGGACGTGATCGTGCTCGACGACGGTTTGCAGCACTACCGGCTGCGGCGCGACATCGAGATTGCGGTCGTCGACGCGCGCGGATTCGGCAACGGCTTTCTCCTGCCCGCGGGTCCGCTGCGCGAGCCGCCGGCGCGCCTGCGCTCGGTCGCTGCGGTCGTCGCGCACGGCGCGGACAAGGCCCGCCTTTCGGCGATCGCGCGCGGCGTGCCGGTATTCGGCATGCGGCTCGAGGGCGAGATGCTGCATCGGATGACCGATGCACGCGACCGCCGGCCGCTCAAGGCGCTGGCCGGCAAGTCGGTACACGCGGTCGCGGGAATCGGCAATCCGAATCGATTCTTTCTGCAACTCGCCCGCGTCGGTGCCAAAATCCGGCCGCATCCGTTCGCGGACCACTATCCGCTGCGTGCCGGGGACCTCGAGTTCGGTGACGCCCTGCCGGTCGTGATGACCGAAAAGGACGCGGTAAAATTGCGCAGCACTGCGAAACCCAACTGGTGGGTATTGCCGGTGCACGCCGCGCCCGAGCCCGGCTTCGGCGCGTGGTTGCTGCACCGACTGGGGGGTGCAAAGAACCGATGAGCGCGCTCGATCCGCGATTGCTGGAAATCCTCGTCTGCCCCTTGTGCAAGGGGCCGCTCGTGTATCGCAAGGGGCAGAGCGAGCTGATCTGCAAGGCGGATCGGCTGGGTTACCCGATCAAGGATGACATTCCGGTCATGCTCGAAGAGGAAGCGCGCAAGCTGCCGCCGGAAGAAGAGGTCGCGTGAGGGCGCGGTGACGGCGTGAGCTTCGCCGTCGTCATTCCGGCGCGCTACGCGTCGACCCGCTTTCCCGGCAAGCCGCTGGCCGCGCTCGGCGGCAAGCCGATGGTGGTACAGGTCTGCGCGCGCGCGGCGGCGAGTGGCGCGGCGAGCGTCCACGTAGCGACCGACGATGCGCGCATCGCCGAAGCGGTGCGGGCGCACGGCTACGCGGCGCTGATGACGCGCAGCGACCACGCCTCGGGCACCGAGCGGATTGCCGAAGCCGCCGCGCAGCTTGGCCTGGCCGACGATGCGATCGTGGTCAACGTGCAGGGTGATGAGCCGCTGATTGCGCCGGCGCTGATCGCGCAGGTTGCCGAGGTGCTCGCGCAGCATCCGCGGGCGGCGGTGTCGACCGCCTGCCATCCGATCCACGACGCGGAGGCGGCTTTCAATCCGAATGTGGTGAAGGTGGTGCTCGACGCGCAGGGTGAAGCGCTGTATTTCAGTCGCGCACCGATCCCCTGGGCGCGCGACGCCTACGCCGCGGGCGGGCGCATGCCGCCCGCCGAGCTGCCGATGTACCGCCATGCGGGGATCTACGGCTATCGCGTCGCGTTTCTGAAGCGCTACGCCGCGCTGACGCCCTCGCCGCTCGAGGCCTTCGAGGCGCTCGAGCAGCTACGCGTGCTCTGGCACGGCGACCGGATCGCGGTCGCGGTGAGCAGCGTGGAGATCCCGCCCGGGGTCGACACGCCCGCGGACCTGGCGCTGGTGCGCGCGCGGTTTGACCCTGCCGCGGAAACGGGCTAGAAGCTATCCGCGCGACCCCCTCTGCGAAGCCTGCGTCGCGGCCGGTCGGGGGTCGCGCGCCGCGCCCTTTGGTACTCGATTGCGAATTCGGACGACTCTGCCATGCGCATCATCCTGCTGGGACCGCCAGGCGCCGGGAAGGGTACCCAGGCCGCTTTTCTGGCTGCGCGCTATGGCATCCCGCAGATCTCGACCGGTGACATGCTGCGCGCGGCGATCAATGCGGGGACGGCGCTTGGCGTGGCCGCCAAGAAGGTGATGGACAAGGGGCGGCTGGTGTCGGACGACATCGTTCTCGCCCTGGTGAAGGAACGGTTGCGTGCGCCCGATTGTGTCGAAGGCTATCTGTTCGATGGCTTTCCCCGCACTCTCGCGCAGGCCGAGGCGATGCGCGAAGCCGACCTGCGCGTCGATGTGGTGCTCGAGATCGACGTGCCCGACGAGGAGATCATCGCGCGCATGGCGGGTCGGCGCGTCCATCCGGGTTCGGGACGCAGCTACCATGTGAAGTTCAATCCGCCGAAGCGCCCGGACCAGGACGATCAGACCGGCGAGCCGCTGATCCAGCGCGACGACGATCGCGAAGACACCGTGCGCCGGCGCTTGAAGGTTTATCACGCGCAAACCCGCCCGCTGATCGACTATTACAAGGTCTGGGCGGCGGGTGGCGACGCGCGCGCGCCGAAGCACCTGCGTATCGCGGGCAGCGGCGGGGTGGAAGAAATCCGCGATCGGGCGTTCGCGGCGCTCGACGCGGCGGCCTAGGGGCCGATGGCGGGCACCCGGCGCAAACGCAAGGCGCGCACGCCGCGCAACGCGCTCTACGCGCAATCGGGCGGCGCCACCGCGGTCGTCAATGCGACGGCCTGCGGCGTGATCGAGGCCGCGCGCGCGGCGCAGGGCCGCATCGGGCGACTGTACGCGGCGCGCGACGGCATTCTCGGCGCGCTGCACGAAGACCTGATCGATACCAGCCGGGAATCGGCTGCTGCCGTGCGCGCCTTGCGCGCCACGCCCGGTGCCGCGTTCGGATCCTGCCGCTACAAGCTGAAAGGGCTCGAGGCGGACCACGACAAGTACGCGCGGCTGGTCGAGGTGCTGCGGGCGCACGACATCGGCTGGTTCTTCTACAACGGCGGCAACGACTCGGCCGACACCACGCTCAAGCTCTCGCAGATCAGCGCGCGCATGGGCTATCCGCTGGCCGCGATCGGCGTGCCGAAAACGATCGACAACGACCTGGTCGGCACCGACTGCTGTCCGGGCTTCGGCTCGGCGGCGAAGTACGTCGCGACCTCGATCCGCGAGGCGGCGCTCGATGTCGCTTCGATGGCGAGCACCTCGACGCGGGTGTTCGTTCTCGAGGTGATGGGGCGCCATGCCGGCTGGCTCACCGCCGCCTGCGGCCTGGCGGCGGCACACGCGGGTGATGCGCCGCACCTGCTGCTGTTTCCCGAGCTGCTGTTCGACGAGGCGCGCTTTCTGGACCGGGTCAAACGCACCGTCGAGCGGGTCGGATACTGCGTGATCGCGGTTTCGGAGGGACTGCGCGACGCGCAGGGCGCGTTTCTCGCCGAGCAAGGCTCGGTCGACGCTTTCGGCCACCGGCAGCTCGGCGGCGTGGCGCCGCTCATTGCGCATCTCGTGCAGGCGCGCCTCGGCTACAAGCAGCACTGGGCGGTCGCCGACTACCTGCAGCGCGCCGCGCGCCATATCGCCTCAAAGACCGATCTCGAGCAGGCCTATGCGCTCGGGCGCGCGGCGGTGCGGCTCGGCCTGGCCGGACGCAACGCCGTGATACCGGTGATCGAGCGCGTCTCGACGCGGCCCTACCGCTGGCGCATCGGCGTGGCCCGGCTCGAGACGGTCGCGAACCGGGAGCGCCGCTTGCCGCGGCGCTTCATCGGCGCCGACGGCTTCAACATCACGCCGGCCTGCAGGCGCTACCTGGCGCCGCTCATCGAGGGCGAGGCGCCGCCGCCGTTTCGCGACGGGCTGCCGGCCTACGTGCAGCTGCGCAAGGCGCCGGTGCGCCGTCGGCTGCGCTCGGCGTTTCGCGCCTGAGCCGCGCGACGCCCGCGAACGCGGATCTTTGCTAAAATCCGCGGCTTTCCCGCGGACGCCCCCGTCCGCGCAATTAAAAGACAGGGAGTACTGTCATGACCGTATTGTGGTTCGCGCTCGCCTGCGCGCTGTTCGCGATCTTCTACGGCATCGTTCAGGCCAGGTGGATCATCTCGCTGCCCGCGGGCAACGAGCGGATGCGCGAAATTTCGGATGCGGTGCGCGAAGGCGCCGTGGCCTACCTCAAGCGCCAGTACACGACCATCGCGATCGTCGGCGTGGTGCTGTTTCTGGTGATCGGCTTCATCCCGCAGCTCGGCTGGGGCACCGCGTGGGCCTTCGTCATTGGCGCGGTGCTCTCCGGGCTCTCGGGCGTCATCGGCATGAACATCTCGGTGCGCGCCAACGTGCGCACCGCAGAGGCGGCGCGCACCGGCCTGAACGAGGCGCTGCAGGTGGCGTTTCGCGGCGGGGCGATCACCGGCCTGCTGGTGGTCGGGCTTGGCCTGCTCGGCGTCGCCGGCTACTTCCTGTTTCAGTACACCAATGAGCCCCACAAAACCGAACTCGTGAAGATGATTCATCCGCTGATCGGACTCGGCTTTGGCGGCTCGCTGATCTCGATCTTCGCGCGACTCGGCGGCGGCATCTTCACCAAGGGCGCCGACGTCGGCGCCGACCTGGTCGGCAAGGTCGAGGCCGGCATTCCGGAGGACGACCCGCGCAACCCGGCCGTGATCGCCGACAATGTCGGCGACAACGTCGGTGACTGCGCCGGCATGGCGGCCGACCTGTTCGAGACCTATGCGGTGACGATCATCGCCACCATGCTGCTCGGTGCGCTGGTCATCCAAAGGCTCGAGGCGGTCGTCTACCCACTCGCGCTCGGCGGCTTTGCGATCATCGCCTCGGTCGTCGGCACCTGGTTCGTCAAGGCGAAGCCGGGCGACAAGAACGTGATGCCTGCGCTGTACAAGGGCCTCGCCTGCGCCGGTGGCCTCGCCCTGGTGGCGTTCTATCCGATTACGCGCGAGATCATGGGGGGTGTCGTCGAATCCACGCTGGCGCTGTACGGGGCCGCGGTGGTCGGCATCGTGCTCACCGGCTTCATGGTGTGGATCACCGAGTATTACACCGGCACCGAGTACAAGCCGGTGCAGCACGTCGCGTCGGCGTCGACCACCGGGCACGCGACCAACATCATCGCCGGCCTTGGCGTGGCGATGAAATCGACCGCCTGGCCGGTGCTCGCGGTCTGCGTGGCGATCGTCCTGTCCTATACGCTCGCCGGCCTGTACGGCATCGCGATCGCGGCGACCTCGATGCTGTCGATGGCAGGCATCATCGTGGCGCTCGACGCCTACGGCCCGATCACCGACAACGCGGGCGGCATCGCCGAGATGGCCGATCTGCCCGCGTCGGTGCGCGCGATCACCGATCCGCTCGACGCAGTCGGCAACACGACCAAGGCGGTGACCAAGGGCTACGCGATCGGCTCGGCCGGCCTCGCTGCGCTGGTGCTGTTTGCCGATTTCACGCACGCGCTGGAAAAGGCGAACGAGTCGCTTCACATCACGTTCGACCTGTCGAACCACTACGTGATCGTCGGCCTGTTCATCGGCGGCATGGTGCCGTTCCTGTTCGCTTCGATGGCGATGGAAGCGGTCGGTCGCGCCGCGGGCGCGGTGGTCCTCGAGGTGCGGCGCCAGTTCAAGGAGATCCCCGGCATCATGGAAGGCACGGCGCGCCCCGAGTACGGCGTCGCGGTCGACATGCTGACGCGCGCGGCGATCAAGGAGATGATGGTGCCGTCGCTGCTGCCGGTGCTCGTGCCGATCGTCGTCGGCCTGGGCTTCGGCTGGCTCGGCGGCCCGGTCGCAGGCGCGCAGGCGCTCGGCGGCGTGCTGATGGGCACGATCGTGACGGGCCTGTTCGTCGCGATCTCGATGTGCACCGGCGGCGGTGCCTGGGACAACGCCAAGAAATACATCGAGGACGGCCACCATGGCGGCAAGGGCTCGGAGGCGCACAAGGCGGCGGTGACCGGCGATACGGTGGGCGATCCATACAAGGACACCGCGGGGCCGGCGGTGAACCCGCTGATCAAGATCATCAACATCGTCGCGCTGCTGGTGGTACCGTTGCTGGTGTGACGCGGCGCGTGATGCAGCAGCGTATTCGCAGGGCGGCTTCGGCCGCCCTTTTCGTTTTCTGGGCCACGTGGTCCGTAGCGGCCGGCGCGCAGCCGATCGGCCAACCCGAAGCCGCGACCGGCCGGGCCGCGAAGCACGCGCTCGACGCGACGCAGCAGCTCGTCGTGGCCGCCAATCCCTACGCCGCGGACGCCGGCCTCGAGATCCTGCGCGCGGACGGCAGCGCAGTCGATGCGGCCGTGGCCGTGGCGCTCGTGCTCGGCTTGGTCGAGCCGCAGTCTTCCGGGCTCGGCGGCGGCGGCTTCCTGCTGCACTGGTCGGCGCGCACGCAGCGCGTGCGCAGCTACGACGGGCGCGAGACGGCGCCCGCCGCGGCGCGCGCAGACCGCTTCGTCGAGCCGAGCGGGCGCACGATGCCGTTCTTCGAGGCGGTGGTGAGCGGCGGCTCGATCGGCGTGCCCGGCATGCTGCGTCTGCTCGAGCTCGCGCACGCACGCCACGGACGCCTGCCCTGGGCACGCCTGTTCGAGCCGGCGATCCGGCTCGCCGAGGCGGGCTTTGCAATGTCGCCGCGGCTGCACGGGCTGCTCGCCGCGGACAAGTTCCTGCGCGGCGACGTCGCCGCACGCGCGCTGTATTACCGCGACGACGGCACGCCGCGCGCAGTGGGCAGCACGATCGCGAATCCGGCCTACGCCGTCACGCTGCGCGTGGTCGCGGCGCAGGGCGCCGATGCGTTCTATCGCGGGCCGATCGCCGAGGACATCGTGCGCACGGTGCAGGCCGATCCGCGCCCCGGCGACATGACGCGCGAGGATCTCGCGCGCTATGCGGCGATCGAGCGTGAGCCCGTCTGCGGCGCGTATCGCGCGCGCCGGATCTGCGGCATGGGCCCGCCGTCGGCCGGGGCGATCGTCGTGCTGCAGATCCTCGGCATCCTCGAGCGCACCGCCTTCGCGCGCGCCGCGCCCGGCTCGGCCGAGGCGGTGCACGACTTTGCCGAAGCCGGGCGGCTCGCCTACGCCGATCGCAACCACTACATTGCCGATCCGGCGTTCGTGCCGCAGCCGGTGGCCGGGCTGCTCGCGCCCGCGTATCTCGAGGCACGCGCGAAGCTCGTCGGCGAGCGCTCGATGGGCGCCGCCGAACCCGGCCGGCCGGCGGGGGTCGTGTCGATCGGTCCGGCGCATGCGGGCCACGAGACCGGAACGACGCATTTCTCGATCGTCGATGCGCAGGGCGACGTCGTGGCGATGAGCGCCTCGATCGAGAACGCCTTCGGTGCGCGCCGCATGGTGCGCGGCTTTCTGCTCAACAACCAGCTCACCGATTTCGCCTTCGATCCGCGCTCGCGCGGCGCGCCCGCCGCGAACCGCGTGCAGGGCGGCAAGCGCCCGCGGAGCACGATGGCGCCGACCTTCGTGTTCGCGCCGGACGAATCGCTCGAGATGGCGCTCGGCTCGCCCGGCGGACGCGCGATCGCGAACACCGTCGCCAAGGTGATCGTCGGCGTGCTCGATTGGGGACTCGATCTGCAATCGGCGCTCGAGCTGCCGAATTTCGGCAGCACGAACGGACCGACCTTCATCGAGCGCGGTAGCCGCTACGAGAACCTCGCCGAAGCGCTCGAGGCGCGCGGCCATGTGCTCAATCTGGCGCGGATGACCAGCGGCGTGCACGCGATCCGGCGTACGCCCGGCGGCTGGCGCGGCGCGGCGGATCCGCGGCGCGAGGGCGTGGCGCGCGGCGACTGATCCGGCCACCGGCTGCAGTAAGGCAACTGTAAGCGGTGCATGCGTCCTCGGGTGGCAGACTCGGGGGGTGCACAGGGTTCGGCGACGCGCTCCGGCGACGCCGATCGTGGGAAGATTGGCGACGAGCGGAGGTCCTTGAGTGGCGCCAGCGCGACGACGCAGCACCGCATTTGCCAAGACCACGCGCCCCGTGGTCGGCTCGGCGATGCCGCGCGAACGGCTCTTCGCGCGGCTCGACGGCGCGCCGGGGCGCAGCGTGGTCTGGATCTCCGGTCCGCCGGGCGCGGGGAAGACGACGCTGGTGGCGAGCTACATCGAGGCGCGCCGCATGCAGAGCCTTTGGTACCAGGTCGACGCCGACGACAGCGACGTCGCGACGTTTTTCCATTATCTGGGGCACGCGGCGCGCAAGCTCGAAGACGGCCGGGCGCGCGAATACCCGGTCTTTTCGGGGGCGGAAAGCACCGAGCTCGCCGCGTTTGCGAGGCGCTTTTTCCGCCAGCTGTTTGCGCGGACCAAAGGGCCTTTCGCGCTGGTGCTCGACAGCCTGCAGGCGGTCCCCGCGGAAAGTCCCTTGCAGAACGTGCTCGAGGCGGCCGTGCCGCAGATTCCGCGGCACTGCTGCGTCATCGTCACCAGCCGCCTGGACCCGCCGGCGTCATTCGCGCGCTTTCGTGTCACGGGAGAAATGTTGTGCCTGGGCTGGGATGCCCTGCGCCTCGATCGCGAAGAGCTCGGACAGATCGCGCGGCTGCGGGGCCAGGCGCTGAACGAAGAGGTGCTGGCCCAGCTCGAGGAGCGTACCCAGGGCTGGGCCGCGGGTCTGGTGCTCTTGCTGGAGCATGCGAAATTCTCCGGTCGCGTCCCGGAACTCCCTGGCGGCGCGACGCCGCAGGCGGTGTTCGACTATCTCGCCGGCGAGATCTTCGAGCAGTTCGAGCCGCCGACGCGCACGTTCCTGCTGCGCATTGCCTGCCTGCCGCGGATGACCGCCGAGGTGGCGCGCGCACTCTCGGGCGACGCGAATGCCGGACGACTCCTGGTCAACCTTGCGCTCAACAACTACTTCGTGAGCGCGGCGCCCTCCGAGGAGGGACGCGTGTACCAGCTGCATCCGCTGCTCTTGGATTTCCTGCGCGGCCGCGCCGCGCGTGACCTCCCGGAGGCGCTCGCACCGGCGCACTTGCAGCGCGCGGCAACGCTGTTGCGCGGCGCCGGACAAGTCGAGGACGCGGTAGCGCTGCTCGCGCAATCGCAGGACTGGCCGGCGATTGCGGCGATTGCTGCCGAAGAGGCGCCGCGCATGCTCTCGCAGGGCCGAAGCCTGATGCTCGGTGACTGGCTCGAACTGCTTCCGCCGGGCGTCCTGGACAGCGACCCGGCGCTGCTGGTCGCACTCGGCCAGTGCCGCGCACGCAGCGCGCCGCGCGAGGCGCGGCGGCGTTTCGAGCAGGCGCTCGAGGCATTTCAGCGACGCGCGGACAGCGCCGGCGCGGTGCGTGCCTGTTGCGGCCTGATCGACGCGATCATCTTCGAGTTCGACGATCTCGCGCCGCTCGATCGCTGGTGCAGCGTGCTGGACGCGCTCCTCGGCGCGCAGGTCGCGCAAAACCCGGCGCACACGGACCGGGTCGCGGCGGGCGCCATGGTGCGCGCGATGCTGCTGCGCGATGCGGGCAATCCCGCCCTGGCCGGCTGGATCGAGCGCGCAGGCATGCCGGTCGCGGCGGCCGCGCGCGCGCTGCTGCGTGGCGAATTCGCCGCCGCCGCAGCCGCCGTGGAAGCGACGCGCGGCGAGCGGCGCGGACTTCCGCTACAGCTTGCGCTGGCGGCCGACATGGCCGCTGCGCTACAGCAGCTGCTCGATGGTGCGCACAAGAGTGCTCTGGATCTGGCGCGCGACTGTCTCGCGCGCGCCGACGCCGAGGGCGTGCACGGTTACGATGGCTGGCTGCGCGCGCTCGGCGCGGCGGCTGCGCTGGGCGCGGGGGATCGCGATGCGGCGCGTGCCGAGCTGCAGCGGCTCGACGCGGGCGACGTGCAACTGCGCCGTGGCGACCGTGCGATTCTGCACTACCTGCGCGGCTGGCTGGCCTCGCTCGAGGGCGAGACCGACGGCGCGCTGCGCGAAGCGCGTCTTGCGGTCGCGCTCGCGACCGAGACCGGGCTGACCTGGCTCGAATGCCTCGCGCGCTGCGCCCTGGCGCGCTGCATTGCCGGCGCGCCCGATCGCCGCGGTAGCGAAGCCCAGCTGCGCGCCGCCGAAGCCATCGCGGCTGCGCAGGGCAGCGCCTGGCTCGCCTTTTGCACCCGGCTCGCCGCGGCCGAGGCCGCGGCCGCGCAGGGCGACGAAGCGCTCGCGCTGACGGCGCTGCGCGCCGCCCTGCCCGTGGGGCGCGAGCATGGTTTGCGCCACACCCCGTGGTGGCGGCCACGCGAGACCGCGGCGCTGTGCGCGCTCGCGCTGCGCAACGAACTCGAGACCGACTATGTCCGTGGTCTGGTGAAGGAACGCGGTCTGGTGCCGCGCACGCCGCCGCTGCGCGTACGCGGCTGGCCCTGGCCGTTTCGCGTGTACACCCTGGGCGGGTTCGAGCTCCTGCGCGGCGAGGCGCCGGTCGAATTTTCCGGCAAGGCGCCGGGGCGTCCCATGGAGCTGCTCAAGGTGCTGATCGCGCTCGGCGGGCAGAACGTGCGCGCCGACCAGCTCGGCGACGCGCTCTGGCCGCACGTCGATGCAGACTATGCGCACAAGTCGTTCACCGCGACGCTGCACCGCCTGCGCCGCCTGCTCGGCGACGACGGCGCGCTGCTGCTGCGCGACGCGCGCCTCAGCCTGGATCCCGGACTGATCTGGGTCGATGTCTGGGCGCTCGATCGCGTGATCGCCGAATTCGACGAGGCGCTGCGGAGCAGCGCGGCGGGCAAGCCTGCCGCCGCACTGTCGGCGCTGACGGACGAGGCGCTCGCGCTGTATCGAGGCCCGTTCCTGCCGGACGAATCGGAGCAGCCGAACTTCCTCGCGCAGCGCGAGCAGATCAGGGCGCGCCTGCTGCGCTATCTCGCGCGCGCGGCGCGCAGCCTGGAAGACGCGGGCCGTGGCGAGGCCGCCGCAGACTGCTACCTGCGATTGATCGACGCGGACCCGATGTACGAGGCGCCGTACCGCAATCTGATGCTCAGCTACCAGCGTGGCGGCGAGCTTGCCGAGGCGCGCGCGGTCTACGAGCGCTTGCGCACCCAGCTGTCAGCCAAGGCGAAATCGATGCCGTCCGCTGAGACGCAGGCGGTCTACGCGGGCCTCGCCGGTCCGGCGCCGGAGCAGCCGGCCTAGCGCGCAGGCCGCTAGCGCCGGCCCGCGGGTGGGCGACCGGTCGCCAGCTCGCGCTCGAAGCCCGCCCAGATCTTGTCGAGCGCCATGCGCACGCCAGTCGGCGGCGGGTAGTCGCGGCGCGGCACGCCCGGGCGCGGCACGACCTCGCGCATGCGCGTGGTGAGGGAAACCTCGGATCCGCCGTTGCTTGCCGGCAGCACCGTGGCGTTGATCACGATGACGTAATCCTCCGGCTCGAAGCTGAGCGTCTTGCAGTACGGGCCGAGGCGCGGACAGAGGATTGAAAGCATCATCGGCCCGTCGGCCTGCACCACCTGGCGCCACTCCTGGGCGCTCAGCGGGCGCGGCGCGGGCGCCGCAACGGTCAGCGTGCCGGTCAGCGCATCGCGGCTCTCGACGATCATCCGCAGCCGCGTCAGCGCGACGAGCAGCGTGTCGTAGGCGACCGCCGGCCGCACCCGAAAGCTGCGCGTGCCACGCTCGGCCAGAATGCGCTCGTATTCCTTCT
>Ga0210060_1000151_pt1 | contig 38982 bp, 41 predicted proteins | sample Joice_CattailNLB_FD_184871 | JGI IMG/M metagenome (GOLD analysis project Ga0210060, IMG submission 184871) | Wetland microbial communities from San Francisco Bay, California, USA, that impact long-term carbon sequestration - Joice_CattailNLB_D2... | ecosystem: Environmental > Aquatic > Marine >...
TCATTCCTAAAACCGTCCCGGGAACGTCGCCCCGGGGCGGTTTTTTTCACCGGGAAGCGAATGTCTTCCCACCTTGGATTCGCTAACGGAAAACAGTCGGGGTTACGCATCTCAGCGTAACCCCTTTCCCTGTCCCATGGGCCATCCTGAACCGAGAAGGGGGGGATCCACAAGTAGCCCGGATCTCGAGGGGCAGGGAGGGTTAGGACCGGATGGCCTCGCCTTCCGGGATGCCATAAATGTTCCCGCCGAGGAAACCTCGCTCTTGCCGCCGCCATCCTACCGCCAAGTATGGTTTTTTCACGCTACATACATGATGGGAAAGTATTTGGGAAGGAGGTGGAGCATGGCAGAGAAGTGGAAGTTGACCGGAACATATTGTGAGGCATGCAACTGCGAAGTGGCTTGTTCGTGTGTTTTCCTGAACGCTCCGACAGGGGGGGAATGCACACTCCTTGTCGGCTGGCATATCGACAAGGGATACTATGGAAACGTCGACCTGGGAAACCTGAATATCGCCCTCGCGGTGCACTCTCCGGGGCATATGGTCGAGGTGAAATGGCGAGTAGCCCTGTATCTTGATCAAAATGCGTCTGAGAAACAGAAAGATGCATTGACCCAGATCTTTACCGGTCAGGCAGGCGGGCACCCCGGGATGCTGGTTTCCCACGTCGGCGACGTGCTGGGGATAAAACATGTCCCTATCGAATACACGGCGAACGGGAAGCGGCGAACCTTAAAAATTTCCGATGTGGGCGCCGCGGAAATCGAGGCAATCGAAGGACAAGGCGGGGGAGACGCCACCATCGAAGGTCATCCCTTCTGCATCGCTCCGGGCTACAAAGCGGTGGTGGCAAAGTCCAAAAAGCTGAATTATAAAGATTATGGCCTTCACTGGGAGATCTCGGGGAAGAACGGGTATTTTTCGCCCTTTTCCTACCAGGGGTAAAAAGGGATGGCATCAGGACGCGGCGATGCTGTACTGAAGCGTGACCGAGCCTTCGTGATCTCGGGCATTGCGGGCATCGTCGCGGTGTTGCTGCTTCTGGCGGGATTCAGTCATCAGGCCCTGGCCGCGGCAAAACCGGAACTCCTGGTTGCCATCTCGCTCGATATCCCGCCTTTCGTCATGGACAAAGCTGCCGGCGGGATAGAGGTCGATATCGTACGGCATGCCCTGAAGGAGTACAGCCTGCGTTTTATCCAACTTCCTTATGAAGAGCTGCAGAAAGCGGTGCAGCAGAAACGGGTGGATGTGTCCGTCGGTGTGCAGCCGGGCGACAAAGGGGTCCATTATTCCGCCGACTTTATCAACTTTGTCAATTACGCGATCAGCAAGAAGGCAGATGGTATCCGGATCGACAGCGTTGCCGACCTGCGGGATCATCAAGTGCTGACCTGGGAAAATGCTTACCTGGAGCTGGGCAGCGAATTCGAGGCGATGTTCTCCCCACAATCCCCCCATCGGAATAACTACATCGAAGTCGCCGATCAAAAAGAGCAGGTCCGCAAGTTCTGGGAAGGGAAAGGCCTGGTCATTGTGATCGACTACAGCATCTTCAGCTATTTCAGCAGGAAAATGGGCCATGAAATAAACGAGGTCAGCTTCCACGCCATCTTTCCGCCGGTGACAAACTTCAAAGTGGGCTTCCAGGATGTCACCGTGCGCAACCGGTTTAACGAAGGCCTCTCTGCCATGTGCGGTAACGGAGAGTATGCCGGACTGCTTCATCGCTATGGTGTGGTGGTGAAGCAGACGGTCTGTGAATAATCCGGTCCATGGGGGGAATGTCATGAAACGCGGCTTGCCATGCCTGCTGTTTGCACTTGTGGTGTCTCTTTCCCTGGCGATGCTCCTGCCGGCCCCGGCTCCGGCGGCCTACAAGAGCGAATACAAGCTGAGCGTAGTCGTCGGTCCCAAGTTCCCGTGGGGCGAAGGGGCGACGAAGTTCGCGGATCTCGTGCGGGAACGGACGAAGGGGAGGATCAACATCAAGGTGTACACCTCCTCCTCCCTGATGGCGGGGAAACAGACCAACGAGTTCCTCATCCTCAAGCAGGGGGTGGCAGATTTTGCCTTCGCCTCCACGATCAACTGGTCCTCCACGATCAACGAGCTGAACCTGTTCAACCTTCCCTTCTTCTTCCCTGACTACCAGACGCTGGACGCGGTCAAGGAAGGGAGCGTCGGAAAGAAGATCGCCGCCTTGCTCGAGGAAAAAGGGGTCCTGTTTCTCGGATGGGGGGAGAACGGGTTCCGCGAGATCACGAACTCCAAGCGGGCCATCCATACCCCCGCGGATCTTGATGGGCTGAAGATCCGGGTGGTCGGCACGCCGGCCTTCATCGACACAATGAAGGCGCTGGGGGCAAACCCCGTGAACATGAACTGGGGGGAGGCGCAGGTCGCCTTTCAGCAGGGGGTGGTCGACGGGCAGGAGAACCCGGTCGTGGGGGTCCTCATCCCCGTCCAGATCTGGCAGTTCCACAAGTACATCACCCTCTGGCACTACGTGATCGATCCCCTGATGCTAACGGTGAACCAGGAGGTCTTCCAGTCCTTTACGCCGGAAGACCGCAAGATCGTCCGGGCGGCGGCGGGCGAAGCGACGAATTGGCAGGTGGAGACCGTCCGCAAGGGGCTGATCCCGCCCGACCTCTCGGCCCTGGATCTCCTCAAGAGCAAGGGGATGGAAATCACGACCCTCACCAAGAAGGAGCGGCAGCTCTTCATCGACAAGACCCGGGGCGTGTATGAGGAGTGGAAGGGCAAGATCGGAAAGGACCTGGTGGAGGAAGCGGAGAAGATCATCGAGTCGCACTGACCGGGGATCCGATGAGGGACAAGCTCCGGTGGTTCGTTGAGCATTTCGAGGAGGTCATGGGGGCGCTGATCCTCGCCCTCATGACCCTTTTCGCCTTCCTGAACGTCCTCACCCGCTATCTGATCAAGTATTCCTTCGCCCCTTCCGAGGAGATCGAGGTGAACGCCCTGGTCTGGATCACGATGTTCGGGGCCGCCGCGGCGTTCAAGCGTGGATCCCACCTGAAACTCATCTTCCTGAACCGGTACGTGGGAGAGAAGTTCTCCCGGCTCTTCTGGCTGTTCGGAAGGGTCCTCGCGGTCGGGGTGTTTTCGCTGCTGATCTATCACGGTTTGTTGCAGGCGAAGGTCGAAAGGGAGCTGGGAATCATCTCCGAGGCGTTAAGCGTCCCCCAATGGGGCTACACCCTCTTGTTGCCCGCCCTTTGTCTTCTCGTCATTGTCCGGATTCTCCAGGAAGTTGCGCGGGATTTCCGGACTCGGGGGGGCGGCTGAATGGACTACGGGATCCTCCTGTTCCTCCTCTTCTTTTTCCTGCTCTTCTTAGGCATCCCGATCGCGGTGGCCATCGGGACGGCAGCCATCGCCGTGATCTACGGGGCGCAGCTGGGGACCCCGATCATCTCCTCGAACTTCTACGCGGGAATCGCAAAATTCCCGCTGCTGGCGATCCCCCTGTTCATCCTGGCCGGGTTCCTGCTGGAGCGGTGCGGGATCTCTTACCGGATCATCCGTCTGGCGAACCGGGTGATCGGGCATCGGACGGGGGCCCTGGCGATCGTGGCCTTATCGACCTGTGTCTTCTTCGGGGGGATCTCCGGTTCGGGGCCGGCAGACGCTGCCGCGATCGGGGCGATTCTCATTCCCGCCATGGCCCGGGAAGGGTACGACCGGTCCTTCTCCGCCGCACTGATCGCCGCGGGCGGGTCGACCGCGATCATCGTGCCTCCTTCGATCGCCCTGATCCTGTACGGGGCGATTACGAACACCTCCATCGGTGCGTTGTTCGCGGGAGGCGTGTTCCCCGGAATCCTTGCGGGAGCGGCCCTGGTGGTGCCGGCTCTGATCATTTCCCGCCGCCGCGGGTACGGTTCCGTGGCAACCCCCTCTGAGCCGTTGCTCGTCGTGTTCAAGGAGGCCATCTGGGGGCTTTTGGCACCGATCGTCATCCTCGGGGGGCTCTACGGGGGGATCTTCACCCCCACCGAATCGGCGGTCGTCGCGGTCGTCTATTCCCTCTTCGTGAGCCTTGTCGTCTACCGGTCTCTCACGCTTCGCGACCTGTTCCAGATCTTTGCCGACGCGAGCGAATCATCCGCTGTGGTGATGATCATCGTTGCATTCGCGACCCTGTTTGCCTGGGCCGGTTCGACCGTGGGAGTGCTGGATCGGGCGGCCTCCTCCATGATCGGTTTCAGCGAAAACCGGTATGTCCTTCTGCTCCTGATCAACCTCCTCCTGCTGGTCGCGGGGATGCTCATGGACCCCGTCACCATCTACTACATCTTTCTCCCCGTCCTTATTCCGATCATCGCCCATCTCCGATGGGATCCGGTCTGGTTCGGAGTCATGATGACCTTCAACCTCGCGGTCGGACAGTTCACCCCTCCGGTAGCGGTGAACCTCTACGTCACCACGAACATCGGGAAGATCCCCCTGGAAGACACCTTTTGGGAGGTGATTCCGTTCATTTTCGCCATGGTGGCCGCGCTGGTCGTGGTGGCGCTCATTCCCTCGCTGTCGACCTTCCTGCCGGCCCTCTTCGGGCTCAACTGACCTACTCCGAAGATCTTCGCGGAAAACTGCTCCATCTGACGGATAGCATAATGGGCTGAAAACGCTGGAAAGGGTGCTATTGGATTTTGGATGTTTTATTTTCAAAAAATTTGTGCCCAACCTGAATAATATTCTTTAATGGTCTTGGCGGTTATGCAGGATAATCCCCGGTTTGTTTCCATTGAAAATTCCCCTTTAGTCCAACCGGCTGATTTTAAAAAGATATGTTGTTGCCCTCCTTTGGCATGGCTTGTGCTGACTCTTTTCCATAAGGACGTCAGGCGGGAATGGGGAAGGACAAATGGCAGGAGGGAACGCGAATGAGGAACTATATCCTGGTAGCGTTGATCGGATTCATGGCGGGGGCCTTCTTATTCTTCTTGAAGGGACACCAGGCATATGTTCTGGACATCCTGCCGTGGGCGCTCCTTCTCCTGTGCCCGGTCCTCCATCTCTTCATGCATCGCGGCCACAGGAAAGACGGTGTCCATAAAGGGCATGGAGGCCCTGGAGGCGGAGAGGTGTCCCCTGGAAGGGTCGGCATGGATGACGGACAGGGATGAGGAGAAAGAGTCATCGGTATTCCGCTCCTGGCCAGCAGGGTACTACCGGCGGTAAATGCCCTGCTGGCAGCAGGCGAACAGGTGGGAAAAGGAGAGGCAACGATGAATAGAAAAGTGAACCCGGCGGTAATCCCCGTAATGGTTTCCCTGTTTGTTTTATTGAGCTCAATGGCCATGGCGGGAAGCGAAAGCACAAAAGACAGTGATCGTTCCGGAGAATCCTGTCCGTATCAGGAGGTGGAGAACGTTAACGGATCGAAGGTTCGTTTCCTTGAGGATACCTATGATTTTGGACAGATTCCCGTCGACAGGATGGTATCCCACAACTTTCGTTACAAAAACATCGGAACGGCGCCTTTGTCGCTCGCACCGCACGTTACGAGCAAGGCCATAGAGGGCTGTTGAAGCCCCGAAGTGGTTGTAGGTTCTACAACCATCAAACCAGGAGAAACGGGATTGGTGAATGTCTCCGTCATCATGCATGACGGAATGGACGGGCCACATCTTTTCCACGTCTTCATCAAATCTTCCGACCCTGAAAAGCACGTTACCGTCCTCAAGGTCAAAGCAGACATCGTACCCTTGAAGACCTGGAGAAATTCTCACCCCAAAGCTTTCTACCTGCCCAGAAACGTGGCGGATTTTCCGCTAAGCACGGAAACCGTGGGAATCAATGCCATGGATTATGCAGATAAAACGTTCGGGCATCGAGGGCAGATGAGAAATGCCTACCTGGGCGAGTATACAAACCGCAAAAAACGGACACACCTGTTAATCTCCGAATTCAAGGATTCGAAGAAGGCCAAACGTCTTTTTTCCGGGATAATCGCACGAATGCAGACAGATCCCGCTTTTTCGAAACACACAAAGAGGATAAAGGTAGGAGGAAACGAGGTCTTTGTCTGGAAGAACGAGGCTCATGAGTTCTATTACTTCCAGAGTCGCAATAGGGTGGTCTGGCTGTTTCCGGATGCCTCCGTGGCCAGGCAAACGTTGGAAGAGGTAATGAAATATATCGAGATTCGGGGATCGTGACTCAACCTCTAAGCTTCTAAGCCTCTTTTTCCGAAAATACAAAGTATGGCACTCGACATGATCGATCAGCGCCCCTGATTGGGGTTCTTGTTCCTTTGGACATTCCGGGAAAGGGTAAAAAGGGAATATTCTGAAAAAAATGGGACAAGGTAAACAGACATACATGGATCAATCCGGGAAGTTTGAAAACATTCCCGAAGATCTGTTCAGGAAAGGCGAGATCGTCGAGAAAATATCGATGATTGTAAGAACCCTGAGCGAGAATTTGCCAAAGGAAGCAATCCCCCGGATAGTTGTCCGTGCCGCGAAGGAATTGTTTCATGCATCAAAAGTAGGGTATTTCGCGCGAGCAGCCGATTCCAGCGAGTTCGTCCTGCTTGATTGTTCAGGATTCCCTCCGGATTTGATGATCAAGGTAAAGCTGCATGCGGAGGAGAATATTCTGGGCATGGCGATTCAAAAAAGGCAGATCGTTTCCCGGGCGGATCTTCTTGTCTATTCGGCAGACAACCCGGGAGGGACCTCCCTTGAAAGCCATGGTATCGATATAGACATAGTCGCTCCCATATATTTGCATTCCCAGAATATGGGGGTACTCGTGCTGGGCGGTTGCGACGTCGATATCGCAAGCGAACGGAAATATGTGGCAATGCTGGCGGACCTGGCCAGCCTCGCTCTTCAGAATGCAATGCAAAAGGACTTGCTGGAATCTGCCTCCCGCGATGATCTCACCGGACTTTACAATCGACGATATTTCATGCAGTGGTTCGAGACGGAATTAAGACGTGCAAAGAACTACCTGCTTCCCTTGTCCCTCTTCATGTTCGATGTTGATCATTTCAAGGCAGTGAGCGACACCCACGGACATGATGCCGGTGACCTGGTCCTGAAACAATTGGGCAGGATTATCCGTCATCACACTCGAAGCTCCGATCTGGTGGCCAGGTATGGCGGGGAAGAATTCGTCGTGATTATGACCTCGTCGGGCAAGGAACAGGCATTTATCTATGCGAACGCCCTGAGAGAAAGAATTGCCGCAACGAAGATAGATATACCAGGCGTCGAAAATCCTGTCGGCATGACAATCAGCGGCGGGGTGGCCTCGTTTCCTATCGATGGGGATTCGCCTTCCGATTTGATCCACGCTGCCGACCATGCAATGTACGGAGCGAAACGGAAGAGGAAAAACGAAGTGATTCTTGCGTAACCCCTCACCCCGAAGGTTGTCCCGGTAGATATCCTCACACCGATCCAAGGTCTTGGCTTTTTTTGGTTAACCTCCAATGTATCTACCTCGATGTTGTGCCCGAAGTGTGCCTGATAAAAATTCGCAAGGGAGGGGGGTGCGTAATTTCGCGAGGGGAGGCCCCGCAGGTCTTGTATGATAGGTGGGAAGTATCCGGATGCAAAGGAGGGGGGAATGAGCAGGATCCTTCTTGCCGCGTTTGCACTCATATCGGCTGCGGTTCCGGTTTTTGCCGGGAAGGCCGTGACCTACGAGAAGGACATCAAGGGGATTATCGCCAGACAGTGCATTTTATGCCACGATGCCAAATCGCCTACGATGGATGAGTTCGCCAGGGATAAAGCAGGGTTCACGAATAAGATGAAGGGTCCGAGGCTCGACACCTACGAGAACCTGATGGTGATGGTCAAGGGATCGGACGCCGGCGCCCTGACGAGAAGGCTGGACGACGGGAAGAACACCAGTGACGGGAAGCACGGCAACATGTACCTGTTTCTGGGGATCACCGACGCGGAACGTGCAGCGAACCTGGAAATCTTCAAGAAATGGATCGGCAACTGGACTCTGAAGAAAAGAAAGGAACTCAGCAAGAAAGAGTTGGAAGGGATCAGGGCTCTCGAGAAGTAGGGTCGAAGGGAAGCGCGGCGACCTCCTTTCGGTATCATCTCGAGAATCAGAGGGAAACCGCTCTGGCGTCGGATTTCCTCACGCGGGGCTGGTATCGAAATAACCGTCCCTTACGTTCGCCCCCATGGGAACGACGATCTCGGCGGAAGTTGCCCACCGGTTTGCCGGAGGGCCTCTGCGATGCGCAACCCCTCGTTCCACTTGGCCATACGCTCTGAGCGCGAGAAAGAACCCACCTTGAGCTGCTTGGCACCCCAGCCCACAGCAAGATGAACTATGGTGACGTCCTCTGTTTCGCCCGAACGGGCCGACACGATGCTTTCCCAGCCGGCCGCACGAGCGGCATCGAGTGCGGCACGGGTCTCGGTCAGCGTGCCGGCCTGATTGGGCTTGATCAGTGCCGTGTTGCACGCCCCGAATGCATGTGCATGCGCGATGCGTCCCGCGTTGGTACAGATGAAATCGTCCCCCACCACTTCGACGCGGTCACCAGCCGCGTGGGTAAAACGCCGCATGCCTTCGGGGTCGTCCTCGCCGAGCGGATCCTCGATCGAGACGATGGGGTAGCGCGCAAGCCAGCCGAGCAGCATCTCCGACAGGCCATCGGAATCGATTCGGCGGGCATCGCGGGCGAGCGTGTACTGCCCGTCACGGCCGAAGTTCGAGGCGGCGATGTCGAGCGATATCGCCACATCCTGTCCAGGGGTGTAACCGGAACGCTCTATCGCGCGCAGCAAAAAATCCAGCGCCTTCTCGTTTCTGTCGAAGGCTGGCCAGTAGCCGCCTTCGTCGGCGACCCCATTAAGGAGGCCGGCCTCACTCATCAGCGCGCCGGCGGCGCGATAGACCTCCGCGGTCCATTCGAGTGACTGGGCGTAGTCGGCAGCGCCTACCGCGATGATCATGAAGTCCTGCACGTCCACGCGGCGTCCCGCGTGCGCGCCCCCGCCGAAAATCTGGATCTCGGGAAGCGGCAGATAAATCTCGGTCCGATCTTCCGATAGATGCTGCCACAGCGGCAGATCGCGGGCCGCGGCGGCCGCGTGCGCGATCGCCATCGAGGTGGCAACGATGGCGTTGCCGCCCAGGCGTCCTTTGTTCGCGGTACCATCGAGTGCGATCAATGCCGCGTCGAGACCCGCCTGGTCCATTGACCCGCGCCCTGTGAGCAGACCGGCAATCTCGCCGTTGACCGCGGCCAGGGCGGCCTGCACGTCGTAGCCGCCGAAGGCGGTGCCGCCGTCGCGCAGGTCTACCGCCTCGCCGCTGCCTTTTGACGCCCCGGCCGGTGCGATCGACCGGCCCAACGTGCCCCCGGAGAGCCCGATCTCGACCTCGACCGTCGGCCGCCCGCGTGAGTCCCAGACGCGACGCCCGGTAACCGAGGTAATGCTGGGGTTCATGGTTTGAGTTCCTTTTTCCATGCGGTCAGCACATCGGCAAGACGTGCGGGCGGCGATTTGATGAGAGGACGGGCGCATCGGCGGATCTTTGTGAGCTCCTCCTCGGTCTTGATATATTCGGCGGGCGACTTGCCATCCGCGCGCGCCAAAAGGAGCGCCGGCAAAAGACTCGCCGCGCGCGCTTCGAACGCGGCTACCGGCTCCCAGTCGACCGCGGCCAGATAGGTTTCGGCGAGAGCCTCGAAGCAGGCCGTGAAGCCCTCGCGCGTTGCCGGACTCCACAGGCACTTGAGTAACAGGTGGTTGAGGCAGAAGGCCAGATCGAAGGCAGGGTCACCCATGCAGGCACACTCGGCATCCAGGAATACCGGCCCCTGCGGACCGAGCAGGATGTTCTTCGGGCTGACGTCGCCATGCACCATGGCAATACGCAGAGATCCCGTGCGCCGGCTGAGCGCCAGCAGCGTGTCGTGCAAATCGGGGTGGGCCGCAGCGGTAGCCTCGAGGTAAGGTTCAAGGCGGATCGCGTAGAAGATACCGTTGGGTGGGAACTGTGCCGATACGGCCGGATTGCCCGCCGTCGCGGCGTGGATGCGAACCAGCCGGCGGGCCACCTCGGCGGCATCGGCCGGTTCGGCGTGGCCGGCGCGCAACCTGGTCTTCCACAGAGGGTACTGCTCGGGATCCAGATAACTCATCGCACACAGCATCCCGGATTCGTCGTGATGCAGGATTTCGGGCACCGCACCGGGCACAATGCCATGCGCGATTCGGTACCAGGCCACCTCGTAGCGGTTGCGTTCCACGGGCGCCTGCCAGTCGGCTGCGACCTTGAGCCTGGCCCGCGCACGCTTGACGCAGAAGGTTCGCCCGGCGGTTTCGACTTTCCAGATGTCCGACGACACGCCGCCGGCGAGGGCCTCGAAGTGTGCTTCTTCGGCGGAGGCGATCAGACCGGCGCCACGCAGCACGGCAACCACGTGCGCATCGGGTTGCGGGGTGTCCTCAGGGATGCGACTCACACTCATCTCTCTCGATTCCGATCCTGGCTGGATTATAACGCGCATACCTTTGCGCATCGCCAACTACCTGCATATAGGGTTTCTCACCCGGCTCCCTGGCGTCTCGCCATCCACGGTGACGTGGGGAGGGCTGCGGGGAGAATTTTAATCCGGGCAACGTCGATAAGCGGGTCGGAAATTTTCGGGATTTTTTTGTTGCCATTGCCATGCGGATGGCATCCAATATATTCTTTCTTACCCACCTCAGTGGCGTTTTGCTTCCAAATACAACCTCTGGAGGGGCACACAATGGAAACCCTATGGAACAACATTGACCTCATGGCGAAAGAAATCAAGGATACGTTTACGGATTTCATGCTGAACCATTCGAGGATCGAACCTCCCAGGTATGAAGAAGTTGCTTTCTTCTCCCCGGAAGGAGATCGTTCCTATGATTTCCTGGATGATGCGGGGCGAAAGGTGCAGTCCTCTTTGTCAAAAAGTTATGAAAGATATTACTTTACATTACAACCGTTATTGAAGGATCAGTCCGATGAGGTGCTGTCAAAAATGGCGAAGCTTAACGAAGTCATTGTTAGAACAATAGAACATAGGCTCACCTGGTGTGAAAATACTCAGAAAGCGTTGGATCTCGCCCTGGCAGCACTTGAGGATCAATTAAAATTGGTAAAAACTATATTCGAAGAGAAAAGCCGGAAAAATTAATACGTCGTATTAAAGAGTGTCGATGCAGGGGCATCGTAAGAGATGGAGCCTGCGGATTCGATGAGGAGGGATACACCCGCCGGGTTTTTCAGACCCGGTGGGTGTTTTATTTAGGGAGGGGTGAGTTGTGACGGGTACGTTGTCTAAGGGTTCCGGCCGAACCGCGCTGGTGACGGGCGCATCAAGCGGAATCGGGGCGGTTTATGCCAGGCGACTCGCCGCCGAGGGCTACGACCTGGTCCTGGTGGCCCGCAGGAAAGACCGGCTCGAGAAGATGGCAAGCGAACTGGATGCGAGCCACGGGGTAAAGGCGGAGATCCTGGCGGCGGACCTTGCCGAGGACGCCGATCTCCTTAAGGTCGAAGAGCGGATCGCCCGCACCGAAAACCTGGCATTCCTCGTGAACAACGCGGGCTTCGGCACGGGGGGCCTGTTTTTCCAGGCCGACGTGGAGGGACAGGACCGGATGCACCGCCTCCACGTGCTGGCCACCGTGCGGCTTAGCCACGCTGCGCTTGCCGGGATGGTAGCCCGCGGAAAAGGGTGCCTGGTGAACGTCTCCTCAGTGGCCGCCTTCGCACAGAGTCCCGGCAACGCCGGCTACTGCGCCACCAAGGCGTGGATGAACAGTTTCACGGAGGGGCTGTACCTCGATCTTGCCTCCGTGGGGTCGCCCGTCAAGGTGCAGGCGCTCTGTCCGGGCTACACCCTGACGGAATTCCATGAGGTATCGGGGATCGGGAGGCGTCATGTTCCCGCGGCCTGGTGGATGTCCGCGGAGGACGTGGTGGACGCCTCCCTGCGGGGCCTCGAAAGGGGAACGCTTGTCGTTGTGCCCGGCTGGCGTTACAGGTTCTACGTCTTCCTGTTGAAGGCGCTCCCCGGATTTGTCATCCGCTCCCTGGCGCTTCGGTTCCGGGGGAAATATCGACGGTAACCGGCGTCCCGCTCCACGAAGACCTTACGGAAGGAACGCCGCTTTACGACCCGGTCAATCAAAGGAGGGCAGGGGAGGGAATACCCGACATCGGGTCATCGTTCGATGGCGGAACGGGAGACAAATCCGTGATGGGTCTTCATCGTCGCCAGTCCCTTTTCATAATGTGTTTCCGCCATCAGTTTTCCGGACAGGAGGTGCGTCTGGAAGTCGAGAACGATCTCATTCCATGAGATTTCATAGTCCACGTTGAACAGCTTCCTGTACATATACGTGTTTTTGCCCACGGAACTTCCACACCCGAAAACAAGGATCGGCCGGTTTTCCGGCACGGGTCCGGGTATTTTCCCCGCATTGGGTATGTGTTTGTGGCCGTGAAGGATCACCTTCACGCCATGGGAGTCGCAGAAGTGGATGAAATCCTGTGCGTTCGCCAGACCGTCCATGCGCTCATACGCGGAACCGATGATCTTGCGCAAGGAGGGCCCGATAGTCCGGATGTGGAATCTGCGCATCTCGGGATCGATCCGGCGAAAGTGCAGGGGGTGATGATGCAGCAGGGAGATCAGCACGGGGTCGGGGTTTCCGTCGGGGAACGGATGCAGATGTTCTTCGATGGCCCGGTATTGCTCCCCCGTGATTTTCCCCCGTGCCATCCTGCTGCCATCGGTGGAATTCCAGCAGAGAATCCCGACAGGATGTCCCGGGATCCATTCGATTCGGGTACGGGTTGCGGGAACCAGGGATGAGGAAGTGTGCCGATTCCTCGATCCGCCTTTCTTTCGCACATCGTGATTTCCGAGTACGAATATCGGATCCAGGCCGCCAGGATTGATCTCTTTCAGAAAATCATGGAAGTCGTTCGCGCAGATCACGTTGTTCTCGTCTGGTGTCTGCATGATGTCTCCGCTCAACAGAAACACCACGGACGTATCGCCCCGGTTTTTGTTCATGTAGTCTTTCAGGAGACCCTTTACCCGGACGATTCTCTCGAAGGATTTTTTGCTTCCGATATGGGTGTCGCTCATGTGCAGGAATGTCAGCCGGGAAGCCGCGTGGATCCGGCAGGAAGGGAAAGCGTCCAGGTATTGACGCGTCAGGAGGTCCCCCGGTGTGTGCACGAGGTCATCCGCCCGGGAGAATACCCAGTGGATGGCATCTTCGGTTTGTTCGGCGGGAAGCGGGAAAAACAGGGGTTCGTCGCTGTTGCGCCAGAGTAGAATCCCGGGCCAGCGGGTGGATTTCGACAGGGCGGAATGGAAGGGCGGGTATACGTACGTAATGGCAAAATCCGTTTGGGGAACCTCGTTCAGGTGCAGGATGAGATGCGGGTCGGCCTTGACGGTGCCGGACAGTTTCGACACGAAGGGTTTTGATGTCAGCAGTCGGTCGGCGGGATGAGATTCCTGGAGCCCGGAGGGGATGAGAATGGCGGTCCACGCCCTGTTCGAAAAGATATCGCGCAGATCCATGACGATATCATCGTAACGGTGGTGTGGTCTCTCCCGGACCGTGTTCCTCATGTGAACCGCTTTTTCGATGATCTGCGTATTCGATCTGCCGTGGAAATACAGCCCGTCGATGAGGTTCCCGAGGAACACGACCAGCGTGTCCCTTACGAGATTCGGATCCGCGATGGCGGGGATCCGGTTGCGCCGGTCCAGGACGTAGGAAATCCAGTTGGCCGACTGCAGGTTGAATCTTTCCTGCGCGCGGGCGTCCGGTTCAGACATCCAACGCCCCCTTCCGCGGTATTCTGTTACTTGCGCCCCCAAGGGCCATTGTCCGTCTTAACACCCCGGCAGGGCAAATCGTGCGTCAGCTTTCTCCGATGGCGTAGGCGGACGCGTGATACGAGCTGCGAACGTACGGCCCGCTCTCCACGTGCGCAAAACCCATTTGGAGGGCTTCTCGTTTAAGGAGAACGAATGTCCCGGGGGGAATGAATTCCGCCACCGACCGGTGTCGCCGGCTCGGCGCCAGGTACTGACCCAGGCTGATGTACGAGCAACCTGCCTCCTTCAAGTCCGCCAGCACCCCGCGCACCTCGTCGAGACTCTCTCCCAGGCCGAGCATCAACCCCGATTTCGTGGGAGTGGCCGGAGCCAACTCCTTGGCAGTGGATAATACTTCCAGCGAGCGCCGGTAATCGGCGCCCGGGCGGATGGCATAAAGACGCGGCACGGTCTCGATGTTGTGGCCGATCACGTCCGGCCCGGCATCGCCGATCCGGGCGATGCTCGACCTGTTCCCCTGAAAATCCGGGATAAGCAGTTCGATGCGGGTCGACGGCGACCGGCGCCGGATGGCCGTCACCGTGGCAGCGTAAACGGCGGCTCCACCGTCCGGAAGGTCGTCGCGTGTCGGGCTGGTTATCACCACGTGGGCAAGCGCAAGGTGGGCGACCGCTGCCGCCACCCGCGCCGGTTCTCCGGGATCGACCGGAAGCGGCGCACCCTTTGCGACGCTGCAGAAGGTGCAGAGCCGGGTGCAGGCGGTTCCCAGAATAAGGAAGGTCGCCTGCTTCTGTCGAAAGCACTCCGTGACATTGGGGCAGCGCGCCTCCTGGCACACGGTGTTGAGTCGCAGCGCTTCCAGCAGCCGCTCCATTTCGCCATGTGCGGCAGGGCGGACCTGCTTCTGCAGCCACTCGGGCTTCCTGGCGATCTTCATGCCTCCATACCGTTCCGGTCCATGTTGCCGGAGGCGTACTTGCCGCGGATAAGACATTCTGTCCGTTCCCGCTCTGCGGCAGTCATTTCCGACGGGACCAGGGTCCCTCCGATCCCCCCGGCAAAAGCCGCAGCGAGTCGTTTCTTCAAAACTTCCTCCGGGACGTTCACCCCCAGCATCGCCAGATCGGTCACCGAAAGGTCCAGGCCGGACGGTCTTTCGCGCAGGAATCCGATCCCTGTCTCCACCCGGTTCCGCCGGGGGATGGAGCCATGCTGGAAAACCGCTTTTCTCAACCGGCGTTGAGCGTTGCCGCCGATCTTGCGCCCGTCGACCTGGATGTCATAGCTCTCCCGTCCCGCGAAGCAGAGAGGAGTCGGCTTGCCCAGCCGTGACATGTTCCCCGGTACGTCGGCGGCATAGACCGCGGGGATCCCCAACTCCCGATAGAAGGAAAGCAGAAACCCGGTCAGAAACCGGAACGACTCCTTGATGGTCGTCTTCTCGGGCAGGTGCTGCGGGCCGCAGACGATGGCGTAAGTCAGTTCGTCGGCATGGTAGATCACCCCGCCCCCGGTTATCCGCCGGACCACGGGAACACCGCCCGCCACGCAGCGCTCCAGGTCGAGCACTTTCCCGGCATCCTGGAAGCGCCCCAGCGAAAGCGCCGGTGGACTCCAGCCATAGAGACGGAGCACCGGCGTCGACTTTCCGGGGTCGAAACTGTCCAACAGCGCCTCGTCGATCGCCATGTTGGAGGCTCCGTCCAGGGGGCCGGTGTCGATGAGGCGCCAGGTCGTTCCGGACATCAGGCGAAGCAGACGTTCTGTTCCCGGGCGGCCTTGGTCTCGTCGAGCCGCGAGATCGGAGTCGTCACAGGGGCCCGCTTGAGCGCCGCGGGATCCTTTTCGGCAAGTTCCGCCGCCTCGCGCATGGCATCGACGAAGGCATCCAGCGTCGCCTTGCTCTCCGTCTCGGTCGGCTCGATCATCATCGCTTCCTTCACGATCATCGGGAAGTAGACCGTCGGCGGGTGGAATCCCTTGTCGATCAGGAATTTTGCGATATCGATCGCGTGAATGTCGTGTTGCATCTGGCGACTGGCCGAGAAGACGCATTCATGCATGCAGGTCTGGTCGAAGGGGAGGTCGTAGAGGTCCTTCAGCCGGCTCATCACGTAGTTGGCGTTCAACACCGCCCGCTCGCTCACCTCGATCAACCCCTCGCGCCCCAGCATCAGGATATAGGCGTACGCCCGCGCGATTATCCCGAAGTTGCCGAAGAAGTTGGCGGTTCGGCCGATGCTTTGAGGATTGTCGGCCGCCAGCGTAAAGCCGCCGTCCTTCCGCCGAACGACCCGCGGAGCCGGCAGGAAGGGGATGAGGGCCTTTTTCACCCCCACCGGGCCGCTCCCGGGGCCGCCGCTTCCGTGCGGCGTGCCGAAGGTCTTGTGCAGGTTGACATGGACCACGTCGAAGCCGACGTCGCCCGGACGCATCTGGCCGAGGATGGCGTTCAGATTGGCGCCATCGTAGTAGACAAGAGCATCCACGCCATGTGCCAGGTCGCAGATCTCCTTGATGTGCGGGTTGAAGAGGCCGAGGGTATTGGGGCAGGTCATCATCACCGCCGCCACCTCGCTGTTCAGCGCAGCCTTGAAGGCTTCCAGGTCCATGTCGCCGTAGGGGGCGGTCGGTATGGTGACGACCTGGTAGCCGACCATGGCGGCGGAAGCGGGGTTGGTGCCGTGGGAAGAGTCGGGGACGATGACGTACTTCTTCTTATTCCCTTTTGCCTTGTGATACGCGGCGATCAGCATGATGCCGGTCATTTCGCCGTGCGCCCCGGCCATCGGTTGACAGGTGACCGCGTCCATCCCGGTGATCTCCTCGAGCAGATCGCCGACGTGATAAAGCGTTGCCAGCGACCCCTGGGCAAGAGCTTCGCCCCCCGGCAACAGCCCGATCATCGGATGGAACGGCAGGAAAAGCCTCGCTCCCTCCTCCAGCGCCTTGGGGTTGTACTTCATGGTACAGGAGCCGAGCGGGTAGAACGTGGTGTCCACCCCGACGTTGCGGCGGGACAGCTGGGTGTAGTGGCGCACGACGTCCAGCTCGGAAAGCTCGGGAAGCCCGGCGGGCTCGGCGCGCAGGAACTCGCCTGGAAGCGGGGTTGCCGCGGGTACGTCGCTGGCAGGCAGCCTGACACCCTTCCGGCCGTCAACCGAAATCTCGTAAACCAGTTTCATAGCGCACCCTCCAGTTCCCGCGCCAGCAGGTCGATCTCTGCCTTGCTCCGCTTCTCGGTGACGGTTACCACCAGGGAGTTCTCCTCCCCCGGGTAGTACGAACCGAGCGGCACGCCTGCGGCGATGCCCCGTTGCAACAGGGAGGCAACCACGTCGTCGGCCCGCTTGGGAAGACGGATGGAGAATTCGTTGAAGGTCGGGCCGCCGAAGGGGATCGACACCCCCCGGACCGCGGCCAGCGCACGTTTGGCGTATTCGGCGTTGTCGCGGTTGAGCCGCGCCAGCTCTACAAGCCCCCGTTTTCCCAGGCTCACCAGGAAGATCAGCCCGCGCAGGGCGCAGAGGCTCTGGTTGCTGCAGATATTGGAGGTCGCCTTGTGGCGCTTGATGTGCTGTTCGCGGGCCTGGAGAGTCAGTACGAAGCCGCGGCGTCCTTCGCGGTCGACGGTCTCGCCCACGATCCGACCGGGCATGTTTCGGATGTACTGCTTCTTTGCGGCGATAAAGCCGAAGGCCGGTCCGCCGAAGGAGAGGTGGTTCCCGAGGCTCTGACCGTCGCCCACGGCGATGTCGACCCCCATCTCTCCCGGCGTCTTGAGAAGCCCCAGCGATACCGCGTAGACGGACGATACCAGCAGCGCGCCACTCTTGTGCACCTGGGCCGCAAGGTCGCTGTAGTCGGCTACGCAGCCGAAAAAGGTCGGGTTCTGTACCATCACCGCGGCGCAGCGGCCGTCCAGCATCCCGTCCAGACTCTGTCGGTCCAGCATCCCGTTGACCGGCGGAAGTTCCACGATCTCCACCGGCAGGTTGGCGAGGTAGGTCCGCACGATCGCCCGGTGGAAGGGGTTTATTGCACCGTCCAGGATGACCCGGTCCCGGCCGGTGACCCGCAGCGCCATCATGGCGGCCTCGGCCAGGGCCGTGCCGCCGTCGTAGAGGGAGGCGTTGGAGGATTCCAGGCTGGTCAGGCGGCAGATGGCGGACTGGTACTCGAAGAGCGCCTGCAAGGACCCCTGGGAGATTTCGGGCTGGTAGGGGGTATAAGCGGTGTAGAACTCGGAGCGGCCGGCCAGGTGGTCCACGGCTGCGGGGATTACGTGGTCGTAGTAACCGCCGCCGACAAACGGAACGACGTGGCCGTTCTGCGCCGCCATCTCCTGCAGTCGGGCCATCATCTCGAACTCCGATATCCCGGGGGGGAGGTCGAAGGATCGGGCCCGCAGCTCTTTCGGGATAGGGCGGAACAGGTCGTCGATGCTCCCGACCCCGATGGTGGCAAGCATCTCCCGGATCTCTTCAGGGGTATGTGGCGTGAAACTCATCTCAGAGCCCTTTCTGATACTCGTCGTATTGTTCCCTGCTCATCAGCTTTCCCACCTCGGAAGGATCGGTCATCTTCATGGTGGCCATCCAGGCAGCCTCCTCGGGAGACTCGTTGACGATTTCGGGCCCGGTGTTCAGTGCCTCGTTTACCGAGACCACCGTGCCGGAGACCGGTGCGTAGATGTCGCTGGCCGCCTTCACCGACTCGATGGCGCAGAGCACCTCGAACTGCTTCACCGTCTTCCCCACCGCAGGAAGCTCCACGAAGGTAATGTCTCCCAGCTGGTGGGCCGCATAGTCGCTGATCCCGACCGTTGCGATGTTCCCGTCGATCTTCACCCATTCGTGTTCCTTGGTGTAGTACATTTTGGACATACCGCTTCTCCTTGGGCGATGGAGGATCGAATCGCTGCTACGCGCGGACCGAACCACCCTCGTAGAATGGCAATTCGCAGGCCGTCGCCGGCATGCTGACGTTTTCGTGGCGGATGGTAAGTTCTGTGTTTAACTCCGCGGCATCGGGAGAAACCAGTCCGAGCCCGATTCCGCAGCCGAGCATCGGGGCGAAGCAGCCGCTGGTTGTGACGCCGACTTTCCTGTCGCCTCGCCAGATCTCGTAGTGATGGCGGGGAGAGCGGCGGGAACCTACCCGGAAGGACACCTTGGATCGTTTGAGTCCCGTTGCCTGTTGCCTCAAGAGGGCGTCCTTGCCGACGAACTCCGTATCGAAGTTGACGAATCTCTCCAGGCCGGCTTCCAGCGGGGTGATCGTCTCGTCGAGGTCGTTTCCGTAAAGGCTGTATCCCACCTCGAGGCGGAGGAGGTCACGCGCCCCCAGGCCTGCCGGTTTCATGCGGGGATCTTTCAGCAGTTTGTCCCACAGCTCGACCGTCTTGTCCGCTGGGAGGAAGATTTCGTAGCCGAGCTCGCCCGTGTAGCCGGTACGGCTGACGATAGCCTTGCTGCCGAGGATTTCCGTGATGATGAAGCGGAAATACGGTATGGAGGCGATATGCCGGCCGAGCAGATCGGTCACGACATCCCTGGACAACGGCCCCTGGGGGTCCAGTTTCCCGGTTACGTCGGAGATGTCACTGAATTCCGCGCCTGACTTGAGGCGCGAGCGTATGACGCCGAAGTCGTTGTCGGCGGTTGCGGCATTGACTACGATCATCACCTCGTTCTTGGCCAGGCGGAAGACGATCATGTCGTCGATGACCCCTCCCTGTTCGTTGAGGAGAAAGCCGTAGCGGGACCGTCCCTCCGGGATGGAGGCGACGGAGAAGGTGAAGACGTCTTCCAGGCCGCCGTCGACAATGTCGCCCCGATAGAGGAACTCTCCCATGTGGCATATGTCGAAGAGGGCGGTCTTCTCCCGGCACCAGCGGTGCTCGGCGAGGATCCCCCCCTCATACTGGATCGGCATGTTCCAGCCACCGAAGGGGGCCAGGAGGGCCTTTTGTTCCTGGTGTCTGCCAACGAGGGGCGTTTCCCTGAGCAGATCCATAAAGCCACCTCCCTTGCCATGTACCGGGTGCCTCAATTTACCCGATTTGTACCCCGATGTAAATCCAAACAAGTTGTCGGACATCACGATCCTTGCAGGAGTCTCAGGGCGGACGGTAAAGACGTTCGTGGACTCCGGGGCTGGTGGCCGACATTCCCTCCTCGACGGGGTCCCAAGAGGTGTCGAACCGTTTCAGACCGATTCGAGAGGGGAGAGGGATTGATGGGGAGAGTGCGGAAGTTCGTCTTTAAAACCCGGCTGTGATCGTAAGGAGCAGGTCGTTCTGGCCGGGGTTATTCTTGTAGACATTTCCGTTCGACATGTGGGCGAGAGAGACTCCGACCAGCCACCGTTCGTCAAGCCGGTAGGCGATCTCCAGGGATTCCCGAAACTCGAAAGGACCGCCCAGGTCGATGCTGTCCCCCTTATGGCAAACGCCTGCCGCGATGAGCGGCGTCAGGATGAATCTCCCATATGCGAGATCGGCGTAGATCCCTGCGTAGCCGTAGCTGAATCCTTCGTTGTTGATAAAGAGGCCGAACGCCGGACCGACGAAGGCGAACTTCTTCCCCACCCGCAGTTCGATTTTTCCGGCACCCCTCAATCTGTGGGGCCTGTTGATATTCGCCAGGCCAAACCCGAGGTCGAGATGGTGCTGCCCGCTGCCGAGGACATCGAGGGGGCCGATCGTTGCGTACACGGATCTGTCTTCCGCCGCCCACGAAATGCATGCTGACCACAGGAATACCGCTCCTGCAACCGATACGATAAGGTATTTTTTTCTGCCGGTTTTCCTGATTCTTCCCACTGACCGGTCCACAGGGATCATTTCTCCACAGACAGCAAATCCTGTCAAACAACTCCTTCCTTGAAAGAGAAAGATTGTGCACCCTGTAATAAGTTCCGGGCGGGCCGATCACGGGGGGCTTGTCATGCCCTTCGGAGCCCGATTCGTTCCCGTGGTCGACGTCGGGGAGAGCGGTCTTCCTTGTCAGCGGATCCCGGGCAGGTGCTTTCGGACCGCCTTCTTCGCCTTCTTCACTTTTTTCTTGATGTTCTTGACCTGACCGGAAGTCAGCTTGTTTTTCAGTTTTTTGACCTCGTGCTCTTTCTTCTCGAGCTTCTTCATCAACCGCGCCACGTCCTTCTCGAGCGAGCTGACACGCCGGGCGAGCTGCTTCTCGGCGCTTCCAACTTTTGTCCGGATCGTTTTCGGAATGGCCATGTCCGCCTCCTCCCGTAGACCGAGATGGACCCATTCTATCATCGAAATCGGGACAGATGCCCGGTCCAAGAGCACAACTCCAATCCATCGGGGGGTGACTCTCTTTTCCGAGCGATACGAAGAATGTTTATCCGGTCTTTTCCCGCGGCTGGTGATGCCGAAGAATCTCGTCGATCTCCTCCATGGAGAACTTGTTCAGCTTCACGATCTTGGCCTTGGATCGATACACGGGCGGCAGAATGCCGCGGGCCTGCTCCTTGCTGTCCACATCGATGATTACCCATCCCTTATGCTCCCCGTCCATGCACCCCCATTCCGCATTCGTCAGATAATGCGATCCGGTCCGCAGGAGAAGTTGAATGGCAAGAGCACACGCCTTTTCCTCCGCCTCATGGGGAACTTCCACAAGAAATCTTGCCATCGGATGAAACCTCCTTTACGAGTAAATTCGAACATGTGTTTACCCTGCAATCTCCATGCATTCCATGGTTTACCCATGAGGTTTACAGATGCCCCTTTTTGTCCTATTTCGATTCTGTCGGGAAGGGGATGGTTTCCCACCCGAATCATTTCCCGCGAAACCCGGATAGGGTCGAAGCACATCGTAGGAAGAAGAAACTGTGTTTTGTGACGTGGCGGTTGAGCAAACGGAGGTGCGCGATGTCTATTTTGATCAGCTGCAAAGAAGTGGGGATGGATTGCAATTTCGTGACCGAGGGGGAAACGGGACAAGTTGTCATGGATTCGCTTATGAGACATGTGCATACGGAACATACCGAGGAATGGTTCGAAATCGAGGAGATCTACCAGGCTGCCTGCGAGGTCATTCGAAAGAAAGCCGCTTGATATCAGAAGAAATCCAGTCCCTGCTTTATCGAATGAAGACTTGTCTGGCTACCCGGACTGGAGGAAATGCACGAAGAGCGATTCATGAGCGACGACTTCGATGCTCCGGTGACCTACGACGCAGCCGCAGAGGACTACGAGCGGGCCTCTGAAACGTTCTGGGCGTTCGTAAGCAAACGCACGGTTGCCCGGCTTGACCTCTCGCGTGGTGCCAACGTTCTGGATGTCCCATGCGGCCCTGGTTGGTCGGCGATCGCGGCCTCGGAGGCGGTTGGATCCGAGGGACGCATTTTGGCAGTGGATCTTGCCCCCCGGATGCTGGTATTGGCGCGCGAAAAAGCCCGGCGGCGAAATCTTGGGAACATAGAGTTCCTCGTGGGCGACATGACGCGGCTTGCGCAGCCGCCGGAGAGCTTCGACGCTGTCGTCTGCGTGCTGGGGCTGTTCTTTGTGGGCAATATGGCGGGGCAGATCGAAACGTTATGGCGCCTGGTCAGGCCAGGAGGACTTCTTGCCATCTCGACGCTCGGTCGACACTTCTTTTCCCCGGTCTACGATTACTGGAAAACTATCGTCCAGAGGGAACTGGGACGGACGGAAATCGTGGGTCCCTGGGAGAGGACGAACCGACTGCCTGTCGTTTCCGACCTGATGGGGCGTGGCGGCGTGCAGGATGCTCTGGTCGCTGAGGAAGAGAACGAGCTTCCCTTGCCAAGCCCCGATATCTGGTGGGACATCGTGATGGGCACCGGAATGCGGAAATGGGTGACGGATCTGGGGGAGGATGGGGCGAGGCGGGTTCGCGAGCAAAACCTCGATTGGGTGCGGAAGCACCGGATCCAATCGTTGAAACTGAGTGCGATCTATGCGGTAGCGAGGAAGGGGTAATTCGGAGTACCCGGTCAACTCGGGGCAGACAGCCGTTCGTACGTGGCTTCCCTCGCAAACAAGTGCCCTTTTCTGGGTCTCGAAGGGGTATCATTTAACATAAACCACGGCGGGAAAAGGGTTTCCAACCCTGATGTCTGCCCGGTATGTTTCCCGGGCGGGCCGGCTGACAACTGCCTTCCGGAGGAGGGAATCATGGCGAACGTCACCGAGATCGCACCCGACGTCTACCGCATTTCGAACTACAACGACAACTACAAGCTTCAGTTCAATCAATTCCTCGTCAAGGATGACGAGCCGCTGCTCTTTCACACCGGCATGAAGGGCGACTTTCCGCACGTTCGGGAAGCCGTCGCGCGAATCGTCGATCCCGCAACGATCCGGTGGCTGAGTTTCAGCCATTTCGAGTCGGACGAATGTGGATCCTTGAACGAGTGGCTCCAGGCGGCTCCGCAGGCGCAACCTCTTTGTACGGTCGTGGCGGCGCTCGTCAACCTCTCCGATTTCGCCGTCCGGGCGTCCCGCTGGATCCCGAAGGAGGAGGTTGTCAACACGGGGAAATACAGGTTTCGCCTCTACCCGACGCACCACCTGCCCCACTCCTGGGATGCAGGCATGCTCTTCGAGGAGACGAACCGGACGCTGTTCTGTTCGGACCTGTTCCTCCACGGGGGGGAGGTGGAGCCGCTCACCGAATCCGACGTGGTCGGAAGAGCCCGGAAGGCGATGATCGATTTCCAGTCCACGCAACTGCTGAACGCCACCCCTTACGCGGTGAGCACGGAACGTCTTATGCGGGAGTTGGGAGCCCTGAAGCCCGGAACGCTCGCGATCATGCACGGATCTTCCTACCGGGGCGATGGGGAGAAAGCGCTCCTGGACCTGGCGTCGGTCATGAAGGAGGTTCTCGGCAAGGACGAATGACCGGGGTGTGCACTGTCAAAAGGAGTGGGAACCTGAGCGCAAGCGGATTTTCCTTGCCGGCACGAATGCCTGATTCCGTCATTCCGGGGGGGGGAACGACACAGAAAACCGAGTCATCATCGTCGCACGGCAGATAATACACGTTGCTGTCATCTACGTAGTACGTTCGATCGCCCACAATAACGGATTGCGCGGAATCCGGTAATACAGTGTATCGAGTGCCCACAGCAACATTGCCTCGGGGCCCTTCCATCGCCGCGTCACCGCGGGGACCTTCGACTGCCTCGCCGCCACGCGGTCCTTCAAGCGCTCTACCCCCTCGCAACGCCTCCGCATCTCTCAAATGCCAGGGAAATACCAGGACTGTCGCCATAATAAAAATCGCAACCATGAAAACACTCCTGCCGGATTTCATGGGACTCTCCTGTTGACGAAATTTCCACCGCTCCTTCGGGTCGCGGCGCCTTGTTACGGATGACGCCAGTATTGTACTTCCCCGCGAATTCATTGTACATGGCATCACTCGCGATACGAGCTCCTTCGGCATCCTGATCTTAAGCAACCGGGGGCGTTGCCTGCGGTGATCGGCGTCCGGGTTCCGGGGAGACGGGCCGGTTTCCCTGCCGCTGAAACCATACCTTCCGGGACTTCATCTACAAGGTTATCCTTATCTTTATCCTGAACAGGAGGAACCGCACCATGAAGAAAACGGGTCTGGCCGCAGCCGCGGTGATCGCAGCAGCGATGCTGACAATCGGTTCGGCAACAACGGGATTCGCGATGGACAAAGAGAAGCCGTCCGGGGAGATCGCGAACGTCAGCTACATGACCGCCACGGTGGAGAAGATCGACCATGCCACCCGGATGGTGACGCTGAAGGGACCGGAGGGGAACACGGTAACCTTCAAGGTGGGACCCGAGGCCCAAAACCTGGACAAGGTGAACGCTGGGGACACGGTCGACGTGAAATATTACGAGGCGATCGCCTGGCAGGTGATGAAACCCGGGGATGGTAAGCCGGGAATGAGCGCCGTCGGCGTTGCGGAGAGGGCGCCGAAGGGAGCGCAGCCGGGCGGGGCCGTCGGATCCAAGACGACGATTTTGGCCACGATCGTGGGGATCGACCCGGACGGAAAACATGTGACTCTGAAAGGACCCCAGGGGAACACCGAGCGGGTTTTAGTGAGACATCCGGAGAACGTAAAGAAGGTGAAGGTGGGCGACGAGGTCCAGATCACCTACACGGAGGCGATGGCGATCTCCGTGGAACCGGCGTCCCCCGGGATGAAGAAGTAGGGAGTCCTTCCCCCCGGAGATTCGGGCCGGGATCATCGAGGAAGATGGAAGGGGGCGCACGTGGCAAGCCCCCTTCCACGGTGATCCGTTACTTGCGCCCCCACTGGCCATTGTCCGCCTGTACAGCCCAGCCGGCCTCGGCCTTGTCCCGCCACTGCTTCGAAAAGATCTGCCGGACCTGGGGCACCTGATCCGGTTTCAGGTTGAGGGCTTTTGCTACCTCTTCGTAGAGTTGGCGGCGGGCGGCGTTGTCGGCGTTGACGAGTCTCTTCAGGGACGCCACCTGCGGCAGACCAAGGCCGCCGGTCTCCCGGACCTCCAGAAAGCCGTCCTTGTCGATCCCCACCTGGCCTTTCCGATAGTAGGGGAGCAGTTCCTGGTGCCTCTGGACGATCTGGTCCTTCAACCCGCGGATGGCCGCGTTGCTCACGGTCGTGGCTTCCTCGGCGAACGCCTGCGCGGGCCCGAAGCGGGCAAGCCGGGCGATGCTTTGGAATATGCCGGGCTCGTTCCACGATTGCGGTTTCCCCGCCGGCTCCTGCCCGGGAGGTTCCGTTTTTTCCTGGTAGACCTCGTCCACGATCTTCTCGGCGGTCTTCTCCACCTTGGCCGCGGGGAAGTAGATGTTCACCGTGACGCACCCCGCGATGATCGCGAGAACCGTGAGGACAGAAAAAGAAAAGCGATGCGCGGATCGTTTCATGCCATCCCCCTTTTCGTATTTGGGTGAATGCATCCGTCTCAATGGGAGCGTTCGCTCGTTACGCGCTTCGCACGCTCCACCATGTCCGAAAAGCCGATGCGGTTGTCCGGGTTGCGGTTGACCACGTTGATCCCGCCAAATAAAGGCCTCTTCACCAGATACTCTACACCATCTTCATGGATGGTCCCCCGAACGGTGAAGACGTCGTTTTTCAGGCTGGATTCGAAACCGATCTTGGCGTAGGGGAATTTCTTGAAAAACCTCGTCATCAGGGATGCTCCCATCCCGCTCAACGCGGAGCCCGTGCTGACCAGCGAGATGGAGTTCACCGCCTTGAGGCTCACCGACTGGTCGACCCCTTTCGTGGGCACCGACTCCATCCTGAGGAAAAACGCGACCGGCTGGCCGTAGGCAATCCGCAATCCCTCGATAGACCCGGAGATTCGCCCGGTAATGCGGCCTATCCCCAGGGCCTCGGAAAACCGTTCCAGGTCCATCATGCTGACGTTTACGTCGGCACCGATTTCCCGGCCCGCGCTGAAAGGACGTTCCACCGTCAGGTCGTGGACGTCCAATCGGCCGCCGAACAGATCGCCGGTCAGCTCTCCTGCGGCGGTCATTCGTTTCAGGCCGATGGCGACGGGATCGAGGAGACCTCCCAGGTGTCCCTCCAGCATGGAGTTCTCTCCGGCGACCCGGGCGAGGTCAAGACCGTCCAGTTCCGCCGCCATCTTGATGACAAAGCCCCGGGAAAGCGGCTCGTCCACCTGGATTTTCCGCAGGGACAGTCTGGCCCCGAACAGGGACAAATCGATCCCTCCCCCGAGGTAGAGGTGATTGGGAACCAGGACGGCAGGCATCTCCAGGGGCCCCAGGTTCTGGTCGGCCAGACGAAGTGTCTTCAGGCTCAACCGGCCCCACTTTTTCGCATCGGAAGGTTGAGGGCGGCCAGGGTTATCGGCTCCCAGGGAGTAGGCGATCGGGAGGTCGATGGCAAGGTCGGAGAAAAGCGGCGGCTCCGTTCCCCGGCGGAGATCACCCGAGCGCACCCGGAGCATCCCGGACAGATCGGCCGCTTGCCCGGCGCCGGTGAAGGAAAGGTCGACCTCGGCGGTTCCCTCCATCGTAAGCCCTGCCAGTTCGGGGCGCGATGCCGCCAGCGGATCCCTGAGGAACGTCCGGAAGACGGGCCCAAGCCGCACACCGATCAGGCTGAGGCGCCCCTGGTGGCGCCATGATCCTGCCGCACGGCGCGCCTTCCCCTTTACGGTCAGGCGACCGAACCCCGCCAAACCGCCTTCCAGTGACAGGTCCTGATACTCTTCGGGGCCCACTCGTGTTCCTCCCGCGTGGATGTCAAGAGGAACCTTGGTGAGGTCGACGTACACCGTGCCCCAGAGGGCCTCGCCCTGGCGTACGATCAGGTCGGCTTTCACCCGGGGCTGCCGGGTAAGCAGCGTCTCGAGTTCGACCCTGCCGGCCAGGTTCTGGCCCAGCACATCGCCCGCCGGCGAGCTGAAGCCGATTTTCCCAAATGCAGCCTTGGCTGCTACCCGGGAGCCGCCCACCGCGGGTTCGAGCCGGGCGGCGATGTCGATTTCGCCCGTGGGTGACCAGCTCTCCCATTTTCGTCCACTTATCGCCCGCGCAAGCGTTGCCAGGTTGTCCGCGGGCAGACCCGCCCCGTCCAGGCGGCCGCCTACATCCCTTCCGCCAAGGCGAAGTTCGCCCGTCATGCGCCCCAGGGATTCGGATTGGATCTCCACGCCTTCCACGAGGTAGGAATTATCGAGTGCCCTTAGAGAGCCCATGAGGGCCACCGCGCCCAAGGGCAGGGGCCGGCCATCAAAGGAAACCTCGCCCGGTCCGACCAAAAGCTTCCAGCCTGGCAGCTTGGGGGCGGCGATTTCCCCGGCCAGAGGCGTGTCGAAGTGAAAAATGCGTACCGCCAAAGGCGCCTGTTTGAGATGTCCCGTCCCCTTGATCCCCCCGGACAGGCTGGCCTTGCCCCGGAGCCAGCCCGGGAAGGGGCCCTCCGCCCGCAAGGATCCCTCGACGTGGCAATCAAACCCTTCGCCTGGCCAGGAAAACTGCAAATCCTTGGGGAGGAGTTCCATGGCCAGCACGCTTGCCGTCCCTCGTGCCGAGAGGCGGAAGGCGAAGGGAAGCCTGCCTGTGAGATTCATGCCCGCCAGGCTGCCGGGCAACAGGGGAGCGAAAATGGTTTTCACCCGTTCGACCCGGGGGATCTCCCCGTCCAGGGTGCCGGAGATCTCTTCCAGGGTGGAGCCGCCAAGCCGCCCCTTCGCCAGGAGCAGCCCCCCGATGTCGAGTCGGCGCACCTCCAATCGAGGTTCCCTTCCCGCAAGCGTGGAACTTGCCGCCGCGTTCAAGAGGATCGGATCCAGGGTCGTGGTCGCCTGCGGACGCAGGCTCACGCGCCCCTGCGTCAGGGCCAGGCTAAGCTCCTCGGCCTGGAAACGTTTCGGGGTCACCTTTACCCGGGTCCGGCCGGAAACGTCACCGGCGAGCTCCGCCAGCATCAGGCGGCCCGACGCAAACTCGAGGTCGACCTCGATCGCGGGGCCGGGCGTGACGTTTCCCCGGGCGGAAAGTGTTCCCCTGGCGACGGTCTGTTCCTTCCGGCGGATGGTCACCTCTCCATCTCCGTTTAAAGCGCGAATGCCCCCTTCTCCCGGGACCAGGCGTAAAGATAGTTCGTCCGCCGTGAGGTCGCCCTGGGGCAGAGCCACGAGCAGCCGGGCGTCCGTCAGCGACAGGTCCTCGATGTCGAACAGCCGGGTAAGAGGGGTCAGGTCGGGTGGCCCCTTCGTCTCCCGGGGGCGCGGGCGTTCGAAGACAAGCCCCTTTACTTCCACGTGCCGCAGCCACGCCCCCCCCTGGAGGAAGGCACGAGGGATCAGTTCGCATGTCAGGTGGTCCAGGCGCAGGAGGTCGCCCTCACCCGGAGGACCCGCGATCGCGAGTCCCGAAAGTTCCAGGGTCGGCGGGGAAAGCGATAGTCTCAAGTCTGCCAGGGAAGCCGTACCGCCCCGCGGAGTCAGCGCCCGCTCCACCCATGGGCGGACCAGTTGGGGCCGGTAGACAGCCAATGCCACGGCCAGTGCGGCGACCCCCAGAAGGGCCGCCAATCCCGCGCCACACCAGAGGGCCGTGCGTTTCAGGGTCACTGAACCCCCCACCGAAATTGCCGTGCTTTTCCGGAAGGAATGCCATGTACCGTGCCGGGCCGCATCACCTTGAATTATGCCCTTATATAAGGAGGATTGCCCACCCGTAAGGTTGGTTTCTCCAACTTTACCGACTTAGACCACACCGGGAAGCTCCTTGCCGCCTTTTGCCGGGTCTCGCCGGGTGTTTGAGAGATGGTGTCAAGTATACTGAACGGGCTCCATTCACCACCGACACCGGAATCGAAGGACGGGATCGTTGGCGCGCGATACGCGAACGACGAACAGGGGGAAGGACAAAGTGCTCTCCCCGGAGGTCAACTGCTGGCGTGTGGCCAGGTCGAACCGTTGCTCCCTCCTGGTCGACGGCGAGGCCTACTTCAAGGCGGTACGCAGCGCCATCGGCAAGGCACGTCGTGTCGTCTGGATCCTGGGATGGGATATCGACAGCAGAATCGGGTTGGTACGGGGAGACGGAGAGGACGACAGGCCCGCGGCCCTGGTCGAGTTTCTTCATCACACGCTCAAGCGGCGACGCGGACTCCGGGTCCACGTGCTGGTCTGGGATTTCTCCATGGTCTTTGCGCTGGACCGGGAGTGGCCCCCGATCTACAGCCCGCGCTGGCGCATGCATCGGCGCCTGGACTTTCATATGGACAACGAGCATCCGCCGGGTGCCTCCCACCACCAGAAGGTAGTCGTGGTGGACGACGCGGTCGCTTTCGTCGGCGGCATCGACCTGACAAAGCGGCGTTGGGACACGACAGAGCACGCTGCGGATCAATCCGGGCGCCAGGATCCGGACGGCCGTCGTTATTCCCCTTTTCATGATGTCCAGCTCGTCGTAGACGGGGACGCCGCCAGAGCATTGGGGGAACTCGCCCGGGAGCGTTGGCGCGTGGCCACGGGGAAAGAGGGGAAGCCCCCCCGGGCGATCGATACGGCCGCCGACCCGTGGCCGGAGGGAGTGAACCCGGATTTCCGGGAAGTCGATGTGGGAATCGCGCGGACCATGTCGCCGCATCGCGGACGGGCCGAGGTACGGGAAATCGAGCGCCTGTATTGCGACACCATCGCGGCTGCGCGCCGATACATCTACATCGAGAACCAGTATCTCACCAGCGCTGCAGTGGGAGATGCGCTCGCCTCTCGTTTGCAGGAGGAGGAGGGACCCGAAATCGTCATCGTCCAGCCGAAAAGCAAGACGGGCTGGCTGGAAAAGTACACGATGGAGGTACTTCGATCACGGCTGCTGGGCAGGCTGCGGGCGGACGACGTCCATGGCCGTTTGGGCGTCTTCTACCCCCACATCCCGGGGCTTGGGGAGGGCGAGTGCGTCAATGTGCACGCCAAGCTCATGATTTCCGACGACCGGCTTCTCCGTGTCGGATCGTCCAACATAAGCAACCGCTCGATGGGACTCGATTCCGAGTGCGATCTGCTGATCGACGCAGCCGGCGACGCAGACGCGGAGCGCGCCGTCCGGGGCTGCCTCTTCCGTCTCCTGGCCGAGCACTCCGGAAGGGAAGAAAAGGAGGTCCAGGATGCCATCGAGGGGACAGGCGGCCTTTTGCCTGCCATCGAAGGTTTTCGGGACGGGGAACGTGCGCTTCGTCCTCTGGACGGAGCCGTGCCGGCGGAGATTGATCAGATGGTGCCGGACTCGGCCATCGTCGATCCGGAGAAACCCGTCAACCCCGACACGCTGCTCGACATGGTCCTGGGGGAAGAGCCCCCGCGAAGCGTCGGGAAACGCCTTGCCGGCGCCGCCGCCTTGCTGCTGGGGCTTCTCGCCCTTGCCATAGCATGGAGGTGGACTCCCCTGGGGAATCTGCTGGCTGTCGGACGTATCGAAGCGCTCGCCGGAGATGTCGCAGGCAGCCCTTGGAGTTTCCCCATCGCCATGGCGGGTTTCGTCGCAAGCAGCCTTCTCGTCGTCCCGGTTACGCTCCTGATTTCCGTGTCGGCCTTGATTTTCGGGCCCTGGCAGGGATTTTTCTATTCGCTTGCCGGTGGGGTGCTGAGCGCCATGGTGAGTTTCGGGATCGGGAAAGCCCTGGGCCGGGATGCCGTCCGTCGGCTTGCGGGACGACGGATCAACCGTTTGAGCAAAAGGCTGTCGCGGCGGGGCCTGCTCACGGTTATCACATTGCGGATTGTTCCCGTCGCCCCGTTTACGGTGATCAACCTGGTGGCCGGAGCGTCGCACATACGCTTTCGCGACTTTTGGCTGGGCACGCTTCTGGGCATGGGCCCGGGGGCCCTGGCGCTTTCCTTCTTTGCCGACGGAATGGTCGGGGTTCTGCGCGCACCCAATGTCCGAACGATCGCCTGGGTCGGAGTCCTCGCCGTGTTCCTCGCAGGGGGCGGCATTCTGGCGAGCCGGTGGATCCGTCATGGGGAGAAACAGGGAACAGGCAAGGAGGAAGGCTGAGCTCTGATGGAGGTTCGGGTTGCGACCTACAATGTCCGGCGGTGCATCGGCCGGGACGGAAGACAGGATGCGGGCCGGTGTTTCCGGGTCATCGAGGAGCTTAATGCCTCTGTCGTCGGCCTCCAGGAAGTGGACGGAAATCTCACTACCGGAGCGGGTCAGGAGCTCCTCGGTTTGGCGAAAGAAGCAGGATATGCCGTCCACCACGGGATCACTCTCCGGCGGCCGGATGCGGACTACGGCAACGCGCTTTTGATCCGGGGCCGGATCCTGCACGTCGATCTCCACGACATCAGCGTGCCGGGCACCGAGCCGCGCGGGGTGATTGACGCGTCCCTGCTGGCGGGAGACCTTCCGATCCGGGTACTGGTCACCCATTTCGGACTTCGGTTCGGGGAGCGCCGCATACAGGCCCGCCGCGTGGGGTCTCTGGTTTCGGCGGATGACGGAGCCGTTACCGTGGTCCTGGGGGATTTCAATGATTGGCGGCCCATGGCTGCAAGCCTGCGTCCTCTTCGAGACGTCCTCGGACCCGCACCCGCTCCCAGGAGCTATCCTGCGCACCGTGCACTGCTGAGGCTTGACCGGGTCTGGGTTCGACCGCGGGAGCGGCTCCTGCGGGTCGAGGCGCACAGAACAACGGCGGCGCGCCTTGCCTCGGATCACCTTCCCGTACTTGCGCAAATCGCCCTCAGTCGCGCTTGAGACGCAGACCGTACACTGTCCGTTTCCGGACGCTACTTTCAAAAAGATTTAGTCCGGTATGCTCCGGGCCCGGAAACCATTCGAACAAATCGGGGTTATTATCCGTAAGTAAGGAAGGGTAATTCCAGGGAACCGGGAAAGACGGTATCAACGGGGGAATAATCGCAGAGGATCGCCGGGTCGTACCGGAGAACGGAGGGTTGGATGAAGGCATTCGCGAAGATTTTCTGCTGGGCATCGATCGCGGGAGCGGTACTGCTGCACCCGGCGGTTTCCGGCGCGGAGCTTCTCGGAGCGATGCGCGTACGACTCGTCTCAGGCGACGTGCAGGTGAAGATCGCCGAAACGGGAGAGTGGGTGCCCGCCTCGGTCAACATGCCTCTTGTCGAGAGGGATGAACTGTGGGTCCCCGAAGGAAGCCTCTCGGAGATCCAGACGAACAACGGGGCCTACGTCCGGCTGGACGGGAACACGGCCCTCCAGGTCCTCCGGGTGGATCGCGACTCCTTCCAGTTCTATCTCCCCCAGGGGGGCGTGTACGTGCTGAACGACGACCCGACAGGCAGCGTACTGCAGTTCGACACCCCCGACACCTCCATCCGCGCGTTCGAGGCATCGACGTTCCGGATCGACATCCCCAACGGGGAGACGGACCTCCTCGTGTTGCGGGGAAGCGTCACGGCGGAGAACGCGGGCGGGTCGACGAGGGTCCGTGCCGGCAGCATGCTGATCCTGGGGGCGGACGGCTACGCGGAACTTTCCCCGCTCCCTCCTCCCGACGATTGGCAGATGTGGAACGAGAGGCGGGACCGGATCGCCCTTGCTCGCGGGGGAGGCGACCAGCACCTGCCGGAGGAACTCCGGGTGTACTCCAACGACTTCTCTGAGTACGGCCGTTGGGTATACGTTTCGCAATACGGATTCGTCTGGACTCCAAGGGTCGTCCTGACCGGTGGCTGGTCCCCGTACCGGCAGGGAAGGTGGGTGTGGAGGGGCGGGGGCTACGTGTGGATCGGATACGAGCCCTGGGGGTGGGCCCCCTACCATTACGGACGCTGGTCCTATGTCGCCCGAATCGGCTGGTTCTGGGTGCCTCCCTCCCGGGGAGACGTATTCTGGGCGCCAGGATACGTGGGCTGGGTGCGGACAGGCAATTACGTGGGGTGGGTGCCCCTCGCTCCGGGGGATGTCTACTACGGGCACGGAAATTTCGGCCGGCACAGCGTGAATCTCACGAACGTAAACATCAAGCAGGTCCGGGTGACCAACGTGTACCGGAACATCAACGTCACCAACAGCATCACCGTGGTCAACCGGACGACGTTCGTCACGGGGCGGCCGGCGGTCGTCAGCCGGAACGTGATGGGGAAAGTGAGGGAAGACTTCGCACGGCGGCGTAACATCGTTGTGGGAAGACCACAGATCGAACCCGTCGGGACAAGCTACGCCCCGGTGGTACGGAAGATTCCCGAGGCGAAGCGCCCGCCGACAAGGGTCCGGCAGATAGACGTGAAGGAACTGAGGAAGTCCCGTCCGTTGGTCAAGGAACCCGACCGTTCTTCCATGCGGCCGCAAGCCAAGCCCCGCCCGCTGGAAGTAAGGCAGGTCGAGAAACCGAGGTCCACGAGCGAGAGGACAAGGGATCGCCGGCAGTCGGCGCCGCCCGAGAGGAAAGGGCCGCAGCAGACGGAACCGCCGAAAAGGGTCGGGCCGCAGACAGTGCCTGTCGAGAGAGTCGGGCCGCAGGCAGCGCCTGTCGAAAGGGAAAGGCTACAGGTGGCGCCGCCCGAGAGGAAAGGGCCGCAGCAGACGGAACCGCCGAAAAGGGTCGGGCCGCAGACAGTGCCTGTCGAGAGAGTCGGGCCGCAGGCAGCGCCTGTCGAAAGGGAAAGGCCACAGGTGGCGCCGCCCGAGAGGAAAAGACCGCAGCAGACGACACCACCGGAAAGGGTCAGACCGGAGGCAGCGCCTGCCGAGAGGGTAAGCCCGCAGGAGGAACCGGCCGACGACGTCTTGCGCGAGACCCCCCGCGGCGGGACGGTGCGGGAGGTGCCGATGAACCGCCGATAAGCGCCCTGTCACGGCGTTCATATAATCGACAGATAAACATCAGCTGAATACGGGCAAGCGAGGAGGACCCGTTATGGGAAAGAACATATTGATGCTTGTCGGTGATTTCGTGGAAGATTACGAGGCCATGGTTCCTTTCCAAGCACTTCAAATGGTTGGGCACACGATGCACGCAGCCTGTCCTGACAAGAAAGCGGGAGAGACCGTAAGGACGGCGATACACGATTTTGAAGGCGACCAGACATACAGCGAGAAAGTCGGCCATAACTTTCGGCTGAATGCGACGTTTTCAGAGATCGAGCCAGGCTCCTATGATGCGCTCGTCATACCCGGCGGCCGGGCGCCCGAATACCTCCGTCTGAACAAGCGGGTTCTCGAGATGGTTCGTCATTTTGCCTCCTCCAACAAGCCGATAGCAGCGGTATGTCATGGGGCGCAAATTCTCGCTGCGGCAGGCGTGCTCAAAGGAAAGGAATGCTCTGCGTACCCGGCATGCGGCCCCGAAGTGGAGGCCGCGGGAGGAAAGTATGTACCCAAGGATTGGCCCGAAGCTCACGTCGACGGCAACCTTGTAACCGCCCCGGCCTGGCCGGCGCACCCGGCCTGGCTGGCAGCTTTCCTGAAGCTGCTATAGGCGCGGAAACGGCTTCAGGAGCGAACGCTCAGGATCGCTTTCTCTCCTTCGGTCCGGGTCTTGTGAATCTTCTCCGGCTTCACGAGCAGGACAGGGCGCTCCGTCGCGTGCAGGACCTTCTCCGCGACGCTCCCCACCAGGACCCGGGCAAGCCCCGTGTGGCCGTGCGTGCTCATGATGATGAACTCCACGTCCTCTTTGTCGGCCAGGGCGAGGATCGCGGAGTGCGGATACCCTGCGCCGACCTCGATCCTGGTTTTGATCCCTTTCCCTTCGATGCGCGACTCAACCCCTTTCAGGTAGGTGATCGCTTCTTCTATTCTTGCAGAGGCCACCCGTTTCTCTTCCTCCGGCTCGGCCTCCGGAGACGTCTCCAACGGTGTATCGATGACTCGAAAGAGGACTATCTCATAACCGAATGCTTTCGCGATCTTTTCCGCCTGGTTGATCGCCCGCTCCGACGACGCGGATCCGTCAAGTGGGACGAGGATCTTCTGTTCCATCGTCTTCTCTCCTTGTCTTGGGAAGCCGTCGCCAGGTTGACGTGTTTTATTCCGCATTTATCTTATAAAAAATGGTAAGTTATGTCAAGCGCCCCCCCCTTTGTGCACTCCCGACATTGGTTATCCTTTTACCTGTTTCCTGTTGATGGGTTAAGCCTTTAATACGTACGCATTCCATCGCATCTGTCTCCCCAAGGCAAGACCCTCCCGCGCGAGGGCTGCTGGGCGCCGAGAAGCCGACGGATTAGCGCGGCGGAGACGCCTTCCCAGGCCCGCACCTGGAGGGATCCGCGCTCTCCGGCTGTGAGGCCGACGATGGGTTTTGCCAAGTATTTCTGACAGACCGGCCGTTGAATGGGAGCAGTGAACCGTTTATCATTCAGAAAATTTACGCGCAGGCTTCGAGACGGAACCAGGAGGTGACGAATGGAAGGGATGATTGGGAAGTTGCAGGGATGGTCAGCGGTTTTCGTGCTCAAAATTCTCACCGCGATCCTGATCGTCGTAGTCGGTCGCTGGGTGGCGCGATTCATAAGGAACACCACCGAGAAAATGATGACCAGGAGCAAAGTCGACGCTGCCCTCGTCAGCTTCGTCGGGAACCTGATCTACGTTTCCCTGCTCACGTTTGTAATCCTGGCTGCACTCGCCCAACTCGGGATTCAAACGACATCGTTCATCGCCGTTATCGGGGCGGCCGGTTTAGCCGTCGGACTGGCGCTGCAAGGGTCGCTTGCGAACTTCGCCGCCGGTGTCCTGATGCTCATCTTCCGTCCCTTTCAGGTCGGCGATTTCATCGAGGGGGGAGGGGTCATGGGGATCGTGGAAGAGATCCAGATCTTCACGACGCAGCTACGTACGCCGGACAACAAGATGATCATCGTCCCGAATGCGAAGATCACCGGCGACAACATCACGAATTACACGAGGAAAGAGAACCGGCGCGTGGATCTCGTCATCGGGGTGAGCTATCAGGATGACATCGAGAAAGTGAAGGCCGTCGTCGCGGACGTTCTGAACGGCGATGAACGCGTCCTGAAGGACCCGGTCCCGACCATCGCGGTTCTGGAGCTGGGGGACAGCAGCGTCAACTTTGCCGTTCGCCCCTGGGTCAAAACGGAGGATTACTGGGGCGTCTACTTCGATACGACCGAGAATATAAAGAAACGATTCGACGCGGAGGGAATTTCCATCCCGTTCCCGCAGCGGGACGTTCACCTGTATCAAACGTAATTCCTGTCCGCTGGAAGGGGATGGCGGTCTCGCTGTGCAGGATCGGGGGCGGGGGACGGTGGCAGGAAGCGGAACGTCCAGTCCTGCTGGCGCAAGCCTGCCAGGCCGATGAAGTCTGTCGAGACGACAGTCTTTAAATACAAATGGTTATGCCTATTGGCGTCATGTAAGGGTTGAGGGTCTGCCTGTTTCTTGAAACCGGTGCGCCCCCCGAGTATGGCCCAAGAAGTGTTTAGGTCGAGACGCCTCCCACAGTGGTAAAAAACGCCGCTGCTCTCACGGGGACCCGGAGCCAACGGATTTGCCCCCCGGTTTCTTGACGAGCAGAGTATGAGGATGGACTTCCTGCTGGGCTAGGATCCGGGACGATTCGACGGCGTTGTGTGCCCCTTCTTCTAGCCAGGTCGGGTTCGAAGGCGAAGCGCTGGTAGCTCGCAACCTGTTTCAGGGTGAAGACGTGGTCGGATTCTCGGCCCACCGCCTTCTCTATTTGGTGTCGATGATTTACGCTGATCGTGGGCGCTAGTTCGGGAAAAGGAGGAACGCACATGGCCGTCCAGGTGAACAGCCCGGCACCGGCGTTCGAGTTGTCGGGGGTCGTGGGAAAAGAGTACCGGAAGGTCAAGCTCTCCGACTACAAGGGGAAGTGGGTCGTCCTGTTTTTCTACCCACTGGACTTTACCCCCATATGACGCACGGAGATCCTCGAGTTCTCCCGGCGGGAGAGCGAATTCGCGGCGGTAGATTCGCAGGTTCTCGGGATCAGCACGGACACCAAGTTTTCCCACATGGCGTGGGTAGACAAGGAACTGGGGGAGTTGACGTACCCTCTCCTTGCCGATTTCACCAAGCAGGTTTCAAAGGATTACGGGGTCCTGCTGGAGAGGCTCGGGGCGGCGCTGCGGGGGACGTTCATCATCGGGCCGGACGGGCTTCTCCGGGCGTACATCGTGCAGGACCTGACCGTGGGAAGGAGCGTCGACGAGATTCTGCGGATCGTTACCGCGCTCCGTACCGGCAAGCTTTGCCCTGCCGGCTGGCGCCCCGGGGAACCACATTTGCCGCCGATCCCGGGAAACTCCGGGGAGTAGGTGATGGAGGTCGGCATCCGTCGCGTGTCTTGGCTCGTCCGTCGTTCCCGGCTGCGGATTCAGCCTTTGGCGGCCTCCCACATCGTGTCCCAGTACAGCAGCTCGAACCCTTGCAGCAAACGGGCCGCACGCCGGATGCGCACGGGGTCCGCTCCCTGTGCCAGCCCCTCCTCAACCACCGAAAGGCCCTGCTCTTCGAACCCGGGCGGTGCGCTGGCAAACAGATCGAAGAAGGCGACGTCCTGTCCGGAGAGGCCGTAGCCTGCCTGGAGCGCCCGGCTGATCCGTCCGCAGTTCTCGCCCCACGCCGTAAGGTTTACCAGGAAGGCCCCGACGAATTCCGCTGCCGTTCCATACGTGGCGAGCCAGTTCACGTACGCGCTGTAGGCGAATGCACCGGGGAGCGGTTCTGCCGCGTACAGCTTTTCCGGCGACATTCCCAACGCCTGCCCGAATGCCCCCAATGCCGTAAGAGCCGCGCGTTCCCCTTGCAGCATTCCGGCGAGGAAGTCCCGCGCCCCCTGCGATTCGGCCCGGGAAACGATCAGCGCCACGCTGCGCAGGTCGCTCTCGATGATGTGACACTGCTGGCCCGCGAACAGCGCCAGCTTTCTCTTCTCTACCGCCCGCCCCTCCAGGGCTTCCAGGTACGGGTGGCTGCGAATCCGCTTTTCGGTGGCTGCGATGGCCTTGCGCGCATCATCCAGCAGACGTCGTGCACTATGAGCCATGGCCTTGCTTCCTCCCTCCCCGCCGGGAACGGCACGGAACTTCTCCTTGAGAAGTGAACCCAATAGTTGCATAATAACGCCGGGGCATGGTTTGTGTCCCGTAATTGCGCTGTTTGGGCTCCACCGCCCGGATTGAGCAATAATTCATTTTTTTGGAGGTAGATGTGGCAACTGGAAGTGTGAAGTGGTTCAACGACGCGAAGGGGTTCGGATTCATCAGCCAGGAGGACGGGCCGGATGTGTTCGTCCACTTCAGCGCCATCCGGGCGGAGGGCTTCAAATCTCTCCAGGAAGGGGACCGGGTTGAGTTCGAGATCACGCAGGGGCCCAAGGGACCCCAGGCGACAAACGTGGTCAAGGCCAGCTGATCCCCGGCAACCTCGGGGAGACAACCCCGAAAGAGGGAAGGCCCCGGCGGGAAACCCCGCCGGGGTTTTTTCATTGGAGCGACGACTCCGGTGGTCCGGCAGATTCCACCGGCGCAGGGGAATGTACCCGGACGTGCGTCATCGTGAGAGCTTCGATCCAAATGGTCAGAGGAATGTCGCCGTAACCATCCAGACGCCCCCGACGATAACGCACAACCCGATGCCCCGGCTCACCCAGTGGCCTGCGG
>Ga0210060_1000152_pt1 | contig 38870 bp, 33 predicted proteins | sample Joice_CattailNLB_FD_184871 | JGI IMG/M metagenome (GOLD analysis project Ga0210060, IMG submission 184871) | Wetland microbial communities from San Francisco Bay, California, USA, that impact long-term carbon sequestration - Joice_CattailNLB_D2... | ecosystem: Environmental > Aquatic > Marine >...
GAAAAGTCGCCATCGTCACCGGCGCCGGCACCGGCGTCGGCCGCGCCGCCGCACTCGCACTGCTGCGCGCCGGCTACCGCGTCGTTCTCGCCGGCCGCCGCCCCGAGCCGCTGGAAAACGTGAAGAAGGAAGCCGGCGCCGACGGCAAGAACGCGCTCTGCGTGCCGACCGATGTCGCCGATCCCGCCTCGGTGAAGGCGCTGTTTGCGAGGACCAAGCAAGCCTTCGGCCGGCTCGACGTGCTGTTCAACAATGCCGGTGTCAACGCGCCCGGCATCCCGCTCGAAGACCTCAGCGTCGAGCAGTGGAAGAACGTCGTCGACATCAATCTCACCGGCATGTTCCTGTGCACGCAGGAGGCCTTTCGTATCATGAAGGACCAGTCGCCGCGCGGCGGCCGCATCATCAACAACGGCTCGATCTCGGCGCATGCGCCGCGGCCGAACTCGTCGCCGTACACCGCGACCAAGCACGCGGTCACCGGGCTCACCAAGTGCACCTCGCTCGACGGCCGCAAATACGACATCGCCTGCGGCCAGATCGACATCGGCAATGCGCGCACCGAGATGGCCGAGCGCATGGCCAAGGGCGTGCCGCAGGCCGATCTCTCGGTCAAGGTCGAGCCGCTGATGGACGTCAATCACGTCGGTGAGGCCGTCGTGCACATGGCAAACCTGCCGCTCGAGACCAACGTCCAGTTCATGACCATCATGGCGACCAAGATGCCGTTCGTGGGCAGGGGATGAACGCGCCGACCTTCGAGAAGGGCGCGCTCACGGTCTACTTCGGCGAAAAGTCGGGAAAATACCCGGACGGCAACCAGATCGTCGTGCGCGGCCGCGATACGCAGGTCGCGTTCGACACCCCGCTGGTCGCAAACCGCCTCGGCGCAGCGCTCGCCGGGACCGACCTGGTGATCCTCGGCCACATGCACGAGGACCACGCCGCAGGCCTGCACCTGCTGCCAAAGGCCCGCGTGTTCGCGCACGCCGCCGACGTCGAGGCGGTGCGCAGCTGGGACGGCCTCGCAAGGCATTACGGCTACCCGGCGCAGGTGCTCCCGGGATTCCGCGCGCGCATCGAGCGCGAGTTCCACTGGCTTGCACGGCCAGACGCCGCGGCCTACGAAGACGGCGCGAGCTGGGATCTCGGCGGCACGCGCGTCACCGCGTTCCACATGCCCGGACATACGGCAGGCCACTGCGTGTTGCTCGTCGAGCCCGAGGGCGTCGCGTTCATCGGCGACATCGACCTGTCGTCGTTCGGCCCGTACTACGGCGACGCCACCTCGGACCTCGCCGCCTTCCGCCGCACGCTGCGTGCGGTGCGCGATGTGCCGGCAACGGTCTGGGTCACCTCGCATCACAAGGGCGTGATCACCGAGCGCGCGGCATTTCTCGCGCTGCTCGATGCCTACGCCGAAAAGCTCGATCAGCGCGAAGCGGCGATCGCGGCATTTGTCGAAGACCATCCGTCGACGCTCGATGCGCTCGTCGCCCAGCGCTTTCTCTACCCGCAGGGCTACGATCTGGATTTCGTCGACTCGGCCGAGCGCCGCACGACGGCGCAGCACCTCGCTGCACTAGTCGCGGGCGGCCGTGTGCGCCTGGACGGCGAGCGCTACTTCGCGGCCTCCTGAGCGGCGCGCGATGCCTCTGCCTGCGCTGCAGCGCGAACGCCTCAAGCTGCTCGCGCGCGTCGGCCTCGTCGGCGGGGCGATCGGCGCGGTCTACGGGGTCGTGTTCGCCGTGACGGCCGCCGGGCCGGACGCCGACCTGCATCGCCTGGCGATCGCGATATCCGGGGCCTTCACCGGATGTCTGATCTCCCTGAGCATCGGTGCGATCGAGATCCTGCTGCTGCGTGCGGGCCCGCTGCGCAACCTGAACGCGCTGCCGTTCCTCGTGGTCGTGGCATCGAAGAGCATCGTCTACGGCGCGATCGTGATCGCCGCGGTGACGCTCGTCCCCGACTGGTTCCAGCTCGGCGAACGCGCCGCCGCGAGCACGCGCACGCCGCGGGCGCTCATGATTACCGTGGGCTTCTCTCTGGCGGTGACGTTCGTGTTCGTGACCGTGCTGCAGGCCGCCACGCTGCTCGGCCGGCGCACCTTCCGCGACCTGATCCTCGGCCGCTACCGCCGGCCGCGTGCGGAACGACGCTTCTTCCTGTTCGTGGATGTCGTCGGCTCCTCGGCGATCGCCGAGCGGCTCGGTCCGCTCGATGCGCACCGCTTTCTGGCCGCGGTGTTCTCCGCGGTGGCCGAGCCGATCGCCGAAGCGCGCGGCGAAATCCACCAGTACGTCGGCGACGAGATCGTCGTCACCTGGACCGAGGCCGAGGGCGTCGTGCAGGCGCGCCCGCTGCGCTGCCTGTTCGCCATGCGCGCGGCGCTCGGCGCCCGCGCGGCGCGCTTCGAGGCGCGCTTCGGCGCGGTGCCTGCGCTGCGCGCCGCGCTGCATTTCGGCGAAGTGATCGCCGGCGAGGTCGGCGACCAGCGCCGCGCGATCGTGTTTCACGGCGACGTCATGAACACCGCGTCGCGTCTCGAGCAGGCGACGCGCGAGCTCGGCCTGCGCTTCATCGTTTCGCGGGCTGCGCTCAACGCCCTCGGCGCCGTGCCGGCGCTCGAGCTGACCGACATCGGTGCCCTCGCCCTGCGCGGGCGCGAGGCGCCCGTGCCCGCCTACGGCATCCGGCGCTTCGAAGGCGTGGCCGCAGACTGAGCGCCGATGTGCGTCTGGCGGATTCGCGTCATGCTTCGCCGGCCTGCGCCGCCCCGCAGATCGCCGGCAGCACCTCGCCGATCGGCGCGTTGAACACCGCATCGGCGATGCGATCGAACGGCGTCGGCTCGGCGTTAACGATCACCAGCCGCGCGCCGGCCTGCTTGGCGAGCGGGACCGCGTTCGCCACCGGATAGACCTGCAGGCTGGTGCCGATCGCGAGGAGCAGGTCGGCTTGTTCGGCCGCGCGCATCGCGCGCTCGATCACCCCGGGCACGAGCGCCTGGCCGAAGGAAATCGTGTCGCTTTTCAGGATGCCGCCGCAGCTGCGGCAGGGCGGATCGGCCTCCCCGGCGCGCACCCGATCGAGCGCCTTCTCCATCGGCGCGCGCATGCCGCAGGCCATGCACACCACGCGGCGCACCGTGCCGTGCACTTCGATCACGCGCTCGGCCGAATTGCCCGCCAGCTGGTGCAGCTCATCGATGTTCTGCGTGACCAGCGCGTGCAGCTTGCCGCGCCGCTCGAGTGCGACGAGCGCCGCATGGCCCCGGTTCGGGCGCGCGCGCCAGGCCGGGTGCGACAGCCGACCCTGCCACGAGGCCTTGCGGATCTCGGGGTCCGCCATGTAGTAGCGGATGTCGGAGAGCTTCTCGGCCTGCGGGTTCTTCGTCCACAGGCCCTGCGGCCCGCGAAAGTCCGGAATGCCCGATTCGGTCGAGATCCCGGCACCGGTCAGCGCCACGACGCGCTCGGCCGCCGTGATCCAGGCGCGCACCTGTTCGATCATCGGTTTTTCGGTCACCGGCTGCCCCCGCGTTTGCCGTCGATCCATGCCATGAACTGCGGCGCCGTCTCGCGCAGCCGGACATCGTCCATGCGGCCGCTGCGCATCATGTAGTCGTAGGCCAGGCGCCACGGCGCCTCCTGCATCGCCTGCGCCATGCGCTCGTACCAGAACGAGCTCGCATTGGCCGCCTCGACGATCTTCTCCACCACCGGCCGGCGCGCGCGCTCGAACTCGGCGAGCGCCGCCGGGACATCGGCGCCGGCGACGCCGAATGCGCGGTCGAGGGCGATTGCATCCTCGAACGCGAGGCGTGTGCCCGAGCCGATCGAGAAGTGCACCGTGCGCAGCGCGTCGCCGATCAGCACGGCGTTGCCGACCGACCAATGCCGGTTCGAGAGCAGCGGGAAGTTGCGCCAGATCGACTTGTTCGACACCAGCGGGTGCCCGGCGAGGTCCTTCGCGAACACCCGCTCGCAGTAGCTGCGCGATTCGGCGTCCGACATGCGCTCAAAACCCGCCCGGTCCCAGGTCGGCCGGTCGCATTCCACGATGAACGTGCTCATCGAGGGACGGTAGCGATAGTGGTGCGCGACGAACACGCCGTCGCCGCTCTCGCGGAAGGTCAGCGTGAGGCAATCGAACGGCCGCGTCGTGCCGTACCAGGCGAACTTGTTCGTCAGCCACTCGATCCGCGGCTCAAAGCGCACCTCCTGGATCCGACGCACGATCGAATTGACGCCGTCGGCGCCGACGATCACGTCGGCGCCGGCGCGGGCGCCCAGGTCGCGCACTTCCTCGCCAAAACGCATCGACACGCCACTGTCGCCGCACAGCGACTGCAGAAAGCCGTTCAACGCGAGACGCTCGATCGAGGAGAAGCCGTTGCCGTCGATATCGATCGCTTCGTCGCGGTGCACGATGCGCTGCATCGGCCAGGCCTCCATGCGCGCGGCAAGCGCGTGGTGCAGCTCGGGCGCGTCGCGCTCGAGGAAGCTGAGCGCGCCGCGCGAAAACACCACGCCGAAGCCGAAGGTCGCGTCGGCCGGATTCTGGTCGACGACTTCGACCGTCCAGGCGGGAAAGCGGCGCTTGACCAGGTAGGCAAAGAGCAGTCCCGCGGGGCCCGCGCCGATCACTGCGATGCGCATGATGACTCCGCGCGCGCGCTGGCTTCAGCCGCTCCGCGCAAGCTGCAGGCGGATGCAGTTGCGCCCGAAGACATAGGCGTACTCGCTGCGTCCGGCGAGCTCGCGCGCCAGGTGCACGCCGAGCCCGCCGATGCGGCGTTCCTCGATCGGCACGTCGAGCTCCACCGTGCGGGCGAAGGGGTTGTACGGCGGTGCGGTATCCTCGATCTCGAGCGTCAGCTGCTCAGGCGATTCGGCCAGACCGATCCACACCGGCGCATCGCAGTCCTCGCCATGGCCGTGGCGCACCGTATTCGTGAACAATTCCTCAAGCACCAGGTTGAGCCGCAGGCGGTCGTCCTGCCCCACCCCGCCGGCCGCGCAAAAGCGCTCCAGCAGGGCGCAGGCCGAGGCGAGCGCCTCGAGACGCGCGGGGAATATTGCCGACATCTTCATGATCTTTACGTTTGCCCTCGATCCACTTATCCTTGCGTCCAGCAAGGATTATAGAATCCTGCCATTGGCATTCTAAAATTGCCGCATCACTCGAAACGGAGAACGACCATGCAGATCAGGCTCAGTGTACTGGCGACGCGCTGGCTGGCGACGCTGACTCTCGCGTTGTTCGCAAGCGTGGCGCTCGCCGCGGGTGAAGCCGGACAGGTGAAGACCGTGAAAGGCAGCGCGCACGTCGAGCGCGACGGCAAGCAGATTCAGGCGACCCAAGGCATGACCATTCTCGAATCGGACACCCTGGTCACGGGCGACGACGGCAGCATGGGCGTGACGATGACCGACAACTGCCTGCTCTCGGTGGGCCCGAACAGCACGCTCGCAATCGACAAATACGCCTTCGATTCCACGACGCACGCCGGCACGTTCGACGCCTCGCTGCAGACAGGCAGCCTGGCGGTGATCTCCGGAAAGATGGTCAAGCAGTCGCCGGACGCGATGCGCGTGCACACGCCGGCGACGGTCATGGCGGTACGCGGCACCGAGTTCGTGGTCAAAATCAACTAAGCGCACTCGGGACCGGCGCTCGTGGGTCTGATCATCATCGGCCTGTATGCGGCCGCCGTCCTGCTGTTTCCGCTTCCCGAGCAAACCGTCGTCGTGCTGCCGAGTCCCGACGGCCACGTCGGCACGGTGGTCGTGCAGCACGGTGGCGAGCAGACCGTGCTGAACGCGGCGTATTCGACGAGCCACATCGGCGCGGATGGCAGCGAAGACCGCGCGACCCTGACCGCGGCGACGGTCAAGCGCGAGTTCGGCGCGGCGCTCGGCGCTTTGCCGCCGCGGCCGGTGTCGTTCAACCTGTATTTCGTTTCCGGCACCGACCAGCTGACACCGCCCTCGAAACTCGAGCTGGACAAGGCGATGGCCGAGCTCAAGCGCCGCGCGGTGCCCGACATCGTGGTGATCGGGCACACCGATACCGTGGGCGAGCTGGAATACAACGACCGGCTTTCGCGGGCACGCGCCGAGCGGGTGCGCGAAGCGCTGATCAAGCAGGGACTCCCGGCGCAGCGCATCTGGGCCGCGGGGCGTGGCGAACGCGAACCGCTAGTCAAGACGGCGAACGGCGTTTCCGAACCGCGCAACCGGCGCGTCGAGGTTAACGTCCGCTAGGTCGGTTTCCTCGTCCTCGACCGGAATCGCGCTGGCTGGTCCGTTCCAGCGCAGCACGAGCAGCGTCAGATCGTCCGCAGCCGGTGCGTCGCCGACGAATTCTGCGACGCGCGCGCGTACCTGCGCCAGCACGTCCTGTGCCCCTGTGCCGTCGGCCACCGACCTGAGTACCGCTTCCACCCGGGCGGCGCCGAACAGCGCGCCTTGCGCGCTCGTGGCCTCGGTCACGCCATCGCTCAGCACGCAGATCCACTGCCCCGGCGCGAGCTCGCGGTAGCGCGTCTCATAGGCGAAATCCTCGACGACGCACAGCGGCGGGCCCTCGGCGACCGGAAAGCGCTCGAGCCCCTGCCCCGCCCCGCCCACAAACGGGGGTTCGTGTCCCGCGTTGCAGTACTCGAGCGTGCCGGTCACGAGATCGAGAATGCCGACGAACAGCGTCACGAACATCGTTTCCGGGTTTTCCAGGGCGATTTCCGAGGCGGCGCGACCGACGATCCCCGACACGTCGCCGTCGGCGCGCAAGGCGGTCGCCTTCAGGATCGCCTTGCTCAGCGCCATGAACAGCGCGGCCGGCATGCCCTTGCCCGAGACATCGCCGACGGCGAACAGCAGCCGGCGCTGGTCGAGCTTGATGCACTCGAAAAAATCGCCGCCCACGGTCTGTGCCGGCGCAAGAAACGCGTCTACCTCGAACGCCCGCTCGTCGCGGAACTGGATCGCGGGCGCGGCGAGCAAGCCGCTCTGGATGCGGCGCGCGGCTTCGAGCTCGCCGGCGACGCGGGTCGCTGCGTCGCGCAGCACGCGTCGCTGCCGCTCGGCCTGTTCGAGCGTGGCGGCGAGCATGATGATGAAGGTTGCGAGCGTGGCCAGCATCGGCGTCGCGATATCGAGCAGCAAGCCCGATCCCTGGAAGGCCACCGCCCCGATGAGCGCCTCGGTCGCGAGCAGCAGGCCGGCAACGACCACCGCCTCGCGCGCGCGCAGGCGCGGCACCCAGAGGATCAGCAGGGCGCAACCGGCGACGAGCAGCAGGCGCTCGAGCCACGGCGCCAGATCCGAGCGCACCAGGTAGCTGTTGTCGTAGATCTGCTCGATGACCTGCGCATGCAGCTCGACCCCCGGCACTTCCTCGCGCAGCGGCGTGACCCGGCGATCGACGAGCGCGAGGCCGGTCACGCCGATGACGACGAGCTTGCCCTTCAGCCGCTCGGGCTTGACCCGGCCGGCGAGCACGTCGCTGGCCGAAACGAAGCGCTCGCGCGTGCTGGGGCTGGCATACAGCCAGAAGCTGCCGTCGCTCTGTACCGGGACGCTGCGGTCGGCGAACGACACCCGCAACAGCCCGCGCCCGCCATCGGACAGGCGCAGCAGGCGAGCCCCGCTGGCCACGCGCAGCAGCTCGAGGCCCAGGGTCGGCACCGTGACGCCATCCACCTGCGCGACGAACGGGATGCGGCGCACGATCCGGTCGCGCCGATCGCTGTTCACCAGGCCGCGACCCGCGGCAGCGCGGTCGATCAGCGCCCGGCTCTGCAGTACGCCGGCGTAGCTGCGCAGCCCGGCCGTGAGTCCGGGGGCGGCCGCGAGCGGTGCGACCCGGGGCGGATTGGGAAAGCGCGGATCTTGGTAGTCGAGGCCGGTGATCCCGAGCACGACCTTGTGCACGGCGACCGCGCGCGCGAGGCGCTGGTCATTGTCGGGCAGCAGGCTGAGCGCCTTCGCCAGGGGCTCCGGAAGCCCGATCGTGCGCGCGTACTCGGCGGGCGAATAGCGATCCGCCTCGGGGAGCATGAGATCCAGGGCAATGCCGGCCGGCTGGACCCGGGCGATGCGGTCGACCAGCGCCGCGAGCAGCGATCGCGGCCAGGGCCACTGGCCGTGCGCCGCGAGCGAAGCCTCGTCGATCTCGACGATCACCGCGGGGGCGCTGGTGCGTTCGCGCGGCCAGATGTTCTGATAGCCGTCGAACACCAGCAGCCTGAGCTGCTCGCCGAGCGGCAGGAAGCTGAGCAGCAGAAACACCGCCAGGATCGTGACGCCGCCGATCCGCCCGTCCAGGCGCAGCCGCCGGGCGCCGCCAGCGCGACCCTGCGCGGCCATGTTCAAAGCGAGATCTCCAGGCCGTCGTAGGCCGAGGACACCGCGAGCGGGTCGTCCTCGCGCGTCAGCTCCTCGAAGCGGCGGGTTTCCTTGAGCACCCGCTCGATCGCGGCATCGTCGTAGGCCGGCTCGTGATGGAACAGCACGAGGTGCTTGACGCGCGCCATCTGACAGAGCTCGACGCCGACCATGTTGCTCGAATGCCCCCAGTCCTCCTTCACCGAGACCGCCTCGGCGAGCGAATACATCGAATCGAACACGACGAGATCGGCATCGCGGAAGAACGCGATGAAATCACGCGTCTCGGCGGCATCTTCGAGCTTGTGCTCCGAATCGGTGCTGTAGATCACGCTGCGCCCGCCGGCCTCGAACCGGTAGCCGTAGGAATCGCCGCCGTGCAGCTGCAGCTTGGGCGTCACGCGCAGGCCGTCGACCTCGATCGTCTTCCCGGGCTCGAGCGTCACGAATTCGAACCCGGCGCCAAGCTGGGAGAACCGCACCGGAAAGCCCGGCGGCTCCTGCTGGCGCACGAAGGCCGCCTCCAGATCCGCGTGACAGCCGTGGATCCGCAGCTGCGTCCCCGGCACATAGGCCGGAACGAAAAAGGGAAACCCCATCACGTGGTCCCAATGCAGGTGCGACATGAAGACGTTGATCCGCGCCGGCGCGCCGGCCTGGCGCGCCATGACATGCGCGCCGAAGGGCCGCGCGCCGCTGCCCATGTCGCAGACGAAATACGTGCCGCCGCCCGTGTCCAGCTCGACGCAGGGCGAATGGCCTCCATAGGTGCCCGCGATCGCAAACGGCAATTCGGCCTCGACGAAGGCATGCGCCTTTTCCAGCGTGTCGAGCGTGCGCCCCTGCGCCGCGACGAGCGCCTGCGCCACCCGGTCGCGCAAGTCGCGCCAGGTCAGCGCAACCGGGATCGAGCCGCGCGTGCCCCAGAAGCGTACGCGCATCGCCGGCGCCTAGCCCCGATCAAAGGCGGCGGTCGCGTCCGCCGAGAGCGCGGCCAGCGCGTCGCGGACCGACGCGAAGATGTCGAACACGAGGTTGAAGCGGCTGATCTGGAAGATTTCCGCGACCACCGGCTGCATTGCCGCGATCACCACGCGACCGCCCTGCGCCTTGGCCTGCTTTGCGGCAAGCACGAAGCAGCGCAGCCCCGCCGACGATACGTACTCGAGGCGCGACAGGTCGAGCACCACGCCGCGCTGCGGACGCGCCGCGGCATCCAGATGCGGCTGCAGGGCAGCGCGAAACGCTTCGCTGTTGTCGTGATCCAGTCGGCCGTTGGGCGCCAGCACGACCGTGCCGGCATACTCGCGTGAAACCAGCTGCATGCTGCAGACCCCGTTGCGTAGTCGCGCTATTCTAAGGCCATGCTCAAATCGCAGCATCGCCGAAGGCGCAGGCGCGCAGGACGGGCAGAAAAGCACTCACGAGGGACGACCATGAAGCGCAGCAGGAAACCGAGCGTTCGCCGCATCGCCCTGTCGACCGGCGGCGGCGACGCCCCGGGCCTCAACGCGGTGATCCGCGGCGTCGTGATGACCGCGCATCACTATGGCTGGGAATGCGTCGGCATCCGCGATGGCTACGCCGGCCTGCTCGATCCGCCGGCCGAAGGCTCGGGGATGATGCGGCTCACGCCCGAGCGGGTGCGCAACATCACCCATCTCGGCGGCACGATCATCGGCACGACGAACGTCGGCAACCCGCTGCATTTCCCCACCCGGCTGGCGAGCGGGCGCATCGTCGAACGCGACCGCTCGGGCGAGCTGGTACGCGCCTTTCGACGCGCCAAGATCGACGCGCTGGTGGCAATCGGCGGCGACGGCTCGCTCGCGATCGCGAACGTGCTGTCGAAAAAGGGACTGCGCGTGATCGGCGTCCCGAAGACGATCGACAACGATCTGTCGCATACCGCAGCCACTTTCGGCTTCGACACCGCGGTGTCCTTTGCGACCGAATGCATCGAGCGCCTGCACACGACGGCAGCCTCGCACCGCCGGGTGATCGTGGTCGAGGTGATGGGGCGCTATGCAGGCTGGATCGCGATGAACGCCGGCGTGTCGAGCGATGCGCACGTCATCCTGATGCCCGAGATTCCCTACCGCATCGAGCGCGTCGCCGCCGCGATCCGCGAGCGCGATCGCCGCGGCGCGCATTACTCGATCGTCGTGGTCGCCGAAGGTGCGCGGCCCAAGGGCGGCCACCGCTCGGTCCTCGAAAAGCGCCTTGGCGCGGCCGAGCGCCTCGGCGGCATCGGCCAGCGCGTTGCGAGCGAGCTCGGCGCACTGACCGGAAAGGAAACGCGCCAGATCGTGCTCGGCCATTTGCTGCGCGGCGGTCCGCCGACCACCTTCGATCGGCTGCTCTCGCTGCGCTTCGGCGGCGCGGCCGTGCGCGCGCTCGCCGAAGGCCGCTCGGGGGTGATGGTGGCGCTCGCGCCGCCCACGGTGCGCTACGTGCCGCTCGCCAAGGTCACGCGCAAGATCCGCAACGTGCCGCCCGGCTGCGACACGATCCGCACGGCGCGCGATCTGGGAATCTGTTTCGGAGACTGAGCGCGCGCTACCAGCTCACGTAGGTACAACGCCGGCAGGGATCGCCGGCACGGTCGCGGGCGACGAGCGTTTCGCGCAGGCGCCGCAGCGCCGGCTGATTGAAGATCTCCAGCACGTTCTGCACGCGCGCATCGCCCTTGATGTACTGCCCTTCCCCGTCCATGCAGCAGTACGCGACTTCGCCCGTCGCCATCACCGACAGGTCGAACCAGCGATGGCAGGGCGCATCCGGAATGCGCGCTGGCGCGCCCGCGATCGCCACGTCGCCCAGCCAATCGTTGCGCGGGAAGATCTGCGACCGAAAACGCGGAAAATTCCAGGCACACCATGCGCGAAAGCTGTCATCCGTGACCTTGCTCACGTTGACACGGGTCAGACGGACCAGAAAGGGCAGTTCGCGCTCGCCCATCAGCCGGTGCAAGGCCTCGAGCCGTGACAAGGTACGCTCGAAGGGCAGCTTCATGAGCGCTTCGTATTCTTCGGCGTCGTCGGAGTTCAGGGAAATGTTCAGCGTGCCGATGTTTCCGCTTGCGGCGAGCTGCGCGATGTTCGCGTCCGTCAGCGCCGACCCGTTGGTCGACAGATAGATCTGCGCGTTTGGAAGTCGCTGCGCGATCAATCCCAGTATGTCGAACAGGCGCGTCTCGAGCAGCGGGTCGCTGACCTTGTACGGAAAAATCTGAAAGGGAAGGTCCTGCGGAATGGCGCTCAGGTCGTCGACGATCTTCTCGATCAGCGCGTCGGCCATCCGCTCACCCTTGCGCTCAAGGCGCGGATAGGGGCAGAACACGCAGGCCGCGTTGCAGACTGCAATCGTCTCCAGATGCACCACGCGCGGAAACGCCACGTAGCGCGAGCTGCGCAGCGCCTCGCTGCGCGCCCGCATTCGCGCAACCATGTCCTCATAGCGGTAGTAGCGCCCGTCCTCGTCCGGCGTGTCCTCCTCCGTCGCGCCTCGGCTGCGCTTGAAGAAGATCTCCTTGACCACCGACTTGAACATGCGAACCATCCCGTGCCTGCGCCCGAGATTCAGGCTAGCACAGGCATCGCGATGCCCCCGCAGTATTTGGGCCGCTGTTACAGCGCCTGACGCGCTGTTTTCAGGCGCACCGCGGCCATGTCGTCGCCGCGCAGCTCGCGCAACGCGTAGCCGGCGAAGCTCGCGACGACTTCCTTGCGCCAGTACAGATCCATGTCGGCGTTGTCCATCGGCTTGGCGCGCGAGGCCACCGTTGCCGCGGCCTCCGCGATCACGTCATCGCTCAGCGTCTTGCCGATCATCGCCTCGCCGGCCTTCGCGACCAGGAACGGGCGCGAGGCGACTGCGCCGAGCGCGAGGCGTGCGGCCTCGACCGTGCCATCGGCAGCGCACTTCACCGCCGCGGCGACGCCGAGCACCGGAAAGTCGAACGAACCACGCCGGCGCAGCTTCCAGTACGTGCTGCGCCAGCCCTGCGCATCGGGCAGCAGCACCGCCGTCAGCACCTCGTCGGGCTTGCGCGTGAGGTAATCGATGCCGTCGTTGCGATACAGGTCGGCGATCGCCACCTCACGCTCGCCGCCGACGGAGGCAAGCCGCAGCTTGGCATCGAGCGCGATCAGCGCCGGCGCCGTGTCGGTCGAAGACACCGCGACGCAGCGCTTGCTCGCGGTGGCGACCCAGCAGGTCTCGCCGTCCTTCTTGAGGCAGAAATCGATCGCCTGGCGCCACTCGTAATTCTGGTTGTAGTAGGTGCAGCGCGTATCCAGGCAGACGTTGCCGCCGAGCGTGCCCATGTTGCGCAGATGCGGCGTCGCGACCTGCGACGCGGCCTGCCACAGGCCGGTGTACTGCGCGCGTACGGCGGGCGAGGCCACCAGCTGGGCGAGCGTCAGCCCGGCGCCCAGGCGCAGCCCCGCGCCATTGGCAATCGTTTTGAGGTCCTCGACCGCTCGCAGCCCGACCAGTGTCGAGGGCGCCTGGTGGCGCCGCTTCATGTTCGGCAGCAGATCGGTGCCGCCCGCCACCAGCATGGCGTTCGGTCCCTCGCCGGCGAGGATGCGCGCCACCTCGTCCACCGAGCGCGGCGCGCGGTACTCGAACCATGGCAGGCGCATCATGCGGTGGCCACCTTCGCGCGCCGGCGCAGCGGCTTGCCGTCCGCGCCTTTCAGCTCGTCGCCGTCGCCGTCCTCCCACGGCGGCAACACGAAGGTCGCCGGCGGATAGGGCACGTCGGGGAAGCTCTCGGGACCGATGCGCGCCGGCTCGCCCTTGGCCTTCTTTTCCAGCGCCCGCAAGACCTTGTCCGGCGTCACCGGCACCTCGTCGATGCGCACGCCGACCGCGTCGTAGACCGCGTTTGCCAGCGCCGGCATCACCGGCAGCAGCGGGCCCTGGCCGACCTCCTTGGCGCCGTAGGGACAGTTCGGGTCCGGCTCGGGATCCTCGATCAGCGCGACGTCGATCTCGGGCATGTCGAGCGCGGTGAGGCTCTTGTATTCGAGCATCGACGGGGTGCGATGCACCAGCGCGTCGGAGAGCTTTGCCGGCAGGCGGCGAAACACCTGCGCTTCCATCAGCGCTTCGCCCAGCCCCATGTAGACCCCGCCGATCACCTGGCCTTCGGCGAGCACCGGATTGAGCGCCCGGCCGATGTCGTGCGCGATCCAGATCTTCGGCACGTGGATCCAGCCGGTCGCGGGATCGACCTCGGTTTCGACCACGCAGGCCGAAAAGCTGTAGGCCGGCGACGGTCCGACGCCTGCGCCCTTGTACTTGCCGGGCGGTTTCGGCGGCGCGTAAGAGCCCACTGCGGAGAGCGTGCCGAATTTCGCCTCCGCCAGCGCGACCGCCTCGACGAAGCGCATCGCCTTGCCGGCGTCCTCGGCAGCGAACACGCGTCCCTGCGAGAACACGACGCGCTCGGGCAGCGTCTCGAGCGACTCGGCGGCAGCGGCCGCGAGCTGCGCGCGCACCCGCCCCGCCGCCTGCAGCGCGGCGTTGCCCATCATGATGGTGACGCGGCTCGAATACGAGCCGAGGTCGATCGGCGTGATGCCGGTATCCCCCGTGACGCAGCGCACCGCGCCGGTGTCGATGCCGAGCGATTCGGCGACGAGCGCGGCGAGCACGTCGTCCGAGCCCTGGCCGATCTCGGTCGCCCCGCAGTACACGGTCACCTGGCCGCTGCGATCGAGCAGCAGCTGGACCGCCGAATGCGGCATCTTGTTCCAGTAGATCGCGACCCCCGCGCCGCACATGTAGGTCGAGCAGGCGAGGCCCACGCCGCGCCCCTCGGGCAGCTTGCGATGCTTGTCCTTCCAGCCGGAGCGCTCGACCACGGTGCGGATGCAGGCCGCAAGGCCGGTGGTGCCCACGCGCAGCCAGCTCGCGGTCAGCGCGCCGGGCTCGGTGACCATGTTGAGGCGCAGCTCGGCCGGGTCGAGCTTCAGCTTCTCGGCAATCTTGTCGAGCTGGACCTCCTGGCCGAAGCGCGGTTGCGGCGTGCCATGACCGCGCTTGGGTCCGCAGGCCGGCTTGTTGGTGAACACGCGGCAGGCCTCGAACTTGAAGCGCGGCACATGGTAGGTCACCGGCGTCAGCACGCCGGTGTAGAACGTGCTTGCCGGTCCGTGCGAGCCGTAGCCGCCGCCGTCGAGCAGCGTCTGCAGATGCATCGCGGTCAGCTTGCCGTCCTTGCTGACACCGGTGCGGAACTTCATCAGCACCGGGTGGCGGCCCCGGTGCTGGTAGAACACTTCCTCGCGCGTCAGGCAGATCTTCACCGGCCGGCCGAGCACGAGCGCAGCCTTCGCGACCACGAACTCGTGATTGCCCGGGTCGCACTTGCCGCCGAAGCCGCCGCCGTTCGGCGTGGCGACCACGCGGATCTGCGATTCCGGCATCTGCAGCACGCGCGCCAGCTGGCGATGCAGGTAGTGCGGGTTCTGCGTGCTGGTCGAGAGCAGCAGCTTGCCGTCGCCCTCGACCGAGGCGAGCGACGCCTGCTGCTCCATCGGCAAATGCGTGTTGCCCTCGTAGAAGAACAGGTCCTCGAACACATGCGCCGAGTCCGCCAGCGCCGCCTCGACGTCGCCGAACTCGTAGGCCTGGTTGCGATGGATGTTGCCCTGCTCGCCGTAGTCGTGGATGCGCGGCTCGGGCTCGGCGAGCGCCTGCTCGGGCGTCGCGATCGTCGGCAGCCGCCGATAGCGCACCTGGATCAGATCGAGCGCCTCGCCGGCGGTCTGCTCGTCCCTGGCGATCACCGCCGCGACCGGGTCGCCGACATAGCGCACCCGATCGCGCGCGAGCGCATGCTCGTCCTGCGAAACCGGCATGATCCCGTAGGGGATCGGGAAGTCCGCGCCGCTGAGCACCAGCTGCACGCCGGGGTGGCTTCGGGCGCGCGACAGGTCGATTGCTTCGACCACCGCGTGCGGGTGCGGCGAGCGCAGCAGCTTGCAGTGCAACATGCGCGGCAGCACGAGGTCGTCGGCAAAGCGCAGCTGGCCGATCACCTTGCCGCGCCCGTCGACGCGCCGGCGCCGCTTGCCGATGACGTCGAACTTGGTCTTCTCGCCGCTCACGCGGAGGCCTCATCGCGCAGCGCGCGCGCCGCGCTCTCGATGGCGTCGACGATCTGCTGGTAGCCGGTGCAGCGGCAGATGTTGCCGGCGACCGCCTCGCGGATGCGCTCGCGCGACGGATTCGGCTCCCTGTCGAGCAGCGCCTTCGCGGTCATCACCATGCCGGGGGTGCAGTAGCCGCACTGCGAGCCGCCGACGTCGGTAAACGCCGCCTGCAGCGGATGCAGCGTCGTGCCGCTCGCCAGGCCCTCGATCGTCTCGACCGAGCGGCCCGCGCACTCGAGGGCGAGCACCAGGCAGGACAGCACCGGCTCGCCGTCGAGCAGCACCGCGCAGGCGCCGCATTCGCCGAGCTCGCAGCCGTGCTTGGTGCCCGGCAGGCCGAGGTCTTCGCGCAGCAGCTCGAGCAAGGTCTTGTAGGGGGCGAACGAGACCTCGGTCGGCTCGCCGTTCAGCTGCAGATCGATTTGGACGTTGCGGCGCAGCGCGACGCCCTTTTCCACGCCGGCGTTCATTTGTTTGGTCCCCAAACAATCTGGCTGAGGAAACTCTACTCCCGGCCCCCTTCGAATGCAAAGGGGCGGGCTTGCGCTGGATCAAGGGACTGTTTCGCAGCCCCCGGGCGGCCGGGACCCCGGGTTTGCTAGCATTCGCGCCCGGCGCGCCTCGGCGCGCGCCCAGCCACGTCATGACCGGAGAGCCCAGCATGAACACCATTCGTCGTATCGCGGCGCTTGCCGCCGCGGTTGTCGCCGTATCCGTGAGCGGCCCCGCAGCGGCCGAAACCCGGGTCACCTACAAGTCGGCCAAGTCGACCTCGTCCTACTACCAGATGGCGGTGCAGATCGCCGAGGCGGTGAAGACCGGCTCCAAGGGCGCGGTGATCGTCACCGTCGAGGAGAGCCAGGGCTCGGTGCAGAACGTCAAGGAGGCGGCGGCGCGCGGCGGTGCCTACGTCTTCACCACGCCGCCGGCGCTCATCAGGCAGGCGATGGCCGGCGAGAAGGCCTTCGCACCGAAGAACCCGGCCTTCGACAAGATCCGCGCGCTGTTCCCGATCCCGGCGCTCACCATGCACTACGTGGTGCGCGCCGACGCGGACGTGAAGACGTTTGCCGACCTCGCCGGCAAGACCTTCATCATCGGCAAGGGCAGCTTCGGCGCGCGCGAAGCCGAAGCCAATTTCAAGCTGTTCGGCCTCGAAGGCAAGGTCAAGCTCGCGAACGTCGAGCTAAACGCCGCCGTGCCCGCGCTGAAGAACGGCCAGGTGCAGGGCTTCGCCACCGCCGGCTCGTACCCTGCGCCGAACGTCCTCGAGGCCGCCGCGAGCCTGCCGGTGCGCCTGCTGTCGATGAGCGACGCGCAGGTCAAGGCGACCAAGCGTACGCGCCTAGTGATTCCGAAGGGGACCTATCCCGGCGTCGACGAGGACACCGTCACGACCTCGCTGCCGGTGGGCGCCTACACCACGACCGGCATGGACGAGCAGACCGCCTACCTGCTGACCAAGATCTTCTGGACGCGCAAGGCGGAGATGGCCAAGGCGAATCCCTGGTGGGCCGGCGTCAAGCTCGACATGCTCGGCACCCTCGCCGGCAAGCTGCATCCCGGCGCGCTGCGCTACTACCAGGAAGCCGGCGTGGCGGTGCCCGACGCGCTCAAGTAACAACAAGCGCTGCGACGCAGCGCGGGCGCCACGATGACCGACGGTGGGGCCGCCGGACCCCGCTGGCTGCGCCGCATCGCGCCGCCGCTCGCGCTCACCGTCGTCGCGTTCCACCTCTGGCTGATCTTCTCGGGGCTGATCCCGAATCTGGTCAGCCGTCCGGTGCACATGGCGCTCGCCCTGCCCTGGGTGTTCCTGCTCGAGCGACGCCCCGGACGCATCGCGCGCGCGAGCGGCGCGCTGCTCTGCGCCGCAGGTCTCGCGGCCTGTGCCTGGATCGTGCTGCGGCGCGCGGCACTCGACGAACAGTACGGCGCCCTGCAAGGCACGCTGCAGTTCGTCATTGCGGGCACGCTGATCGTCGTGGTGCTCGACATGGCGCGCCGGGCGATCAAGCTCGCGCTGCCATCGATCGCGCTGCTCGCGCTGGCCTACGGGTTCTTCGGCCAGCATCTGCCCGGTGAATTCGGGCACCCCGGGATTCCGGCCGCCAGCCTGCTCGGCACGCTGACCATCGCCGAGGGCGGCCTGTGGGGACCGCTCACCGGGGTGTCGGTCAACGTCGTCGCGGTGTTCGTCATGCTCGGCGCATTCGTCGGCGCCGGCCGCGGCGGGACCGGCTTCATGGCGCTCGCCACCTGGCTCGCCGGCGGGCTGCGCGCGGGCGCCGCGAAAGTCGCGGTCCTCGCCTCGGCGCTGTTCGGCTCGATCTCCGGGTCGGCCTCGGCGAACGTCGCCTCGACCGGCGCGATCACCCTGCCCGCGATGCGCCGGCTCGGCTACCCCCCGGCGCTGGCCGCCGCGGTGGAAGCGGTCGCCTCGAGCGGCGGACAGATCATGCCGCCGCTGATGGGCGCCGGCGCGTTCGTGATGGTCGAGCTGCTCGGCCTGCGCTATTCCGACATCATGCTCGCCGCGCTGCTCCCGGCGCTGCTGTTTTTCTGGTGCACCTGGGTCGGCGTCGACCGCTTCGCGCGCGCGCTCGGCCTCGGCGCGATGCGCCGCGAGGACCGCGCCACCGGTGCCGAGGTGCGCGCGACGCTGCCGTATTTCCTCGTCCCGTTCGCGATCCTGCTCGGCGTGCTGTTCCTGACCTCGTACACCGCGCAGTTCGCCGCCGCGTTCGCGATCCTCGCCGCCGCGGCGCTGCTGTTCGTCGGCCCCGGGCTCAGGCCGGAGCCGGAAGGCTGGCGGCGGTTCATGCAGGGCTGCATCGACGCGGCACGGCAGATCGCGGGCATCGCATCGATCATCCTTTGCGCCGGGATCGTCATCGGCGTGCTCAACCTGACCGGGCTCGGCGTCAAGATCACCTCGGTCATCGTCGGCCTCTCGGGCGGCGATCTGTGGGCTGCGCTGCTGCTCACCGCGCTCGCCTGCCTGATCCTCGGCATGGAGGTCCCCACCACGGCGGCCTACGTCATCTGCGTCTCGGTCGCCGGGCCCGCGTTGCAGGAACTCGGCCTGCCGGCGCTGCACGCGCACCTGTTCGTGTTCTGGTATGCGCTGCTCTCGACCATCACGCCGCCGGTCTGCGGCACGGTGTTCATCGCCGCCGGCATGATGGAGACGCCCTGGGTGCCCGTTGCGCTGCGCGCCATGCGCCTCGGCATCGGCCTGTACATCGTGCCGCTCGCCTTCATCGCCAACCCCGCGCTCATCCATCCCGCCACCGCCCCGCTGGCAGCCGCCGCCGCGCTTGCCAAGACCGCGCTCGGCCTGTGGCTGGTGAGCCGTGCGCTGATTCCGGCCGGCGAAGGCGCTACGCTGCGCATCGTCTCGCTCGCCGCCGGACTTGCTGCGATCTTCGCATTCGGCCTCTGACGGCGCACACGCCGCGTACCGACGGGGGCAGCACGCTGTACGTGAAGACGGCCGGCCTCAGGTCCTTGAGGGATACCTGAGAGCGGGCTGACCTCGAGGTGTCACGCCCAAGGATTACGTATTCGGGGAATGGCTTGTGCTGGGCGTCGCATGGCTTTCGGCTCGCCGCGCGGTAGCCGCCGTCGAAGGCGGCGTTCCACTGCTTGTAATCGTCGAGATGAACGCTGCCGCTACAATCCGGGGCGCTGCTTCACGCGAGCCTGTCATGACCGCTCTGTGCCGCTGGCCGATGTCGAACGAATGGAAGATCGTCATCCTGCTGCCGCTGGTACGCCCGGCGCTTGCAGCTTTGCTTGCCGCTTCCGCTCTCGCAGGCACGCATGCATCTGCCGCAGGAACGACGACGCTCGCCCTGCCCGAATGCGCACTGAAAATCGAGCGCGGTGCGCCGATCGGCAGGCAAATTTCGCTCCGTCTGCGCCCGGGCTGTGCGCTCGGGCAAAATTCCACCCAGGTCGCGGTCAAGGCGGCGCTCGCGCAGGCAAGCACGGCGCCCGAAATCAGTCTCGACCTCGGCCGCATCGCCGAGTATCCCTGGCTGTCGCACCTGCTCGCGCGCAGGGCCGCGGTGACATCGGACTGGGATCCCGATGCCGGCCGCGCGCGCATTGGGCATGTCTACAGCACGGTCGCTGGAATGATCCGCGCGCTGCCGGAGTTCGCCGCGCTGTTCGGCGACTGGCGATTGGTCCGCATCACGGTGGACAAGGTACTGGTCAAGCGCGCCGCCGAGCTCGGCCTGCCGCCCGACAAGCGGCCCGGTCCCGATGCGAAGCTGCCCTGGGACGCGCAGCTCCGGGTGCAGCTCGCGCCGCGCTGAAAGACTCCGGCATCGATTGCCGATGGTCGCGAAAGTTGATCGCCGATGTCATCGAGCGATCCCGCAACTGCAGCCGGCCCGCACCCGCGAGAGACAAGAGAATCAATCCGGCCGAGAAGTCGGCACGGCCTGCCGATTCGCCGCAAGCCGGTGGCTGAACGCGCGCCGACCAGGTGACCGCGTGAGGCGACGCGAATGTCCGGTTGTGGCCGGTCGCGGCCGGCCCCAGGCGGGTTCCTGGCGACCCAGAGCGGCCCGTCGGGAACGTAGCCAAGTCACTCCCTAGCGCCCGGTAAACCGCGGCGCGCGCTTTTCGATGAAATGCGCAACGCCCTCCTTGAAGTCCTCGCTCGCGAAGCTCGCGCGCATCTCGTGATTCGCAACCGCCGTCGCTTCGGCGAGCGTCTGGAACGGCGTCTCCCAGAGCTGACGCTTGATCACCGCCATCGAGCGCGGCGACACGCTCGCGGCGAGGTCGCGCGCATAGGCGAGCGTTTCGTCCATCAGCTTGTCAGTCGGGCAGACGCGGTCGACGAGGCCGATGCGATACGCCTCGGCGGCATCCACCTTGCGCGCCGATAGCAATAGATCGAGCGCACGCGTCTGACCGACCAGGCGCGGCAGCATCCACGAGATGCCGTGCTCGGCGATCAGCCCGCGGCGCGCAAACGCGGTCGTGAAGATCGCGCTGTCGGCCGCAAAGCGCAGGTCGCAATACAGCGCCACCACCAGGCCAAGGCCCGCACAGGGGCCGTTGATGGCGCCGATCACGGGTTTCGACAGCGACGGGAAATAGCCGTAACGAACCTGGTAGTCGGCGCGCCGGTCCATGTCGTGCGGCGGGGCGGCCTGTGGCGTCGCGGCGCGCGCGCCGCCTTGGATGGCGGCCAGCACGTTCATGTCCGCGCCGGCGCAGAACCCACGCCCGGCGCCGGTCAGCACGATCGCGCGCACCGCCGCGTCCGCATCGGCCGCGCCCATCGCAGCGCGCAGCTCGCCCTCCATCTGCGGCGTCCACGCGTTCAGCTTGTCCGGACGATTGAGGGTGACGGTCGCAATGCCGCCCGCGACACTGCTGAGTACTTCGGCTTGGCTCATCGTTTCGCTTCCAGCGGCGATGGATCGCGCGAGGATAGCGCAACCGCGGGCCCTGCGGTCCGCGATCGGCGGATTGCAGTCGCAGCCGCGACGCCGCACTCGGCGTGCGAAAATTTCAGCATGTCGGACTCAGCCAACAAGGTGGCGGTCGTCACCGGTGCGGCGCGCGGGATCGGATTGGCCATTGCGCGGCGCTTCCTTGCGGAGCGCTACTGCGTCGCGCTGCTCGACATCGACGGCGCCACGCTCGCCCGGGCCGACAGGGCGCTGGGCGCGCCTGCACGCGTGCTCGCGATCGAATGCGATGTCGCCGAGCCGCGCCAGGTCGAGGCCGCCATCGCGCAGGTTGAAGCGCGCTTCGGGCGCGTCGATGCGCTGGTGAACAATGCCGGCATCGCGGTATTCAAGCCGCTGCTCGAGACCAGCTTCGAGGAGTGGTCGCGCGTACTGGCGGTAAACCTGTCCGGACCGTTCATCTGCACGCAAGCCTGCGCGCCGCTGATGCTGCGCAGCGGCGCGGGCAGCGTGGTCAACATCGGATCGGTATCGGGCGTGCGTGCGAGCACGCTGCGCGTGGCGTACGGCACCAGCAAGGCAGGACTTGGGCACCTGACCAAGCAGCAGGCGGCGGAGCTCGGCAATCTCGGCATCCGCGTAAATGCAGTCGCGCCGGGTCCGGTCGACACGGCGATGGCGAAGCAGGTCCATACGCCGGACATACGAGCCGGCTATCACGATGCCATTCCGCTGAATCGCTACGGTACGGAGGACGAAATTGCCGCGGCGGTATGGTTCCTGTGCAGCGACGCGGCGAGCTATATCAACGGTCAGACGCTCGGGGTCGACGGCGGTTTCGATGCCACCGGCATGGGCCTGCCGCAGCTGCGTGCCGACAAAGTGGTCGAATAGCGGCCGCTACGAACGTCGGTGCCTGGCCGCTCGCAGCCGCTCAACCGCCTCGCCTCAACCACGATCGATCGCGCGCAGAATATGCGGATGCGCGCGTTCTTCCCTGCCCTTGTGGTCCTGGTCTGCATCGCGATGTCGGCGTGCGCATTCGCAAAGCCTCAGGCCTGCTCGCCGGAGAACGCGAAGCCGGGCGCGGTCCTGACCTGCGCGCTGCCGGGCTTCGCGCGGCGCGCCTATGACGTCTACCTGCCCGCGGACTATTCCCCTGCCCGACCCGCGGCCGTCGTCCTTGCGATCCACGGCGGCGGCGGAAATGCGCGTGCCGCAGCGCGAACCTCGTGCAGCGGCGGCGACGTCGATGGCGAGGATTGCTTGCACGCGATGGCGCGTCGCGAGGGCGTCGCCGTGGTCTACCCGAACGGCAGCGGCGCGCGGTTGTTCCCCGACGTGCGCACCTGGAACGCCGGCGGCGGCGCGCAGGGCTGGCAGTGCGTGAGCGGCCGCGCATGCGAGGACGGCGTCGACGACATCGCCTATTTCCGCGCGCTGCTCGACGATCTCGAGCGCTGGGTCGCGGTCGACGCGCGGCGCGTGCATGCCACCGGGCTATCGAACGGCGGCGCCATGAGCCATCGGCTCGCGTGCCAGCTGGCAGACCGCATCGCCTCCATCGCCGCGGTGGGCGGCGCCAACCAGTACGCCACGACGGCGTCGTGTGCGCCGCCGCGTCCGGTGCCGGTGATGCAGATCCATGGCTCCGCAGACCCCTGCTGGCCGTTCGAGGGCGGCGAAGCGGCCTGCGCCCAGCGCGACGACATGGCGAAGATTTCGGTCGACGCGTCGATGCGCATCTGGGCGACGGTCAACGGCTGCGGGGCGCCGGGGCCCGCCGAGGCCCTTGCCAGCGAGAAGGGCATCGAGACCCTGCGGATCCGCTGGGCGGGCTGCCGCGCCGAGACGATCCTCATTCGCGTGGAGGGCGGCGGGCATGTCTGGCCCGGCGGCTGGGCGTATTTCGGCAAGCGCGTCATCGGCCCGATGGTCGGCGGCTGGAGCGCCAACCGGGTGATCCTCGACTTCTTCCGGCGACATCCGAAGTGATGCGAACCATGGCGCCCACCTGTCCCTCGCGTGCGGCGTCCTCCTGCGCGCGCAGCGACGCCACGGGTGACCGGATCTATTGGATCAGCTCGAGCACCGCCGCTTCGTCTCGCCGAAGAACATTGCGGAGGTTCTTTCGCTCATGTTTCTTCTCGGTGAGGGGCGCAGCGATCACCTGGCCCGCGCGGTACTTCTTCAGCACCAGCGGGTGCACGTAATAGTGCAGGCAGACCGCGCGCGTGTTGCCGAGATGACTGGCCACCTGGTCGAGTGCGCGGCGAATGTTGCGTTCGACCTCGGCTTTTGACTGCGCCACGCCGAAGTCTCGAAGCGCCGCCGCGGCGAGCACGGTTCCGGCCCAGGTACGAACGTCCTTGGCGGTGAAATCACCGCCCGAAATCTCCGCCAGGTACGCGTTGATGTCTCCGGAATCGATCGACTGGAGCCTGCCATCGGCATCCTCGTAGCGGAACAGCTGCTCGCCGGGCAGGTCCTGACAGTGCTGGATGATGCGCGCCAAGCGCCGATCGGAAAACGAGATGGCGTGATCCACGCCGCTCTTGCCCGGAAACGCAAACGTGATGCGACCGCCCGCAACTGCGGCGTGATGATCCTGCAGCGTCGTCAGACCGTAGGATTCGTTGTCGCGGGCGTATTCCTCGTTGCCCACGCGGATGAGGGTGGTTTCGAGCAGATAGACGACCACCGCGAACATCTTGCGCCGATCGACGCCCGGGCGCCGAAGGTCTCGTTCGACACGCCTGCGGACCTTGGGCAGGACTTTGCTGAACTTGAGGATGCGCTCGAACTTGGTTTCGTCACGCACCGCGCGGTATTTCGGGTGATAGCGATACTGCTTCCTGCCTTTCGCATCGCTGCCGGTGGCCTGAATGTGCCCCTGCGGGCTGAGACAGATCCAGACATCGGTCCAGGCGGGCGGAATGACGATCTGCCGGATCCGATCGATCGTTTTGCGATCGGAGATGCGGCGCCCCCGAGGATCCAGATAGCAGAACCCCGTGCCGGCGCGCCGGCGCCGGATCCCCGGCGAGGCGTCGGTCACGTAGCGCAGCCCGGCGGCCCGGGCCGAGGCGATGTACTCGGTGTCGTCGTTCGGCAAAGCGATACGCAAATCGATCCGCAGCGATAGCCTGCTTGTCTTGCACCGAAGGCTGTTGCGAGTGCCGGGCAATCTACCCTGCCGCCTGGGTCCAGGCAAACCGTTTTCCAGGCAAGCCATTTGTCGCGCGCCGCGCCATCGGGTAGCCTGATTCGCATGCCGCGCGCACGCCGAAAATGGGGCCGTCGTTATGCCTGGGCCCGCCTCGATCACCGCGCGCTGCTCGATCTGCGGATCAGCGAGCTGGGGCTGCGCATCGAGCACACCTGGCTCGAGAGCTGCATCGCGCGCGTGATGGCGGAACTGGAACGCAGGAAGCTGCGCTTCCGGCCGCATTTCTGGCTGTCGGACGAGTGGTTCTCGCCGGGCGACGTTCCCGGCGTGGCGCTGCCCTTCTACCTCGCGCATCCGCGGCTGATCAGGCTCGAGCGCTCGCGCATGCTCTACGTCGAGGGCGCGACGGTCGAAACCTGCATGCAGTACCTGCGCCACGAGATCGGCCACGCGATCCTGCATGCCTACCGCCTGAACCGCCGGCGCCGCTGGCAGCGCAACTTCGGCAGCTCGTCGAAGCCGTATCCCCGCGCCTACCAGCCGAACCCCGCGAGCCGGCGCTACGTGCACCACCTGCCCGGCTGGTATGCGCAGAGCCATCCGGAGGAGGACTTCGCCGAGACCTTCGCGGTCTGGCTGCGGCCGCACTCGGGCTGGCGCCGGCGCTATCGCGGCTGGCCGGCGCTGAAGAAGCTCGAGTACGTCGACAGCCTGATGAAGGAGCTCGCCGGCGGCGTGCGCAAGGAGCGCAACAGCCGCGCCAAGCCGTACAACCTGCCGAGCCTGCGCATCACGCTGCGCGAGTACTACGAAAAGAAGCGCAGCTACTACCAGCCCGGCTTCAGCGGTGCCTACGACCGCGACCTGCGTCGGCTGTTCGACGGCGAGGACAGCTCGGGCGAGCCGCTCGCGCGCAACCGCCCGCCGTCGATCGGCTTGACCGCGGCGCAGTTCCTGCGCCGCAACCGACGCGAGATCCGGCGCCTGGTCGCGCGCTGGAGCGGCGGCTATGCGTTCACCATCGATGCGGTGCTGAATCAGATGATCGGGCGCTGCAGCGAGCTCAAGCTCATGGCACGGGGCTCGGAGCGCCAGCTGAAGCTGGACTTCGCGGTGCTGCTCACCGTCCATGGCATGACCTATCTCTACCGCAAGCGTGAATCGCACGCGATGTAGCGCCCGAGGAATATTCGATGCCTTCAAAGAAAAAGACCTTGCGCAAGCACCGCATCCTCGTGCTCATGCATACGGACCTCATTCCGCCGGAAGACGTCAAAAAGCTGAGCGAGCAGGAATTCCTCGAGCTGAAGACCGAGTACGACGTTCTGCAGGGGCTGCGCAGGCTGGGCCACGAGGCGCGCCCGCTCGGCCTGGTCGACGATCTTGCGCCGCTGCGCGCCACGATCACCGAATTCAAGCCGCACATCGTGTTCAACCTGCTCGAGGAATTCCACGGCTCGGTGCTGCTCGACCAGAACGTGGTGAGCTACCTGGAGCTGGTCCAGGCCTCCTACACCGGCTGCAACCCGCGCGGCCTGATGATCGCGCGCGACAAGGCGCTGTCGAAGAAGATCCTGCACTATCACCGCATCCCGGTGCCGCGCTTTCAGGTCGTGCCGAAGGGCCGCACGCTCAAGCGCAAGCCGGCGGCGCTCGACTACCCCCTCATCGTCAAGAGCCTGTACGAGGAAGCCTCGCTGGGCATCGCCGAAGCGTCGGTGGTGTACAACGACGAGAAGCTGGTCGAGCGCGTCGCCTTCATGCACGACAAGATCGGCTCCGACGCGATCCTCGAGCAGTACATCGACGGCCGCGAGCTCTATGTCGGCGTGCTGGGCAACCACCGGCTGCGCGTGCTGCCGGCGCTCGAGCTCAATATCGGCAAGCTGCGCTCGGACGCGCCGCGCATCGCCACGCGACGCGTCAAATGGGATCCGGCCTACCAGCAGCGGCGCGATGTCAAGCTCGCGCCCGCGACGGACCTGCCTGCCGAGGTCGTGCGCACCCTGCTGCAGGTCACCAAGCGCGCGTACCGCCTGCTCGGCCTGAGCGGTTACGCGCGCATGGACTTCCGCCTGGGCGCCGACAACCGGCCGTACTTCCTCGAGGCGAATCCGAATCCGGATATTGCGCGCGAAGCCGAGCTCGCCGAAGCCGCGGCGCTCGATGGCCTCGACTATCCGTCGCTGCTCGATCGCGTGCTGCGCATCGGTCTCGCACCGCGCTGAAGCGGCGCGGGCCGTTCGCTGCGCGGCCTCAGGCCGCCGGCGCCGTCAATGCATCAATGCAGATGCGGCTTCCACAGCAGGTCGCTGCGGTCGATCGAGTGCACGGCCAGGTGCATGCCTTTGCCCTCGCGCGCGACGGTGAGCGGGACTTCGACGCCCGCGACCCCGAGCCGCCAGATCCTGCGGAACAGGTCGGCCAGCCCCGCGATGCGCGCGCCCTCGACCTCGAGCAGCACGTCGCCGGTCTGCAAGCCCGCGCGCTCGGCGGGGCCGCCCTCGGCGACGCCGGCCACGACCACCTGCCCGCCGAGCTCGGTCGTATAGATCCCGAGCCAGGGTCGCGGCGGCCGGCTCGAGCGGCCGGTGCTCAGCAGGTCGTCCAGGATCGGCTCGAGCAGATCGATCGGCACCATCATGTTGCCCTGGTCGGCCTCGTCGGTGATCTTTTCCTGCACCAGCAGGCTGCCGATGCCGAGCAGCTGGCCGTCGCGGCCGATCAGCGCCGCGCCGCCCCACTGCGGATGCGCCGGCGCGGTGAACAGTGCCTCGTCGAGCAGGTATTCCCAGTAACCGGCGAACTCACGCTTGGCGAGCAGCTTGGCCTTGAGCGCATGTGCGCGCCCGCCGTGCCCCGCGACGACGACATCGTCGCCCACCGCGCACTGTCGGCTCGAGCCGCGCGCGAGCACGTTCGCGTCCAGCTTGCCGAGCGGCTGCACCAAACCGAAGCCGCTGGCCTGGTCGTAGGCGAGCGGCGTCGCCGCGACCGCCGCGCCGCTGTACGTGGTGAGCCAGATGCTCGACGCTTCGGTGATCAGATAGCCGATCGTGAGCACCAGGCCGTCGTCGCGGATGACCACGCCGTTGCCGAGGCGCTCGGTGCCGAGGATCCCCGCCGTGAAGGCCTGCTCGGGGATCTCGGTGCGCACCAGCACCATCGCACCGAGTGCGCGCTCCAGGTCGAAACCGAACTCCTCGGGCCGCGGCTGAAGCTCGTCGGGAAATGCCCAGTTCTGCGATTCCATCAATCCAGTCTCGTGCCTCGTGAGCGCATTTTCGCACGCCGCGCAAGGCGCTTCAGCGGTATTGCTCGCGCAGCTTGATCTTCCAGAATTTCCCCGTCGAGGTGCGCGGTATCGCGTCGAGGAATTCGATGCGCTCCGGCAGCTGCCATTTTGCGAAGCTGCCGGCGAGATGCGCGCGCAGCGCCTCCGGCGTCGCGCGCTGCCCCGCCTTGAGAACGACGCAGGCGAGCGGCCGCTCGCCCCATTTCGCGTCCTGAACGGCGATCACGGCCGCCTCCTGCACTGCGGGATGTCCCATCAGCAGGTTTTCCATGTCGACCGAGCTGATCCATTCACCGCCCGACTTGACGAGGTCCTTGGTCCGGTCCGAGATCCGCAGGTAGCCATGCGCGTCGATCGACCCGACGTCGCCCGTGCGCAGCCAGCCGTCGGACGCGAACTTCTCCGGGTCGTCGGGCACTTCGTGGTAATGCCCGGTAATGAACGGCCCGCGCACCTGGATCTCGCCGACCTGCCGGCCGTCCCAGGACTGTTCTGAGCCGTCCTCGCCGACGATGCGAATGTCCATGATCGGCACCGGCACGCCGGCGGTGGCATAGCGCGAAAAGCGCTGTTCCTCGGGCAGCTGCTGCAGCTCGGGCTTGATGTAGGACACGGTGCCGAGCGGGCTCATCTCGGTCATGCCCCAGCCGTGGCTGATGCGTGCGCCGTGGCGCGCATAGGCGCGGATCATGGACTCGGGCACCGGGGCCCCGCCGACCAGCATGCGGATGCCCTGCGGCAGCCGGTAGCGCTCGGGCTGCGCATCGAGCAGTTGCAGCATCGTCAGCCAGATCGTCGGCACGCCGAGCACGAAGCTCGGCCGCTCGGCGGCCATCAGCTCGAGCAGGTCCCCCGGATGCAGATGGGGCCCGGGAAAGATCATGGGAATGCCCAGCATGACGCAGACGTAAGGCACGCCCCAGCAATTGGCGTGGAACATCGGCGTCGCGGGCAGCACGCGGTCGGCGGCCGACAGGCCCCAGAGGTCGGGCTGGTTGCCGAGCAGCGAATGAATCACCGTAGAGCGATGCGAATACACCACGCCCTTCGGCCGTCCCGTCGTGCCCGAGGTGTAGCACATCGACACCGGGTCGTCCTCCTCGTGCGGCGCGTATTCGAATGCTTGCGGCGCGCCGGCGAGAAACGCTTCGTAGTCGTCGAGGCCGGCGGGCAGGGCCGCGCCGCTGAACGGAAAGACGATCACCTTCTCGAACGGCACCTGCGCGCGAAACTGCTCGAGCAACGGCAGCAGGATATCGTCGACGATGAGAAAGCGGTCCTTGGCATGGTTCGCGATCCAGCCGATCTCGTCAGGCGCGAGGCGCAGGTTGAGCGTGTGCATGACGCCGCCGGCAGCCGGTATGCCGAAGTAGCACTCGAGGTGCGCATGGTGGTTCCAGCAGAGCGTCGCGACGCGGTCGCCCTTGTTCAGGCCTGCCGCCCGCAACGCGGCAGCGAGCTGGCGCGCGCGGCGGTAGAACGCGGCGAAGCGGTGCCGCACAAGCGACTTGTCGGGCCGCCGGCTGACGATCTCCGATTCGGGGAACAGCGTGCCGGCGCGCTCGAGCAGCTGGTTGAGCGACAACGGCACCTGCTGCATGGTCGTGCGAATCATTTCGGCGTCTCCCGAGAAGGCCACAAAACTTTACCGCCGACGCGCTTCGAGACAAAGCCTGCGTGCGAAAATGCGGGCCCCGGACATGGCGTGAGCAACCCGGCATGCAGGCTGCTTGTCCCAACCACCGCGACCCGCCGGCGCCGCTGCGCGGCGATGGCGCGCGCACCGGCATGGTCTGCGTCCGGCACTGACCATGGCAGCTGCGTCCGCAAAGCCCGCGCAGGCCGCGGGGACCGTCCGCCTCGGCGCGCTCGAGGTGCCGCGCATGGGCTTCGGCGCGATGCGCGTCACCGGCGCGGGGGTGTGGGGCGATCCGCCCGACCGCGCGGCGGCCAAGGCGCTGCTGCGTCGCGCGCTCGAGCTCGGCATCACCTTCCTCGACACCGCCGACAGCTACGGCCCGTACGTGTCCGAGGAAATCATCGCCGAAGCGCTGCATCCCTATCCCGCAGGACTGGTGATCGGCACCAAGGGCGGGCTCACACGCCCAAACCGCAGCTGGCACCCGGACGGCCGTCCCGAGCATCTACGCGCGGCGATCGACGGCAGCCTCAAGCGCCTGCGCCTCGAGCGCATCGATCTGTACCAGTTCCATACGCCCGATCCACGCGTGCCGTTCGCCGATTCCCTCGGCGCGATCGCCGAAGCGCAGCGCAGCGGCAAGATCCGGCACATCGGGCTGTCCAACGTGAGCGTCGCGCAGCTCGAGCAGGCCGCGCGCCTCGTCGACGTGGTTTCGGTGCAGAACGAATACAACCTCAACGACCGCGCGAGCGAGGACGTCCTTGCCGCCTGCACGCAGCGCGGCATCGCGTTCATCCCCTGGTACCCGCTCGGCGCGGGCGCGGCGCTACGCTCGGCGAAGCTCAAACGCGTCGCCGCGCGCCACGGCGCGACGCCTGCCCAGGTCGCACTCGCCTGGCTGCTCGCGCATTCGCCGGTCATGCTGCCGATCCCGGGCACCGGGACAATCGCTCACCTCGAGGAGAACGTCGCCGCCGCGGCACTGCGCCTGTCGGCCGAGGACCTCGCGGCACTCGCTTAGGCGTCCTAGGGCATCTGGATCTTTCCGCCCCCCGGCACCCCGCCGGGCATGCCGCCTGGCGGCAGACCGCCTTGCGGAATGACGAGCGAGGAGGCGGCCTGACGGCGCATTTCCTGCAGCTCCTTCACCGTGCGCTCGATCGCTTCTTTCGCGAGCTCGCCGAACTTCTTCGCCGCCTCCTCGAGCGAGGCGGCGTCGATCTCGAAGGCGATCGGCAGCGCACCCATCGGCGTGACGACCTGCGTTTCGCCGGTATAGGTCACCGGCTTCGCGCGGTCGGGCTCGCCCTGGGCGTTCACCGGCGTCAGGCGCCGGATCGTGCCGACGCGCCGGTCGGTGAAGACTTCCTCGAGATAGAGCCCCGCAGGATCCATGCTCAGATCCGCGGTGCGTGCGTCTTGACCCTGTGCCATATGCGATGCCGTCCTCTAGCTGCGTAGCTTGAAACGCTGAATCTTGCCGGTGGCCGTCTTCGGCAGCTCGCCGACGAATTCGATCCAGCGAGGATACTTGTAGGGCGCGAGCTTGTCCTTGACGTGCTGCTTGAGCGCCTCGGCGAGCGCCGGGCCGGCCGTCTGCCCCTCCTTGAGCACGATGAAGGCCTTGGGCTTGACGAGCTTGCTCTCGTCCTCGGCGCCGACCACCGCCGCCTCGAGCACCGCCGCATGCGAGATGAGCGCGCCCTCGACTTCGGCCGGCGACACCCAGATGCCCGAGACCTTCAGCATGTCGTCGGCACGCCCGCCGTAGACGTAATAGCCGTCGGCGTCCTGCTGGTACTTGTCGCCGCTGCGGGTCCACGCGCCCTCGAAGGTGGACCGGCTCTTGGCGCGGTTGTTCCAGTAATAGGCTGCACTGGTCGGCCCGGAAATCAGCAGCTCGCCGAGCTCGCCCTGCGCGACCGCGTTGCCCTGCTCGTCGACGAGCTTCAAGGCGTAGCCAGGCACCGCCTTGCCGGTGGTGCCATAGCGCAGCGCGTCGGCGCGATTGGAGAGAAAGATGTGCAGCATCTCGGTCGAGCCGATGCCATCGAGAATATCGACGCCGGTTTTCTCCTTCCAGCGCTTGCCGATCTCGACCGGCAGCGCCTCGCCCGCGGAGGTGCAGGTTCTCAGCTTGAGCGCTTCGCGTGGGGGAAAATCGGGGCTCGCGAGCAGCGCCGCGAAAAGCGTCGGCACGCCGTAGAAGATCGTCGGCCTTTGCGCGCCGAGTGTAAGCCGCTTGAACACCGCCGCGGGCGTCGGCCGTTCGGCCATGAGCACGGTGGTCGCACCGACCGCGAGCGGAAACCACAGCGCGTTGCCGAGGCCGTAGGCGAAAAACAGCTTCGCCGCCGAGAACACGACGTCGTCCTCGCGGATGCCGAGCACGGGGCGCGCGTACAGCTCGGCGGTCAGAATCGGGCTCGAATGCACGTGCACCGTGCCCTTCGGCGTGCCGGTCGAGCCCGAGGAGTACAGCCAGAAGCAGGCGTCATCGGCGAGCGTCGGCGCGGTGCCGCAAGCCGGCTTGCCGCGCGCGAGCAGGTCCTTGAACGCGAGCGCGCCATCCGCCTTGGCGCCCGAGACGACGACATGGCGAACCCAGGGCAGGCGTTCGGCGCGGTCCTCGAGCAGCGGCGCGAACTGCGGCAGCAGCGCTTCGGAGACGAACAGCACGCGCGCGCGGCTGTCGTTCAGCATGAACTCGTAATCGGCGGTGGTGAGCAAGGTATTGGCCGCGATCGGGATCACCCCCGCCTTGATCGCGCCGAGAAATGCCGTGGGCCAATCGATGCCGTCGAGCATCGCGATCATCACGCGATGCTCCTGCTCCAGGCCGAGGCTGCCGAGCGCCGAGGCGAAGCGATTCACCCGCTCGGCGAGCGCGGCGAATGTCGTCGATCCGCCATCGTCGATGTACGCCAGCTTGTCGCCGCGGCCGGCGGCCAGGTGGCGCTCGATCAGATCGGCGGCGGCGTTATAGGCCCGCGGGATGTCGACCCGTGGCGGGCTCGACGAATGATCGGCGCTCGAGTGCGTCATCTCTCCTCCTCCAGTCCTGCACGCGAATTATGCCGTCTGCGCCACGACGCTGCGCGCCTGCGCGAGCCAGTCGGCGCCCCACTCGGCGGCGGTCTCCTCGGGCAGCACGCCGGAGGACGCATCGTGCTGCACGCGCTCGCCGATCCTCTGCGCACCGAGCTCGGTCAGCAGGTCGTCGAAGCGCTTGCCGCCGAAATTGAACGTCTCGGCGTAGGTGCGATCGCCGAGCCCGAACACGCCGTAGCGCAGCTGCGACAGATCGGGGCGCTGCGCCCGCAGGTCCTCGTAGAGCTTCTTCGCGTTGTCGGGCACGTCGCCCTGCCCGTAGGTCGAGGTGCAGATCAGAAATACGCCTTCGCGCCCGAACACGCTCGCGTCGAGGTCATCCATGAGCAGCGTTTCGACCTGCGTGTCGCCGTCGTCCCAGGTCAGCTCGAGCTCCTGGGCCACCAGTTGCGCGGTGCCCGTCATCGTGCCGACCAGCACGTTGATTTTCATCGTCATGCGGTCATCTCGAATGTGGTTGACACGGACTATATTGCATCATAAAATTCGCGTCAAGCATTATATTGCATTATCTGCCGTCAACTTCCTTTCAATCCGCATCGACCAGGACCGCGCAACGCATGGGCAGCAGCCTGCCGCAGATTCCACGCGACCAAGCCGCCGAGGCGGCCTACCTCGCGCGCCTTGGCGAGCGCGTCCGCCGCTGGCGTCACGAGCACGCCCTGCCGCGCAAGGCGCTCGCCCTCGCCTCGGGGGTCTCGGAACGCTATCTGGCACAGCTCGAGGCCGGCCACGGCAACGTCTCGGTGCTCCTGCTACGCAAGCTCGCGCAGGCAATGCGCGTGCCGATCGAGCAGCTGGTGCGCGAAAACGGCGATGGCTCGGCGGCGCTCGCCGCGCTCACCCAGTTGCTCGGCACGCTCTCCGAAGATCGCCGCGAGGCGGCGCACCGCCTGCTGCAGACCCAGTTCGGCACGCCCCGGCGCCAGCGCATCGCGCTGCTCGGCCTGCGCGGCGCGGGCAAGTCGACGCTCGGCGCCAAGCTCGCGCAGCTGCTCGGCGTGGATTTCGTCGAGCTCGATCGCGAGGTCGAACGCGAAGCCGGCGCCGAGCTCGGCGACGTGTTTTCGATCTACGGCCAGGACGCCTTCCGCCGCTTCGAGCGGCGCGCGCTCGAACGCGTACTGCGCAATCATGATCGCGCGGTGATCGCGACCGGCGGCAGCATCGTCTCGGAGCCCGAAACCTATCAGCTGCTGCGCGATCGCTGCTTCTGCGTGTGGCTCAAGGCTTCGCCCGAAGAGCACATGGCGCGCGTCGTCGCGCAGGGCGACATGCGCCCGTTCCGCGGCCAGGCCGAGGCGCTCGATGAAATCCGCCGCCTGCTCGCGGATCGCGACCGGCTCTACGCGCGTGCCGACGCGACGATCGATACCTCGGGCCAGCCGGCCAAGCACAGCATGACCCGGCTGCGCGCCCTGGTCGGCGCCGATTCGTCGAAACAGTAACCGGATTCAGGAGGAAGCCATGGTTCCATCGGAACGCACGATGATCGTCTACGACACCAGCCCAAAACAGTACAACCACTGGAAGCTCGCGGTGGACGGCCCACTCGCGACGCTGACCCTGGACGTCGCCGAAGACAAGGGGCTTGTACCCGGCTACAAGCTGAAGCTCAATTCCTACGACCTGGGCGTCGACATCGAGCTGCACGACGCGATGAACCGCATCCGCTTCGAGCATCCCGAAGTGAAATGCGTCGTCATCACCAGCGGCAAGAGCCGCATGTTCTGTTCCGGTGCAAACATCTACATGCTGGGCAGCAGCACGCATGCCTGGAAGGTGAACTTCTGCAAGTTCACCAACGAGACGCGCAACGGACTGGAGGACTCGAGCCGGCATTCGGGCCTGAAGACGCTGGCGGCGCTGAACGGCACCACCGCGGGCGGCGGCTACGAGCTCGCCCTGTCCTGCGACGAGATCGTCATGGTCGATGACCGCTCGAGCACGGTAAGCCTGCCGGAAGTTCCGCTGCTCGGCGTGCTGCCGGGCACCGGCGGCCTGACCCGCCTCATCGACAAGCGTCACGTACGGCGCGATCTCGCCGACATCTTCTGCACCACGGCGGAGGGCGTGCGCGCCGACCGCGCACGCGACTGGCGCCTCGTCGACCATGTCGCCAAGCCGCAGCAGTTCGACGAGGTGGTCAAGCAACGCGCGCTCGAGCTCGCCAAGCGCTCGACCCGGCACGGCGGCCCGCCGCAGGGCGTCGAGCTCACCCCGCTCAAGCGCAGCGTCGACGCCGCCGGCTATCACTACGAACTGGTCGACATCGTCGTCGACCGCAGCGCGCGCACTGCGACCCTCACGCTGCAGGGGCCGCAGGAGCCGCTGCCGCAGACGACCGAGGACATTGTCAAGCAAGGCGTCGACTGGTGGCCGCTCAAGCTCGCGCGCGAGCTGGATGACGCGATCCTGATGCTGCGCACCAACGAGCTCGAGCTCGGGCTGTGGCTGCTCAAGACGCGCGGCAATCCGGCCGCGGTGCTCGAGGCGGACAAGTCCCTCGCGGCACACGCCAGCCACTGGTTCGTGCACGAGACGGTCGGCATGCTGCGCCGCACGCTCGCCCGACTGGACGTCTCGAGCCGCTCGATGTTCGCAGTCATCGATCAGCAATCCTGCTTTGCCGGAACGCTGCTCGAGCTGGCGCTGGCGGCCGATCGCAGCTACATGCTGCAGCTGCCCGACGATCCGCAGGACGCACCGCGCATCGCGCTGTCGGCGCAGAACTTCGGCGCCTACCCGATGGTGAACGCGGTCTCGCGCATCGAAGCGCGCTTTTGCGGCGAGCAGGCGCCGATCGCGGCGGCGAAGAAGGGCCTGGGCGTGCAGCTCGACGCGGCACAGGCCCTCGCGCTGGGGCTGGTGACCGTGACGCCGGACGATCTCGACTGGGATGACGAGGTGCGTATCGCGATCGAGGAGCGCGCGAGCCTCTCGCCCGACGCACTCACCGGCATGGAAGCGAGCCTGCGCTTCACCGGTCCGGAAACCATGGCGACGCGCGTCTTCGGGCGTCTGTCGGCCTGGCAGAACTGGATCTTCAACCGGCCGAATGCCGTGGGCGAACAGGGTGCGCTCAAGGTCTACGGCTCGGGCGCGAAAGCCAAATTCAACTGGGAACGAGTCTAGGAAGGGGTCAGACCCCCTTTTAGTTCATCAAAGGCCGTCGATCATCCAAAAAGGGGTCTGACCCCGTTTCGGTCCATCGAAGGCGATCGATCATCCAAAAAGGGGTTCGACCGCCTTTTATCTGGGAGCACAGTATGAGCATCAACTATAGCGAGAAGATTCCGAACAACGTCGACCTGGCGTCGAACAAGTCGCTGCAGCGTGCGCTCGAGCGCTGGCAGCCGGCCTACCTGGACTGGTGGGGCGAGATGGGCCCCGACAAGTCACAGACCCTCGACGTCTACCTGCGCACCGCGGTGAGCGTCGATCCGAAGGGCTGGGCCCACTACGACTACGTGAAGATGCCCGATTACCGCTGGGGCATCTTTCTCGCGCCGGCACAAAACGATCGCAAGGTGAACTTCGGCGCGCACAAGGGCGCCCCGGCCTGGCAGGACGTGCCGGGCGAGTACCGCTCGACGCTGCGCCGAATCATCGTGACCCAGGGCGACACCGAGCCCGCCTCGGTCGAGCAGCAACGCCACCTCGGTCAGACCTGCCCGTCGCTGTACGACCTGCGCAACCTGTTTCAAGTGAACGTCGAGGAAGGCCGGCACCTCTGGGCAATGGTGTACCTGCTGCACGCCCACTTCGGCCGCGACGGTCGCGAGGAAGGCGAAGCGCTGCTCGAGCGTCGCTCGGGCGACAGCGACAATCCGCGCATCCTCACTGCGTTCAACGAGAAGACCCCGGACTGGCTGTCGTTCTTCATGTTCACGTTCCTGACCGACCGCGACGGCAAGTACCAGCTCGCGGCGCTCGCCGAGTCGGCGTTCGACCCGCTGTCGCGCACCTGCCGCTTCATGCTGACCGAGGAGGCGCACCACCTGTTCGTCGGCGAGACCGGCATCGGACGCATCATCCAGCGGACCTGCGAGGTGATGAACGAGCACAAGACCGACGACCCGGCAAAGCTGCGCGGACTCGGCGTGATCGACCTGCCGACGCTGCAGAAGTACCTCAACTTCCATTACAGCGTGACCAGCGACCTGTACGGCTCGGAAGTCTCGTCGAACGCCGCCTCGTTCTACACCGAAGGGCTGAAGGGCCGCTACGACGAAACCAAGATCGACGACGACCACCAGCTCGACAGCGTCGAGTACGAGGTGCCGGATGTCGCCGCCGACCGGATCGTCAGCAAGCACGTGCCCGCGCTCACCGCGCTGAACGAGCGCTTGCGCGACGACTGGGTCGCCGATGTGCAGAAGGGCATCGATCGCTGGAACCGGATCCCCGAGAAAGCCGGGATCGCGTTCCGCTTCAGCCTGCCGCACAAGGGCTTTCATCGCCGCATCGGGCTGTTCACCGGGCTGCACCTGAGCCCCGAGGGCAAGATCATTTCCGAAGCCGACTGGACGCACCGGCACGCCGGCTGGCTGCCCACCGACGAGGACCGTGCGTTCGTGCACTCGCTCATGGGCCGCGTCACCGAGCCCGGCAAGTTCGCCAACTGGATCGCGCCGCCGCACCAGGGCATCAACAAGCAGCCGGTCGACTTCGAGTACGTACGGTTTGGCTAGACGCGACAACGGGGTCAGGCCCCAAAGGGGTCAGGCCCCAACGGGGTCAGACCCCTTTTTGGATGATCGACGGCCATCGATGAATTAAAAGGGGTCTGACCCCGTCATGACTTCGACAGAACTGATCCGCCAGCACCTGATCGACCCGGAGATCTGCATCCGCTGCAATACCTGCGAGGAGACTTGCCCGCGGGATGCGATCACGCACGACGCGAACAACTATGTCGTCAAGCCGGGCCTGTGCGAGAACTGCAACGATTGCATCGCACCCTGCCCGACCGGAGCGATCGATTCCTGGCGGCGGGTCGCGACGCCGTTCTCGATCGAGGACCAGTTCGCCTGGGACGCGCTGCCGACCGAGGAGGCCCCGGGCGACGACGCAGTGCACGAGGCCGACATCCCCGAAGAGGTCGCGCGTCTCAGCGCGCTCGCCTCGCAGGGCCAGGGCGGACTGGCGCCCCCGCCGTGGTCCGCCGCGCACCCCTATGTCGGGCTGTACACCCTCGCCAATCCCGCATTCGCCAGCTGCAGCGGCAATCTGCGCCTCACCGCGCAGGATGCCGAGAGCGACATCCGCCACATCGTGCTCGATTTCGGCCAGACCGCCTTCCCGGTGCTCGAGGGGCAATCGCTCGCGGTGATCGTGCCGACCGGCGAAGGGCGTCCGCCGCATGTGCGCATGTACTCGATCGCGAGTCCGCGCAACGGCGAGCGACCCGGCTACAACAACGTCGCGCTCACCGTAAAACGCGTGACCGAAGACCGCAGCGGCAAACCGGTGCGCGGCATCGCGTCGAATTACCTCTGCGACCTCAAAAAGGGCGACCGCGTCGCGATCGCCGGCCCCTTCGGCACGAGCTTCCTGATGCCGAACCACCCGGGATCGAGCGTGATGATGATCTGCACGGGCACCGGCTCGGCGCCGATGCGCGCGATGACCGAGCGCCGCCGCCGCCGGCTCGCGCTCAAGGAAGGCGGCGAGCTGCTGCTGTTCTTCGGCGCACGCAACCCCGAAGCGCTGCCGTACTTCGGGCCGCTGCAGAAGCTGCCGCAATCGCTGGTCGACGTCCAGCTCGCCTTTTCGCGCCTCGCCGACAAGCCGAAGGAATACGTGCAGGACCGCATGCGGGCCTGCGCCGACAAGGTCGCGCGCTTGCTGGCGGACGACAACAGCTACATCTACATCTGCGGCCACAAGCAGATGGAGCAAGGCGTCGAGGCCGCGTTCGCGACGATCTGCGAGGCGCAGGGACGCGACTGGCGCGCGCTGCGCGATCAGCTGCGCGCCAATGGCCGTTACCATGTGGAGACGTACTAAGGCATCGGGGTCAGACCCCTTTCTAGGGGTCAGACCCCCTTTTAGTTCTGCGAATGTCGTCGATCAACTAAAAAGGGGTCTGACCCCGATCTTCTTTGGAGTCATCAATGAGCATCAGCTATAGCGAAAAGATCCCCAACAACGTCGACCTGACGAACGACCGCACGCTGCAGCGCGCGCTCGAGCACTGGCAGCCGCACTTCCTGCAGTGGTGGCACGAGATGGGGCCGAGCGATTTCGAGAAGGCCAATGTCTACCTGCGCACGGCGACGTCGGTCGACGCCGACGGCTGGGCGCAGTACGGCGCGGTCAGGATGCCCGAGTATCGCTGGGGGATCTTCCTCGCCGATCCGGTGGCCGAACGCAAGATCGGCTTCGGCGATGCGATGGGCGAGCCCGTCTGGCAGCAGGTGCCCGGCGAGTACCGCTCGACATTGCGCCGTCTGATCGTGACCCAGGGCGACACCGAGCCGGCCTCGGTGGAGCAGCAGCGCCTGCTCGGCCACAGCTGCCCGTCGCTCTACGATCTGCGCAACCTCTTCCAGATCAACGTCGAGGAAGGCCGTCATCTGTGGGCGATGGTGTATCTGCTGCACGCCTACTTCGGACGCGACGGTCGCGAAGAAGCGGAGGAACTGCTTG
>Ga0210060_1000154_pt1 | contig 38458 bp, 31 predicted proteins | sample Joice_CattailNLB_FD_184871 | JGI IMG/M metagenome (GOLD analysis project Ga0210060, IMG submission 184871) | Wetland microbial communities from San Francisco Bay, California, USA, that impact long-term carbon sequestration - Joice_CattailNLB_D2... | ecosystem: Environmental > Aquatic > Marine >...
CCTTCCGCCTCAAGGATCGGGCTCGCATGGACGCCCGCGAATTCGTTTTCCCGGCGCAGTTTGGCAGCGGAATCCTCTCCCGGGACGGCGGGTGGGAAGAGATCCCCGACTGGAAGGCGTATGCACGGACGCTTCCCACGATCGAGGAGGAACTGGCCGCGCTTCCCGAACCCGGCGACCCGGAGCGCGCCGTCTACGTGATCCACGGCCCTCCCGCGGGATTGGGGCTGGACGTCGTCCGGGGCGGGCATCCGGTGGGTTCCCTCGCCACCACCCGGTTTCTCGAGACGGTCCGGCCGCGCCTGTCTCTCCACGGCCACATCCACGAGTCCCCGGAGGAAAGCGGCGTCTGGATGAGCCGGATCGGGAACACGGTGTGCATCCAGCCGGGCCAGTCGCTATCGGGCCTCAGCGTCGTCGTGGGGAACCTGGACGAGAAGAAGTTCGACATGCGCGTCCTTCCGGTCGACTGACATGCGGGAAACGCGCAAGACCCGCCCCCCCGCAGCGGCAAAGCGCGCCGAACGGATCCAGATGCCGATCATCCCGACGGTGGCGGATTGGATCGCCGGGACGCCGGGCACGATCTCCCTCGGTCAGGGAGTCGTCCACTACGGTCCACCTCCGGCGGCGCTTTCGAAAATCCCCGCCTTCCTGGCAGACGCCGCTCACCACAAGTACGTCCCCGACGCCGGGATTCCCCGCCTGCGAAAAACCTTCGAGGAGAAGCTCCGGGCCGAGAACGGGATCGATGCCCCCGGAGGCCGCAGGATCTTCGTCACCGCCGGTGCGAACCAGGGCTTCCTCAATACCCTGCTGTGCCTGTGCGACCCCGGCGACGAGGTCATCCTGCTGTCCCCCTACTACTTCAACCACGAGATGGCGGTGGGACTTGCGGACTGCCAGGCCGTCTGCGTCCCGACGGACCGAAACCATCAGCCGCGCCTTGCGGCGATCGAGGGGGCCATGACGGCCAGGACCCGCGCGGTCGTGACGGTGTCGCCGAACAACCCGGCGGGCGTCGTCTACCCCCCCGATACGCTGCGGGCGATCAACCGGCTCTGTACCGGACGGGGGATCTACCACATAAGCGACGAGGCGTACGAGTACTTCACCTACGGCGGGGCGACGCACTTTTCCCCCGGCTCCCTCGACCCGGAGCACACGATCTCGCTGTTCAGCATGTCGAAGTCCTACGGCATGGCGAGCTGGCGCGTGGGGTTCCTCGTGCTCCCCGAGCATCTCTTCGACGACATGATGAAGATCCAGGACACGGTGGTCATCTGCGCCCCCGCCGTCTCCCAGGCCGTCGCCCTGGAAGCCCTGAAGGAAGGGCGCCGGTACTGTCGGCGCAGGCTGCCCGCCATTGCCCGCGTTCGGGAGGGGATGCTCGCCGCGTTCTCGCGTATCCCCGACCTGCTGACGGTCCCCCCCTCCCGGGGGGCGTTCTACTTTCTGGTGAAGATTCGCACCTCGATGTCCTCCCTGACTCTCGCGGAGCGTCTGATCCGGGAGCACAAGGTCGCCGTGATCCCCGGGGGAACGTTCGGGCTCGGGGAAGGATGCTACCTCCGGATTTCGTACGGAAATCTCCCCGGCGGGGCGGCTCTCGAGGGTGCCAGGCGATTCGTCCGCGGGCTGAAAACCATTCTCGGCGGTTAGTGCCGGGCCGGGCCGTCATCGTCCAGGACGATGCCGTACAGGTTCCCCTCGGGAGGCTTCCCCCGCTTCTCGATTGAAACCTTGCACTCTTCCGGGCGCGGCTTTCCCTTGCGGTTATGGGATACGAGGACCTGTACGACGTCCCAGCCGATCTTCCCTTCCTCCGCCATCGCGGTAATGACCTCGAGGGCCGTCCGGTTGTCGTAGATGGACACCCGGTACGGCCGGGGGGAGATGAGGGCGTCGTACACATCGCAGGCCGCCACGATCTCCACGAAACGGGAGGAGAGGAGGATCCCCCGGGGATACCCCGAGCCGTCGAGGCGTTCGTGATGGTCCCGGGCGATCACGGCGGCCAGGATTCCGGGATCCCTCAGGTAGTAGGACAGGAGGATGAACCCCGCCAGGGTGTGATGTTCGAGGACCTTCCGTTCGGATTTCCGGAGGGCGGTCTTCTTCGTCAGGATCTCCAGGGGGACGCAGATCTTGCCGAAATCGTGGAAAGGCCCCGCCGACGCCTCCTGAAGGATCTCCTCGAACTCGTCCAGAAGATTCCTTGCGAGGTGGCTCGACAGGGCGAAGACCAGGAGAATGTGGTGGTACGTATAGGGATCGTTCCGCTTGTAGAACTCGAGGGACTCGAGCACGGGGAGGGGCAGCCGGGTCATTTCCAAAAGGCGGATGAGTCCGCGGTACTCCGCTTCGTCGCCGAAGATCGTACGGTAGACCCCTCTCCCGGTCAGGGCGAGAAGATCCCGGCGCACCGTGCTAAATTCCATGGCGGGAAGGGGGGGAGATAGGACATTCTTCCCCCGGGCTGCGACTTCCTCGAGGGTGGTGTCGGAAAGGAGGGTGCCCGAAGGGAGGATTTCCTCCCCGTCAAGCGTGTGGACGGGATAATGCAGCGTCAGGGCCGCCACGGAATTTCCCTCCAACAGATTCTACCCCCGTGAAAACGAAACCACCGTTTCTGAATCTGCCTCAATATTTCGCATTCCGCAAGGAGGTTTTTCCCGGGGAAGGGAAAAAAAAAAGGGGCGGCCCTTGAATCCGGGACCGCCCCTGCGGAGGAATCGTCGGAAATCCGAGTTGGTTAGTTAGCTCCGACCTAAACGACGTCTCAGTGGCACAGGGTGCCGTTCAAGCAGCCCGGGGTGCTCCCCGCCGGGGGAGGCGTCGGAGGATGGTTCCCGGCCCCCGGCTCGTTGAAGTGACAGTAGGCGCATACCGCCGCATTGGTCAGGCTCGTGGTTCGGTGCGTATAGCCTCCGGCTGTTTGCCATTGGTTTCCCATCGGATGCGGCGCGGAAACCCCGTGGCAAGTATAGCAGGAGACCCCCGACGAACCGCCCGCGAAGTCCCCGTTCGGCGTGCCGTGGCATTCCTGGCAGTAGGCGAACCCCGTGGTCGATCCCGCCGCAGCCTTCGCGTCGTCCCCGTGGGGCTGGTCGGCCGGAGGCGTCGTCACCCAGGTGTTGTCCAGCGGGTGCGGAGCAGGGGGTGCCCCGTGGCACAGGGTGCTGTTGAAGCAGCCCGGCGCTGTCCCGGCCGGCGCCGGAGGACTGGGCGGGGCGATCGGGGAATTCGAACCGGCCGTATGGCAGAAGGCGCAAACGGAAGCGTTTCCCTCATCCACTGTGGTATGGACGTACGTGTCCCCCGTTTGCCACGCCGCCGGGTGCGGAGCGCTCGCCCCGTGGCAGGTATAGCAGGAGGTCCCCGACGAGCCGCCCGCGAAGTCCGTGCCAGTCCCATGGCAGAGCTGGCAGTAGGCAAACCCCGTGGTCTGCCCCGGCGCCGCCTTCGCGTCGTCCCCATGCGGCTGCGCGGCGGGAGGCGTCGTCACCCAGGCGTTGCCCGTCGGGTGCGGAACGGGGGACTCCCCGTGGCACAGAGTGCTGTTGAAGCAACCGGGCGCTGTCCCGGCCGGCGCCGGAGGAGACGGCGGCCCGATCGGCGAGTTGTTCCCGTTGAGGTGGCACTGGGCGCAGACCGGGGCGTTCTGTTCCGCCGTGGTCGTGTGGAAATAGGTGTCTCCGGATCCCCAGTCCGCGGGGTGGGGAGACTGGCCCGAACCCCCGTGACAGCCGGCGCTCAGGCAGGTAACCTGCGCGCCGTCGCCGGAGAAATCGCTGGCGTGGCAGATCTGGCAGGAGACGAACCCGGAGCTGCCGGGGACCGCCTTTGCCGAATTGCCGTGCGGCTGTGCCGCAGGAGGCGCAGCGACCCATCCCGGGACCGTATCGTGGTGGCACGAGGAGAGGAAGCAGGACTGGCCGGAGATCCCCCCCATAAGGTCGTCGCCGTGGCACGACGTGCACTGATTCACCTCGGCAACGGCGTACCCCGGGTGGGTCGAGAGAAAGTTCGAGGGATGGTTCCCGTTCTCATCGACGAGGGTGAGCCCCGAGTTCCCGTTGCTGGTGGAACAGCCGGTCGCGAAGAGGGCAAGAAGGACCGAGATCAGGACGGGCCACAGGGGCCGGATTCTCCCATTTGCCATCATGTGCATCGCTCCTTTGCGCGTTCCCGATTCTTTTCGTTCGTACGGATGTGCCCGGCGCCGCTTTCAGAAAAAATCAGCGGTGGCAGGCCTGGCACCTGGTGTCGTTCTTGTTTCCGTGGCACCGGAAACACGAGCCGGGGTCGAGGCGACCGTCGAGCTGGTGGAGCACGACATAATCCCCCCGATGCTGGAAAACCCGACCGGGCCGATCCCCCATCTTCGTGCTCGGCTTCAACTCGTCTTGCCGAATGTGGCACGTCTCGCAGAATGACGGGGCGTGGCACGACGCACAGAGGTTTTGCCCCTGCGAGGCGTACATCGAGTGCTGCTTGATGAACACGGTGGAGTGCCGGAAGGAGGCGTACGGCTTGAGCGCCCCGGTAGATACGTCCTCGTGGCACTCCCGGCAGTCCGGCCGCATCCCTGCCAGTTCCTCCGGATGCTTCGGGGGAACGGACTCCGTCTGGGATATCGCAGAGCAACCCATGAACATGGCAAGGGCAATCGCCCCCATTACGAGCGCGAACGCTTTGCGGCGCATCATCACTTCCCTCCCGTGGTGGTGCCCAGGTCCAGTGAGGCCCGAACCAGCCCGGCGTAGTCTTCCGTGAACCTCGGGCTGCGGGTATACGTCACGTCCCCGGAGAGCTTGAGATACGGGAGCACCTGCCACCCGGCGGTCCCCACGACCTGGTAGGCGTCCTTGATCCCGCTGATCTCTTCCTTGTATCGCTGGGTCAGGGCATCCAGGGTGAAGCGCCAGACATCCATGGAGTAGGTCCCGAAGATCCGGTACTCCTGATATTCGTTTTCGGCCTGGTCCGCCGATACGATGGCCGCGGACAGGCCGCACAGGTCTTTGCTGTCATTGTAGGCATGGCGCAGCCCGGCCTCGACCCGGGTGGCGTCCCCCGGGTCGCTCGCATCGTGCTGGATAGCCTTGACGCCTCCTTCGACCGTCCACCCGGATGCCACCTCGATGTCGACGGTGGCGAACACGATCTGCGCCTCGTCGTTGGGGTCGATCGACGGGGAAAGGAAGGCGGAATTCAGGGCCGTCTGGAACAGGTCCTTGTACTTGTATTCCTCGTATCCCGCCGCCACGTCCAGTCGGGAAATGGATGTCAGGCGCAGCACGTATCGCTGCTGGGCGAGGGCGCTCGTGGAGACGTTGTAGGAGGCGCGGCCCGAAAGCTCCACTCCTTTAAACGGTTGGACCCAGAGGTCCCCACCGACCATCTCCCGGTCGTCCCCCTGGAAATCGCCGTTCTCCATGAGGTAGGTGACCCCGATCTCGGTAAACCCGGACCGGGCAAAGAAGAGCCGCCCCCCGTAGATCGAATCCCCCGTGTCCGTCGCGGTGATGGAGCGCTCGACGGGAACTCCGCCGAATACGGAGAGGCCAAACCCCACCGGGGTCCGCGCCTTGAGGAAGATCCCGTCCATGATCTCCGCCGCCGTCCCTTCCGTGAAGAAGAACCGGCCGAGGCGCATCTCCGCGTTCCCCGTGGGGTGAAGGTACTGGAAGTAGGCGCTGCCCAGATCGCCGTTGTACCCATTGTCGTCATTCGTGTCGTCCGCCAGGTCGACGCGCCCCCACCCGTAGAAATGGAAGGAAATCGGCATGTCGCCCAGATTGCTCGCGTCCGCCGAGAGATATTCGTACAGGGGGACGTAATTCTTGTCGTCCCCGCCCGTCACATCCCTCTGGTAAGAAAGAAGGTACGACCGGGAGGAGAGGGTGATGTCGGCGGCCTGGCAAGGGGCGGGAAGAAGGGCTGGGAGGAGGAGAAGAAGGGCCGCACAACACAGGCCCGTCCATAGGCGCGGGTCCACCCCGAGTCTGGCATCTCGCATCGTTTTCCCCCGTCGGTAAGTGTCTTTGGAACCTGCAGGCGGATACCAGCAATGTGGCCGACGCCGCCTCCTGTCACAGCAACAAGAGCAGATTTCCCGGCGAAAAGAGGGACATGCCGGGGGTCTATGCATCACCGTATCGCTTCTGAAATGGTATGCAATATACCATCTTCAAAATGGTATACAATATACCATCGATTTCTGTACTCTCAATAAAAAAAATCAGGAGACGTTATGAAGCTCCCCCTCTGCCCGTGGATCGCCGCCTCGATATGCCTGCTCCTCGCCTCCGCCCCGGCCGCGCAGGCGTTCCAGAAGGATGCCGCCCCCTGGAAGGAATGCGGGGAGTGCCATACCCTAACCGTCGGCGAGGCGCAAAAGATCTTCGGGGGGACCGTGGACAACGTCGCCGCCGTACTGCCGGGTCCGTTCCCGGGAATCTGGGAGATCGACGTGGAGAAGGCGGGGAAAACGTACCCCGTCTACCTCGACTACTCCGGCAGCTACATTTTCAACGGGCAGATCATCCGGGTGCGCGACAGGCAGAACCTCACCTCCCGGCGGTACACCGACCTGAACCGTATCGACGTCTCCACGATTCCGCTTGCCGACGCGATCGTCCTGGGCAACCCCGGGGCGAAATACAAGGTCATCGTCTTCGACGACCCGGACTGTCCCTGGTGCAGGAAACTGCACGGCGAGATCAAGCAGATTGTGGCGCGCGACTCCGATGTGGCCTTCTTCATCCGGGTCTATTCGCGCAACAACAACCCGGCGTCCGTCAAGAAAGCCCTCTCCATCGTCTGCGGGAAAAAGGATGCCGCGAAACTGCTCGATGACGCCTTCTCAGGAAAGAAACTCCCCGCCCCCGGTTGCCAGACGAAGACGGTCGAGGAGACGACGGCGATCGCCAAGCGTCTGGGCATCCAGGGTACCCCCGCGATCGTTCTCCCCGACGGAAGACTGATCAGCGGCTACATGCCGGCCGACAAGCTGCTCGGCCTCATCCGGCCGGAGAAGTAGGCCGTAGAGGACCCATGCAGAACCTGCTCGATTCCCTCGATACGTACCTTGCGGCGGGGTCCCTCCTGTCCTACGCCGCCGTGTACGTCGGGGGGGTTCTCATAAGCTTTACGCCCTGCATCTATCCCGTAGTCCCCATCACGGTAGGCTATATCGGGGGGAGAAGCCAGGGAGCAAGGGGCAGGGGCTTTTTCCTGAGCCTGTCGTACGTCCTGGGGATGGCGATCACGTACGCGGCGCTGGGCACTTTCGCGGCGGCGTCGGGCAAGGTCTTCGGCCAGGTGGCGTCAAACCCCGTGACCAACGTCGTCGTCGGGAACATTTGCATCCTGATGGCACTCTCCCTGCTCGACGTATTCCACGTGACGACCCCCGCCTTTTTTTCGGGGAGTACGGCCGGCAACAAGCGCGGGGGAATACTCGGCGCTTTCGGGATCGGGGTCACCTCCGGGCTCGTCGTGGGGCCGTGCACCGCTCCGGTCCTGGGCGCCCTTTTGGTCTACGTGGGTGCGAAGCAGAACGTCCTGTTCGGCACCTCCCTCCTGTTCGTCTTCGCCCTCGGGATGGGCTCGCTCCTACTCGTCATCGGGACGTTCACGGGCCTGCTGGCCAACCTGCCGAAATCGGGGTGGTGGACGGCGGCCGTCAAGAAGGTGTGCGGGTTCCTCCTGATCCTGGTGGGGGAATATTTCCTCCTCGAGGCGGGGAAACTGCTCCTATGAGGAGGCGGGATACCCGAAATATGATAGCGGCGGGCGGCGTATTGGCGGTCCTTACCCTGCTCCTGCTGGCGGCAACGCCCCCGTTCGCGGAAAGGCCGGCGCAAAGCGAGAGTGCCCCGGCATCCTCCACGAAAAACCCCTCCGGGCCCCTGCCGGACTTCACGCTCCCGGACCAGAACGGCAAGGAGGTATCCTTGCGCGAGTTCATCGGAAAGAAACCGGTGCTCCTGGCGTTCTGGGCCACCTGGTGCCCCCACTGCGTCGAAGCGGTTCCCAGGATCAACCGGATGAACGCGGATCTCTCCCCCGGGGGGAAGCTTCAGATCCTGGCGCTGGACTACATGGAGAGCGAACAAAAGGTAGCCGCGTTCATCGCGGCGAAACGGATCTCCTACACCGTCCTCGTGGACCGGCACGGCGGCGTCGCACGGAAGTTCCACGTGGTCGGCATCCCCACGTACATCCTCATCGACCGGAGCGGCAACGTGGTGTTCCGGGGCTACGAACTTCCCGATATCGCCAGGTACCTGCCTTAGGGGCGGGACGCCCCCTGGCCTGCAACCGTTACTCCCGGGGGGGCTCCTCCTTTCCGGCGGCGATCCCTTTTACCTCCCCGATCCGCGCCTTGAGCTCCTCCACCCGGTTCTCGAACTCCTGGCTCAGGCGCGTCCCCTCTTCGATGCTTCCGATTACCCGCGGCGTGATGAAGAACAGGAGCTCGGTCCGGGCGACCGTGTTCGACTCGTAACCGAATATCCACCCGATGATCGGAATCTTGTAGAGAAACGGTATGCCTTCCCTCGCCCGTTCCCTCTTCTCCCGGACCAGGCCCCCGAGGACGATGCTGCGGTCCTGGGTGGCGACCAGGTTGGTGGTGACACTCCGCTTGAAGAAGCTGGGGTTCCCCGAGGACCCCACCGTGGTCGCCTTGACGTCGCTCACCTCCTGCTCGATCTCGAGCGTGACGATCCCCTCGTCGTTGATGTACGGCGTGTAGGTGAGCAGGATCCCCACGTCCCGGTACTCCACCGTCTCGGTGACGAAGGCGTCGGGACCGGGGTTGGTGACCGTCCCCGTCACGATGGGAACCTGGTCGGCGACGTCGATCTTCGACTTCTTCCCGTTCGTCGAGATCACGCTGGGGGAGGACAGAATGGACACCTTCCCGTCGTTTGCCAGCGCTCGCAGCGCCGCCGTGAGTCGGTCCGTCTTGTCCACGACGTACTTGAACCCGGAGGTGATGTCCGCAGCCGGCGTGGCCACCGAGGCTACTTGCTTCCAATCGCCCCCCTTATTGACGTAGGTCCAGTCGATCCCCATCTTCAGCCCATCGTCGAGCTGGACCTCCGCGATCAGCACCTCGAGCAGCACCTGCCGGGGATAGACGTCGATCGTCTGGAGCGTCTCCAGGACCGCCTTGTACTCGGAGGCGCTTCCCCGGATGATGAGGGCGTTCAGCGGTTCGTCCAGGATGATGTCGAACGTCCCTTCCTGCAAGGCAGGCACATTCGACTCGACGCGCGGGGCGGGGGTCTTGAGATTGTCCGGGAACGACTTTTGCCCCGGCTCGTTGACCTTGGCCTTGAATTCCGTCGCCTTTCCCGGCTGGGAGACCGTCTTCCCGGGGTAGAGCTTCTCGAGAATGGCCATGATGTCATCCGCCTTGCCGTGCCGGACACGGTAGAGGTGTACGGCGCGGGAGGTCCCCGATGGTTCCCTGTCGAGCTCGCCGATCCAGCGCTCGATGTCCTCCATCGACTTCGGAGAGGCGGACACCACGAGGAGCGCGTTCATTCGCGGGAGAGGAACGAAGTGGATCCCTGCCGGCTTCCCGCCCTCCGCCCCGAAATCGAGCGCCCCGAAGATCGTCTCCAGGCTCTGCCCCATCTCCTCGGGGTCCAGGAACTTCAGCGGAAACAGCTTGACCCCCGCCGAGCGGAACGCGTCGGCGTCGAACAGGTTCACGATATGGGCGAGCTTTTCCATGTTCGCCGCCGTGTCCGTCACGAGCACCATGTTGGCCCGCGGCACTTCGGTCGCGTCTCCGCCTGTGGAAAGGAAAGGCTTGAGCACTTTCGCCATCTCGGTTGCCGCGATGTGCTGGAGCGCGAAGGCGTGCATGACGGGCCGGTTGGGAGAGGAACGGTCCTCCGTTCGCCCTTCCATGGCGAGGAGCAGGGGCTCCATCTTCGCCTCGGCCATCGGAACGATGTGATAAAGATTTCCCTCGCGGACCGCCGTCGCGCCGTTGATCCGCAGGATGGAGAAGAGAAGATCCAGCGCACCCTCCTTGCGGACGGTCCCCTGCGTGTGGACGTTCACCAGGCCGCGGACCCGCGGGTCGATGAGATAATTGATCCCCGCCATCGGCCCGAGGGTGTGGATCACCTCGTAGAGGTCGGCGTTGTTGAACTTGACGAGGAAGCCGGGAGCTCCGGACGGCGCGGGGGGCGTCGGCATCGGCGCGGGAGGGGCCGGCGGCGGTGGAGGAACCGCCTGCGGAGCTGCCGGGGCGCCTTCCAGGGCCTTCCCCGTCACCGGCTCTTCCGCTATCGGTGCAACCCCGGTCTTTTCCGCCTCTTGCGGGCCCTCTGTGGATACACCCTTTTCGGCCGCACCTCCCACCGAGAGGGCGGGAGCCGAGACGGCCGGACCGGGAGCGGTCGTTCCGGGGGACGTGTCAGCCGCGCTTTCCCCCGGGGGGGGAACTTCCGGAGATCCGGGGGGCGATGGGGATTCCCCGGAGTCCGAAGGCGGCGGTGGCTGCGCCTCGCCCTGCCTCTCCTCCAGGAGATCCAGCGCCCGGTGCGGAAGCGGCCCGATTTCCGCCGCCCGTCCGGCGGAAACGAACAGCAGGAACGCGATGACTGCAATAGTACGGACTCTCATTCGGAAACCCCCCTCACATGCGGTTATCGGCGCCCCGGGACGTAGGTCCGGGGATATCGTCTCGGCGGCAGCACGGGCGCCGCTGCCGGAGAAGGCGGAACCGCGACTCCGGGAGCCGGACTGACGGCGTTTCGCGGTTGCTGCTGCGCGTTGGGCTTTGCAGGGGTGACCACCGTGCGCAGCGTCGTCCCCTGCGCGGCATTCGGTCCCCCCGCGTACAGGGGGAGCGTGAACTCCCTGCCGTCGGCCTCGAGAATCAGCCCGTCGGGACGTATCGACTTCACGGTAAAACCGGGCAGTTCGTCACCGGCTCCCACCTCCCATCTTTCCCCCTTGGCGCCCCCCTTTCCGACCACCAGCGCCTTCTGCTCGTCCCCCATCATGAGAATGCCCAGAGCGGTGAACCGGGAAAGCTCCAATTCGTAATTTCGCATCGATGCTGCCGGCGTCTCCTCCCGGTACGGACGCCTGTCCGGGCGGAATAACGGCCTGCCGAGAACGGAAGTCAGCGCACCGCGAATATCCTCGCCGGGCGCTTCCGGCGGAAGTGCCGCGGAGGATCGGAGAGATAACGGATCTTTCGCGGGCGTCCCCTCCATGGGGAGAACGGGCATCGTCCACGCCCGGTACGTTTCCCACCCGAAGACGCAGGCGAGGAAAGCGAGCACCAGGATCGGGAGCGACGTCCGGTTCACGGACCGCCTCCCTTCTCTCCCTTCGCCTCCTCCGGCGCCGCGGCCAGCCCCGACACCGTCAGGGAGACCCGCAGCCTTTCGGCACGGATGGGTCGCCCCGCGACGTAGGCCGAGGAGAGGACGCTTAACTTTTTCACCCGCAGGACCTTCTGCTGCCTGGGGACCGCCGCCAGGATCGACGCGAGCCCCTCCATCGTGGTCTGCATGTCCATCTGCACCGCGACCTCGGTATACTCCCCCTTCGGAACGGGGGAGATCGACCGGACCGAGGTGAGGCGCGTGTCCGGCCTGTCCGCCATCGGCTTGACCAACCCCTGCAGGGCCGCCCCGGCGGCGGACGGGTCGCTCCCCACCAGAAGCCCCTCCTCCGCCTTCTCGAGCTCGCGGACTTTCGCCGCAAGCGCGCCCGCCACGTCCCCCTCCCCCGCCCGTATCGCGCGGGAGCGCTCAAGCTCCGCACGGCGCACGGGGATCAGGGCCCGATCCTTCCGGTATTCCTCCAGGGCAGGGTAGACCGTCCAGCGCACCACGCCGAACGCGACCACGACCAGGGCGCAGACCAGGAGGATTGTCCGCTCTCTGGCGGAAAGGAGGCGGAACCTCGCCTCGATGCGGGCAGCAAGCGTCATCGCGCACCGTGCGCGGGCGGGCCCGGGACGAACTCGGCCCCGATCCGAAACCTCTCGAGATTGTCGGCTTGCCGGGTGATGGGGGAGGAGAAGGCGACGTCGCGGAACCTTCCTTCCCGCGCGAGAAGGGGAAAGATCTCGTTCGCCGACGGGGAAAGGCCGTCGATTTCGACCTTCCGCCCGTCCACCCGGAGCCCCGTAAGCCACGTCCCGTCGGGAAGGCGGTCGGTGAGTTCCGAAAGGATCAGGAGCGGTTCGCCGCGTCCGGACGCCGCCTCGCGAAGCAGGGAGATCTTCTTCTCGACCCGGGTCAGGGACGCAACCGATTTCTCCACGCCCGCCACGGCGGGTCCAAGCGCGGCGATTTCCGCGTCGAGGCGGGAAATCTCCCCCTTCGTCCGAACGTAGAGGGTCGCGGGCCAGGCAAACGCCAGGAGGACCGCCGCCGCGGCAAGCGTCCACACGATGATGCGAGCCCGGCGGGACGATGCCGAATCCGATCCCCAGGCGGACAGGTCGATCGCCTTAAGGGCTACCGCCGCGCCGAACGCCCCGGCGACCCTCCCGCCGGGGATGCTTTCCTCCTCTGCGCCCCGGTCGCTGGGGGGAACCTCCTCCGGGTACGGAAAGTCCCCGGCATAGCGGACCGCGTTCCCCTTTGCCCCCCCGCCTGCCTCCCCGTCCCCAACCCACCACTGCGGCGGGGCCACCAGTTCCACGGGGGCGCCGTCACCCGGCGGGGGCGTGTCCACCAACCCCTCCTCGAGGAGCGAAAACCCTTCCGCCGCCATCTCCCCCGCGGGGCACCGCCGCAGCGCGGAAAAGACGGGAACGTCGCCCTCGAGAACGGTGCACTCGACCGCTTCCCCAGCCTCCCGGAGAATGCCGACGAACCCGCCGGACCCTTTCCTCACCCCGTCCGCCCCGGAAAGGGCTTCCGACAGGGCCCAGCCGACGGGGATCGCACCGGCAGGACGCAGGCCGGCGCGGGAAACGGCGTTCTCCCACCACTCGAGATAGTCGACAGGGGCGGCCGTCACGACCAGCGCGGCGCCTTTCCCGTCTCCCGGTTTCGGGAGCCGTCTCCATCCGAACCGGAGCCGGGAAGGGGGGAAGGGGAAGAGACGCTCCAGTTCCAGCTCGAGGGCGGGCCGCAGGTCCTTCTCCCGGACCGGGGGGAACGAGATCCGGGCGGTATAGACGCGGTCGGCGGGCACGCACAGCCTTGCCGCGCTTCCCGCGAGCCCGTTGCGCGCCACGAAATCGCCCAGGACCTCTTCCGCCTCCGACAGGAGCTTCTGTTCCCTGTCGCCGCGAAGGTCGTATACGAGCGGAGGAGCGCAAAGGGCGGGCCGGCCCACCCTTCCGCGAACCGCCGCGAGGACAAGCCGCCGGTCCGAGGGGTCGATCCCCACCGTGGTCTGGAACAGGTTCACCCTTCTTCCCCCCGAACCGGAACGTGGTCTTCCCAGCGCTTTATCTTATACGGATTCCTGCCGCCGCGTAATTCGATCGTACACCGGACGGCGCGCGCGATCCGCTCCCCGGACCTGCCGGTGGAGGTGATCGTATAGGCGCGGGATGCGCCGCCGGTGGAGAACAGGGGGATCGCGGGCAGCGGGACGCCCTCCCCCGCGAGGAACGCGGCGACGTCGGCCGCCGACCGGAAGGGAGCTTCCGCCCGGCGCGCCGCCACGAGGTCCGCCAGTTCCGGGGTGAAGCCCGGCAGCACCCGGAGGACCTCGGGCGGAGCGAGATTGATGTTCACTCCCGGAGACCTCCCTTCCGTGGTGAACACGACGGCGAGAAACCGGTCGAAGAACTCCGGCCTTACCCCCCGCACGTACCGGAGCTCCCAGAGGCCGGTCATCCTCCCGTTGCGGGGACGGACCGGCTCCGGAAGGGAAGCGTAGTCACTCTCCTCTGCACCGTGTTGCCGGGGCCGGTCGTCCTCGTCCCTCCAGTCGAGAATCGCGTCTCCCACGCGTTGCGCCTCCTCTTCCGGAAGACCCCCCTTGCGAAGCACCTCCTTGAGCACTTCCTCGGTGACGAAGTTCACGTCGATCTTCCCTCCTTCCGCTACGACGCGCACTTCGTAGGCGACGTCCTCATCCCCCCCCTTGATCACGCCTCCGAGAACGTTGTCGGTCCCGGCCGAGGACAACAGCGCGATCGCCCGTTCCACCCCCGTCCGCGCCTGGAAATAGGCGCGATCCAGGTCCAGCCCGTTCCTCGAGGCCTGCGCCTCCGTCCTCATCGAAAAGGCGAAGGACAACGCGAGCGTCCCCAGGAGAAGCAGGGCCCACAGAACGACAAGCTGGGCGATTCCGCGGCGGGTCATCCCGCCTTCTCCACCATCACGGGAACGACGAACGCGTTCTGCAGGGTGCCGCCCTCCGAGGGCATGAGGAACTCCACGCGGACCGCCCCGGGGAGACGCCCCTTCTCCCGGGAATCCCACGAATCGTCCCATTCCCACTTCCCCTCGTCCGACGGACCGGCGGAGAAGGAAAACACCACGTTCGTCGCCCCGGGAAAGAGCAATCGGGAATTCTCCGTTCCGTTCCACGCCTCCGGCCCTTCCGTCCGGAACGGGGATGCGTCGGCGACGGCAATCCCCGTCTCCCCCGCCGCCCCCTCTTCCCCGAAGAAGCAGATCAGGCGCCCGCCCCCCCCGGCCGCAGCGTACACGGAAGACGACGAGAGGAACCGGATTTTCGTGCGCTCCCCCAGGAAGTAGGGAAAATCGCGGTCGCCGCCGGGAACGGCCGTCGGGTCCGCGGACCGGATCGACCGTTCGAAGACGCCGATCCCCGCCCGGAGCCTGGCCATCTCCCTCGCCGCCGCCTCGCCCCGCTCGATCGAGTTTCCCGCGAGGCGGAAGGCGACGACGAGAAACGCCGCCATCGCGGCCAGGATCGAAATCGAGACGATCGTCTCGAGGAGAGTGAACCCGGCGCTCGCGTATCGCCCCGGCGCACTACCCCTTCTCATCGGGCTCCTTCCTCTCCCACCGGCTGGCGACGAGCTCCACCGCGCGCTCCCGTGCGCCGTCGTCCCACGAGACGATCACCCGGATGCGCACTTCCCGGAACGGGCTGTCCTCCTCCGGAAGCTCCTGCGTCGTCCTGGCCTCCCACCGGTACTTCCCGCCGAACGACCCCTGCTCGACTCCCGGGACCGGATTCGGGGAGAGGAGCGCCTCCTCCATCCGCTGCGACGCGTAGACCTGGGCGGCCGACACGTCCCGGGCCCCCTCCGAGAGGCGCAGCGATCCCGAGAACAGGTCGAAGATCGCAAGAATCCCCACGGCGAGGATCGCGAGGGCGACCACCACCTCGAGGAGAGTGAACCCCTCCCTCCCGGAACCGGGAGCTTTCCTCTCCTTCCGGCGCAGGGATCTCACGTCCCCGCCTCCGCGATGCCGGTCAGCGGTTCCACGGTGACGCGCATCCGTCCGCCCCCTTGCGAAACCACGACGATTTCCGCGTCCTGCGCACTTCCGTCCGGGAAAAAGCGGACGCGAACCTCCCCCTGGGTAGCCTCTTCCGCCCCCGTCCGTACGGACTCGATCCGGATCCCATCCGGGAGAACGTACCTGCGCGCCTCCCCTTCCACGGCGTACCGCCCCCCCTCGATGTCGAACGCCGCCGCGCGCGGGCTGGATCCCGAGACGGCCAGCGTCCGCGCGAGGGTGAGCGCGGCGCGCACATCCGAGGCCCCCGACCGGAGGCGGGACGATTCCAGCGTTCCGGAAAACGAGGGGACGACAAGCGCGGCGACCAGTCCGGCGAGGAAAAGGACGATGACGAGCTCCAGGAGGGTGAACCCCCTCGTCGCGGGACGGGACGCGGCGGCCATCAGAACGGGACCTCGTTCATCCGGAAGATCGCCAGGAACATGGCGAAGACGATGAACCCCACCAGGAGCCCCATCCCGAGGATGACGGCGGGTTCCAGGACCGTGAGGAAGGCCTTGAGCCGCCGGCGCGCCGTCTCCTCGTACGTGTCCGCCACCGACTCGAGCATCGCCTCCAGCCGACCCGTCTCCTCCCCCACGGCGATCATCTGGAGCGCCATCTCCGGGAACGGGGTCGTCTCGGAGAGCGCGCGCGCCACCTTGGCGCCTCCCTGGACCCGCGTCCGTGCCCCCTCCATCCCGTCCCGGACCGCGAGGTTGCCGCTCACCTCCCGGGCGATCACGAACGCGGAGAGGATGGGGACCCCTCCGGACAGGAGCGAGGAAAGGGACCGCATCACCCGGGACGTCTCGACCGCCGTGAGCACCGTGCCGACGAAGGGCCACCCGAGCTTCCCCCGGTCCCATGCCCGCCTCGCTTCGGGCCGGCGCAGGGAGGCCGAAAAGGCCAGGTACGCGAGGGCGCCGGCGGCAAGGAGAAGGAACCCGTACGTCCGGAAGAACGCGCTCATCGACAGCAGGACCCGCGTGGGAAGGGGGAGGATCACGCCGGAAGAGGAAAACACCACGGCGAACCTCGGGACGACGTAGACGACGAGCAGCACGATCGACACGACGGAGGCCGCGAGCAGGATCGCCGGGTACAGGAGCGATCCCAGCAGGGTGGACCGGAAATCGCGGGACCGGTCGAGAAACCGGTACGCCTGGTCCAGCGCGTCCTCGAGCCGCCCCGTCGCCTGCCCCGCGCTGACCATCTGCACCGTGAACCGGCCGAAGGGGGCCCCGGGAACTTTCCGCATCGCGTCGGCCAGGGACGAGCCCGAACGGACCTCGGCAAGCAGGGCGCCCGCGACGGCCCCCATCCCCCCGGTGCGGAACAGGTCGCGCAGCATTTCCAGGCTCCGGTCCAGGGGGATCCCCGCGCGCAGAAGCGTCGTAAGCCCCTGGAGAAAAGGAAGCAGGTCCCGGCGCGAGCCCCGTCCCGACCGGACCGTTCCCGCCTTCTCCGCGGCCCTCTCCGCGGACGGGGAAGCCGACCACACCCGGATGGGGAAATAGCCCATCTCGCGGAGCCGGTCCCGCGCGGCCACCTCCCCGCCGGCCTCCACCACCCCCTCGGACACGCGGCCTTCCCGGTCCGTCGCCCTGTACCCGAACACCGCCACCGGCTTTTCGCCTCCCGCGTATGCCTGCGCTCCCCGCCTACTCTCGGGTCACGCGGACCACTTCCTCGATCGTCGTCACGCCCCGCCGGACCTTCTCCCATCCGTCCTCCCGGAGAAGCGACATCCCCTGTCCCACCGCGCACGCCCGGATCGCGCCGGCGTCGGCCCGGGCCAGGATCAGTTCCGGGATCCTACCCGCGACGGGAAGAAGCTCGAAGATCCCCGTCCTGCCGTGGAACCCCGAACCCCCGCACGCCTCGCACCCGGTCCCGTACCGGATGTCCCCCTCGGCCACGAAACCGGCCTCCCGGAAAATCTCCTCCCGGAAGGCGGGGGAGAGTTCCCTCGGAGCGGAGCACGCCCCGCAGATCGTCCGGACGAGCCGCTGGGCCAGGACCCCGGTCAGGGAAGACGGGAGGAGATATTCCTCGATTCCCATCTCCAGCAGGCGGGTGAGCGCCCCCGCGGCGTCGTTCGTGTGAAGGGTGGAGAGGACCATGTGCCCGGTCAGGGCCGAATGGATGGCGATCTCCGCGGTCTCCCGGTCGCGGATCTCTCCGACGAGGATCACGTCCGGGTCCTGCCGGACGATGGACCTGAGCCCCGACGCGAAGGTCAGTCCGATCTGGGGTTTGACCTGGATCTGGTTGACGCCGGGGATCTGGTACTCCACCGGGTCCTCGATCGTGATCACCTTGCGCTCCGCGGTGCGGATCTCCTGGAGGGCGCCGTACAGCGTGGTGGTCTTCCCGCTTCCCGTGGGGCCGGTCACCAGGACCATCCCGTGCGGGGCGGCAACCATCTCCCGGAACACCGGGAGCGCCTTGTCGGAGAACCCGAGCGTTTCGAGGTTCAGGGGGACGGATTCCTGGTCGAGGATCCGGATGACGACGCTCTCGCCGAACAGCGTGGGGACCGTCGAAACCCGGAAATCGATCTCCTTTCCGGAGATGCGAAGCTTGATCCGGCCGTCCTGGGGGAGGCGGCTCTCCGCGATGTTCAGACGGGCCATGATCTTCACCCGGGAGATGATCGCGGTCTGGAGGCGCTTCGGGGGCGAGTCCACGTCCCGGAGGATCCCGTCGATCCGGTACCGGACCCGCAGCGTCTTCTCGTACGGCTCGAGGTGGATGTCGCTCGCCCCGCGCTCGATCGCCCGGGCGATGATGAAATTGACCAGCCGGATGATGGGCGCCTCGGAGGCGACGCCGATCAGCCGCTCCACCTTCTCGTCCTCGGTTGCGGCCCCCTCGCCCTCTTCCCCCACCTGCTCCACCAGCCGTTCCATGGAGGAGCCGGCCTCGCCGTACATCTTCTCGATCGCCTCGCGGACCTCTTCCTCGGTCCCCGCCAGCACCTTCACCTGTTTCCCCGTCGCCTTGGACACCGTCTCCCGGACTTCCGCGTCGAGGGGGTCGGCCATCGCGACGACCAGCATCCCGTCATCCAGGGAAACGGGCACCAGGAGGCGTGCGCGGAGGAACGAAAGCGGGAGGATCTCCGGAGGGAGCGGACGGTCCTCCGGCGCCCCCTTGCGGAACGGGGGAATGCCGCAGATGCTTTCGTATGCCCTGCGCAGCGCTTCGGCGGACAGAAGCCCCCGGGCGACGAGCATTCTCGCGAACGCGGGGCCTTCCGTGTGCGCCCTGGCGAGCAGCTCCTCCCGCTCCCCCTCGGGGATGGCCAGGGAGGAAACGAGAGCCTCGTGGAAGGACTGGCGGTTCATTCGTTTCCCCATCAACCACTTATCCTATCCCAATCCGCGAAACCCCTCGAAATAAAAACGGGGCGGGAAGCAGCCGCTTTCCGCCCCGTCCGGTTTCGCAGTGTGTCGTTTCAGGGAACGGCAATCAGGAACACGTCGATCAGATTGCCGATATCCCCCGCAACGATGGTTCCGTCGTCGGTAGCGAACGCCGCGGTGCCGCCGTCCCCGCTGATCGTCACCCCGAAGGAATTCGCGGTCGCGGAGATGTCCACGATGACGGTCGTCGTGCCCGCCGCCCGGTCGCGCACATAGAAGGCGGGCGCGCCCGTCCCCCCGAGGTTCGTCGCGTCGGACTCGAAGACGACGAGGTTTCCGTCGTCGCTGATCGCCCTGTGTCCCAGGAGGAAGGAGGCGCCGTTCGCCTGCTCGCCGGTCGAGGAAACGCTCACCCGCTCCGTCGTCCCGGCCACGACGTCGTAGACGAAGACGTCGGTCACGCTGTTGTTGTCCCCGGCCACCAGGTTCGAGGCGTCGGAGTCGAAGACGACGAACTGTCCGTTTGCGCTTATGCCCGAGACCCGGCTGTCTCCGTTCCCTGCCGTCACCTGCGTGGCCACGCCGGAATTCCAGACGAAGACGTTTTTCAATACGCCCCCGGGGGGAGACTCGAACGCCACCCTCGTCCCGTCGTCGCTGACGGAGTGTCCCCAGACCGCTCCTCCGGCGGTGCCGCTCACTCTCGTCGTCGTGCCTGCGTTAACATCGTAGAGGAACACGTCGGCGACCCCGTTGTTGTCCGACGCGACAAGGTTCGTGGCGTGCGAATAGAACGCGACGAAGCTTCCGTCGGAGCTGATGGAAGGCTTGAAGCTGTCCCCGTCCCGGGGACCGCCTCCCACGGCCACGCTCACGCGCTCTGTGGTGTTGAAGTCCCTGTCGCGGACGAAAATGTCCGAAGAGGTGTCCGCGGGGTCCGCGGGGCCGAGCAGGTTGGCCGCCCTCGACTCGAACGCCACCACGCTCCCGTTAGCACTGATCGCCGGGAAGTAGCTGGAGTCGTCCGCGTTGGCGACAAACGGGTTGGCGAAGTCCGCCGGAATTCTGCTGGCGACCGTAATGCTTCCCGTCTGCCGGTCGTAGACGAAAATGTCGGCACTGGAATTGGTGTCGTTGCCCGCTCCCGTCAGGTCCGAGGCGGTAGAGGAGAATGCCACGTAACGGCCGGCCTGGCTCAGCGCCACTCCGACGTCGCCGCTGTTCCCTGTTGCGCCGCCGATCTTCGTGAAGGGGGAGGTTCCTCCGCCTCCGCCGCCTCCGCCTCCGCCGCCGCAACCGGCCACACCGAGCGCGGAGATCAGAACCGCCGCCAGATACCAGCTCCACATGCCAAAGTCTGTTCTCCTCATGGTTATCTCCTCTCCCTACTGGACGGTCAGATTCTCGAAGCGATACTTTCCGATGATCACGGTAACCTTGTCCCCCGGGGACACCCCGGCGTTATGGAACAGCATGAAATACACGCGGCCCTTCTCCGGCTTCAGCGTGTCCTGCCGCATCGTTCCCCAGCTCGTCTGCGGGACCGTCATGATCACTCCCGTCTTCGGTTCGACAAGGTAGGCGGGAGTCTTGCGCAGCAACAGGGGAGCCGCCTTCACCGGGTCGACGACCCGGTAGCGGAAATCGAGCATTCCCCCCGCCCCCGTCGGCCGAAGGCTTACGACCTCCACTCCCGACCGGTCTTCCACGCTGCGCGGGACCGGGGCGTCCAACGCCTTGGCCGTAGGGGCCTTGGGCGCCGTCGCGCATCCCGCGACCAGGACGACGCAGAGCAAAGCCGCGGCCCGGGAAATCGTTCTCCTCCATGACGGTTCCAACATTTTTCCCCCGGCGCCCTTACCGAAACGGCACCGGGGCGGTTACCGACCCGCCCGCGCCGGTGACCGTGACGGTGTCGGGTTTCCCGATCAAACGCACGACCTCGGCCTCGTAGAGGTCCAGCCCCGAGCGGTAGGTCAGCGGAACCGGCCCGGGGGCCCCCGGCCACGTGACCGTCAGGCCTGCCGTGCCCGCCGGGGCATTGGACGCGGCCCACACGATGAGACGCTCTCCTCCGATGAATTCCGTCTGAACAATCGAAAGAGGAGCGGCTGCCCCCTTCGCCATCGGAACGGAGACCGGCGGCGACCAGTTCCCCTCCGCATCCTGGCTCCGGATCCAGATGGTGTCGTCCGCGGAAACGGCCGAGAGGGGGACGTACGCCGCAAGATCGTTCACCGCGGCGGTTCCGAACGTCCCTGCCATCGGGCTGCCGTGTCCCTCCCGGACGGTGTTGTCCGTCATCCACTCGGCGGCGACGACGGGTGCACCGGCACTGTCGGTGGCCCCCGCGGTGAGGAGGACCGGGGAGATTCCCGCGGAGGGATTCGGCGTGACGTTGTCGAGGACGGTCACCGGCCCCGCCGTATCGGCGCCCTGGGGGGCCAGGAAGGCGATCATCCCGCCGGGATACGTCCCGTTGTTGTTCACGTAAAGCCGCCGGTCTACGAGCGGGATCTTCCTCGCCGGCGCTGCAGGAACGAGGAGGGCGTCCATGGTCTTCCCCGCCGTCAGCATCAGGGTATGGCGCGGCCGCGGATAGGGGAGCAGGTTCCCGTCCTCCCCGACGACCGAAGCGTAGGCATTGTCGATTCCCGAAGTATCCGTAAAGGACGGCGCGTGGGCGACCAGGTCCGCGTTCAGGAAACGCAGGAGCGTCACGTTGCCGGGCGGCCCGATCGGCAGCGGATCATGGTGCTGGACCAGGGGGTCCGGCTGGTTCTGATAGGGCTTCCCGTTGATCAAAAAATACTTGGGCTCGTATTCGATCGTGCTGGGAAACGCTTCGGTCCCGAAGGTCTTGTCCGCCACCGCCTCGTGGAGGAACGGGTCGATCGCGCTGTAGAGCAGAACAAGCTCGTTGTCGAACGTGGTCGTGTTGTCGTACGCCTGCGTCGGGTCCGCCGGGCGCACGATCAGCGCGCCGTAGATCCCCATCTGGACCTGGACGGAGGGGTCGGCGCCGCTCTGATAGAGGAACGTCCCCGGTTTCGACAGCGTGAACCGGTAGGTGCGCGTCCCGTTTGCCGCGGGCGTCATCGGCACGAAGGAAAGGACCCGGGGAATCTGCGCGACGTTGTCGACTAGCGGAGTGAAGAAGACCGCCCCCTGCTGCGGCAGCGGGGTCCCGGCCGGGTTCTCCACCACCGGAAGGTTAAGGCCCGGGATGACGAGCGATATGCCGTTTCCCGTGCCGACGGCGGCATTGTCCGCCGGCAATCCGTTCGTCAGCGTGATCACCAGGTTGTCCCCGACGGTTCCCTCGAGCGTGGGGCCCGGGAACCGCAGGACGTTGTCGGCGCCGACATCGGCGATCTTCCAGACGGGCAGGACCGCGTTGTCCGGCATCACCACGTTGTCCATTCCCACCCGCAGGGTATAGGTCACCGAGGAAGCGACTCCCGTCATGGACGCGAGGAAGACCGCGGCCAGAAGGACCACCCCGTATTTCCTGAGAGTCTGAGTGCGCATGAATTCGTCCCTCCTCATTCCGGGATGGGAATCCCGGGCGGGACGACCACCGTGAAGGTCATCATGCCGCCGGGGAAGACGTCGTTGGTTGTCATCTCTTTCTCGGTGTGCGAGTGAAAGATGTGGAAAAAGGAACCGTCCGTGTTCAGGCTCCCCGTCCCCGGGGGGAGCGGCCCTTTCTGCCCGAGGTACGGGCTTCCGCTGAAGAACACCCCGGGCTCCCATTCCTGGATGGCAGGGATGATGGTCGGGAGAGGCACGCCGTGGTCCGGGCACCATTCCCACGTCACGTCGTCGTAGCTATCCCCGTTCCCGTCGTTGCAGGTGTGCGCCGTCGGGGTCCCGGGCGTCGGGTCGCCGTAGATGTCCCACCCGAGCTCCTTCCCCGTCCACGTGTAGATCGATTCCGAGGTCCGGCCGGGGGCCGACAGCACGGAAAACGCCAGCTCCGCGAGATCTGTGCCCACCGCGGCGAAATTGGCGGGGTCGCTCGTCAGGGGCTGTCCCTCCCAGCCGATGATGAGCGAGTGGTTGGCATGGTGGTGCATGGGGTGCTGGTCCCTCCCCATCCCGACGATCCGTAAGACGGTGTTGTCGCCCGGGTGCAGCATGGGAAGGGCGTTGTACGGCTGTGCCGGGAGGAACGCGGCGCCCGCCGGCCCCATGGTGTCGGGGAAGTTGCGCCCGTTGAAGAACCAGTAGGTCGGGAAGAAGGTGGTCGTGTCGATCTTTTCCCCCCTCTCCACCCGGTTGTGGTACCGGTCGTCCATCTCGCTCGTGACGAGCAGGTACTCCCGGTCCGGGGTGTACGCCGTCGAGGCGTCCCCGTAGACCGTCGGGGCGGCGGGATCGAACCCCGCGGGCCGGACGACGATCGCGCCGAAGAGCCCCATCTCCAGCTGCTTGTCCATGTTCGTCCCGCTCTGGTAGTAGAACGTGCCCGGCCGGCTCGCGGTGAAGGTATAGGTCACCGTGCCTGCCCCGGCGGGAGGGGCCTCCCAGGTGAAGATCCCCCGGATCCCGTTCCCTGAAGGGGAAGCGGTCACGTTGTCCATGCCGGGGAAGAGCAGGGAGACCGGCTCGCCGAGCCAGTTCGTTAGCGTGACGGTGACGGTGTCTCCCTGGTTGAGGATCAGGGTGGGGCCGGGGTACTGGACCTGCAAGGTCCCCGAGGGCGGGTTCCCGTCGGCGAATCCCCAGAAGAAAAGGTTGTTGCCGTCGCCGTTCTGGATGTAACCGCTCGTGGCGACCAGGCTGAAGGAGTTCCCCGTCAGGCCGGGGATCTGCGCTCCGGCCGGGGCTCCCCCGAGGAGGACCGAGACGAGCGCCCCGAGAACCCCCATCCCGATTTTCCTGCATGGCGTCCAGCGCATGGCGTTCCTCCCCGTGCCGAAGGGCTTCATTGGATGCGGATCTCGGTCATCATCCCGCCGAACCGCTCCTGGTAATTGTTCATGTGGTTGAGCTCCCGGGCGTAGAGAAAGTACGTTCCCGGCGCGACCCCCGCCGTGTCCAGGATGACGTCGGCCGACTGCCCGCCGCCGAGGCTGATGGAGTTGGCCCCGTAGGAAAGATCGATCCCCGGGGTTACCCCTCCGTCGGGACTCGGCCCCCGCAGGAGCCTGGCGTCCTTGGCGATCACGGTCATCGGGATCCCCAGGACCTCGAGGTTGTGGAAGCTCGTCGTGGAGAGGCTCGAGATCCGAAGCAGGATCTTCTGCCCCTGCGTCGCGGTGATCAGTGCGCTCACCCTCTGGGACGGGACCTCCTGGTTCAGCGGGGTGACGCCGTCCACGTCGACGGGAAAGGGAAGGGGAGGCCCGGCCAGGGTCGTATCCGGGTATCCCCTACCGTTCAGCATCGGGTAATTGTCGTCCATCGCGGCAAACGGGAGCGGCTGGACGGCCAAGTGCAGATCGTGGAAGTTCTTGTCGAAGCCCGCGATCTGGAGCGGGAAGTCGACGTCGTAGCAGGTCGACCCGTCGCCGTCGTCATAGGCGAACTTCTGCGACGGACAGTTTGCGCCGGGGTCCGTCCCGTCCTGGGTGGGAAGGACGTAGAGGTTTCCCAGCATCCCCATCTGCATGTGCTCGGCCGCCTCCACGTGGCAGTGCCACAGGTAGGTCCCCGGATCGACGTTCCTATAGAAGTAGGTGAAGCTCGCGAAGGGGAAGGGGACGACGGAGGCGTCCGGCACCCCGTCGTAGATCGCGGAGGCGTTCGGGAAGCCGTGATAGTGGACCGAGTGCGGGTCGAAGAGGTCCGGGCGCATGACCATCCCGACGTTGGTGAGCGTCAGGTAGAGGTCCTGTCCTTCCCTGACCTTGATCGTGGGGGCCGAGAAGTTGGCCTGGAGCGTGCCGACCGAAACGACGTCGTTGTCCGGCACCCCCGTCACGTCGGAGAAGCTGAAGATGTACTGGGGCCAGCCGCCCGGGGCGTCGGGACGGAGCTTGTCGGCCATGTTGACGAAGCCGTCGCCGGCGGCGAGATGGATGCACAGGACGTTCGGGTCGTCCGTCTCGCCGGTCGCAAACCCGGTGACGGGATCCAGCCGGACGCCGCCCGGGCCCGTCCCGTCCGTCAGCAGGTTCGCCGGACACTGGAACCGCACTACCGCGCTCGCGGGCCACGCCCCGAAAAGAAGGATCAGCGCCACCCCGAGAGGAATCTGCCATGTCCGCCTTTTCATCTTCCGCACTCCTTTTCCGTTTTCGGTCTGCACGGTGCCTTCCTTGCCGTCGGCGGCAACATCCCGCCTACGGCAGGAACCGCCGGAACTCGTCCGCGCCGATGTCCACCGCCGACGGGCTGTCCGTCACCAGCGGCTCGTCGAAGGGACGAATCTCCCCGTCGATATCGTTGCCCAGGTTCGTGATCGTCTGCACCCCGGGAGGTCCCAGGACCGGGATCGTCCCCGGGGCCGCCCCCGCGTCGACCGCCTGCGACGCCGTGTTGTCGATCGGGGGATTCCGCGGGCCCTCGATGTGATAATCGCCCTGCAAACCCAGCGGCGTGAACGTAGGCGTGATGAGCCCCACAGCGGACGCCGCCGCGTCCGGGACGTTGAAATACGGGTCGACGAGCCGCGGGAAGACCGTGTTGTTGTCGCTGGTTACGATCTGGTTCGCGCCCGGGTTTACCACCAGCGCCGCGCTGTTGCCGTCGAGGATGCTGAAGTTCGCGTCGAGCTGCTCGGCCCCGCCCCCGCCCAGGACCGCCAGGTCCCAGTAGAAGCCGCCAAGGCCGGTGTTGTCCACCGCGGGGATGAGTCCCCCGAGACCGCCGTTCTGCGCGCCGTCCCAGGAGAACGAGCGATTGTGCCAGATGATGTTGTTGTACAGGACCGGGCTCGCGAAGACCTGCGCCACCGAGGGATCGAACGCCGCCTGGAGACTCGCGCTGTGGACCCCGGCCTGGAGTCCCGCGACCGTGGGTGCGGACACCGTGGGATTTCCTCCCCCGGCGCCTGCCGGACAATGTCCCTGCGCCACGGCGAAGGGATGGCACGCCCTTCCGAAGGCGTCCTCGCCGGTGCCGGTGCTGTCGTTATAAGCGATCGTGTTGTTTATGATGCTGACGCTCGCCGTGTCGTCCAGGGAGATCCCGCCTCCGGAGTCGGCGCTGACATTGTTGACGATCATGTTGTTCAGTATGTCGATGTGGTACCAGGCGGTATCGTCGGCCGGGCTCAACGCCACGTCCTGGCCGTTGGTCAGAAGCGTCCGGATGCCGCCGCCGTCGTCGCCCGCCAGGTTCCCCTGGATCAGGTTCCGGTTGATGGTGACGTTCCCCGATCCCGGCGTCAGGATGTTCGGATCGGATCCGGCGGGCACCAGCTCGCCCGAGACGATGATCCCGCCGCCCTCGTCGAAGGATTCGTTGAACAGGATCTTGTTGTCCTCGATCAGCCCGTTGTCGCTCAGGCCGAAATGGGAGATCCCGGCCCCGTAGACCAGGGAGAAGTTGCCGCAGATCCAGTTCTCCGTGACCCGGTAGTTGTCGCTGCCGTTGAACAGGCCGATCCCGCCCGCGGCAGCCGGCTCGAAGACACCGCCGTTCTCGTCGATCTGGTTATGGTGGATGTTCACGTTCTCGTTGTGCGCACTCAGGTAGTTGGTGCCGAAGCCGACGTCCCCCGCGGGGTCGACGACCGACTGGTATCCGATGCGGATCCCCCCGACGCGCACCCCCTGGTTGCTCTGGACCTTGTTGTTGCTGATCTGGAGGTTCCGGGCGAAGGCGTTGGCGAAGATCCCGCTGCCGCCGCCACCCGAGCCGATCGCGCCGGTGATCAGGAACCCGTCGATCCGGGCCGGGTCGGCCGCCCGGAAGTAGCTCGGCTTGCTCACGTTGTCGCTTGCGAAGACCGTGACGACCGCCCCCTGGTCCTGGAGGAAGTCGAAGGTGGGGGCGATGTGATCCACCGTGCCGGTATCGAGCAGGTTCTGCACCTTGCTTTGCCAGGCCGCCTGCGCATCGGGATCGTAGAAGGAGCCGTCGATCACCGTCGACCAGGCGCCGGTCCCCTGGAGCTTCACCGGCTTCCACATGACGAGGTTCTCCCGGTAGATGCCCGGTGTCACCAGGACGACGTCCCCGGGGAGGGCGGTATCGATGGCCTTCTGGATCGACTGGCCGGGGTAGACCCGCCGCACCCGCCCTCCCACGTCAAGGGTGATCCCCATGCCGGTGGAAAGGCCGTTGTCGCCCCGCGTCAGGACGAGCTGCCCCGTCGTGACCCCTTGGGGGACCCGGGCGGTGACGACGGTGTCCGTCCAGGCGAGGATCGGAAGCGGAACGCCGCCGACGGTGATGAGGCCCGTATTGTCGCCGAACCCGAAGTCGCGCGGGGCCGAGCCGACAGTGACGTCCTGCAAGGAGATCAGCCGGATGATCTGCCCCGCCCGGTCGACATGCGGCCCGCCGCCGGGCCCGTCCACCTGCGAGAACACGGGGGTGCCCGAAGGATACTCGCAGTCCAAAAGCCCCAGGTTCGCCGAGAAGGCTCCGATGGGGAGGGTTGGGGTGTCCAGATAAGTCGTCTTTCCCGGCTGCAGGTCGAACGCGAGCCGGAAGACCGAGTACGCCGGGTTGTAGTAGGGATCGCGGATGAAGTGCCCCGAGCCGGGAGGCGATTCGACCGGCCCCGGGCTGTTCAGGACCACGGTCACCATGGAGGGCGACACGCCGGAGGGCAACGGAGCGTTGATCCGGTAGGTCGAGGGGAGCAGGACGTTGTACGCCCCGTACTGGTCGCTGTGCACCCGGGCGATCTCGTTTCCCTGGTAATCCTCGAAGGCGATCGGAAGCCACATGGGGGAAAGCTTGTCGCCCAGGCGCGGGTTGGGGACGCCGTTGATGAGAAGCGAGAGGTTGTTCGCGATGTCGTTCGTGACCAGGCCGACGAACCGGCCCGTCTTCGGGACTTCCGTCAAGAAGTGGAAGTCGGCCGCCGCGTTCGTCCTCTCCGCCAGCTGGACCTGCTTCATGTCGCAAAGGGGGCGGTTCGCGCCGGCGTAGAACGCCGGGATCCCGGGGAAGAGGGTCAGCTCGGCGGGGACGGTGTGGAGGTCGCCCACGCACGGGGGCACGGTGCTGGGGAGGGGGGTCTCCAGCGCCAGGAGGCTCGGGGTCATCGGATCCCCGAAATCGACGTTCTTGTCCTCCTCCTTGACGATGTCGTACTGGCCGGGAGGAGGCACCACCTCGACGATGTACGTACCCGCCGGAAGCCCTTCCACCTCGGCCGCTCCCGAGTCAACGCCGCCCGGGAAGTAGGAGAAGAAGCCATATCCGCCGTCGAACAGGGCGCCGGGGCGGACCTGGTTCCAGTAGGGGAGGATCTCGGCGCAGTCGATGAAGGGGGTGCCGGTAACCGGTCCCGCCGTGTTGTCCGCGCCCACGCATCCGGTGGGAAGATTGTCGTCCCAGCTGTCCGTGGTGATGGCGTGGATCGCATCGTTGTGCTCGAGCACGCCGTTGCCGTTCCGGTCGATGTCCTCCGGACCGGGGAAATTGCCGAAGGGGTAGTTGTCTGCGTCCGAACGGGTGACGGTCCCGTCGCCGTTAACGTCATCGATCACGCCATCGCCGTTGGCGTCGGCGTACAGGTTCACCACGATCCGGGGAATGCCCGGCTCCCAAGGTTCTCCGGCTCCCAGGGCCGGGTCGTCCTCGGCCCGGGTCACCGAGTAGAAGACGATCCCGGTGATCCCGCCGTTCCTGCCCGGGGGATAGTCGGCCTTTCCAAAGTCGATCCACTGGACCTGGTCTCCGTAGAGGATCATTCCCTCAAGCAGGACGGGAACGGTCACCTCGGACAGCTCCGTCCGGAAATCCGCTCCGCCGTTATCCGGCTGGGGCTGGGGATTGAGCTCGTCGCTGTGCGGGCGTGCGGGGTCCCTCGGGAGATCCCCCCCGTAGTCCACCCAGATCGTCGCGCCGGTCGCTTCCAGCGTGGCGAAGTCGACCTCGCCGACGAGCCATTTGAAGAAGGGGAAGACCTCGCCGAATTCGTAGTTCCCCGAGGCGTCGGTCGACGTGCTCGAGTTGATCGACCCGTCGCGGAACCGGATGTTCAAGGCCATGTTGTTGATCCCGGGCTCTCCCGGATCGCGGAACCCGTTCCGGTTCAGGTCGTTGAAGACGGTCCCCTTCCAGGTTCCGAACCACCGGGGGATGAGGACGTTGTCCAGCGCGACCGTCGACGGTCCTCCCTGGGGGGTTCCCGCCACGAACGGTGCCGTATTGTCAAACACGGGCACGACGGCTGTGAGGAACGAGATGATGTAGTCCATGTAGGGGTCGCGGTCCCAGAAGACGAGCTGGTACGTCCCTGGGGGGACGTTGGGGATCGTGAACTCCCCCGTCACGGGATCGGCCGGCTGGGCGTAGATCAGCTCGTCCACGTTGTTCAGGTTGGTGACGCCGACCCAGGCGTTCGGTACGGGGTTCCCGTCGGAGAACACCGCCAGATTCGGCGGCCGATGGGTGTGGTTCGAGACGACCCGGCCGGTGATGGTGCCGTACTGCTCCTGGTAGACCGTGTTGTCGACGGGGAAGAACGGAACGATTCCATTAACGACCGTGTTGTCTGCGGGGGCGAACGGCTGGATCGGGGGATTCAGCGGCCTCCAGCTGGCGACGTTGTCGGGATTTACGAACCCGATGAATACGTGCGGGAAGAAGAACCCGGCCTCGTTGAAGATGGGCGGCTCGTTCGCGTTGACCCACGCGTCGATTCCCGGCGTCCCCTCGAGCGTCGTCGTCTGGACCCAGTTGTCGCGGTCATTGAGGGGAGGGATGACCCGGATTCCGTACTTCCCCGGGGCGAGGTACTTGACCAGGGCGTTCCCCGTGTTGTCGGTGAAGATCCCGGTCCCCGGCACATCGACGATCGGGTTCCCGTCCGCGTCGAGCTGGAAGGTGCCGTCGGGATTCTGCAGGTACGTCGTCCCCAGGTCGTTCCCGAAGGTGTCGACCACCACCTGTCCCGCCTGCTCGAAGACGTCGACCTTGAACCCGGCCAGACCCGGCTCGGCCGGCGTATCCGGTGCGCTGTTCGTGGAATTGTTGTCCGCGAAGACATACACGGAGATCTGCGCGGTGGGAAGCGGGTGCCCCTGGCAGATGATCCGGACAAAGTCCTGGCCGGAGGCGATGTTCGCCCCGCCGTTGGAATAGTCGCTGTCCGGCAGGACGGAGAGGACGTACCGCTTCGACGGATCGAGCACGGCAGGATTGCTCAACGGCGAGAGGTCGGCAGAGGTGCCATGGGCCACCACCGGGGCGTAGCTCTTGTGGATGCTCACGCCGAGGCTGTTGGTGTCCGGGACCCCCGGTGTCACCGGGTGGGTCGTGTCTTCCTCCAGCAGCCAGCGGTAGGGAACGCCGATCGGGACTCCGTTCCCGTCCTCGACGCTTAAGGTGAGCCCCCAGGTGACGCAAGGAAGTATGGCTACGAGCGCCGCTGCGAACAGGCCGGCAAGCAACGTCACGTGAACTTTTCCCCGGAGTCGATCTCCTCGATTCATGTGCGACCTCCTCGGCGACGCTGAGAAAACGATGTGAAACCGTATTTTATTTCTTTTCCCGCTTGAATTCCCGAAATCCCTGAAAGATTCATTCGCTAGGAATAAATCCTATTATTCTAGCATTAAAAACACCAACAGTGTCGCTGTCAAGTTTTTTCGTCGATTTTCCGAATTTATTCGATAAAAAAACTCTTCTGGTCCCCCCTGCCCCTTCTTTTCGGCGAAAAGAGGGGGAATCTTTAATAAATTAATGCAGCCAACAATAAAATATTACAAACCACTTTCCTTCCCCTGAGATGTTTCAAAAATCGTTCCTGATTACCCTGTATTCCATTATTCCAAAGGAGAAAAAATATAAAACGCCTATTTAATTAAGCAAATACTATCACGAACCATTTTCCATAACGATGATGATAATCATAACTTTGGGCAAAACGAAAACCAGGAAGGGAAAAAAATGTCCACCCTGTCCACATTATTACGATGTTCAGGTAAACTTGGAGGCCCGTTCCCTCGTGCAGGTTGTCACTTCAGAAATCGATTTCGCCGTTCCTCCATCTCGTGAAGGATCGGGAGAGCCCGCTCCTTTCCCAGTTTCCCCGCCACCCCGAAGTGGAACCCGTTCCGTGACATAAGCCAGAGCGTACCGGAGGGGAGATCGGCCCGGGCCAGATCCTTTTCGATCGGGGCAAACCCAGGGAGGGAGCGGGAGAGTCTCTCGCGGAACTGCGGAACGGGGCCGGCATCTTCCGGCGTGATCAGGACCAGGGTTGCCGACGTTCCCGGCACCGCATACTTCGCCTCGTACCCGGGGGCGAGAATCTCGTATCCCAGAATCGCCCGCCTGTGGAAGACGAGGCTTCCGTCGACAAGCCCCGGGACCCGCAGCGCTTCCGTTTCCGGGGGGGGATCGTCCGTCCCCGGGAGGAGGGCGGAGACCTCCCGGCCCAGACTCTCCAGGTCGCTGCGGCCGGAATTCCGCGAGGCCGCCCGGATCCGCACGAACCGGGGCCCCTGGAAGAAATCGAGCGAGGTGTCCGACACGATCGCCTTCACATCCCCCACGTCCGCGACCTCCTGATCCGGAAACCGCTGCTGGGAAAAGACGCCGAAGGCATCCCGGGGGGTTGCCTGCCGGAAGATCTCGAGGCGAACTTCGGCCTTTTCGTTCCCCGCGGGATGCAGGAACCCCACCGTCAGTTCCCGGAAACCGTACGGGAGGAAGAGTTCCGCCTCTCCGTCGATCTCCTCGTACAGGTTGTCGGGCCCGAAGGTCCGCGCCGGTTCGGTCGCGGTCCACGACCGGGCCGCCAGACGGGAAAACAGCGAAGCATCTCCCCCGTCCTTTACGGGAATGGCCGCACAACCCGCGACGAGAAGAAACAGGGTGATCCCGACGAAGGCCTTGCGGCCCGCGAGCCGATATCGTCCTGTCCGGGGCATCTTGTCGCTTTCAGGCCAGGTGACGATGGGCACGACGGGCAAGCCGCTGCACATCGAGCCCCAGCCGGCACGACACCGCGCACTCCGCGCAGGCGGCGCACGGGCCGGCGTTGCCTGGAGAAGGGATGCCCCGGTAGGACCCCCGGGCGAGATCCGCCTGGCGGTACCCCTCCAGGTAGGTGAGGCAGCGAAGGACCGACGGGACGTCCACGCCGTTCGGGCAGGAGCCCGCGCATTCGCCGCACAGGCCGCAGTGGCGGTCGCCGATCGCCCGGGCGTATTGATCAAGCGCTTTTTTTCCGCCCCACCCGAGCCGTTTGCCGCTCGCCTTCACGTTTTCGTCGACCTGGGAAAAACTCACCATGGAGGGAATCGTCGTTGCCACGCCGGGGTTTTCCAGGACCCAGGCAAGAGCGGCCTGGTGGGGGCTAAGAGATCCTTCCGCAACGGAGTACCCTCCTGCCTGCGTTTTCATGGCGATGATGCCGATCCCTTTGGCGGCTGTGTCGCGGATCGTCGCCGAGAGCCCCTCCCCGGACCCGAAGAGGTTCTTGATCGCCGCCTTGATCCCCGTGTCGGACCGGAAGTTGTACGCCACGAGGACGGTCCGGTAGAACTCCTGCTTCCCGACGGCCGAAAGGACCTCCTCCTGGCCGCTGTGGGTGGTGACGCCGGGCACGCGGATCTTCCCCTGGTCGATCAGCTTCCGGAGCGCATCCCGGGCGCCTTCGTCCGCCACTTCCTCTTCCGATTTGATTCCGTGCAGCTGCATGATGTCGATGACGTCCGTTTTAAGGGAACGGAGGCTGTTTTCCACGGAGGCGATCATCCGGTCGACCGGGGCGATGTGCACTTTCGACGCAAGCACGACCTTGTCCCGGACCCCCTCGAGGGCGCGTCCGACGATCCGCTCGTTCTCTCCCCCCATGTAGCAGTCCGCCGTGTCGACGTAGTTCACCCCGTGGTCGACCGCGTACCGTATCACGTCCGGATCCCGCGTGGTCATCGCGCCCATCCCCACCGTCGCGACGCGGATTCCCGTGGCGCCGAGGACCCTCGTCTCCGGCACCGGATCGGGAGGGGACAGGGCCGCCCAGGCCCGTGCCCCGCGGACGACCGGGGCGGCGGCCGCCGCCGCGGCGGCGCAGCACATCCCCTTGAGAACGTCCCTGCGGACCACGGTGCTTCCGCCTTGCCTGCCCTTCCTCTTTTTTCCCCGGCCTGCGCCGCTCATTTTCCCTCCCCTGTGACGGCAACCGCCCGCGACCGATGCCCGCCCGGCATTTTATGGTAGTTTACAGGAAGGAAGAATCCGAATGCACCCGATCGCCTCCGCCATCTATCGCCTCGCCCTGGCCCTTTGGGTCGGGGGGATGTCGGTCTTCACCTTCGTGGTGACCCCCGTCATCTTCCGCACGCAGACACGCGACAGCGCGGGGAAGATCGTCGGCGCCCTCTTCCCGGTCTACTTCCGCTTCTGCCTTTTGGTTACCGCCGCCGCCCTCGTGGCCCGGGTGGCCTCCGGAAGGGCGTTCACCGGCGCCCGGCAGCTGGCCGGGACGTTGCTGGTCGTCTTCTGCCTGGGAATCGTCTCGTACCATGCGTTCGGGCTTGCTCCCCGCATGGCAACCGTCAGGGAAACGGTCGTCTCTTTGGAGACCGCTCCGAAGGAAGACCCGGCGCGGCGCGAGTTCTCCCGCCTGCACGGCATCTCGATGACGCTTAACCTCGTGGTCATCCTCGCGGGGGCGGCCCTGATCCTCTGGCACGAGACGTTTCTTGGGTGATCGCCCCGAAGAAATTCCTTCAGGAAGGGATGGACAAAAAAGAGGGGGACGGCCGGTTCCGGCCGCCCCCCTGTATTTCCGCGGAAGGGTAGTCCCCCCGCTAAAGAACCTCTACCGTCTTGCTCTTGCTACCTTCAGCCGCAAGGTGACAAGAATCGCCAGCAGCGTCAGGAAGAGGACGGCGCCGCTTCCCCCATCACCGCCTGAACCGATGACGGAACAGCTTCCGCCGCCTCCACCGCCGGACGAGGAAGGAACCGGCGTGGCGAGCCCTCCCGGGTCAGTAATCACGCCGTCGACCGTGTTGTCGTTGTCTCCGCTCCCACCGTCCGTCAGCAACAGGACGACGTTGTCAGCGTTGATTGTCGCCCCCGCGAACTCCGAGAAGCCTGCGGCGTCCACCTTGTAGTACGCGGAGCCCGCCGGTACGCCGGACGGGAACATGATCGTCACGGACGCATTGTCCCCCGGGTTCGCAACGGCCAGTTGGAACGTCACGAGCCCGTCGGGGAACGTGAACCCGGAGGGCTTCCCGGCCTGATTCACGGAAGGATCCGTGTCTGAAAGGGCCGAAACGCTGACGAAGGAGGACCCGGGATTGGCGAAGGTGTCCAGCGTGATCGTCCCGGAGCCGGTCGCCGAGGCGACGGCGGGCGTGACGTTGTCGAGGCCGGTCCCGGTAAGCGCCACGTTCACGTTCGACTGATCCGGGTCGTCAGAGGCGATCGCCAGATTGTCGCTTAACGCCCCCACAGACGACGGGGCGAAGACGACCGCCACAGTGCAGTTGTCTAGCGCAGCGATTGCCGGGTTGGCGGCTGCGCAGGGGTTCGGGCCCCCGGAAAGGTCCAGCGTGAAATCGGTCCCCGCATCGAGAGCGATCGAGGAAACGTTGAGGACGGCGTCCCCCATGTTCGAGATGGTCACCACGCTCGGAGCCGTGTTATCGTTCTCGACGACCTCGCCAAAGGCAACAGACACGGGCGACACCGCGATATTCGGACTACCCGCCGCCGGCGGGTCGTTAGGGTCGCCCGGGAAGGTCAGCGCCGCGATCTCGGCACCGTTCAATATCCCGTCCCCGTCGGAGTCCAATGCCTCCAGCGCAGCGTTGAAGTTGTGCCCTCCGGAGGCATAATCCGATCCGAAAGGATTTCGTGCGCTGGGGCCGGGGTTGGGGTTGACATGACAGAGCAAGCAGGCGTCCAGCTTCGACCCGACGGCGTCCGGATAGGCAGCCTCGAACGAGGTCAGATAACTGGGCACCGCGTATGCCGTTCCCCCAACGGCCAAAACAACCGCGATGACGCATACAGCCAACGACAATGGAATCGCAATAGCCCTTCCTGCGTAACGCATGTTTCCCCCCCCTTTTCCCTCTTCTTGATTTTTCGTCCTGCCTGACGGGACAGGACCGGCCCGTGAATTCATCTCCGGTCCTATATCACCAATCAAACATCCTGCGATCGTGGAAAATTGATTTGCGCTCCGATTCTTGTAATACCGTATATCATTATCGTAATTCGTCAAGATTTTTCCACACTTCGAATCAAACCGCTTTTATCTTTGTAATTCCCTAAAATTAAAAGGTGTTCCTGTCTATACTACCAGTTGTCCGGCAGGTTCCTCCCTTAAAAAGAAGGATACGAATGACCAAATAGGAAGAATTACTGCAATTTCTGCGCCGTGGCATGGATCACGGGGCGGTTCGATTTCCCCCCGTCAGGAAAAGAACATCCGCCCTTCCGAAAGGCATTCGCACAGTTCCCGGTAGACCCTTTGGATCCGCTCGCGAGAGGGGGTTTTCCCCAGGCTGCGGACGATCCGCCGGGCCAGCGTCCCCCGGGCAAGGATCACGTTCAGGGCGCGCAGGGCGGCCCGGTCGTCATCTGTTGCCCCGGTCAAAAGCGTCGCCGCGAGGTGGGCCCAGAGTTCCCCGGCGGTCATCGACCCGCGGGAAAGGCCGAACGCGGCAAGGTACCGCCCGTTCCGGATCACGGCGCTCTCCCCCTCGCGCAGGACGGCCAGGAAGATCTCTTCCAGGGGACCTGTCTCCCACGCCATCAGTTCCTCCACGGGGGCGAAACGCCCGAGGGCGAGGCCTTTCAGAGTCTCCACCACGGCCGAAATGACCGCGATGTCCGCCTGGGGGCACTCCTGGACGTCCAGCATGCGAAGCTCGATCGTGTCGCGGTCGAAACGGGGGATGGCGCCGCGGGAGTTGAGCCACTCGTGCTGCAGGATCTTTTCCGGGTCATGCGGCGCGATGTCGCGGTAGAGCACCTTGAGGATCCTGTCCCGGTAGCGCCGGCGGGAATAGATCGCTTCGGGAATCACCCGGCCGGTGATCGAGGGAACCCGCTGCTGGTTGCCCCGGTACGCCTCCAGCCGGTTGTTGAGCAGCCCGGTCAATTTCCCCTCGACGACGGGCGAGCTGGCGGCGATCGCGGGAAGGATCGGGATCAGGAACCGCACGGCCGCGTGCAGGCGGGCGAACTCCTCATCCCCGTAGAAGGAAAGGTTCAAGTGAATGCTCTGCAGGTTGGCCCACCCGTGCCGCCGGCAGTCGAAGATCCGGTGATACGACTCGTAGATCGCCCGGTTCTGGTGAGGCCAGAACTGTGCCTCCCGGGCGGGGTCCATGAGGGGGTGCATCCCGGTGGGCATCAGCATGCCCCCCAGGGGCAACAACAGCGTGTTGATTTTTCCGACGTGCCCGGAGAAGGCCGCGGCGAGCCCGGTGAGCGCGGACACCGGCCCGTTGGTCTTCAGCTCCACCACGTGGAGGGCCATCTCGTTGGACCAGCAGAGCGGCCCCTGCTCGACCTCGTCTATGTACTCGCCCGCCACGCGGAGCAACAGCTCGTCCGTTACGGGAAGGACCGAGAGGGTCTCCCGGTCCACGATCATGTATTCCAGCTCGACGCCCAGGCCCTCGAACAGGGGGCGGGGTTCCTTCGCCGGGCTCATGGATAGGCCAACGATTTGCGTTGTTCGATCCGCCGCAGGAACACCCGCATGATCCGCAGGTAGATCTCGTCCTTGAGCACCCGGTCCTCGACCCCGGCGTCGATGTTGGGGTTGTCGTTCACCTCGATGACGAGCACGTTTCGCCCGACCTGCTTGAGATCCACGCCGTACAGCCCGTCGCCGATCAGGTTCGCCGCCCGGAGAGCGGTACGCAGGACCGGCTCGGGGAGGTGCTCCACCGGGATCGTTTCGACTTTCCCCTCGTCCCGCTTCAGGCCGTTCACGTCGCGCTTCAGGATCTGCCAGTGGTGCCTTGCCATGTAGTACCGGCAGGCGAACAGGGGCTGGCGGTCGAAGACGCCCACCCGCCAGTCGAAGGGGGTCGCGAGGAACTCCTGGGCGATGACCATCTCCGACTTTTCCAGGAGGGCTCCCACCGTGTCCCGCAACTCCTCTTCGCGATCCACCTTGACGACGCCCCGGGAGAAGGAGCTGTCCGGCTGCTTCAGGATGCACGGCAGCCCCAGCCCGGCCGCGACGGCGTCCTTGTTGCCGCGGTGGACGATCATGGTCCTGGGAATGGAAACCCGGTTGCGCTCCAGAAGCTCGGCCAGAAATACCTTGTTCGTGCACTTGAGGATCGACTCGGGGTCGTCCACGACCACCATCCCCTCCGCGGCGGCCTTCTGGGCGAACCGGTACGTGTGGTGATTGACGCCGGTGGTCTCGCGCAGGAAAAGGGCGTCGAATTCGCCCAGCCGGCGAAAATCATCCTTCTCGATCAGTTCGGGCCGCAGCCCCGCCTTCTCGGCCGCCTTCTGGAACCGGTGCAGGGCCTTTTCGTCGGAGGGAGGCTCCGCCTCGGCGGGGGAGACGAGAATCGCCAGGTCGTAGCGCGCGGAGACCTTCCGTCCCCCGCTCCGGCGTGCCCCCTTGAAATATTTCTGGGATTCCTCGACGACGAACTCCCGGTGGTCCTTCGGGATATCGCCGGCCGCCAGGGGGCTTATGCCCTGGAGGTACCATTTCCCGGACCGGTCGTTCCGCTCGAAATTCGCCCGCAGAAACGGCGCGGGAAACAGCTTGAACAGCTGCTGGCTCAGCTGATCGTACCGCCTGGCGAGGTTGCGCCCGAAATAGATGCTGAGGACGAACTTGCGGGCCTGGAGGGGGGCGAAGGACTTCCGGATGCTCTCCTCCAGCTCGTAGGAGGCCACCCGGATGACGCTCTGCGATTTCAGGTCCTGGATCGTGGCGATGCCAGGGAGCGGCTTGTGCCCCCGGGCCGTGGCGAGCAGCGAGACGTAATACCCCAGGCTCTGGTAGCGGTAGGACCGGCAGAGATTGAAGACCTTCGTCGCGCGGTGCCCGACGTAGACGGGATCGGTCAGGTAGGACCGGGCCGGCACCAGCTCGATCCCGGGAATGCTCAGCGGCCAGTCGGAGAGATCGTCAACGACGATGAGGGTGGACACGGGCGGTCCCTTTCCGCTCCTCCCGGGGCGCAAGGATGAGCAGGTTGCCGTCGTAGGAGAGGACGCCGAGCAGGATCGCGCAGAGGACGCGGTTGATGCCGACCTCGTAGTGCGGCCCCTTCCCGGCCGGGTTGACCTGGATGGGATCGGCCACGAACACGGTGCGGTTCCCCCGGTGGTAGCCGCAGAGGACCACGAAGTGGCCGGCCGACTCGCCCCGCACGTCGTCATAGTCGGAGCCCGGACCGAATTCGCGCGCGGTCCCGTACAGATAGGTGGCGCTCAGGCCCGTGATGATCGGCATGGACCGCACCAGGTATTTCCGCATCAGGCCGCTGGTCAGGTCCTCGTATCGCAACTCTCCGCCCAGGCCCAGGAAATCCAGGTAGGCGCGGGATGTGACTT